>ENA-ORCZ01000095-ORCZ01000095.1-marine-metagenome-genome-assembly--contig:-NODE-95-length-107608-cov-9.962234_pt1 | contig 107608 bp, 133 predicted proteins | sample MGYA00237785_ERZ508519 | MGnify/ENA primary metagenome ERZ508519 (study PRJEB26189, sample SAMN06268790) | marine metagenome | isolation source: Bioluminescent Bay, La Paraguera, Puerto Rico | place...
TGCTGCGGCCTTTGCCCGCTCTTTGGGACGCCCGGTTGCCGCCGGGGCGAAGGAACGCATATCGGACACGCAAGTGCGGATTTCAGCGATAATCGGGGATGTGCGGGGCCGCGACGTCATTGTTCTTGACGATGAAGTGGCCAGTGGCGGTTCTATTCTGGAACTGCTCAAGCATTTGCGCGGCAGCGGTGCACGAACTGTGCGGATTGCCTGTACGCATGGCATCTTTGCCGATGGCGCGGTGGCGCGGCTTGCTGCCGAAGCCGATGTAGCGGAAATCGTATGCACCAATACCCTGCCCAATGCGCTGCTGCAGCCGCACCAGAAACTGACGGTGTTGTCAGTTGCGCCAGCCCTAGCCGAAGCGATGCGCCGGATCAACAATGGGGATTCGGTCAGTGCGCTGTTCGGCGAGGGTGGGCAGGCTCAGCGCGTCGCGGCCGAATAGGAAACCGGGCATTAATCCCTTGTCAGGCATGGTTGGCCAACTTCAACTGGTCCATCCATGCCCACCCGTCTCAAACGTCCCGCATTCTGGCGCCCGCTGGCCTTGACCGTGACCCTGCTGGGGTTTCAGGGCTATCTGGGCTATTCTGCGATCTCGGGTCAGTTCGGCATCGAGAATCGGGAAGATATTCTGGCCGATATCGAAATTCTGCAGGATCGCAGCGCCGCATTGCAGGCGGAAATTGACGCCTATCGGCCCCGGGTTTCCCTGATGAATCCGCGCCATCTGGATCCCGACATCATCACCGAAAGGGCCCGCGCCATGCTGAACATGGCCCATGCCGATGATATTCTGGTGATGGTCAACCCGGAGACGGGTCAACCAATTTCTGGTCAATTTGTAGAATTAATCGATGATGAGTTAATCTCGATTATCCAAGCGGATTCAACGTTGTAAGCTGAATTGTTCGTCGCCCTGCAGGCAATGTTATTGCTTGGGCGCTTGCAGTATGATGCGCGAAGTGGCCTGATTGGCCAAAGCGGCAAATTCCCCGACCCAAGCGGAGTGTAGAATGGCGCGCAAGGCGACGGCCACCAAGGCCAAGACGCAGCCCAATGTCCCCCAGTTCACCCAGGAACAGGAGCTCGAAGCGTTTCGCGAAATGCTGCTGATCCGGCGGTTCGAGGAAAAGGCCGGCCAGATGTACGGCATGGGCCTTATTGGCGGCTTCTGCCACCTCTATATCGGCCAGGAAGCGGTGGTAACCGGCATCACGATGGCCTCGGAAAAGGGCAAGGACGCCCAGATCACCGGTTATCGCGACCACGGCCACATGCTGGTCATGGGGCTGGACCCCAAGGGCGTGATGGCCGAATTGACCGGACGTCAGGGTGGCCTGTCGAAAGGCAAGGGCGGCTCGATGCATATGTTCTCGAATGAACACCGCTTTTATGGCGGCAATGGCATTGTCGGTGCGCAGGCGTCGCTGGGCACAGGCCTGGCCTTTGCCAGCAAGTACACGGGCGACGGCTCGGTCTCGATCACCTATTTCGGTGACGGCGCGGCGAACCAGGGCCAGGTCTATGAGAGCTTCAACATGGCCAAGCTCTGGAACCTGCCGGTCGTCTACATCATCGAGAACAACAAGTACGCCATGGGCACTTCGACCGAGCGTTCCTCGGCGACGACAGATTTCTCGATGCGTGGCGCCTCGTTCAACATTCCGGGCGAGCAGGTCGACGGCATGGATGTGCGTGCCGTCAAGGCGGCTTCCGAGAAGGCGCTCGAATGGTGCCGGGCCGGCAAGGGCCCCTACATCCTGGAAATGATCACCTACCGCTACCGCGGTCACTCCATGTCCGACCCGGCGAAATACCGCTCCAAGGACGAAGTTCAGAAGATGCGGACCGAGCACGATCCGATCGAGCAGGTGCGCAAGCGCCTTCTCGACAAGGAGTGGACATCGGAAGACGACCTCAAGGCCATCGACAAGGATGTCCGTGCCCGGGTCGCCGAGGCTGCGGAATTCGCGCAGACCGATCCGGAGCCGGCTGCCTCTGAACTTTACACCGATATTCTGCTTTAACGCCGGGGGAAATCATGCCGATTGACATTTTGATGCCGGCGCTCTCGCCGACAATGGAAGAGGGCAAGCTCTCCAAGTGGCTGAAGGCCGAGGGCGACACCGTTTCCGCAGGCGACGTGATCGCCGAAATCGAGACCGACAAGGCCACCATGGAAGTCGAAGCCGTCGACGAGGGCACGCTCGGCAAGATCCTGGTTGCCGAAGGCACGGACAACGTCAAGGTCAACGAGAAGATCGCGGTCCTTCTGGGCGAGGGCGAGGATGCCGGCGCGATCGATGCAGCGGCTTCCGCCCCTGCATCTGCGCCTTCATCCGCCCCGGCCGAAGCCGAGGCCCCGAGCGCGCCGGCCGTCGCATCCGCGCCTACGCCTCAGGCGCCCGCGCCGGAAACGGCGGACGATCCTGAAGTTCCGGCCGGTACGCCGATGAAGAGCTCCACCGTTCGCGAAGCCCTGCGCGACGCGATGGCGGAGGAAATGCGCCGGGACCCGGAAGTCTTCGTGATGGGTGAGGAAGTCGCCGAATACCAGGGCGCCTACAAGATCACCCAGGGCCTGCTGGACGAATTCAGTGCCAAGCGCGTTATCGACACGCCGATCACCGAACACGGCTTTGCCGGCCTCGGCGTCGGGGCGGCGATGGCGGGCCTGAAACCCATCGTCGAGTTCATGACCTTCAACTTCGCCATGCAGGCGATGGACCAGATCATCAACTCCGCCGCCAAGACGCTCTATATGTCCGGCGGCCAGATGGGCGCACCGATCGTCTTCCGCGGCCCCAACGGCGCGGCCGCCCGCGTCGGTGCCCAGCACTCCCAGGACTATGCGGCCTGGTATGCCCATGTACCCGGCCTCAAGGTCGTTCAGCCCTATTCGGCAGCCGATGCCAAGGGGCTTTTGAAGGCGGCCATCCGCGATCCGAATCCGGTCATCTTCCTGGAAAACGAGATCCTTTACGGACATTCCTTCGAGATCCCGGACATGGACGATTTCGTCCTGCCGATCGGCAAGGCGAAGGTGGAGCGCGGCGGCACGGACGTGACCCTGGTCTCCTGGGGCATCGGCATGACCTACGCCATGAAGGCGGCCGAAGAGCTGGCCGGCATGGGGATTTCCGCCGAAGTCATCAACCTGCGCACCATCCGTCCGCTGGACATCGACACGATCCTGGCGTCCGTGCGCAAGACGGGCCGGGTGGTGACTGTGGAAGAAGCCTTCCCGATGTGTTCGGTGTCTTCGGAGATCGCCTATCAGGTTCAGGAAAAGGCCTTCGACTATCTCGACGCGCCGATCACCCGCGTCACCGGCAAGGACGTTCCGATGCCTTACGCGGCGAACCTGGAAAAGCTCGCCCTGCCGAGCGTTCCGGAAGTCATCGATGCGGTCAAAGCCGTAACCTACACAGCCTGAGGCGAGGGAGACGGACATGCCAATCAATATCACCATGCCGGCCCTTTCCCCGACCATGGAAGAGGGCAACCTGGCCAAATGGCTGGTCAAGGAAGGCGATCAGGTTTCCGCCGGTGACGTGATCGCTGAGATCGAAACCGACAAGGCGACGATGGAAGTGGAAGCGGTGGACGAAGGCACGGTCGGCAAGATCGTCGTGCCGGCGGGCACCGCGGGCGTCAAGGTCAACGCGTTGATCGCCGTGCTTCTGGAAGACGGCGAGGACGCCAGCGCCATAGACGCTTCGGGCGGAAACGGCGGCGCGGCACCGGCTTCGGCCGGAGCGGAAAAGGTGCCTGCGGTGCCGGAAAGCTCTCCGGCGATCGAAGTCGGTGCCAAGGCGGTCACCGATCCGGTTCCCGCGCCGACGACCTCCGACGGAAGCCGGATCTTCTCGTCGCCCCTGGCGCGCCGTCTGGCGCAACTGAACGGGCTCGACCTGAAGGCGCTGAAAGGCTCCGGTCCTCACGGCCGGATCGTCAAGCGCGACATCGAGGCGGCTCTCGCAGCCGGCACCGGCAAGGCAGTTCCGGCGGCAGCCGAAGCTCCGAAAGCAGCAGCGGCCGCTCCGGCGGTCGGACCGTCGGCGGAACAGGTGCTCAAGCTTTTCGAGGAAGGCTCCTACGAGCTCGTGCCGCATGATGGCATGCGCAAGACCATCGCAAAGCGCCTGACCGAATCCAAGCAGACGATCCCGCATTTCTATGTGTCGATCGACTGCGAGCTGGATGCGCTTCTGGCGCTGCGCACGCAGCTCAACGACGCCGCCGCCACGGACAAGGACGGCAAGCCCGCCTACAAGCTGTCGGTCAACGACATGACCATCAAGGCCCTGGCGCTGGCCCTGCGCGACGTGCCGGACGCCAATGTCTCCTGGACCGACGACAATATGGTCATGCACAAGCATGCCGATGTCGGCGTCGCGGTGGCGATCCCGGGCGGCCTGATCACTCCGATTATCCGCCGGGCGGAGGAAAAGCCGCTCTCCCTGATCTCCAACGAGATGAAGGACCTCGGCAAGCGCGCGAAAGAGCGCAAGCTGAAGCCGGAGGAGTACCAGGGCGGCACGACCGCCGTGTCCAACATGGGCATGATGGGCGTGAAGAACTTCTCGGCCGTCGTGAACCCGCCGCATGCAACGATCCTGGCGGTCGGCGCCGGGGAACAGCGCGCGGTGGTGAAGAACGGCGAACTGGCGGTCGCCACCGTCATGTCGGTCACGCTGTCCACCGACCACCGCTGCGTGGACGGCGCGCTCGGCGCGACCCTGCTCGCCGCCTTCAAGGGCTACATCGAAAATCCGATGAGCATGCTGGTCTGAAGCAGCTCTCCGGCGCGGCGGCAACGCCGCGCCGTTTTTGAACGATGACTTCATTCGCCGGGGAAAACACCATGGCTGACACCAACTACGACGTGATCATCATCGGCTCGGGTCCGGGTGGTTACGTGACCGCGATCCGTTCCGCGCAGCTCGGTTTCAAGACAGCGATCGTCGAGCGCGAGCATATGGGCGGCATCTGCCTCAACTGGGGCTGCATTCCGACCAAGGCGCTGCTCAGGTCCGCCGAGATCTACCACTACATGCAGCACGCCAAGGATTACGGACTGTCCGCGGAAAAGATTTCCTTCGACCCGGCCGCCGTGGTCAAGCGCTCGCGCGGCGTTTCCGGCCAGCTCAACGGCGGCATCGGCTTCCTGATGAAGAAGAACAAGGTCGATATTCTCTGGGGCGAGGGCAAGATCTCCAAGGCCGGCGAGGTCACCGTTTCCAAGACCGCCAAGAAGGCCATGGAACCCCAGCATCCGGCGCCGAAAGGCACGAAGGGCGAGGGCGTCTACAAGGCCAAGCACATCATTGTCGCTACCGGCGCCCGGCCGCGCATCATCCCGGGCATCGAGCCGGACGGCAAGGACATCTGGACCTATTTCGAGGCAATGGTGCCGCCGGCCATGCCGAAATCCCTGCTCGTCATGGGGTCGGGTGCCATCGGCATCGAGTTCGCGTCCTTCTACAAGACCATGGGCGCGGACGTGACAGTCATCGAAATGATGCCGACCATCATGCCGGTCGAGGACCCGGAAATTTCCGGGCTCGCCCGCAAGCAGATGGAAAAGCAGGGCATCAAGTTCCTGGTCGAAGCCAAGGTTTCCGCCGTCAAGAAGGGCTCCGGCGGCGTGACGGCCACGGTGGAGACCAAGGACGGCAAGAAGCAGGACCTGACGGCGGAAAAGATGATCTCTGCGGTCGGCGTGGTCGGCAATATCGAAAAGCTCGGCCTGGAAGAACTCGGCGTCAAGACCGACCGGGGCTGCGTGGTGATCGACGGTTACGGCCGCACCAACGTGCCGGGCATCTATGCCATCGGCGATGTCGCCGGTCCGCCGATGCTCGCCCACAAGGCGGAGCACGAAGGCGTCATCTGCGTCGAGAAGATTGCCGGCAAGGACGTGCATCCGATGGACAAGTCGATGATCCCGGGCTGTACCTACTGCAATCCTCAGGTCGCATCCGTCGGCCTCACTGAACCGAAGGCGAAGGAAGCCGGTTACGACATCAAGGTCGGCCGTTTTCCATTCATCGGCAACGGCAAGGCGATTGCCCTCGGTGAACCGGACGGCCTGATCAAGACGATCTTCGACGCCAAGACCGGCCAGTTGCTCGGTGCGCATATGGTCGGCGCGGAAGTGACCGAACTCATCCAGGGCTACGTGGTCGCCATGAACCTGGAGACCACGGAAGAAGACTTGATGCACACGGTCTTCCCGCATCCGACCCTTTCGGAAATGATGAAGGAATCCGTTCTCGACGCCTATGGCCGCGTGTTGAACATGTAGGTAATTCTGTCGAGGATGACTGGACCCGGACGGCGAAATGGCTAACGTGGACTTGTCTGGGTGTCGGGCTAAAGAGGAGCCTCAGTCATGGATGTAAAAGCAATTCTGATCTGGATCGCCATCGGCATCATCGCCGGTTGGCTTGCGAGCATCGTCGTCGGCGGTGGCGGGCTGATCCGCTACTTGATTATCGGGTTGGTCGGAGCCTTTGTCGGCGGGTTTCTGTTCAAGGTTGCCGGCATCAACATCAATCTCGGCAATCCTTATGTGAATGAAATCGTCGTCGCGGCCATCGGCGCTATTGTCGTTGTGCTGCTGGCGCGGGTTCTCGCCTGATTTTCAAGCTAAAGGAGCCCGCGATGGGACTGATCATAACCATCATCATCGGCCTCATCGCGGGTGCCGTCGCCCACAGGGTGCTCAACAGCCGTGGCGGCTTCCTCGGAAGCCTCGTCGTCGGTCTGATCGGTGCACTTATCGGCGGTGAGCTCGCCTCGATTTTCAATCTTCATGTGGCCGGCGGCATTCTGGACCGGCTGATCATCGCGGTTCTGGGATCGATCCTGTTCCTGTTCATCTGGAAGAAGATGTTCAAGTGACAGGGTTGTCTAAAGACTTGGGGATGTCGGAAGATTTCGGCAGCATCGACGCCTTTCCGCTCAAGTCCAGCGACAAGTTGCGCTACGGCGACACAGACCGCCAGGGGCACGTGAACAACGCGGTTTTCGCGACCTTCATGGAAACCGGCCGCGTCGATCTGCTTTACCGCGAAGCGCTGGCAGAGGAGGGGGCTGCCTTCGTGATCGCGCGGCTGGAACTCGACTTCCTGTCCGAAATCAACTGGCCGGGAGAGGTGGAGATCGGCACCGCCATCGGGCAAGTCGGGCGCAGTTCCTTTCGGCTGTTTCAGAAGGTGTTCCAGAACGGCGTTCCCGTCGCCCAGGCCGTGACCGTGATCGTCCAGATGAACGAGGCAACGCGCAAGTCCCACCCGCTGTCCGACAAGGCCCGGCGGCGGCTGGAAGAGCTCGCAAGACTTGCGCCGGACACATAGCTGGCCAACCGCTTTAAGGCTTGACCTTCCAAGGGAATAACGACACTTAAGGTCCATGGTTACGATCGTCGACACGCTCAATCGCCCGCAGGAAAACTCCGACGCGCGTCCGCGCCATCCCGAAAAGGCGCACCGCCCGGACAATCCGGTTCAGCGCAAGCCCAAATGGATTCGCGTCAAGGCGCCTACCTCGCCGGTCTACCGCGAAACCCAGGACGTGGTCCGCGACAACAACCTGGTGACGGTGTGCGAGGAAGCCGGCTGCCCGAATATCGGCGAGTGCTGGTCGAAGAAACACGCCAGCTTCATGATCCTCGGCGATACCTGCACGCGCGCCTGCGCCTTCTGCAACGTGCGCACCGGCATGCCGGGACCCGTCGATCCGAAGGAAGCCCAGGGCGTGGCGGATGCGGTCGCGGCCATGGGGTTGGAGCACGTCGTGATCACTTCCGTCGACCGGGACGATCTGGACGATGGCGGCGCGCGGCATTTCGCCGACGTGATCGGCGCGATCCGCAAGACCTCGCCGGCGACCACCGTCGAAGTGCTGACGCCGGATTTCCTGCGCAAGGACGGCGCACTGGAAATTGTTGTCGCCGCCAAGCCGGATGTGTTCAACCACAATCTGGAAACCGTGCCGTCGAAATACCTGACGGTGCGTCCCGGCGCCCGCTATTTCCATTCGATCCGGCTTCTGCAGAAGGTGAAGGAACTGGACGCGGAAATGTTCACCAAGTCCGGCATCATGGTGGGGCTGGGCGAGGAGCGCAACGAAGTGCTGCAGCTCATGGACGACCTGCGCGCCGCGGATGTGGATTTCCTGACCATCGGCCAGTATCTGCAGCCCTCCAAGAAGCACCACCCGGTCATGTCCTTCGTGACGCCGGAAGACTTCAAGGGCTATGAGCGCATTGCCTATGCAAAGGGCTTTCTGAAGGTTTCGGCGAGCCCGCTCACGCGCTCGTCGCATCATGCCGGAGAGGACTTCGCGGATCTGCGCGCGGCCCGCATGGCCAGGCTCGGGCGTTAAGGAACAACAGAGGCCGTATGCCCAGTTTCTCGTCAAACCATAAGGTCACTCACAAGGCGGACGACATGTTCCGCCTTGTCGCCGACGTTGAGAAATATCCGCAGTTCGTGCCGCTGTGCAGGGATCTGCACGTGCGCGGGCGCAAGGAGCTGGACAACGGCAACACGGTGCTCATCGCCGACATGACGGTCGCCTACAAGCTCTTCAAGGAAACCTTCACCAGCCGCGTCGAATTGCGCCCCGACGAGCGCACGATCCTTGTGGAATATCTGGACGGCCCCTTCAAGCACCTTGAAAACAAATGGACGTTCGAGGAGCTGGAGGAGGGCGGCAGCACCGTCGGGTTCTACATCTCCTACGAATTCCGCAGCCGGACCCTCGGTTCTCTCATGGGGGTGATGTTCGACAAGGCGTTCCGGAAGTTCTCCAGCGCCTTCGAAGAACGCGCGGACCAGGTTTACGGGACCTGAGAGCGGTCTCCGGAACCCTATTTGAAGTTCTTGAAGGCGTCCCGGATCGTGTGGATGCGGCTCGATTTCACCTGGCTGGAGTCGCCGCGGCCGCGGATCTGCCTGATTTCCCAGGGCTTGAGATCCAGATCGTCGAGTTTGGCGAAGGCGCTGTAATCGGCGCAGATGATTCTTCGCACGGCGCCGGCACCGCCGTCTTCTTCCAGGACGAGGCTCCGGCCGGCTTTGACCTCCGCCTCGGTCCAGGCAACCGTGCCCGAGGAGACCCAGAAGGTTATGTTGCAATACTGGGCTTCGAGATAGCCTTTTTTCGGCTCGGCGAGGATTTCGTGTGATCCTGTGAAGCTGCCGTCGGAATATTGGGAGCGGATATAGAAATCACTTTGGCCATGCGCCGTCCCGGCCAGAGAGCTGCTGGCGGCGATCGACAGTGCCATGAACGCTATGAAGCGTTTCATTTTGAATTTCCTTATCCAGCGTGTTTCCGTCACCCCAGCATTGTCTAAATTTAAGGTATCGGGCTTACTTGAGCCTTACTTTTTATTATTCACCGTGGAACGACTTGGCCGCATCCTCGCCGCCAGGCGTCTGGAAGAAGGAATTGCGAATGGCCGCGAAACGGTTGACCCGTTGAACCGGCGCGCCGTCATTCTGCACAATGATTCTCGGATCGTCCTGAATCCCGAGATCCCGCAAGGTTACCTGTCTTTCCGGATGTTCGCAAATCGGGCGCCAGCCCTTGCCCCGGTTGAATTCGACCCGGACAGCATAGTCCTGTTCGACTTCGAGTTGCGTCCAGGCAACTGTCGCGAAACGGACCCAGTAGGAACGGCCGCAATACTGGACTTCCACGAGGCCGTCCGACATCCGGTTATAGATGCGGTGGGATCCGCGGAAGCCGTAGTTCTCGTCGCGGGAGATAATATAGGTGTCAACGCGTTCGGGAAAATCGCTCCCGCCGAAGGCATTCGCTCCTCCAAGAAGAAGAGTTCCCGCTGCAAGAAGTACACGTTGGATTGACATATCCTGTTTCCTGTTCCGCGAATTCATTTCGCGATTTCGTCATTCCCTTATAAGCCAGTTGTTTGTAGAAGCCATTTCGTCGGTGAGGGTGGTTTTATTAAAACTTTAGCATCCTGAATTCTTCCACGCGGACCGCAGCCATCCTCCATCGGCTCGCCGGCGGCCTCGGCTCAGCGTGTGTGGTAGGTGCTGTTGCTGTTCATGTGGCTGTCGGCCTGAAAAATGGCACCGATTGCGGACAGCCGGCTCTTTGGCGCCGCATCGTCTTCCGGCGTCAGAAGCACGTCGTCGGCGCTCATGGTGATGCCGATGTCCTTGAGCGTGACCTGGTCTTCCGGCCCCTCGCAGATCGGCCTCCAGCCGCGGCCGAAATTATACTCGATGCGCACCTCGTTGCCGCGCCGGACTTCCACTTGCGTCCAGGCGACGGAATGGCTGCGCACGAAATAGTCGCGGTTACAGTAAGAGACCTTGTTCAGGCCTTTGGAATAGTCCAGAAACAGCTTGTGGCTTCCGACGAAAAATCCGTAACGGTCCCGCGAGATCAGGTAGAAATCGCCAGGCTGGGGAACTGCTCCCGCATAGGCAGTGCCGCCGAAACAAATAATTGCAAAAACGATTGCCGTGATATTCTTCATGATACTGCGAATTCCGGGTTTCCTTACCTCGAGTGAGGCCGACTATAGGCATGACTTTTAGGGAAGCCCAGCAGGAGTTTGGGTCAGTCTTAATGACCTTTTACTCAGGAAATCGCATTTAAAATCGATGTTAAAGCAGTCTTGACGGTCTCCAGCCGGATGGCCTGCCGGCCTTGGTCGGCGAACCAGCAATGAAGATGGTCGGTCGGCTTTCCTTTTACGGCAACGGCAATGTGAACCGTGCCGACGGGTTTATCCTCGCTGCCGCCGCCGGGGCCCGCGATGCCCGTCACCGATACCGCGATGTCGGCATTGGACTGGGCAAGAGCCCCTTCCGCCATCGCGATGGCGACTTCCTTGCTGACCGCTCCGACCCTCCGGATCAGTTCCGCAGGCACGCCGAGAAGGTCGGTCTTGGCTTCGTTCGAATAGGTCACGAAGCCCCGGTCGACCGCGGCGGACGAGCCCGCGATCTCGGTCAGCGCTCCGCAAATCAGACCGCCGGTACAGGATTCCGCGGTCGCCACCATTTTTCCGCTGGCTTTCAGGGCATCCAGGACCGTGACGGCGAGCGGGGCAAGATCTTCGAGGTTGCGCGGTGTCTTGTCTGTCATCCCAAGCCTCATTCGCCTTCTTCAAGGGGCAACCGGACCGTTACACTGGCAAGGGCGGCTATGCCTTCCTTGCGGCCGGTGAAACCCAGTTTCTCCGACGTTGTCGCCTTGACGGACACGCGGGAGACCGGCACGCCGCAGATCCCGGCGATCGAGGCGCGGATTTTCTCCCTGTGCGGGCCGACCTTCGGTTCCTCGCAGACGATCGTGACATCGACATGCGCCAGCCGGCCGCCGAGCAAAGCCAGCCTGCGCATGGCGTCTTCCTGGAACCTGTCCGATGAAGCGCCCTTCCATTGCGGGTCGCTCGGCGGGAAATGCTGGCCGATATCCCCGTCGCCGATCGCGCCGAGCGTTGCGTCGGTGATGGCATGCAGCACCACATCCGCGTCCGAATGGCCCTTGAGCTTTTTCGTGTGGGGCAGGCTGACACCGCCCAGCACCACCGCATCGCCCTCCTCAAAGGCGTGGACGTCGTAGCCGATGCCGGTACGGATGTCGGCGAGTTCAGACAGCTGCCGGTCTTTGGGAGCGGGTTCTTTTGGAGCTTTATCGGACATGGAAAGGACGTGTGCCTGCTGTTCCGCGCGTTTGAGATCGGCCGCGGTGGTGATCTTGAAATTGGCCGGATCGCCCTGGCTCAACACAATGGTCATGCCGTCCCATTCCGCAAGGCCGGTGTCGTCTGTGAAGTCGTGGCGGCCGGTTGCCGCCGCCCGTTCGTGCGCCCTGGCGATGCGCGGCAAGGGGAAGGCCTGAGGGGTCTGCGCGGCCCACAGCCCGCGCCGGTCGACGGTCTCCAGCGGTCTGCCCGGTTCCGTCTGTTTCTTCAGCGTGTCGACGACCTCGATGGCCGCCAGAGCGCCTTCCGCACCGGCGTCGAGCTCCGAAAGCAGGCGGTCGATGACATCGGAGCTCAGAAACGGCCGGGCCGCGTCGTGAATCAAAACATAGTCGCACGGGGTCTCTGAAAGCGCCTGGAGACCCGCATGGACGGATTGCTGACGGGTGTCGCCGCCAAATACGGCATCCAGCAACTTGTTTGAGCAGATGCTTCGGGCAGCCGTCACGGCATCGTCATAAAGCAGCATATCGTCCTGATGAATGACGGTTACCATGTGAGAAATCCGGGGATGATTCCCCAGCGCGTTCAGTGTATGGGTCAGCACCGGACGGCCCGCAAGGTGCCGGTATTGTTTGGGCAGTGGAGATCGGGGATCCGCCAAGCGTGACCCACGCCCAGCAGCAACGACGAGGGCTGCCGCTGTTTTTGCCATAAGCGGTCTCCTTGCAGGTGGCCATTCCGGAATCAATGGACCGTCTTTAACGAAGAACTTGTGCCATCTGCAAATTTTGACTTGTTGCATTGCGGAAATTGTCTACAATATAGGCAATTATCAAAATGCACAGGCAATGAGCAGAAGAAGAGAGCCTTGTGTCGTCACTGATGAAAACGCTTTCGATCGGTCAACATGTGATATCCAGCCGGGCGGTACTGGCACCGATGTCCGGCGTCTCCGACCTGCCGTTCCGCAGGCTGGCGGCCCGGTTCGGCGCGGGTCTGGTCGTCAGCGAAATGGTCGCGAGCGAATCCTTCGTCAGGGGGGACGCGGAAACCCAGATGCGTGCGGAAGCCCAGGAAGAGGGTCTGCATGTTGTCCAGCTCGCCGGCCGCGAAGTGCGCTGGATGGGCGAGGCTGCCAAGGTCATCGCAGGATCGGGCGCCGATATAATCGATATTAATATGGGATGCCCGGCGAAAAAGGTCACCTCCGGCTATTCGGGGTCCGCGCTGATGCGCGACCTGGATCATGCGCTCACGCTCATCGAAGCGACGGTCGGGGCGGTGGACATTCCCGTGACCCTGAAAATGCGCCTCGGCTGGGACGAAAAATCCATCAATGCACCGGAGCTCGCACGCCGCGCGGAGGCCGCCGGCGTTCAACTCATCGCGGTTCACGGCCGCACGCGCTGCCAGTTCTACAAGGGCAGGGCGGACTGGCAGGCCATCGCCGAGGTCAAGGATGCGGTCTCCTTGCCGCTTGTCGCCAATGGCGACTGCAAGAGTTTCGACGATGCAACGCGCATGCTCGAAGCCTCGAAGGCCGATGGCGTGATGATCGGCCGTGGGGCCTACGGCCGTCCCTGGCTGCCGGGCCATATCGGCCATTTCCTGGCAACCGGCGAGCGCAAGCCGGAGCCGTCCGGGTCTGAACTGTCCGATCTCGTCATCGAGCATTACGAAGCCATTCTGAGACACTACGGCGAAGGACAGGGCCTGCGCATCGCCCGCAAGCATCTCGGCTGGTACATGGACCAGGCCCGCGACGGTGGCGCCGGAGACGTGCCGGGTGCGGTCAGGAACACTCTCATGACATCCAGGCAGCCTTCCGAGGTGATCCGCCTCGCAAGCGACTGGTTTTCTTCCTCCAACAAACGGAAAGCTGCGTGACGGAAACTGTGTCTGCGACAGGCCGCACGGCCGCACTCGCCAGTGATGGGCCAACCATTTTGGATGCGCTTCCGCATCCGGTTCTCCTCGTTGCGCCCGACGGCGTGATTGAATCGGCCAACATGGCCGCGGAAATCTTCATGCGCTCCAGCGTGTCCGTCCTGCGGCGCCATCCGATCAGCGATTTCGTTCCCTTCGGCAGTCCGCTCCTGACCCTGATCGAACAGGTGCGCGAGCGCGGCGCGCCGGTCAACGAATACAAGGTCGACATCGGTTCGCCACGCATCGGCGCGCCGAAGGTGGTCGACATCAACGCGGCGCCTGTCGCCGAGCGTCCCGGCGCCGTCGTGCTGATGTTTCAGGAACGCACCATGGCGGAAAAGATCGACCGCCAGCTTACATCGCGGGGCGCGGCGCGCACCGTAACCGGCCTTGCCGCGATGCTCGCCCACGAAATCAAGAATCCCCTGTCGGGGATCCGCGGCGCGGCGCAACTCATCGAGCAGTCGGTTCCCAATGAGGACCGGGCGCTGACGCGCCTGATCATGGACGAGACGGACCGGATTGTGAAACTGGTCGACCGCATGGAAGTCTTTTCCGACGAGCGGCCGATCGAACGCGAGCCGGTCAATATCCACGTGGTTCTCGACCATGTGAAACGGCTGTCCGACAGCGGCTTTGCCCGGGGCAAGAAGATCGTGGAGATCTACGATCCTTCGCTTCCCCCGGTCTACGCCAACAAGGATCAGCTCATTCAGGTGTTTTTGAACCTGATCAAGAACGCCAGCGAAGCGATCGGCGACGATCCGGACGGCGAGATCCGCATTTCGACGGCCTTCAGGCCGGGCGTGAGGCTGTCTGTACCCGGTACCGACGAGAAGGTCAGCCTGCCGCTGGAATTCTGCGTGCAGGACAACGGCCCCGGCGTGCCGGAGGACCTGCTGCCGCATCTCTTCGAGCCGTTCATTACCACGAAAACCAACGGATCCGGCCTGGGGCTGGCGCTCGTCGCAAAGATCATCGGCGACCACGGCGGTGTGATCGAGTGCGACAGCCAGCGGCAGAAAACTGTCTTCCGGATCCTGATGCCCGCTTATTCAGGCGACGGAACTCCGTCTTCCGACAAGCCGAACAGAGGAACTGATTGACCATGCCGACAGGCACGATCCTAGTTGCAGACGATGACGCGGCGATCCGCACCGTTCTGAATCAGGCCCTTTCGCGGGCTGGTTACACTGTCCGACTGACGTCCAATGCCTCGACGCTCTGGCGGTGGGTGTCCTCCGGCGACGGCGATCTTGTGATCACCGACGTCGTCATGCCGGACGAGAATATTTTCGACGTCCTGCCGCGCATGAAGAAGATGCGGCCCGATCTGCCCGTTCTGGTCATGAGCGCGCAGAACACCTTCATGACGGCGATCAAGGCATCCGAAAAGGGCGCTTATGAATATCTGCCGAAGCCGTTCGATCTGAAGGAGCTGACGAGCATCGTTCAGCGGGCGCTTGAAGAACCGAAACGCCGGCCCGCCGTGGACATGGAAGATGCCGGCGAGGGCATGCCGCTGGTCGGGCGTTCGCCAGCCATGCAGGAGATCTACCGGGTACTGGCGCGGCTGATGCAGACCGACCTGACGGTCATGATCAACGGCGAATCCGGTACCGGCAAGGAACTGGTCGCCCGCGCACTGCACGACTACGGCAAGCGGCGCAACGGGCCCTTCGTTGCCATCAACATGGCGGCCATCCCGCGCGACCTGATCGAGGCGGAGCTGTTCGGCCACGAAAAGGGCGCCTTCACCGGCGCCCAGAACCGCAGTTCCGGCCGGTTCGAGCAGGCCGACGGCGGCACGCTGTTTCTGGACGAAATCGGCGACATGCCGATGGAGGCCCAGACCCGGCTGCTGCGCGTCCTGCAACAGGGCGAATACACCACGGTCGGCGGCCGCACGCCGATCAAGACCGATGTCCGGATCATTGCCGCGACCAACAAGGATCTGCGTCATCTGATCAATCAGGGACTTTTCCGGGAAGACCTTTATTTCCGCCTGAACGTCGTGCCGATCCGCCTCCCGCCGCTGCGGGAGCGCGTGGAGGATATCCCGGATCTCGTCCGCCACTTCTTTTCGCTCGTCGAAAAGGAAGGCTTGCCGGCAAAGCAGATCGACCAGAGCGCGCTCAACCTGCTGCGCCGTTACCGCTGGCCGGGCAATGTGCGCGAGCTCGAAAACCTGGTGCGCCGGCTCGCCGCGCTTTATCCGCAGGACGTGATCAGCGAAAGCCTTCTGGAGCACGAACTGAGCCAGCCGACGGTGTCCTCCATGGAGGAGGAAACCCCTGAAACGATCAATCTCGGCGGTTCGGTCGAGCGCTATCTCTCCGGATATTTCGACACCTTCGGCGATGCGCTTCCGCCCCCCGGCCTTTACCACCGCATCCTGCGGGAAGTGGAATATCCCCTGATCAGTGCCGCGCTTGCCGCGACAAGGGGCAACCAGATCAAGGCCGCGGAGCTTCTCGGGGTCAACCGCAACACGCTGCGCAAGAAGATCCGCGATCTGGATATCCAGGTGATGCGCTCGACGCGGTAAAGAACAGAGCGGTCGTTGCGCTGATTCCGTTGCCGGAAACATCACCGGCAACGGAGATTTGCCGGTTCCTGATCGCGTCCGCAGGGTGGCGGCGCAGCAAAAACCGGCGCAGTTTCTCACGTAAAGTCAGTTGTGATCGGTCGTCCACCGCATTTTTCGTTCCTGCCGCCAGCCCTGTCGCAATTTCGCAACAATGTGTGATAAGTTTGCCGCAAGCAAATCATGAAACCGGTGCCTCCTTTGCGGCGGCAGGTGTTTGAGGCCCAATGATTCTGGAAGCGGTACAGCACTCCGTGGCGCAGTCGAGCGCAGCCGGACGTATCTGGCGGCGCGCGGGACTTGCGATCATGGTCGTGGCCCTGATTTCCATCGGCGTGACCTTCGCGATCCTGATGGGGCTGACCTCGATCGATCCGACCCGCGATGTCATCATGACTGCGATGACGATCAACGGTGCGCTTGCGGCCGTTCTGCTGGGTGTCATCGCCTTCGAAATCATCAAGCTGTGGCAGGCCCGCCGCAGAGGACGCGCCGCGGCACGGCTTCATGTGCGCGTGGTCGCGCTTTTCAGCGTGGTGGCGGCCGTGCCGGCGGTGCTGATGGCCATCCTGGCAGCAGTTACGCTCGACCGCGGCCTGGACAGGTGGTTCGAGGACCGCACGCGCCAGATCATCGACAACGCCCTGACCGTTGCCCAGGCCTATCTGCAGGAACACGCCCGGGTACTGCGCGGCGACCTGATCGCCATGACCAACGACATTGACAGGGCCAAGGCGGTCTACGATTTCGAGCCGACGCGCTTCGATCAGTTTTTCTCCACGCAGGTATCGCTGCGCGGCATTCTCGGCGCCTTCATCCTGAACGAGAACGGCGATGTGGTGACCCGCGTCATCCTGGATCCCAATGCCGATATTCCGCTGCCGCCGGCCGACAGCTTCTTCAAGGCCAAGTCGGGCGACCCGATCCTGATCGCGCCGGGCAGTTCCAACATCGTCGGCGGTATCATGAAATTGTCGGCCTATGACAACTTCTATCTCTATGCCGTCAGGGCGATCGACCCGCGGGTGGTGGAATATCTGCGACTGACGGAGGCCGGGGCTTCCGAATACCAGCAGATGGAAAACAGCCGCTTCGGGGTGCAGGTGGCCTTTGCGCTCGTTTATCTCGGTGTGGCGCTCGTCCTGCTGCTCTCCGCCATCTGGATCGGGTTCGGATTCGCCAACCGGCTGGTCTCGCCAATCCGGACGTTGATATCGGCGGCGGACGAGGTGTCGAAGGGCAATCTCTCCGTCAAGGTCCAGGCGGACAAATCCGGCGGCGACCTCGCCAATCTCGGCACCACCTTCAACAAGATGACCGGCCAGTTGCTGGGCCAGCGGGATGCGCTGCTGGCCGCCAACGAGCAGATCGACCGCCGCCGCCGATTTAACGAGGCGGTGCTGTCGGGCGTTTCCACCGGGGTGATCGGTGTCGACGACGAGGCCTCCATCATGCTGATCAACCGATCGGCGCTGGAACTGTTGCAGCTCGACGAGGTGCAGATCCTGAACAAACCGCTTGTCGAAGTCGTGCCGGAACTCAAGGACTGCATTGCGGACGCCCTTCAGAATTATGGCGAAAAGCTTCCCGAGACGCAGATCGAGATAGCCAGGGGCGGGCGTCTGCGCACGATCAACGTCCGCATCACCAGCGAACAGTCGACCCGCCGGGAACACGGATTCGTCGTCACGCTGGACGACATCACCGATCTGGTCTCCGCGCAGCGCAATTCCGCCTGGGCGGATGTCGCGCGCAGGATCGCTCATGAAATCAAGAATCCGCTGACGCCGATCCAGCTCTCCGCCGAACGCATCCGCAGGCGTTACGGCAAGCGGATCGAGGAAGACCGGGAAGTCTTCGATCAGTGCATCGACACGATCGTGCGGCAGGTCGGCGATATCGGCCAGATGGTCGACGAATTCTCCTCCTTCGCCCGCATGCGCAAGCCGTCCAAGACGAAGGGCGACCTGCGTGAGGCCGTGCGGGACGCCGCCTTCATGCAGTCGGTGGCAAATCCGGAGATCAGCGTGACGGCAGAAGTGCCCGATAAGCCGGTCGAGGCCGTGTACGATGCCCGCCTGGTCGGCCAGGCGCTTACCAATGTGGTCAAGAACGCTACGGAAGCCGTTGGCGCCAGAACCGGGGAGGATCTGCCCAAGGGCAAGGTCACGGTTCGCCTGCGCGGAGAGGTAGATGACGGCAGCGGACGGATCGTGATCGATGTGACCGACAACGGCATCGGCCTGCCGGAGGAAAACCGCAGCCGGCTCTTGGAACCCTATATGACGACGCGGGAGAAGGGCACGGGTCTCGGCCTCGCCATCGTCCGCAAGATCCTGGAAGACCACGGCGGCGGCATCGAATTGCTCGATGCCCCCAAAACCAACCCTGAAGATACGGGCACGCTTGTTCGCCTGACACTGGCAGCCCATGCCGAAAGCGAACAGGAACCCGAGGACGAAGACCAAGCAGTGATTGCCCATGGCGCATGATATTCTAGTCGTAGACGACGAAACCGATATTCGGGAAATGATTGCCGGTATCCTCGATGACGACGGATACGGAACCCGGACCGCGCACGATTCCGACAGCGCGCTCGCCGCGGTGAAGGAGCGCAAACCGTCGCTTGTCATCCTGGACATCTGGCTTCAGGGCAGCCGGCTCGACGGCCTGGCGCTTCTGGACATCTTCAAGGAAACCGATCCGGACTTGCCGGTCGTGATCATTTCCGGCCACGGCAATATCGAGACCGCCGTCTCGGCGATCAAACGGGGCGCCTACGATTATATCGAAAAGCCCTTCAAGGCGGACAGGCTGATCCACATCGTGGAACGCGCCCTGGAAGCGTCGAGCCTCAGGCGCGAGATCCGCGACCTGAAGCAGCGCAGCGGCGAGACCAGCGACATCATCGGCAATTCCTCGGCCGCGCATAATCTGCGCCAGACGATCCAGAAGATCGCCGCCACCAACAGCCGCATCCTGATCGTCGGCCCGTCCGGGGCCGGAAAGGAACGGGCGGCGCGCATGATCCACGACCTGTCGCCGCGCAACAGGAGCCCGTTCGTCGTTCTGAACGCGGCCACCATCACGCCGGTGCGCATGGAAGAGGAGCTGTTCGGCATCGAGGACGAAAACGGCAATCTCCGGAAGATCGGCGCCCTGGAGGAGGCCCACGGCGGCACGCTCTATCTTGACGAGGTCGCCGACATGCCGGCGGAGACCCAGGGCAAGATCCTCAGGGTGCTGGTCGAGCAGAGCTTTTCCCGCGTCGGCGGCACGCAGAAGGTGCAGGTCGACATCCGCATCCTGTCTTCCACCTCCAAGAACCTGGAGGAACACATTGCCTCCGGTCTTTTCCGGCAGGATCTCTACCACCGGCTCAGCGTGGTTCCCCTGCGCGTCCCGGGGCTCGCGGAACGGCGCGAGGACATTCCGGTTCTCGTCCATCATTTCATGGAGCAGATTTCCGGCGCTTCCGGCATTCCGCTGAGGCCGATCGGCGATGATGCGATGGCGGTTCTGCAGACCCATGACTGGCCGGGCAATGTCCGCCAGCTCAGGAACAACGTTGAACGGCTGATGATCCTGAGCCGGGGCGATCCCGACAGCACGATCACGGCCGACCTGCTGCCCGCGGAAATCGGCGAAACCCTGCCGAACCTACCGACATCCGGGACCGGGGAACACCTGATGTCGGTGCCTTTGCGCGAAGCGCGCGAGATTTTCGAGCGCGAATATCTGCAGGCCCAGATCAAGAGATTTGACGGTAACATCTCGCGTACCGCCGAATTTGTCGGTATGGAACGGTCTGCGCTTCACCGCAAACTGAAAACCTTGGGCATGACCTGAGGCCGGTGAAGCAACAGGATTAAACGGCGCAGCGGGAAAGGGTTCGTCCCATGAAAATCGTTATTTGCGGAGCCGGGCAGGTGGGTTACGGCATCGCCGAACGCCTCGCCGCGGAGCAGAACGATGTCTCCGTGATCGATTCCTCCCAGCAGCTGATCAACGCCATCGGCGACCAGCTCGATGTGCGCGGCTTCGTCGGACACGGTGCCCATCCGGATGTACTCGCCCAGGCCGGCGCCGAAGAAGCGGACATGATCGTCGCCGTCACGCTCTACGACGAGGTCAACATGGTGGCCTGTCAGGTGGCGCATTCGCTGTTCAACGTGCCGACCAAGGTCGCCCGCATCCGCGCGCAATCCTATCTGCAGGGCCGCTGGCGCAATCTCTTTTCGCGCGATCACATGCCGATCGACGTGATCATCTCGCCGGAAATCGAGGTCGGCGAGATGGTGCTGCGCCGTCTGGCTCTGCCGGGTGCGGTCGAGACGGTCCGCTTCGCGGACGATCACGTGGTCGTCGTCGGCATCATGTGCGAGGAGGATTGCCCGGTCGTCGATACGCCTCTGCGCCAGTTGACCGAACTCTTTCCGGATCTGGGGGCGGTCGTTGTCGGGCTTTACCGGAACAACCGGCTGTTCGTGCCCAAGAGCAGCGATTCCATCCTGACCGGCGACCTAGCCTATGTCGTGGCGCGCCGGGACCAGGTGCGCCGGACCTTGAGCATTTTCGGCCATGAAGAGCCTGAAGCGGCCCGGGTCGTCATCGCGGGCGGCGGCAATATCGGGCTTTATGTCGCCAAGGCGCTGGAACAGCGGCAGTCCGGCACCAAGATCAAGCTGATCGAGGCTTCGCGCGAGCGGGCCATGGCGGTCGCGGACGATCTCAAACGCTCGGTGATCCTGCATGGCAGCGCGCTCGACCAGTCGATCCTCAACGAGGCGGATGCCGGCGATGCCGATACGATGGTGGCCCTGACCAACGAGGACGAGGTGAATATCCTGTCCTCCGTCATGGCCAAGAAGCTGGGCTGCAAGCGCTCGCTCTCCCTGTTGAACAATCCGAGCTATCCGGCTTTTGCCAATGCTCTGGGGATCGACGCCTTCATCAACCCGCGTGCGGTGACCATTTCCCGCATCCTGCAGCATGTACGCCGGGGCCGCATCCGGGGCGTCCACTCCCTCCAGAACGGGGCGGCGGAAATCGTCGAGGCGGAGGCGCTCGATACGTCTCCGCTGGTCGGCAAGCCGTTGCGGGAGATCGATCTGCCGTCCGGCATCCGGGTCGGGGCGGTTTTCCGAGGCGGCGAGGTGCTGACGCCCAACGGGGATATCCAGATTCAGGCTCAGGACCGGATCGTGATTTTTGCAGTTGCGAACCGCGTGCGTCAGGTAGAACAGATGTTCCGCGTCAGCCTGGACTTCTTTTAGGACGGTTTGGTACTGTTCAGGCCTTGCATTTGTCTGACCTTGCCGCCAAAATTCCCAGGAATACCAAACGGTTCAGTTCGAACCGCTTCGTAACTGGAGAAATCATGAGCCGGATTGCCTATGTCAACGGCCAGTATGTCCGTCACGCCGATGCTGCGGTGCACGTGGAAGACCGCGGCTATCAGTTCGCCGACGGTGTTTATGAAGTGTGCGAGGTCTGGCAGGGCAAGATCGTCGATATGCCAAGGCATCTGGACCGTCTCGGCAGGTCCTTGAGCGAATTGCGGATCGACTGGCCGATGTCCCGCTCCGCGATGGAGTTCGTTCTGCGCCAGGTCGTGCGCCGGAACCGGGTGCGCAACGGTCTGGTCTATATCCAGGTGACCCGCGGCGTGTCGAAGCGCGATCACTTCTTCCCGCCGGAAAACGTGGCGCCATCCATCGTCATAACCGCAAGGTCGGCCAGTCCGGAAGCGGCCAGCGCCCAGGCGGAGCAGGGGATCGCGGTCTTCAGCTATCCGGAAAACCGCTGGCCCCGGGTCGATATCAAGACCGTGGCCCTGCTGCCGAACGTCCTGGCCAAGCAGAATGCCAAGGAGCATGGCGGCAAGGAAGCCTGGTATGTCGACAACGACGGTTTTGTCACGGAAGGCGGCTCGACGAATGCCTGGATCGTCACCAAGGAGGGCACCGTGGTGACCCGTCCGGCCGAAAGCGGCATCCTGCGCGGCATCACCCGGGCGGTCATTCTCGACCTTATTCGAAAAGAGGGGCTGACCTTCGAAGAAAGGCCGTTTACCCTGGAAGAAGCGTTCGAAGCCAAGGAAGCATTCGTCACGGCGGCGACGAGTATCGTCATGCCGGTGGTTCGTCTGGACGACCGGATAATCGGCAATGGCCACCCGGGAACGGTCGCAACCCGATTGCGCGAAGTGTTCCATACTGCTACTGATTTGCAGGCGGTATGATTCGATTGGCCTTGTTGAGCCGATGGAAAGAAACAATATAGAGCTGAGGCAGACAGCTCTTTCTGGTGGGCAAATGCAAAAAGCGAGCGGTACGTCAAACCTTAGCGTTTGAAATAGAACGGCTTTTGACGGTAAGCTGCGGAAACGCCGGATGCTCGGCCGCATCCGGGACTAATAGGATAAAAAGACTGATGGCTGAGCGCGCACAAAATCTCCAAGACACTTTTCTTAATCACGTTCGCAAACAAAAAACCCCTCTGACAATTTTTCTCATCAACGGCGTTAAATTGCAGGGTGTCGTGACCTGGTTCGATAACTTCTGTGTCCTGCTGCGGCGAGACGGACATTCCCAGCTTGTCTACAAGCACGCGATTTCCACAATTATGCCCAACGGACCTGTTCAACTGTTCGATCAGGCAGAGGAAAACGCGGAAAAGGCAAGCTGATTGAAACCGAAGTCTCGCGCGGACGATTTTTCCAAATCTAACGGTTCCGAGGAGCCAGGACAGAAATCGCTAAGACAGAAAGACACTGGGGTGGATCGTCTGCCCCAGCCTTTCCGTGCGATGATCATCGAGCCCGTGCTGCAATTGCGCGGCGAAACGGCTCAGCACGACCTGCGCTCCAACCGGAGCCCGGAAGCGCGCCTTGAGGAGGCCATCGGTCTCAGCGCGGCCATCAATCTCGAGATCGCCCATGCAGGTGTCGTGCGGATCAACAATCCGAAACCCTCCACCTTGTTCGGCGAGGGCAAGGTCGCGGAGCTTGCCGGGATTGTCGTCAGCGAGGATCTGGACCTGGTGGTCATTGACCATCCGCTGTCTCCGGTCCAGCAGAGGAACCTGGAGCGGCGCCTCAAGACCAAGGTGATCGACCGGACCGGTCTCATTCTCGAAATCTTCGGCGACCGGGCGCGCACCAAGGAAGGACGCCTTCAGGTCGATCTCGCCCATCTCACCTGGCAGAAGAGCCGTCTTGTCCGCTCCTGGACCCACCTGGAACGCCAGCGCGGCGGGGCGGGTTTCATGGGCGGTCCGGGCGAAACCCAGATCGAGGCTGACCGCCGGCAGATCCAGGACCGCATCATCGCGCTCCAGAAACAGCTTGAGGGCGTGCGCCGCACCCGGGACCTGCATCGCAAGAAGCGCAAGAAGATCCCGCAGCCCGTCGTGGCGCTGGTCGGCTACACCAACGCCGGTAAATCGACGCTGTTCAACCGCCTGACGGAAGCCGACGTCTTTGCCAAGGACCTGCTCTTCGCGACGCTCGATCCGACCCTGCGCAAGATCACGCTGCCCCATGGCCGGGAAGTGATCCTCTCGGATACGGTCGGCTTCATCTCCGATCTGCCGACCCATCTTGTCGCCGCCTTCCGGGCGACGCTGGAAGAGGTTCTGGAGGCGGATTTGATCCTGCATGTGCGCGACATTTCGCATCCGGACACCGAGGCGCAGGCCGAAGACGTCAAGAAAACGCTGGACGATCTCGGCGTTGACGCCCTGACGGGAGCGCCGATCATCGAGGTCTGGAACAAGATCGACTGTCTCGACCCGGCCTACCGGCAGAAACTGCTTGCGGAAGCCGGCGCTGACGGCCCGATAGCCGTTTCAGCCCTGACCGGAGACGGTATCGACCGGTTGCTCGGCCGGGTGGACAGCTTCATGGCCCAGCATGACGACGTTCTGTCGCTGAAGATCCCGGTGGCCGAAGGCGCCTTGCTGGCGAAGCTCTACCAGATGTCGGAAGTGCTCGAGCGCCAGGACGCGGAGGATTTCGTGACCGCCGACGTGCGGGTCACCGACAAGCAGCGCGGGCCGTTCCGGGAGACCTTCGGCGCCTTTATCGGCCAATAATCCTTTACTTGCCCTTGGCTGCCTGCCAGGCGGCTTCCATTTCGTCCAGTGTCATCGCGTCGAGGGTCGTGCCGGATTGCTCCGCCTGGCTTTCGATGGCCGCGAAGCGTTTGCGGAACTTGCGGTTCGTGCGCCGGAGTGCTTCTTCCGGGTCGATGTCGAGATGCCGGGCGAGGTTGGCGAGCGCGAAGAGCGTATCGCCCAGTTCGTCGGCGATCCGTTCCTTGTCCGGCGTGCCGCCGGCGAGTTCCTCGTCGAGTTCGTGGGTTTCTTCCCGGATCTTGTCGAGCACCAGCCGGGCATCGTTCCAGTCGAAACCGACCCTGGAGGCGCGGCGCTGCAGCTTGTCGGCTTCCTGGAGGGCCGGGAAGGCGGTCGGGACGTCGTCGAGATAGCCTTTTTTCTGTTCGGCAACGCCCAGAGCCTCCCGGGCGGCCCGTTTCTCCGCCCGCTCCTCGGCCTTGATGCGTTCCCAGATACCCTTTACCAGTTCCGCTTTCTCGCCGTTTTCATCGCCGAAGACGTGCGGGTGGCGCCGGATCAGCTTTTTCGTGATGGCCTCGACCACATCGCCGAAATCGAAATGCTCCTCCTCTTCCGCCATGCGGGCGTGATAGACCACCTGCAGAAGCAGATCGCCGAGTTCCTCGCGAAGTTCCACCAGGTCGTTCTTGGCGATGGCGTCGGCAACCTCATAGGCTTCTTCCAGCGTATAGGGGGCAATCGTCTCGAAACTCTGCTCCAGATCCCAGGGACAGCCGGTCACTGGTGTCCGGAGCGCGGCCATGATTTCGATGAGACGGGAAATGTCGCGGCTGGGGGTCATGGAGGGGCCGTTCGGTTCTTGGGAGAGGCTGAGGGAATGATTGTGTTTAGTGCAAATTCAGTTGCCTGAAAACATGGGGAGGTCAAATGAAGCGGTTCGATTTCAATGTGTGAGTATCGGAACGACAAATGTGCGTCATTCCGGACAAGTGAGGCGAAGTCGAGCGCTGATCCGGAATCCAGTTGTCATTCGCGACGCAGTCGCGGCTCATTGAATTTAGGTTTGGTGTTCGCGTTGCTCACGCTGAATTCTGGATTCCGGATCAGCGCGCAGCCTTGGCTGCACTTGTCCGGTATGACGGGGGCCGGGTGATTAATCCCTTCCTCCTCTGATCGACGGATGCCAGAAGGTGACCGCCCGCTCGAGCAGCGCCACGATGCCGTAGAAGATGGAACCGGCGAGGGCCGCGACGGCGATTTCCGCCCAGACCATGTCGACATTCATGCGCCCGACCTCGGTGGAAATGCGGAAGCCCATGCCGACGATCGGCGTGCCGAAGAACTCCGCGACGATCGCACCGATGAGCGCCAGGGTGGAGTTGATCTTCAGGGCGTTGAAGATGAACGGCATGGCCATGGGCAGGCGCAGCTTGAAGAGGGTCTGCCAATAGCTGGAGGCATAGGTGCGCATCAGGTCGCGCTGCATGGCCTGGGAGGCCGCGAGGCCCGAGACTGTGTTCACCAGCATCGGGAAGAAGGTCATGATGATGACCACCGCCGCCTTGGAAGGCCAGTCGAACCCGAACCACATGACCATGATGGGCGCAACGCCGATAATCGGCAGGGCCGAGACCAGATTACCGATAGGCAGGAGACCGCGGCGCAGGAACGGCACCCGGTCGACCAGGATCGCCGTCAGGAACGCCGATCCGCAGCCGATGGCGTACCCGGCGAGAACCGCTTTCAGGAAGGTCTGCCGGAAATCCGCCCAGAGCGTCGGCAGCGACGTGGTCAGCCGCAGCCAGATTTCGGAGGGCGCCGGCAGCAGAACCTTCGGCACGCCGGCACCTGTGACGATGATCTGCCACAGGATCACGATCGTGATGCCAAAAAGGGCCGGAATGGCAAGATCGAGGGCCCTTGCCAAGGGTTTCGAGGCACTGGTCCAGGTGGCCAGCCGTTCCACGAACAGCCAGGAGGAGGCCCAGGTGGCAGCCGTCAGCACCCACAATCCGATACGGGCCTCACCTGGGTGGTTCGATACCGTGCTGACCAGCAGCCAGGCGGCGACGGCCGTTACCAAGCCCAGGATCAGGTCGCCGATCCGGTTGCGCATGAAACCGAGTTCGTAGCGGACACCTGCAATCGCCAGGATCACCAGGCATAGCGCCAGGCGGGGCACGTCCATCACGCCGAAGTCCGGCGCGAAAATCGGGCTGAACAGACCGATGAGCACGAGGGCGACGATCAGCCAGGCCAGCAGCGCCGGCATGTCGAAGCGGCGTTTGGAAATCGTTCCCGCGCTCATCTTGCCATCCCCATGCGGTTCAGCGCGATTTTTTCGATGACCCCGATCACTGCCACGAGCGCTCCGGCCAGAACCGCTGCCATGATCAGCGCCGACCAGATCTGGACGGTCTGGCCGTAATAGGAGCCGGCCAGCAGGCGCGCTCCGAGGCCGGCGACCGCGCCTGTCGGCAGTTCCCCGACGATGGCGCCGACGAGCGAGGCGGCCATGCCGATCTTCATGGAGGTGAAGAGATAGGGAACGGCATAGGGCAGGCGCAGTTTCCAGAAGGCCTGGAAGCGCGTTGCCGAATAGGTGTGCATCAGGTCCATGTCGATGACTTCGGGCGAACGCAGGCCCTTCACCATGCCCACGGCGACCGGGAAGAAGGACAGGTAGGTGGAGATCATCGCTTTGGGCAACAGGCCCGATATACCGACGGCATTCAGGACCACGATGATCATCGGCGCGATGGCGAGGATCGGGATGGTCTGCGAGGCGATGATCCAGGGCATCAGCGATTTATGCAATACGCGCGAATGGACGATGCCGACGGCGAGGAAAATGCCGAGCAGGGTGCCGATGACGAAACCGAGCAGGGTAGAGGACAGCGTGATGCCCGAATGATAGATCAGCGAGCGCTTGGAGGTGATGTTCTTTTCAACCGTCGTCTCCCAGATCTCGGCGAGGATCTGGTGCGGCGCGGGCAGGACGGGCCGTTCCTGGGCGAGCGTATCGGTGAGGAGCTGGCTGAAGGGCACGTCTGTCTGGTTGGCGCGCTCGTAGAGATCCATCTGGAACGGCGTGTTGAGGGCGACTGCGGCGATGTACCAGATGCTGACGATCGCCAGCACGACCACGATCACGGGACCGGCGATTCCGGACATGAGGCCGGCAAAGGGGTTGAGATTGCTGGGTCGGGAGAGGGTAGTCGAGGTCATACGGCTTCCTTAAGCCGCTGGAGACCCGGTCGAATTTTCGTTCCCACTTGTTCAGCCTCAGAGGATGCGATCCAGCCCAGCGGTGTGTCGCTTTCGATTACTTCAAAAAATCCGGTCGGACGAGGATTCAGGCACACGATCATCGGCCGTTTCATGCTGGAGAGCCGATCATTCATTTTTTCTTCCGCTCCCCCAGCCAGTTCGACAGTGTGTTTATGATCGCCCTCGCATCTTTCGGATCAAGACACGCGCCAAATTGCACGGTCTTATGGCCGTAATCGAATGCGACGTGCCCGTAGTCTCTAAGCGGGAGCGGACTTTTGAATAGCCCTCTTACGAGCTTAGGCTCGCGCAATCGAACGTTCTTGATCAAATCCCTTTCGAAATGCCAATTCCAGGAAAGCAGAGTGTTGAAAATACGCTTGGTGCAGTAGTCCTCGGCAAGGAGCAACTGTTCACTTCCTCTAAAAAACCACACCGTCCAGTATAGGGTATAAGCCCAAGCCATAGAAAACAGACACATCAGTGACAACCAAACTATATTCGTATGTTCGAGTGTCGCTACTTGGAAGAGAAGAAATATCGGAAACAGAATGCCGGCGGACGTAAACTGGTTCACAATCCACCATCTCCTGAGCGGAGCGACTTCGATCATCGTAGCATTTGAATCAGACTGAATATTTAGGCGCTTTTTTTGCATTGTATATCGCCTCGCGGCATTAATCCTCATAGGAATGCCCCGCCTTCAGGCCTTCCCGCACGCGATGGGCGATCTTCAGGAACTCGGGCGTTTCGCGGATGTCCAGGCTCCGGTCGCGCGGCAGGTCGCTTTCGATGACATCGTAGATCCGACCCGGCCGCGGGCAGAGCACGACGATCTTGGTGGACAAGAACACGGCCTCGGGAATGGAGTGGGTGACGAAAACCACGGTCTTGTTCGTTTTCGCCCAGAGCTGGAGAAGTTGTTCGTTCAGGTGGTCGCGGACGATTTCGTCGAGCGCCCCGAAGGGTTCGTCCATCAAGAGGAGTTCCGGTTCGACGGCGAGCGCGCGGGCGATCGAGGCGCGCTGCTGCATGCCGCCGGAAAGCTGCCAGGGATATTTCTTCTCGAAGCCGGTAAGGTTCACCAGGTCCAGGTTCCTGGCGATGCGTTGCTGCTGTTCCGATCTGGACAGCCCCATGATTTCGAGCGGCAGGGCGACGTTCTTGGCGATCGTACGCCAGGAATAAAGCGCCGCCGCCTGGAAGACATAGCCATAGGCCCGGTTGAGGCGGGCCTCTTCCGGGGAAACGCCGTTGACGGTGATTTCCCCGGCGGTCGGCTGTTCGAGATCCGCGATTACCCTGAGAAGAGTGGTCTTGCCGCAGCCGGACGGACCGATAAAGGATACGAAGTCGCCCCGGTCGATCTTGAGATCGATATCGGAAAGGGCATGCACCGGGCCGTCATTGGTCTGAAAGGTGAGGGACAGTTTGTCGATATCGATCACCCTGTCCGGGCTGGCGCTGTTATGATTTTCCACCATTTCGGTGTCCTTTGCGCTGGCAAGTGCAGTCATTCAGGTCCTCGCTACACGAAATCGGGCGTGATCGACAAGCCCGCCTTTTGAGCACTACAGGCCCGTTTTTCCTGCGTTGCTCCCTGCAGGGTTCTCTCCGCCAGGCTTCCCCGGCCTTGAGCCGGGGTCGCGATGAAGGTCCCGGCGCAGGGCCGGGACAGCACGGAAAGGGGCACTGGCTACTAGACGCCGCTGGCCGGTATGCCGGTGCGTTCGACCTTGCGGGGAGCGGTGAGTTCCTTCCAGGTGCTGAGCGCCTTGTTGACGGCCTGGAAGGGCTTGCGAGAGACGAATTCGCCGTGGCCCTGGGCATGGTTGACCGTGCCGTCCTCCACGGCGACCCGACCGCGTGTCAGGGTGTAGCGCGGCAGCCCCTTGACGGTCTTGCCCTCGAAGACGTTGTAGTCGATCGCCGACTGCTGGTTGGTAGCGGAAATCGTCTTTTCTTTTTCCGGGTCCCAGACAACAAGATCTGCGTCCGCTCCAACCAGAATTGCTCCTTTTTTCGGATAGATATTGAGGATCTTTGCAATATTGGTTGAGGTAACCGCGACGAATTCGTTCGGCGTCACGCGACCGGTGCCCACGCCGTAGGTCCACAGCATCGGCAGGCGGTCTTCCAGGCCGCCGGTGCCGTTCGGGATCTTGGTGAAATCGCCGATGCCGGTCCGCTTCTGGTCGGTGGTGAAGGCACAGTGGTCGGTCGCCACCACCTGCAGGGAGCCGGAGGCGAGGCCTGCCCAGAGCGAGTCCTGGTGCTTCTTGTCGCGGAAGGGCGGCGACATCACCCGGCGCGCGGCATGATCCCAGTCGGCGTGCCTGTATTCGCTGTCGTCCAGCGTCAGGTGCTGGATCAGCGGCTCGCCATAGGCGCGGATGCCGTTCTGGCGCGCGCGGCGGATGGCTTCATGGGCCTGTTCGGAGGAGGTGTGCACGATATAGACCGGGACGCCGGCCATGTCGGCGATCATGATCGCCCGGTTGGTGGCTTCGCCTTCCACTTCCGGCGGGCGGGAATAGGCATGGGCTTCCGGACCGTCATTGCCTTCCGCCAGAAGCTTCTGCTGCAGGGTCGCGACCACGTCGCCGTTCTCAGCATGTACCAGAGGCAGCGCGCCGAGCTCCGCGCAGCGGGAGAAGGAGGCGAACATCTCGTCGTCGTTCACCATCAGCGCGCCCTTGTAGGCCATGAAGTGCTTGAAGGTGTTGATGCCCTTTTCCTGCACCACGGTCTGCATGTCGTTGAAGACCTGTTCGCCCCACCAGGTGATCGCCATGTGGAAGGAATAGTCGCAATGGGCCATGGTGGACTTGTTGTCCCACATCTGCAGCGCCTCGATCAGCGATTGGCCGGGCGAGGGCAGGGCGAAGTCGACCACCATGGTGGTGCCGCCTGCAAGGGCCGCCCGGGTGCCTGAGTCGAAATTGTCCGACGAGAAGGTGCCCATGAACGGCATTTCCAGATGGGTGTGCGGATCGATGCCGCCCGGCATGACATAGCAGCCGGTCGCGTCCAGCGTTTCGTCGCCGGAAAGGTTGGGGCCGATCTCGACGATCCTGCCGTCCTCGATCTTCACATCGGCTTCATAGGACAGGTCGGCGGTAACGACGGTGCCGCCCTTGATTACCTTGCTTGCCATTCGTGTTCCCCTTCTCTTCGTGTTCCTTTTCCCGGGTTTCCGACCAGGGAGGGTGTTCTACCTGTTCCTCACGGACATGACTGCAGCGGAGCCGTCAGATCGCGGTTCTTGAGGATCATTGAAATCTTCATGGTCTCCGCCGCCTTGCATGCAGCGGGAAAATCGATGGGCCGGTCGGTGTATTCCGCGTCGAAGACCGGTTTTCCGGCCTCGATATAGGCGGTGACCTCTTCGCACCATTCGTCCTGGAAACAGCTTTCGGCGATCACGAAATCAAGCCGGGAAACCAGTTGCCCGGTCAATTCGGGAACGTTTTTCTGGCCGATCTTCAACCCGAGGCCATGCGCGACGGAGGCCAGTTGCGTCACGTAGCGAACGACGTCGCCATCCGTGACCGGAAAGCCGCTGTCATTGTCGTGAACGTCCATATTGTCCGGTTCGACCGCACTGAAACCCTGTCTCTTGCAGGCCCCAAAACGGGCCGCCATGATCGGCACCAGAACGTCCAGGCGGCGGATATCCAGAAACCGCTCGTCGGGCCAGTCCTCATAGGTCTTGCCCAGAATCTCTTTCGGGAAGGCGTCCTTATCCGCTGAGTCATTTTCCAGCGTGCCGACGCTCACATAACAGATCGTTTGAATGCCCTTGCCTTCAAGCATCCTGAGATCGCCCGGTGAAACGAGATCCGGATGCAGATCGAGGACATCGACCCGGCGTTCGAGCTCGGCAGGCTCCGTCAGTTGCCAGTCCCAGGTATCGCCGACGGAAAAGGCGAGAGATTGTGCCGGCGCCAGAAGCAAGCTTCCAACGATCACCGCTGCCTTTCCGTTTAAGTCCATGGGTTCAGTTTTTCCTAGGGTCTGAGGTCTCGGCTCAAGGCCGGGACGGCATGAGTGTGTAACCGCGCTGTCCCGGACTTGATCCGGGACCAACTCCATTCAAAACAAACTATTCAACGATCTCCGCCGTCTCGACCACGGCGTGGAACAGGACATCCGTGCCCGCCTTGGCCCAGTCTCTGGAGATCTCTTCCGCCTCGTTGTGCGACAGGCCGTCGACGCAGGGGCACATGATCATGGCCGTCGGAGCCACCTTGTTGACCCAGCAGGCGTCGTGGCCTGCTCCGGAGATGATGTTCTGGTGGGAATAGCCGAGGCGTTCGGCGGCGTTGCGCACCGCTGCCACGCAGCCCTTGTCGAACTCCACGGGATCGAAACCGCCGACCTTTTCGAATTCGACCTCGAGCCCCATCTCGTCGCAGATCTTTTTGGCGCCGATCTTCAGACGGTCTTCCATGTCCTTGATGACGGCGATGTCGGGCGAGCGGAAATCGATGGTGAAGACGGCCTTGCCCGGGATCACGTTGCGCGAATTAGGGTAGACGTCGATATGGCCGGCGGCGCCCACGGCATGCGGCGCGTGGGACCAGGCGATTTCGTCGACCAGTTCCAGGATGCGGGCCATGGCGAGGCCTGCGTTCTTGCGCATCGGCATCGGGGTGGAGCCCGTGTGGCTTTCCTTTCCGGTGACCGTCACCTGGGTCCAGGAGAGGCCCTGGCCGTGCGTGACGACACCGATGTCCTTGCCTTCGGCTTCCAGGATCGGGCCCTGTTCGATATGCAGCTCGAACATGGCGTGCATCTTGTCCTTGCGGGCGCCAACTTCCTCGTCGCCGACCCAGCCGATGCGCTTCAGCTCATCGCCGAATGTCTTGCCGTCGTGGTCCTGCCGGTCATAGGCCCAGTCCTGGGTATGAACGCCGGCAAAGACGCCGGAGGCAAGCATCGCCGGAGCGAAACGCGTGCCTTCCTCGTTGGTCCAGTTGGTGACGACGATCGGATGTCGGGTCTTGAGGCCGAGGTCGTTCATCGTGCGGATGACCTCAAGGCCGCCGAGAACGCCGAGAACGCCGTCATACTTGCCGCCGGTCGGCTGGGTGTCGAGGTGGGAGCCGACATAGACGGGCAGGGCATCCGGATCGGTACCGGGCCGGGTCATGAACATGTTGCCCATGGTATCGACCGACATGGTCAAGCCGGCGTCCTCGCACCATTTCTGGAAAAGCCGGCGGCCTTCGGCATCATCGTCCGTCAGGGTCTGCCGGTTGTTGCCGCCGGCAACGCCCGGGCCGATCTTCGCCATTTCCATGAGGCTGTCCCAGAGCCGGTCGGCATTGATCCTGAGGTTTTCGCCCGGAGCTGCCATTTAAGTGTCTCCTTGAGATGTCTGGTCGCGGTTGGTTGCGTCAAAAGTCAGTCGATGGCGTGGAGCACGTCCCGCAGTTTCGAAAAGAGCTCGTCGATTTGTTCCCTGGAGATGATCAGCGGCGGAGACAGCGCGATGATGTCGCCGGTCGTTCGGATCAAGAGGCCCTCGTCATAGGCCTTGAGGAAAGCCGAAAAGGCGCGTTTCGTCGGTTCGCCTGCAATCGGTTCCAGCTCGATGGCACCGATCAGGCCGAGATTGCGGATATCGATGACATTCGGGCAGTCCTTCAGCGCGTGCAAGCCGTCCTCCCAGTACTGCGCCAGATCGGCGGCCCGGGTCAGCAGGCCTTCTTCCTCGTAGGTGTCGAGGGTCGCAAGGGCTGCCGCGCAGGCGATCGGATGGGCGGAATAGGTATAGCCGTGAAACAGCTCGATCATGTGCTCCGGCCCGGTCATGAAGGCATTGTAGATGTCGGCGGAGCAGAACACCGCACCCATCGGAATGACACCGGAGGTCAGGCCCTTGGCGGTGGTGACCAGATCCGGGGTGACGCCGAAGAAATCGGTCGCGAAGGGCGAGCCGAGACGGCCGAAGCCGGTGATGACCTCGTCGAAGATCAGCATGATGCCGTTCTGGGTGCAGATCTCCCTCAGACGTTCCAGATAGCCCTTCGGGGGGATCAGGACACCCGTCGAACCCGCAACCGGCTCGACGATCACCGCCGCGATGGTGGACGGATCGTGGAGCTGGATGATGCGGAAGAGCTCTTCGGCATATTCGGCGCCGTTTTCCGGCATGCCGCGGGAAAAGGCGTTGCGCTCCGGATCGTGGGTGTGACGCATGTGGTCGACACCGGTCAGAAGCGTGCCGAAGGTCTTGCGGTTGGCGACGATACCGCCGACGGAAATGCCGCCGAAGCCGACGCCGTGATAGCCGCGTTCGCGGCCGATCAGGCGGGTCCGGGTGCCCTGGCCGATGGCGCGCTGATAAGCGAGCGCGATCTTCAGAGCCGTGTCGACGCTCTCGGACCCGGAATTGGTGAAGAAGACATGGTCGAGCGGAGAGGGCATCATGGCTGCGAGACGGGCAGCGAGTTCGAAGGCTTTCGGGTGGCCCATCTGGAAGGCAGGCGCATAGTCCAGCTCGGCAATCTGCCTTTGCACCGCCTCGACGACCCTCGGACGCGAATGACCCGCATTGCAGCACCACAGCCCGGCCGTGCCGTCCAAGACCTGACGGCCGTCGGACGTCGTGTAATGCATGTCCTTGGCCGCCACGAACATGCGCGGGCTCTGCTTGAACTGGCGGTTGGCCGTGAACGGCATCCAGAAGGCTTCGAGATTGTTGGTTGCGGCCTGGTTCACTGCTGCCGGAGATGCCGATACAGACATATGTCCTCCTTGCGGCCCTGACATGCGGCCGGCTTACGGTTTTCATGGGAAAAGGAGGGCATCGCCTTGCGTCCGCTCCCTCAGGAGCAGCGCTTCGGTCTGGGTCCTCTCCCCACACTGTTCCCGGCCGTCCCGGGTGGGCTTTCCGCCTCTTTCCGAAACGCCGTATGTCTCTGGCCCGGTCCTCGGTTCCGACCGGTTGTCGTCATGATGATCGTATCCAGGCCATCCTTCAAGAGATCCCCATTGCAGGGGCTATTCGGATCGTCTAGCCTTCTGACCACCTGGTCAATTTACCCTAGGTGTTATTTGACCAAATGGTCAAGATGCAAATCCAATCGACATGACTAATTTGTGGTCATTCGTGTCGCGGGGTATGGTACGACTGGCCAGGAACCGCCGTTTCCGGGACTGACGTCCAATGGAAAAGGGCATGGACGGGCGGCCTTCCGGCCGGAGAAATGGACGTATTGATGACAGGTCTCAGCGGGCAAACGCCAGCATCATTCAAAGCGGGCGGACTGAGCAGGATACAGGAAAAGAACCGGTCGCTGATTCTGGACGCCGCGCTCGGGGAGTTTTCAAAAAAAGGCTTTTCCGGCGCCACGGTCGAACGCATCGCCGCCGAAGCGGGGATGTCGAAGTCCAATCTGCTCTATTATTTTTCCTCCAAGGAAGCGATCTACAACGCCACCTTGGCCCATATTCTCGAAATCTGGCTGACACCCCTCAAGACCCTCAATCCTCTGGGCGATCCGGCCAGCGAACTTGCCGGCTACATCCGCCAGAAGATCGACATGTCGGCGAAATATCCGGAGGCCTCACGGCTGTTCGCCAATGAGGTGATGCAGGGCGCGCCGCAGATCCTGCCGATCCTGGAGACGGAGCTGAAGCGGCTGGTCACGGAAAAATGCCAGGTCATCGAGGACTGGATCGATGCAGGCAGGATGCACCGCGTCGACCCTGTGCACCTGATCTTCACCATCTGGGCGACCACGCAGCACTACGCCGATTTTTCGGTCCAGATCAGGGCGCTCACCGGCAAGGACCTGAGCGATCCGGATTTTCACAAGGCGACGGAAGCCTCCGTGACCGCGATTATCCTGAACGGCGTCGGCCTGAAATGGCCGCCGGAAAGCGATTCCTGGGAATGACCGAGGATCCGTCCCGGTTCGGTGCCTCTTCGCGTATTCCGGTCACGGCGCGACTGTTTATCCTCAGGGATGACCTCACCGAAGACTTCGTCAGGGCATCTGGCCCGGGCGGGCAGAACGTCAACAAAGTCTCGACCGCCGTCCAGCTCCGCTTCGATCTGGCCGGCAATGAAACGCTGCCCGCCGACGTCAAATCGCGGGCGGCGACACTTGCAGGAAGCCGGCTGACGCTGAACGGCGAAATCGTCCTGCAGGCCGACAGGCACCGGACACGCGAACGCAACCGGGAAGACGCTCTGGAGAGATTGCTGGAGCTTCTGCGCAAGGCCACGGAACGGCCGAAACCGCGCAAGGCGACCCGGCCGACCCTGGCGTCGAAAAAACGCCGGCTGGAGGCCAAGAAACAACGGGGCCAGATCAAGAAGATGCGCGGCCGGTCGGGCGGTCTGACGGACTGATCAGGACGTCTTCTTTCCGGTCAGGCTCCTGAGCGCGTATTTCAGTTTCCATTTCAGCGGCCGCAGCTTCTGCCAAAGCGCTGTGGCCTTGATCCTGGCGATCGCGTTGCGCCTGATAATGTGTGCTTTCCCACGCGCGGTTTCCGGCAGGATGGCTTCCTTCAAGATCACCGTCGTGTCGCAGCTCCTGACTTTGTAGTCCTCGTTACCGAAACCGTGATCGAGGTATTCGAAACCGTTTTCCTTGAGCCATTCGAGCAAGCGAAGGTTCAGAATTCTGCCGCTGGAATATTTCCGCCAGATGCCGTCCTCAAATCCCATCACCAGGGAATAGAGGCAGCGGTTCATGGTCAGCCCCCAGGTGATCGCGGCGGGTTCCTCGCCCACATAGAGCCCGACCAGGAAGAGGTTGCCGGACCGGCCGAAGCCGTCGGTCGCCTTGTAGAGAAATTCCAGGGAGGTCGGATTTTGATCGAAGGTCGGGACCAGCGTCTCCTCGAACCGACGCTGTTTCTGGATGATCAGACGGTCGAGCATCTCCCGTCCGTCTTCCAGGGTCCCGGCGATGACGAGCCGCGTCTTGCCCATTTCCTCAAGGCGCCTGCCGTATCTCTTCAGGGTTTTGAGATTGAACTGCGTGGCTTCGATGTCAGCCCAGGGCTTCGTCAGATCGTTGCCGTGACAAAACTCTTTCGATTCCGTGTCCGTGATCAGGAAGAGGGGGTTCTCGTAGCCGTCGATCCCGGGGGCGATTTTTTCCAGGAATGCGATGTCGAATTCCGGAACCGCGCCGGCGATCTCCCGCCAGAGGGCCAGGGCCCGGTTTTTTGACCATGCTGGCGCGGCAGGGTGGAAGACCGGGCAATTGTAATCCGCGTGCCCCTGGTCCAGGAACGTCAGGACCTTCAAGCCGCCGCGTATTTCCAGGCAGAAGGGGATCTGGAGCATGAGGCTGCCGTCCCCGGCAAGCACCTCAACGAATATCGCCGTGTGCCTTCCGCTCTTGCCGTAGCTTTCCTGCCAGGCGTGAATGAATTCGCGTGTCTGAAAGACATGGCAGCGTGCATCGCCGGGATCGCTTGCGCCTGGCCAGCCGTCGGGGAGGGCGAACGTCGATGTGACGGTCAGATCCGTGTCTGTCGCTTTGTCGGCGTTCGGCATCGCGTTTCTTGCCCAGGTTTGAGAAGCTTGGAAACAGGGTCGCGCGGCGGCGGATTGGCTGTACGGTTGAAGGACGGCGGAAAGTCAGGTCATGCGGCTCGCATGGCGTTGTCTATCTCGTCAATCAACCCCATTTTGACTAGAGAGTCGTTAACCGGCAGCACATCGAAGTTCAAATCGAGCGCGTGGGAGACCAGCTTTTCCAGAACACTGGAATAGCACCCGTATTGCGAGGGCTCGTTGCCGACGTCATGGGTAAAGAAGATCAGCCAGCCCGCGGACTTCTGCAAATCGTTTATCCAGCCGATCAACTGCTCGACGGGAGTGTCGGGACGGATCTCCACCGCCGACAGATAGCCGCGGTCCACAAGCCCCCTGTTGATACCGGAAAGCCCGCCGCGGCAGGTTCTGTAGCGTTTGAGCAGTTCCCTGCGGGCGGCGAGGGACGCATTCGTATAAGGGTAGGCGAAATTATGGACGCGCAGTTTCGGTTCGCACTCCATGAAGTGCTTGTTGTTGCGTTCGATATCTTCCTGCAGCACCGGATTGCTCAGGGTGCGAACATTTGAGTGGCTGAAGGTGTGGCATGCCATTTCATGTCCGTCGGCGAGCAGCCTGCGTTGTCCTTCCAGGCTGATATACGGCTCGTCGCCATGGTTTTTGCCGGTCAGAGACCCGGAAATGTAAAACGTGCCCTGAACGTCGTGGTCGGCAAGGATGCGGGCTCCTTCGGTCTGTGCAGATTTGGGAACATCGTCGAAAGTGAACGATATGACAGGTGACTGGTCAGGTATTCTGATTTGCTGGGCAGGAAAATGTCTGACCAGCCGGTTGCTGATTCTATCCAATAGGGGCGGCCGGTCACTCATAAACAAAATTCCATCTGACGTGAGTCATATATGAAAGCACCAATTCTAAATAAGCGTTTCAAAGGGATATCGAATGACATATATCACTCACTCGCGAAAAACATCTTCGATATACTTTGACAAAATTATAGAACAAATTTTAATCTGAACAGCTCTGTGCCGGTCACATATCCGTTTTTGGCTCCAAGGGTTAATTGCCGCAACATGCAGGAGCAGTGGAACCTTGGGATCTCATTTTTAAGACCCGGATAGACTTGAAACAAATTGTTCCGGAGAAATTACCAAACCCATCGCGTGCAGTCTGGACCATCGGTTTTGTTCACTTGCCAGCCGTCATGACTTTCGAAAAGCATAAATGAGTACGTGAGCTTATAATTAAAGACGAATTGGCATCTGATTCATCTCTATTTGCGAGTCCACGACCTGGGATGCCAAGTGCATGTCAGCCTGGGCGCCATCTCAGGCGATGCCTTGTTCCAGGCGGAACCGGTCGGCCCAATTCCGGCTGGTCTCGTCGGCCAGTTTGGCGACGCCCGGAGTGACGCCGTTTGCGGCCTCGGGGTCGACGCCGAGGCGGTGCAGGCATTTCCGCAAGGTTCCCAGGGGATCGGACGAAAGCGCATCATAGGTGAGGCATAGCGGTTCAATGCCCTGGCTTTCGAACCAGGTCCGCCAGTCGAGATCGTAAGCCTTGAAGGTCTTGTAGCTGGCCAGGATTTGCTGGCTGTTGTAATCCGGTTCGCGGGCAGGGGCGAGACGTTCCAGCTCCGTTCCGTCCGGAGCCCTGTGCCAAAGGCCGGTCTGTTCCGCCTTCACATAGGAGACAGCCTGGTCAACCTTGTCCTGCCGGGTCAGGTGGATAAAAAGCGTCCGCCCGAAGGCGGTTTCCAGCCGCTCCAGATCCGTCGCTCCTTCCGGGTGAAGGACTGCCAGTTTTTGCATGAAGAAGTCGAAGCTGTGCCGTTGCAGCCGAAGGCCGAACAGGCCTGTGCCGCGGCTTCCCTTTTCGATGGCCGCCTGGAAGATCCTCGCCAGGGTTTGGATTTCGGGCGCCGAGAGGTCTTCCGCCAGGTTGAAATGGCCCAGCCAGTCGGAAATCGAGGGGCGATGGAAATAGGACCCCGGATTTCCGGAAACACCGGTCGCCGCCAGCATCTTGCAGAGTAAGGTGCTGCCGCTGCGCGGAGAGGTGCAGATCACGTAGGCGTTGAATTCGGGCATCGCTGGCTCAAGGAAAGGAAGGAAAATCAACCCGGGAACCCGGGCTTTAATAAGCCAATGTTGCAGGATCGTGACAGGATTGCGGCCGGACTGCACGGCTCGGGAATGCGCGGCGAGCGCTCCCGGTTTCCCGGCCTGGCTCCGGCAGGCGGGAAGGGTACCGATCAGGGCCCGTGACGGCTTGCGGGGGTGTTTCCGGGTGGTTAGCTTCGCTTCCCACAGGAGGCGTTTCATGGTCGTAGTTTCAGCCGGCGTGCGGTCCCGGACGACGGCGGGCATCGTGCAGATGTGCTCGGGAGTTGCGTGTCTATGTGTCAACGACGCCGTCGCCAAAATCCTGACGGCGGATTATTCGCCGTTGCAGATCCTCTTCATGCGCAACATCATCGCGCTGCCGATCGCAATGCTGATCGCCCTGAAGATGGGCGGAACGTCCGCTCTTCAGTCGCATCGGCCCATCGCGCATCTGGTGCGCGGCATCCTCTGGCTGGGAGCAGCGGGTCTGTTTTTCACCAGCATGAAATACCTGGAGCTTGCCGAAGCAACGGCCCTCGTCTTCGTGGCGCCCGTGTTCGTCACGGCTCTTTCCGCTGTGTTGTTTCGCGAGAAGGTGGGGTGGCGGCGCTGGTCGGCCGTCCTTATCGGCTTCTTCGGCGTCCTGATCGTCGTCCGCCCCGGTACGGGAACCTTCCAGGCTGCGTCGCTCCTTCCTGTGGCGACGGCGTTCCTGTACGCATGGCTGATGATCGGGGCACGATGGGTCGATGCGCGTGAAAGCGTCTGGACCCTGATGCTTTATCTGGTCGGGGCGGGGGCCTTGCTCAGCGCCTTGGTTCAGCCTTTCGTTTGGGTCGAACCGAGGCCCGAGGACATGTGGCTCTTTTTGGGTGTCGCGCTTTTCGGAACCATCGGAATCACCCTGATCACCCAGGCTTTCCGTCTGGCACCCGCACCGGTGGTTGCGCCGCTTGAATATAGCGCGCTGATCTGGGCAACCGCGTTCGGCTGGCTGATCTGGGGCGAAATTCCAGATCTGGTTACGTATCTGGGGGCGGTCGTCATCATCTTGAGCGGCGTGTTCATCGTCTTCCGTGAACGGCAACTGGAAAACTAGGCCAATGCATGGCGGACGATATGTCCGCCGAACTTCGCAACCTGCGAACGATCCGCGCATGGACCCTGGTAACAGAAAGACCTAGAATAGGTGCTGGGGTTAAATACTTGCATAAGATACTTAAAATAACTGGCTGAATTTCATAGGGTATCTCATTTAGCGCGAAACGAGAGGGCGATCATGAAGGTCAATGGTAGGTGCCACTGCGGCGAAATCACGTTTGAGGCCGATATCGATCCCGAAAACGTGAGCATTTGCCACTGTACCGATTGCCAAAAACTCTCGGGATCGCCATTTCGCGTGGTTATTCCGCTTCCTGAAGAGGATTTCACTCTGCTGTCAGGTGAGCCGAAGATCTATGTGAAGATTGCGGAGAGCGGTAACCAGAGACAGCAGACGTTTTGCCCCACATGCGGGACACCGATCTATGCGACGTCCAACGGTCCCGGACCGCGAACATTCGGCATCCGGGCGGGCGCGCTCGAGAACGGTTGCCAGTTTGTCCCGAAACGGCAGATCTGGACCGACTCGGCGGTGAACTGGCTGAGCAGCATTTCCGGCATGACAGCCATCAAGCGCCAGCGACCCTGAGAAACCATCATCGGGTCGGCTACCGCGAGAAGCGCAAAATCCAGCTGAAATTCGACTGGCAGCCATAAAGAGACATTGGCCGCCGTTCACACACGCATTGATAAAGTTGCAAGGGGGGGAGGGCCTGGACAATTCCGTTCGATCCAGAGCAGTCATTGGCCGCAGAAAGACGCACTGTCGTGAAACTTACGATCTCTGCAATTTGGCAAGACCGTCCATGTAGTGATCGACATGGCTTTTCCACAGCCTTGGCTTGAACAGCAACGCATGACCCGCAGGGAAGCTTGAGAACTTACCCTGTCCTCCGGCTGACAGAAACCTTTCGAAATTTCCTCTGCAGTGCCCAATTCGATAGTATTGGTCATAGCTCCCATGCAGCCAAAGTGTCGAGATGCCGGCGGGCGCGCCACGCTCGAAGAGCCCTGGATTTACGATTTCATGGCTCGGGCAAGCCCTGCCGAGCCAACCACCGTTGAAATTGATAGCGCCTCGGAACGTGTTTGGCCGCATACCCGCGTATGCGACCGACAAGATGCCGCCGCGCGAAACGCCTCCGATGACAAGTTGGTTCTTGTCTACGTCAGACCGCTCACGCAGATGGTGTACGACAGCGTCAACATCCTCAAGCGCCCGCTCGAAGCCTGCAATCGCAACTTCGACATTGCAGGAATAGCCGGAGCCGTCTGATGCAAGACCTTCTCCATAATTTCCATCTGACTTTCCTCTTCCCCGGCGCTGCGGAAACAGGGCCATCCAGCCCCGTTCAATGAAATAGTTCGCCACAACCGCTGGACTTGTTGTCCTTCTGTAAAGGGACTTATTTTGACCGCGTCCAGTGGAACCATGGTTGAAGACAATCGTTGGATAAGGCCCGCCGTGTTGCGGCTTTGCCGCAACGATTTCCAGCCGAATACCTGTCTCGCAGGAGGGGATGAAATACTTCTCAAACGTCATCAGGGCTTATGCTCAATTTCAGTGGTAAAAAAATCCCGAGTTTGAACCGATTTTACAACTGATATTTGCGGCAAATGCGACGTTCAGACTGCGCCATTCGCTCAAGCGATTACCTCCAATCCGAGGGGTAGGGCCGGGTTGCAAGGGAGGCGAGGGGCGGATGAGGGACACACCGAATGTCAGCCACGTGAGACAAGCAACGTTGAACAATTCAGGCCTGCGGACTGGCCTTCATAGGCAGTATTTTGCCCCACGGAGTTTCCTGAGGTGGGCCGAACGCCTTAAATCCTGACTTTTTGTATGCCGCGATGGCGCGTGCATTTTCCGGGTGGGGATCGGTCGCAACGACCGGGGCGCCGCCTTCAAACAGGGCCTGCAAGCGTTCCGAGATAAATGCGGGGCCGTGACCTTTTCCTGTCATGTCGGGCTTGCCGATGAACTGGTCGATGCCTCTGGAACCCTTTGGGAGCCCGAAAAAATGATGATTTTCCCACCCATGGACCGTGTAGTCCTGCATGTAGGCAAAGGGGCCTTCTGCTGTCGAGACAATCCATCGTCTTACCCGAGGGTCGTCCAGTTTCCGCTCGCTAAAGGGCTCGGCCGTATCCCACCACTCGCGTACATGCGGTCGCGACAGCCACTCCGTCAGCAGACCGAAATCAGCTGGCGTCACCATTCGAAAATTGTATCGGTTGGTCACTGACATAACGGCAGGATACCATATCGACCACCGGTCCCCATGGTCTGTCGGGCGTCAATCCTCGGCCTCCAAAGGGGGGGGCTTTATGGCTTGTGACTTCTAAAGTAAATGCAACAAGGGCTTAAGAGCTGTCGGAGGGCAGGAGAATCAGCCCCCGGTCAGGCGTTCTGGTCAGGTTCACTAGGCCTGTCCCGGGGCGGATAGAGATGCGGTGCTGAAGGCCTGCTGTGCGGACGAAGTGAACATTCGCTGCGGCTGCGCCAATGTCGACTTTCGGATAGCATGGCAAAAACGGTCGTTCTTTGTCGCTAGCAAGTTTTCACCAAAATGAGAAGGCCTGAACCTAAAGCTCGTCCAACCATTTGAGCTGTTCTAGCTCATATAGATGGCGGTACTCTGCACCAGCGTCGGAGGGTCGCAACTCAATAACTGTCACGCTTTGGGACTTGTGAGTGCCTGCTTCGATCACTGAAACAGTATAGAAGCCCAAAACTCGTTGTTCGACGAACCCCGATCCTAAACTGTTCGGATCATAAAAACTGACATGACGTGGACCATCGATACCGTACGGAAAAGTGAGATATACATCACAAATAGCTCTATCGGTACGGCGTGTTTCCCGTACAAGGTCAGTAACCAAAGGCCACATCCGAATGTCATACTCAGGGTTGGCCCACATTTTATACAGATAGTCCCCAGAGCCTCCATTTCCACAAGCAGCCCCTCGCGGGCCATCTTCGATGGTTTGAAGGTTCAGCATCACTATCCCTCGATCAGATTCTCTAAGGGTCCTGATCATGGAATGATTGAATTCGAGGCGGTTATCATTGATCTGGCTCTCTGGCGGAATTTTTCCTGGCAGCGCTCTAACCAATGCATGTCCCTCAATAAGCGGAAAAGGATATGGGTCAACACGTTCTGAAAGATACTGGAAAAGTGATATGAGGCCTGTAACAAGCCCAATTAACACACCTAGATCGACCATCAGGGGCCAGATTCTACGTGTATGATCGGTGATTATGTCTCGTAATCGCATGCCTCTTTTTTATAGCTCATGTCACGCGAATTCATCAACTTTCAGTAGAAAAGCGGACCTTTGTGCGAAGCGCAGCATATGGCAAAGTTGGGCTCGAAGCCGTCATTCGGCAGATAGCGCCGGATCCGGCGACTCTGACTGGTTGAATTTTTGGCCGCGTACGCGGGAAATCGTTTTGCGCTCTTCAAAACTCAGATGTGAAAACTTCTGTCGCATATCCAGCTCCCGGAAAGCAGGGCATCTTAGCTTCGTGGATAGAGAGATATAGAATGCGTCCCTAACCACATGTCTTGTTTTCACTACCGAGAATTGTCACGATTTGTGCCATTCAGAATGGTCACAACAGGTGGCGTAGTCTGGCACGGCAGGAGCAAGGCTGAGCGCCCGGAGACCCCACATATCGAAGGGCAGGGAAGCCTTGCGAGCGAGGTGCATAATATTTCAATAATCCAGTTCAATTGGACGTTGTCAAAAACTCAAAACATTCAAATACTGTCGAAAAAATGGGAACGTTATTTTGACTAAGATTGTAGTTAGAACTGGAAAAGAAACTGACGCGAGTGAAATTTTGGGTGTTCACCGCAGCTCAATTCTTGGCCTTGGACTTAACGCCTATACGCAAGAAGAATGCGCAAGTTGGGCTGCCGGATTGACGCTCGAAGGCTATGTCAAAGCTATGACCGAAGGCGGAGAAAGCTATCTTGTTGCGTTACACGGTGATCAGCTAGTTGGATTCTGCTCGTTTAAAGCCAACGAAGTCATAGGTTTATATGTTTCGCCGACCATCAGTGGCTGCGGTGTGGGAACGCGACTTCTTGGAGCGGCAGAGGTGTCAATGAGGAGCAAGGGTGAAACAAGGTTCAAGCTAACCGCAGCGCTTTCCGCACTCGAGTTTTACATGGCCAACGACTATCGAATTCTAAGTCGGAAACCGTGGAAGACGCGGGGAGGTCGCGAAATTCTAGTTTGTGACATGCTTAAAGAAGAACTCTGATTTGATCAGTAAGGTAGGATTGGGATCCATGTAGTTACTCGGCCGCATCCATGCTTTGCAACGCCTTCCGCCTCTTTGCATTCACCTCGAGATCATTGACGAAGTCCGTCCGTAGTCCAGGCCTGCGACCACGCCGCTTGTATCCGCCTTTCTCGCTGGCCGATTTGACCTTCGGCGGAGGCAGATTGGCCTCTTGTTGTTCCTTCATCCAAGCCAGAACGCGGCCACGAGCCCGGTGCCGGATCCCGCCAGGACCTTCGGACCGAAACCGGTCCAGCAGACGATAGACGTGCCGTCTGGACATGTTCATCAGATGGGCCGCCGCCGTGACGCCGAGATCGCCGTCATCGACCTGGGTCAACACTTCAATCCGCTTCAAGTCACGCTCGCTCATCAACACCCATCCCATGCCGCATCTCCCAGCTCAAAACTTCAAAACGGGGAGTGTGACATTCCTGAATAGACCAACTGTGACATTAGCCCGGCCCGGCGCTTACAGATCTAATTCGCATAATCAATATTATGGAACATTTATAGATTGCCTGTTTTGGCCGGAAACTCAACGGCTTGGCGGCCGCGAGGTCTGCGCCGATGCTCTCCTGTCGCGTCGCTCTCTGAAATCAGAGTGTCGGGATATCCGTTCCGGCTTCGGTAGCGTCGACGACGCGGCGGGCGATCTCGAAGGAAAAACCGGCACGGCAGAGAGCCGCCATATCCTTCTCCCGGCGGTCCGTTCTGTCGTCCGTCTTGCGATAAGGACCGAGACGCCTGCGCCGCGCATAGACAAAGGCCGCGTCCAGGTCCTCATGAGCGTCGTTGTTCAACACGCTTTCGATGATGGCCCGGTCGACACCTTTGGCGCTCAGCTGGGCCTCGATCTTGCGTTTCGATCCGCCACGCCGTCTGAGGCCTGCCGTCTTCATTTCGGCATAGGCCAGATCGTCGAGAAGACCGGATGCGCCGCATTTTTCCACGACCGTATCGATCAGCGGCGCAAATTCGGCTGGGTCGCGGTCGTGGGCCATGCAGGCTTTCAGCACCTTGCGTTCCAGAACCTTGCGCAAGTTTGCCGTGGAAGAAGCGTAGCGCTCCAGATAATGGAGCGCGGATCTGGTCAGCCGCTCCTCGCTTGGCAGCTTGTAGCGCGGCTTATCCGGCATAAGTGGAAAGCACAGGCGTCTCGGCCGTTTCGGAAATTTCGATGCGCAGGCCGTCAAAGGCCGGCTCGATGTTCTCAGGCAACTCCCGGGACAAGGTCAGATAGTCCAAGTCGTTGTGAAGATTGGTGAATATGGCTTTCCTGGGGGCGATGCGCCTTGCCCAGCCGAGTGAATCTTCCAGGCAGAAATGGCTCGGATGCGGCCTGCGGCGCAGGCAATCCAGGATCAGCAAGTCCAGTTCCTGCAATCCTTTGAGACTTCCCACGGGGATGTCGGAAACATCCGGAATATAGGCGACGTCGCCTATCCTGAAGCCCAATGCATCGATATCGCCATGGGCGACCTCGACGGGATGAAAGGTCAGAGACCCGCCCGGACCGGAAATCTCAATCGGCGCCACGGGCGTAATCAGGTGGTGATCCAGGATCGGCGGATAATTGGAGCCTTCGGGCGTTTTGAAACAATAGGTGAAGGCGTGATAGGCCCGCCGGTAGGTGCTCTCGTCCATGTAGACAGGCGTTCTCTTGCCGCTACGGACCATGAAGGCGCGCAGGTCGTCGATGCCGTGAAGATGGTCGGCGTGTTCATGGGTGTAAAGCACAGCGTCGACATGGCGGACCCTTGACCTCAACAGCTGCTCCCGGATATCGGGACCGGTGTCTATCAACACCGTTGTGCACCCCTTATCCCCATGCTTTTCCACAAGGAGTGCACAGCGCGTGCGGCGGTTTTTGGGTTCCTGCGGATCGCAACTTCCCCAATCGTTTCCGATGCGCGGCACGCCTCCGGAAGAGCCGCAGCCGAGAATGGTCAAGACAATGCTCATTGACTGACGGCCTCCGGCTGCAGTACGGGCTTGGGTACCTTTTGGAACAGGCGGAAGAAGTTTTCCGTCGTTTGCCGGGCGATTTCCTCTTCCGAGACGCCGCGCGTCTCCGCCAGGACCGCGGCCGTCATGGCCGTGTAGGCCGGCTCGTTGCGCTTGCCGCGTTTCGGCTGGGGCGCGAGAAACGGCGCGTCGGTTTCCACCAGCAGGCGGTCGGCCGGGAGGTTGCGGGCAATCTCGCGGATTTCCTCGGAGCGCTTGAAGGTCAGGATGCCTGAGAAGGACACGTAGAGGCCGAGGTCTACCCCGGTCATGGCAAGGTCACGGCCGGAGGAAAAGCAGTGCAGCAGGGCGGGAAAAGCCCCCTTCCCCATCTCCTCGCGCAGGATCGCCGCCATGTCGTCGTCGGCGTCGCGGGCATGGATGACGAGCGGCAGGCCAGTCCGCCGGGCAGCCTCGATGTGAATGCGCAAGCCTTCGGCCTGCGCGTCCCGCGGCGCCTTGTCGTAGAAATAGTCGAGCCCGGCCTCGCCGATAGCGACCACCTTGGGATGATCCGCCAGCCGGATGATTTCTTCGGCGGGTATGCCGCGTTCTGTCCCGGCGTTGTGCGGATGGGTGCCGACGGAACAATAGACCTCAGGAAATTCCTCCGCGATGGCGCGGACCTGATCGAATTTGCGGATATGCGTGCAGATGGTCACCATCAATTCGACCCCGGCCTCTTTGGCGCGGGCGATCAGGTCGGCGCGTTCGCCGTCAAAATCCGGAAAATCGAGATGGCAATGGCTGTCTACGAGCATGAAAAGTCCAGATGGTTCGGGAGGGTCAGTGTACCTGACATTGTTTCAGAGCGTCTTGATATCGGCATTTCTCCAAAATCCCAAGCAGGTCTCTTCAAACGGTCGGCAGAGGCTTTCAGCCCTTCATGTAGGACGGATATGCTTTGCGGCAAAGCTCATGCAGCGCGGAGCGCGAAAAAGAAGTCCAGGACCACCTGCTTGCGGTCGAGATTGAGCGCGTCGGCGTCCCGGATGGCGGTGTTGGTTTGGTCCCAGAGATCGATATACCGCTGCGCGCCGGAAACCCCGTTGCCGAGGTCGCGGCGCATCCGCTCGTGCAGCCAGATCTGGATGATGTGCTGGAAGCTTTCCCAATTGTCCGTCTGGCCGCGCGCAGCCACCAGGTCGGCCAGCGAATGCACCGCAGCCAGATCCAAGTTCTGCGCATTGTCGGCAAGGCTTTTCAGCCCCCTGGCGATGGCGAGACCGTCGCCGGACAGCAGCGTGATGGCCGACCGCAGGCTGCCGTCGGCGGTCCGGGCCACCTCCATCAGATCCTCTTCCGTGGGAACGGCCCCCGGTGCCAGTTCGCGCAGGCCTTCCGAAATTTCACCGCTGGCCAGCGGTTCCAGATCCAGCCGCCGGCAGCGCGACCGGATGGTCGGAAGAAGCCGTCCGGGAGCATGGCTGAGCACCAGGAACAGGCAGCGTTCCGGCGGCTCCTCCAGGATCTTCAGAAGCGCGTTCGCGGAACTGGCGTTCATGTCGTCGGCGGCGTCGACGATGCAGATGCGCCAGGCCCTGGCGGAGGCGGTGGTGCCGAAGAAGGATACCGTCCGCCGGATTTCGTCGACGGGCAGGTCGGTCTTGAACCGCTTGGCCTTGTCGTCCCAGGGCCGGCGCAGATGAAGTACGTTCGGATGGCCCCCTGCGGACAACTGACGGGTGACCGGATGGTCGGCGGGCACCGACAGATCCCGCGCGGCGGCGACTTCGCCCCCGAACCGGTCGGGATGGGACAGCACGAACCGGGCGAACCGGAACGCCAGCGTCGCCTTGCCGATGCCTTTCGGGCCGCCCAGGATCCACGCATGATGAAGCCGCTCGGACCGATAGGCTTCGAGCAGGGCCTGTTCGGTGGCACCGTGTCCGATCAGGCGGTTGCGTTCGTGCGGCAGCGGAAAGCCGGGCAAGGCGTCCACTTCCGGGTAGTCGGCAAGGTCGCTGCCGCGCGCCATCAGGAGACCTCCTCGCGCGTGTTGATCTTGGCGTCGGGCCTCAGTTCGTCGGCGAACCGGTCGCAGACCGCCTTTCGAATCGCGGTCGCGACATATTCTGGATCCTTTGTGCCGTCGATCACTGCGAAACGGTAGGCTTCTTCCCTTGCCAGTTCGATGAACAGTTTTCGGCGGCGTTCATGCACGTTGAGCGCTTCGCCCTCGAACCGGTCGGGGCCGCCGCTTTCGTCGGCGCTGGACCGTTTGGCGACCCTCTTGAGCCCAATGTCCGCCGGAACATCGATCAGGACGGTAAGTTCGGGACGGACCCCGGCGACAGCGGCCGTTTCCAGAAGTCTCAGGTAATCCGGATCGACGCCGGCCTCGCCCTGATAGACGCGGGTGGAATCGGCGTAGCGGTCGCAAAGGACCCAGTCGCCACGCTCAAGGGCCGGCCGGATCGTGCTGTCGACATGGTCGGCGCGCGCGGCGGCGAAGAGCATGGCTTCGCCCCGGGGGCCCAGGTCCTTCGCCTCGCCGGAAAGCAGCAGCGCCCTGATCTTTTCCGCGCCCGGAGAGCCGCCGGGTTCGCGCGTGACCAGCACGGATTGTCCGAGTTCTTCCAGATAGGCTTTCAACCGCGCTATCTGGGTCGATTTCCCGGCCCCCTCGCCACCTTCGAAAGTTATGAAATGTCCTGGCACCCTGTTTTCGGCTCCGTAGGCATGGCTCTGCCTTTTTTTTGATTTGAAGTTTCGCTTTTTAGCAGATCTTCGAACCGTTGTTGAAGGCCGGTCTATCCGATCCATCCGAACAGCAATTCCTGAAGGCCGTCCACGGCCCGGCTGAACAGGGTTCCCTGGGAGACAGCGCCGCCGGTCACGAGAGGCGCCCGGTAGACGATGCCGTTCTTGCCGATGACCTGGAGTTCACCGGCGGGGCTGCCGTCGGCGACGGGCGCCTTGAGCGGCCCCTGGTAGACGACACGAATGCGGTAATCCAGCGTGCCGCCGCGGGCGAGCAGTACATCGATGTCCTTTTCCGCGATGAGCGGCACGGTGCCGTCGGCCCCGCCGAAGACCCTTCCCTCGGCAACGACATCTCCGGCGGAAAAGAGCGTCTGGACGGAGAAGAAATCCCAGGCGCCTTCGATCACCTCTTTCAACGTCTGCAGCCGGTGCTTGTCGGAGGTCAGGCCGGCGACGGCCGCAATCACCCGGCGTCCGTTGCGTTCCACCGATCCGAGACCCGAGTAGCCGTCCGTCGGATCGGCGCCGCCTCCGAGGCCGTCCAGGTTGCGGATTTCCCCGAGCAGCGGGTTCTTGTTGCGCTGGAAGATCTTGTTCCAGGTGAATTCGGGCACGGAAAACAGCGTGTACCGGTCCGCATGGTTTTCCAGGATATATTCCGCCAGCCTCGCCTGGTCGCGCACCGTTGTCCGGCTGGGCTTTTCCTCATAGCCGGTCGGATTGGCGAACCGGCTGTTCGTCATGCCGATCGATTGCGCCAGCTTTGTCATCCGCTCGGCAAAGGCATCCTCCGATCCGTCCAGGCATTCGGCGAGAATGATTGCGGCATCGTTGGCATTGTGCACGAGGAGGCCTTTCAGAAGGTCGTCCACGGCGATTTCGGACTTGATGGCGGCGAACATCGTCGCGCCGCGGCGGGATGGCGCTCCACCCGTGCGCCAAGCGTGCTCGCTGACCCTGCAAAGCTGGTCGGGCTTGAGGTCGCCCTCCGTGATCGCCTGGAAGACGGTTGCCGCGGTCATTACCTTGACGAGCGCCCCCGGCGCGAAGGGCTCGTCCGGGGCCTTGGCGAAGAGGATCGTCCCGGAAGCCGGTTCGTAAAGGAACGCCCTCGGAGCCTTGGTGACGATGGTTTCGGCCGCATTCGCGGGATCGGCCGTTATCTGGCAGACAGCCAGAAGCACGCCTGCCGCAACAGCCTTCAGCAAAGCCCGGGCCGGGGAGCGCCGGGCGATCCTTGAAAGGATTGCATCAATCGCTGAATGCATCGGTGCCCTGCCCGCCCAAAGTCCCATCAGAATCAAACTGTTTCCGATCCGGACCTTATCACGCCAGGGGACCCGCCGTTACTCCTGAGTGGAGTTGGCGGCGAGCTGGCGCATGGACAGTCCGGAACCGGAAACGGTCGCAAGCGCCGCATGGGCGTCGAAAATGCGCTGGTTGGCGGAATAGGAGGAAACCGCGCTGCCGGTGATCAGGCCGCTCGGCGTGCCGGGAGCCGGAATGCGGAGCACGCCCAGGGTGCCTTCCGCCGGTGCCGTCTCCGGAGCGAAAGCGGCTGCGGGCTCGAAGCGGTTGTTCGAAGCGACCTTGATGGCCGCCGGGTTGCCGGCCTCGAAGGCGATGGCCGGGTCAAACGCGACGTTGACGCCCGCCGGGCTCTGCGCCCGATAGGCGGTGACGGCCGGGGCCGCGGTGATATAGGGCCGGGTTGCAGGCGCCGGAACACGGCCGAACACCACTTGCGGCAGAGCCTCGAAGGACTGTGCCGCGGCCGGGATCGCTTGCGGCTCCGCCTGGGCGATCATAGTACCTGGCATCGTGGCGCCCGGCTCGACGGCTCCCGGGCCGCGATAGGAAGCCACCAGGAAGGCCTCGTCATGACCATGCAGCGGCGCCTTGCCGACATATTCGACCTTCACCTTGCCAACGCCTGCCGATTTGGTGCCGAGCATGCCGGCGGCGCGTTCGGAAAGATCGATCACGCGGTTGCCGTGGAACGGGCCGCGGTCGTTGACGCGCACGATCATGGAGCGGCCATTGGACAGATTGGTCACCCGGGCATAGGACGGCAGGGGCATCGTCGTATGGGCGGCGGTGATGGCATTGCGGTCGAAGATTTCGCCATTGGCGGTCTTGCGCCCGTGGAAGGTCGGTCCGTACCAGGAGGCGAGACCGGTCTTGTGGTAGTTCGGATCGAGCTTGGGATAATACCACTTGCCGGCAATCTTGTATTTCTTGCCGACGATGTAGCGGCCGCCGCCCTTGGGAACCGGCCGGCCGTCGGCGACCACGCGCGGGCTGCCTTTCACACCGTATTTCTTCGGGCTGAATTTGGCTTTTTCCTGGGGGGCGGTGCTGCAGGCCGCGACTGCGGAGACGGCTGCAAGAACGAGCAATCCCGTGCGCAGCTGGGTCCAGATGCTTTCGGACCGGCGCGTCGCGCGCTCCTGCGTTTCGGCTCGTTCCCCAAAAGACGCGCTCGCCACCCGGCAAGCTTTCCCGCCTATCCCTTGCATTCTGCCGTCCTACTCACTTACGCGCCGGCGGCCCCGCAGCTCACGCGATCATTTCCGGCACGTGGTTCGGTCCGCACCGGTTTTTAAGGCATTTCCCGATCGTTCGATCGGTCCCCGCAAGACGCACTGCCCCCGCTGCGCGCCCCACTCTTTGCCTGTTAAAGCGCAACTTTATTACTTCAAAGTAAATCGACCGTCGAGACCGCCCGGAAGCTTCTTTTCGACAACTCCAGCCTTTGTGCGGAATTCTGCCTGTGGAAAAATCGTCGCATCCCCGTAACTTTCTGAAAAATAGGTGTTTTTACGGTCGGTAACGCGAGATTTCAAAGTGTTGCATCCAAGGCACAGTGAGCTCCAAATCGGCAAACAGCTCAACTTGTGACGTACATCACATTCAGCCCTGTCAAATCCACTTAGGGTGAACTCATTGCTGATGACCGCCCTGTCACAGCAACGCTGGATCCCACCTCCAGCAATGGCCGCCGGTTCAAACCCTGCCCACGACACCGGACCGGCGGCCCTGCCCTTTGGCTATGTTCCGGTGCCGCTGCGCGCGTCCTGCCCCTACCCCTGAAGCGCACGGTGCCGGAACATGCCAAGGGAGCCCTCCCGGAAATACCGGCTGCCCTTCAAACAAATCCAAGGTCCGTTCCCGGCATTGTGAAACCCGCACTTGACTTTCCGCCTGAGACGAAGGAAACGGATTGAACGGCAGCCGTGCTCCAACGCGTCGAGGCCGATCGACTCAGGATTCTGACCGAACTTGTCCGGTTGTCCGCAGATCTGGAGCAGAACGGCTGTTTTTGGTGAGGTGGCCGAGTGGTTTAAGGCAGCGGTCTTGAAAACCGCCGTGCGTGAGAGCGTACCGTGGGTTCGAATCCCACCCTCACCGCCAAATCCCTTTTTCCCCCGTTCCCAGATCTTCCCAAAAACTCTTGAATCCGCCGTTCTGGCATGCAAGCGTTTTCCCTCATCTTGCCATGTCTTCCCGTCCATACCCGCATCAAAAGGGGTATCGGAGCGGGTACGGGTAATCAAAAAAGCGGGTATCGGGGCAATTCGGGATGCTTACGGATACGAAGATCAGGAAAACAAAGGCTGGCGACAAGCCGGTCAAGCTGACGGATTCAAACGGGCTCTACCTCAACGTGAGCCCTGCCGGCAGCAAGGTGTGGCGCTACCGGTACCGGATTGACGGCAAAGAGAAGCTGCTCACCATCGGGGACTATCCGGACATCAGCCTGGCCGACGCTAGAATCGCAAGGGACGACGCGCGGCGCGAGGTAAAGGCTGGGCGGGACCCTTCAGCCCTGAAACTGCTGGGACGCGCTCAGGCGGCATCCGACAGCTCGAATACGTTCGAGGTTCAGGCCCGGGAATGGTTTGAGATCAACAAGCCGATGTGGGCGGAGAAACACGCCGATGACGTCTGGAGGAGCTTCAAGAAGGAGGCTTTTCCGGATCTCGGCGCGCGGCCGGTGAAGGAGATCACGGCCCTCGACGTGCTGGACATGCTGCGGAAGGTGGAGAAGCGCGGCGCCAAGGACACGGCGCGCAGGATCCGGCAACGGGTCTCGCACGTGTTCCAGTTCTGCATCGCAAAGGGAATCGCCGAATCCGATCCGGCCGCGCAGGTTGAAAAGGCTATGGCCCCGCTTAGCCGGGGGAGACAGCCAGCGGTCACCGATCTCGCCGAAGTCCGGGAGATCATCGAGCGAGTCGACTCAACGCCCGGGCACCCTGTCACGAAGCTGGCGAACCGACTGCTCGCGCTGACAGTACTCCGGCCTGGCACGCTGATAAAGACGCCATGGGAGGAGCTGGAAGAGGTTGAGGAGGAAGAACCGGTCTGGATAGTGCCGGCAGCCCGCATGAAGCTGCGGAAACAGTTCAAGGATGACGAGCGCCGCGATCATATCGTTCCGCTGTCCAGCCAGGCCATGGACACGATCAGGGCTCTCTACTCGCTGACTGGCCGCGGCCCGCTCGTCTTCCCGAATACTAGACACGCGCACAAGACGATGTCGGAGAACGCGATTGGTTACCTCCTGAACCGCGCCGGCTACCACCACAAGCATGTGCCGCATGGCTGGCGGGCCGCCTTCTCGACCGTGATGAATGAGCGGCGGCCGGAAGACCGGCACATTATCGATTTCACGCTCGCGCACGTGCCGAAGGATAAGGTTGAGGCCGCCTATAACCGAGCGCTTTATCTGAGGCAGCGAAGGGACATTTTGCAGGAGTGGGCTGACCTTTTGATGGCCGGCCAAATGCCAGTTTCAGATCTGCTGAAGCTGCCCAGACGCGTGAACAGAAAGGTTGACTGAATCCGCGGTCTGCCTACTCTCAGGCTGACACAGGTCAGGGGGTTAGATGCGGGACGTTTTCGACGATCTGTTCAGCGAAATCTTGGACAACCGGGACGATCTATCACAAGTGTTTCACGGCACGGATGATACGAAACCCAGCTTTATTGGGGCCAGGGTTTTGAAAATGAGTAACCAAGAGCTCATCAATTTCATACGAATTGAGGCCGAGCATCGTCTAAAGCAACAGGGTGTGACGATGAATGCGGTTGAGTTTTTCAAACGAGTAGCTATGTGCGGGCGAAAAGTCCGCGAAGAGGTCCCTGAAGAATGACAACAAAGGGCAAAGCCCCAGACAGTACGACATCCGCCACAACCCTATCCGAAGATGACATAGACGCGTTTTTTGCTGCCTTTATAGAGATGGTTCTCGGTCCAGAGCATAAGGACAAGAACATCGACGAGTTGACGGAAGAACAGAAGGCGCAGGTGGTCAAGGCCATATCTCAGATCTCAGGCGAGTTCACGGGCTGACGCCATGCACATCAAGTCCATTGATCCAGCGAACATGCGTGGCCACGCTGGCGGCCTGATACAGAGTCTTTCTGGTTATTGGGCGAAACACGATGGCATCTTCAGACGCGGGATGCCGCTCGATCAGCAACAACTCTGGTATCGATGTGAAGCAGACGGGGAAAACCTGCCCACCATGCTCTACAAAGGCAGGCAGGCTTTCCTCAACGAAATCATGGAAGGTCAGTTCGGGGAGGATTATGCGGCGTCGGTTCGCAACCAAGACCCGCGCTTTGCGGCAGCGGTTGCCGCCGCCTTTCCGTCCGCCGTCAACGGTCACGGTGTCTCTGACATGGTCCAGATGGAAGTCACTCCGCCTGGCATGACAAAGCCGCGATTTGTGGAATATTACCGGATCATCCGTCGGTTTCAGGTCGGGGTAATAGGGCTTCGGCAGCCGAAGTTTCTATTGTCCGTGCTTGTTGTTCCGACTGATGCATGGCGAGTACAGTTTTTGCGCTCCACAATACGTCCTGGCGAGATGACGCCAGTACTGCATAGTTAGCCAAGCGCTTTTCTGGAAGGGTCAGCCACCGTTCGGCCATTGGGTAACAGCGCGCGGCGCCGTAGAGCCAGCCCAAGCCGCGGCTCATGTCGCGCTCTCGAATCGTGCCTACGATCCAGTTTACGTCCGACCACGTCGAAAGGGTTAGGTAAAGAGAGAGCTTGGAGATCGCAGCCAAATAGCGTTTTGAATTCCCTAGGGTGCGCAGATCGCCGTGCGTCACGGCATCGCCGGAATAAGCGATCGGTCCCGTGATATCCCGCAAAGGTTCGCACGTCCACGTCGGGTCGAGCTTTGCCGCTGAATCGTGGCTGTAGATCGCCTCAAGTCGTTGGATATATGCGGTTTCCAGAGAGCGCGCGCCTAAGTCCATTTTCTGTGAACAGAGATAAGCCAATCCCTGCCCGTCCTTTTCGAGGACCACGCAGAAGGCGTTCTTCCCGTTGAAGTCATAATAATTCGTCCAGAAAAACGGCGTCAGTTCCTTGCCGGCCGACTCGATCTCACGTCTGACTTTTGCGAAGTCCGTCTCGACCCTGTATCCGTATCCGGCCATCGTTATTTCTGACATGACAACCGTGAAGGCGTTCATCAAAACAGCCTGCTGATCTGGTGTGAATTCCATGCGTTCCTTATCCTTGAACGTCGATACAACCGAATTTCCCGCAAGGATTGGTTGCTGCCCTCACCTTCCACGTAATTACATATATTTGTTAATTATCTAGGGCTGGGATCTAATATGAAACATAAAGTCAATTTTACCCAAGGAGAACTCATTGAGGTTCCCTTTTCTGTGCTTCCTGTAGGAGACAAGGTTGTATTGTTGGCTCGCTTGGATAGGGAAACTTTCGAGAGTATCTGTGCATTTGGAGCGGAGACTGAAGACCACGAGGACGACGGTTCTGCGGAGCCCTCCCTAGGTTGGCCAGAGAAAGACTCTCAGTATTCAATCCAATGGACCTCAGTGAAGGACGAAAGCTCTTAAGTCACTTTCCCTTACCACCGCGCCATATCTCCAATACCTGCGCCGCCGTTCCGGCCGGATCCCGGCTGGCTCGAATTACGAATACAGCAATGTTGCGGCCCGTCATTGCCAATACACCAGCCATGCCGAACGCCCACGATTCCGACAGATGGAGCATTTCGCGAACCGGTTCTCCGAACACCAGTGCCGCGATGAAACCGACGAAGAAGGTCATCAGCCGGTCTCGGGCGGAAAGGTCCTTGGGGAGCACCGCCCCGATTGCGGCAAAGGCGGCGATCACCGCGACCTTTGATAGCGGCAGGTGCGACAGCCAGTCGATGAAGACCTTCATTTCTCACCTGCATCGTGCCGGGCGCATTCGGTCGTCGTCCAGGTTCCGGCGCCGCACAGCCCGGCGGCCGTGTCGTCGATCTTCTCCTGGTCGCGCGGCGTCGCGCCCCGCGCGCCGATCAGCGAGGTTCCGACGATCTGCCGGGCGCTAAGGCTGAGCTTCTTTTTCGACGCAGTCGTTGTCTGCGAAGCTCCAGCGCATCCCGCGAGGATCGTCATTGCAAAGGCGGCGGCGCAGGCGAGCGCGATCCGCCTCGTCAGCGAGTTCGTTGATGGCATTGTCTGTTTTCTCCCGGTCTTCGGCCCGGGCCGTGGCGACCGCCGCGTCGATCTCCGCGGAGACGCCCGCCCGGGCGTAGAGATAGCCGGCGGTACCGGCCACGAGGGCGGCCAGGGCGGCCGCTCCGATTGCGTTCAGGTTCAGGCCGAACATCACGCGCCCCTCCTGCGCCGGCGGACGACGATCGCCGCGCCGACGGCTATCAGGACGACGGCGCCGAACCCGGCGAGCCACGGCCACGGCAGCGCCACGGCTTCGGGCGCGGCTTTCGGTGCGGGTTTCGTCTCGGATCTGGGTTCCGGGGCCGGCCGGTCCGCAGGCTTCGGTTTTGCCGGCGGAACGGCCGCGACGTCGTCCAGATCCAGCCCGGCCGGCATCTCCAGACCGGTCATGCACAGCTCGTATTCCCCGATCCGGGTCGCGTCGCCGGTCTCGCGGCGCAGCACGAGCCCGCGGATCGTCTTGCCGCCTGCCTTGTTGAACCAGGTCAGCGCCTTGCAGGCCCCGGCGAGGTCGCCGGCCATGGACCGGCGGGCCGCGGTCGACCGGCAAATCGCGCCGGCGCCGACATTGTAGGCCGCATCGAGCATGGCCGCCTGCAGGCTCAGCGGCAGGTCGTCATAGTTCTTGACGCATTTCTGCAAGGGCTGGCGATAGTCCTTTTCGAGCGTGCGGTAGAGCATGTCTCTGCATTCCGCGTCGGTGTGGGTATCGCCCTTCTTCACGCCCTTGGTTTCCCCGGTGCACACCGTCCAGACCTTGCCGAGCCGGTCCCAGTAGGCGTCATTCTCTGTGCCTTCCCACGGCGCGGTCAGATAGGTCGCCGTCAGCATGACAAGACCGAGGCCGGAGGCGAGTGCGGCTTTCGCGCGCTTACTCATCGTCCATGTTCCTTTGTGCGAGGATACGGGCGACGATCGCGCCCGCCGTGACGAATGCCGAGAGACGGGCCAACAGGCCCGGCTCGATGAAATCGCCCATGAGGGGCAGAGCTTCTTCCGCGACGGAAAACAGCGCGGCGAGCAGCATGAGGCGTATGCTCCAGGCCCTTGTCAGGACCCGGCGCCAGTCCGGTATCAGTTTCATGATTTCTCCAGGCGAATTTTCGAACACGAAAAAACCCGCCTCTGAAGGCGGGTCGGTTCTGACCGAATTTTCCGGGGCTTAACCCTGTTTGCGCAGCCGCTCTTTCAGCCGGCGCTCGACTTCCGCCTCAACGGCCTCGCGAAAATCAAGTTCACGAAACAGACCCTTGCGAAAGACTTCCATCGCGTCCTCGCCCTCACGGCGCACGGCCTCGACCCGAGAGAGAGTTCCCTCGGGCAGTGTAACGACCTTTCGTTCCGGAAATTCCTTGTGCCGGCCCATGTCGACAAGTTCAATCGTCATTTAACCCTCCGTCAAGCAACCAGCGGAATCGTATGCATGATATTGACAAACGTCAGCGTGCAGCTTCCTATACCGTGAATCTGAAATCAAGGTTGTATTCGACCCGGCAACCAACTTTCCGGAGCGCGAATCGAAGCAGGAAACACCCCAATGCGCTATTATGTTCTGACCGGCGAAGCTGAGAGTTCCGACACATCGTCCTGCCACGCGGAAAACCCCGAAACGGCCCTGGAAAAACTCTTCGATTTGGGAGCCGGCGCGCGACCCGTCCTTCGCAGGGCCGAAGACCTGGCGGACGAACCCTGTGAATTGTTCCTGTTCGAGTTCGCAGATCACGGAAAGGAGATGGAGATCAAGAACGCTTACTGCGTACTGGAGGAGTAACTTTCCTACATCGTGTAGATGTTGTTCTTGACCTCCGCGCCGCCCTGCAGACGCGACACGCCGGCTGCGTTGCCGCCGCGATCCTCGATCTTCGCGGACATCACGCAGGGCTGCAGGGCCGAAACGCTGGTCGTGACATCAAGGCCGTAATAGGTTGCCGAGTTGGCGTTATCGTATCCGCTGATATGGACGCCACTCCCAACGTGAAAGATCCTGGCGTTGTTCGCCCCATGCTGGACCTCAATACCGTTGGCCACGACGCTGTGGATGATGCCGGTATCGATCAGCAGCTTCTCGATGTCGCCATCTGTGGACTTGACGAAAATACCATCGTCGGCGCAGTTCTGGATGTTGAAACCGGTGATCACGCCATCGCCAACGCCGTTGATGGAAATCCCGCGATAGCAGGAATAAGTGTTGTCTTTCACCCCGACCGTAAAGCCAGTCACGCTCACCCGGCTCGCCTTTTCCAGGAAAAGGCCCATCGCGTTGCTAAGGTCACCACCTTCAGGCCCGCAGTCGATTGCGCTGAAATTGTTGATAGAGACGTTCTCGCAAACGGAATTGTCGTTCAGCTTGAACGCGCTTCCGCCGCACCTTTCGACGGTGACACTATCGACCTTTATCGACTTCGGGGCGATCGCATCACCGGACGTTCCCGCGCGGAGGGCGTGCTCTCCCGCGTCGAGCAGCGCGACGTTTTCAACGACGGAGTAGTAGCAGCCTTCCAGCAGGATGGCATTGTGTCCCGGCGAAACGGCGGCATTCGCGGAAGCCGTTTGTATCAGACCTCCCTCTACATGGGTTCTGTAACACTGATCGAAGTGAAGCCCACGCACATAGTTGGTGATCAGGCAATCTCCTATGCGGGCATGCATTGTCGGGACTGCACTGACAGAGCCGAATGCGTCGTGGGCATTGTCGAACTTGTCGGAGATCAGCTTGTCGATCGAGGAATTTCCGAGAAACCGGAGCGCCGCCGTGTTGGTCGCGTCCCTGTTGTTGATCTGGTCCTCTGAAATCGCAGATACCTCGCCGATGACCACATCGCCGGCGAATTCCATGAACCGGTAAACCTCGTTGCCGGTCGGCAAAAAGAATGCAAGCCGGTTCGCCCATAGCCGCCCCTGCGCCTGGATGCGGGCCGTCGTCCCCGTGTCGGTACCGATGAAACTGAACTGCGCGCCCTTGTCCTCGATGATGACCCCGTCCGGGATCGTGAGTTGGGCTGTGTCGTCAAAGGTGTAATCGGCCGCGCGCGGCAGCACGATGACCTTGCCTTGGGCGGCGTTGAAAAGGCGCTGCAGCGCGGTGTGGTTGGTCGCGGCATCGCCGCTGTCCCCGCCGCCATCCGCTCCTGCCATCTCAGGCGTGATCCGCTCCAGCAATTGCTGGATGATTGTCGGGGCGGACAGGGCCGGAAAGTCCGTCAGGCCGGTCGTGAACTGCTCGGCCACGATGCTGTCTATATCGGCCTTGGCGCCGGTCACCGCGTCGTCTGCGAGCTTCGCAGACGTGATGGAACCATCGCCAACCGTCGCCCCCGGAAGGAAGCTTGACCAATAAGCTCCCTCGACCGGTGTGTTACCCTGGTTCGCGTTTTGCAACGAATACCAGGTCGCGCCGCCATTTTCCACGAGATCGCCGAGCGCATAGGTAGTTCCTGCGCTATAAGCCCCCTGATAGGGAAGAATCCTCGCGCTATTCGCGAGACGGAGCTCGCCGCCGACTTCTCCAATGATTGCCAGCTCTCCGGCCACAAGCTCGCCGCCGACCAGGGAATTTCCGGACCTGCTCAGGATTTCAACCGCGCTTCCGCCATTCTCTGCAAGCGTCGTCGCTCCGGTGTTGGTGTAGACCGGCACGAGCAGACGCAATTTGACTTCAGCCGGATCGACCCCGGTTTCGGTGTCGGCGGTGATGGCGTTCGCAGTGCCCGCGACATTGGTAAGCGTCGCCGCCGTGTCGGGCAGGCTGCGGATCTTGGTACCCCAATCAGACCCGTTCCAGGCGTAGAAACCGGCCTCGGAGCCACCGAACACGATGCCGCCAGGATAGGTCCCGCTTGCCGGCGTGATCGCGTCCAGCGCCAGTTTGGTCGCCGCCGCCACCGCACCATAAACGGCCATGCGCTCAAGCAGGATGCCCCAGCGCCTAGCCGCGTCCGGATCGATCGGTCGCTTGTTCCCGGCCGCATCCGTGGACGCAAACACGTCTATTGCCCGTTCAACCAAAACGGTCATCGCATTACCTCAGATTGTATTAAATCAATAGCCGTCGCTTGTCGTCTGGCCGGTTGAATTCGCGAAAATTACTGTTCCCGTTGGCGGATCGTCCCAAACCCACACGGGGTCTGGCGACCCTTCCTCATGGGAACCAGTGATGATCACGTCCACGGTGTGTGTGCTGTATGGCGTTCGGTAGACACCATCGATTTTCGAGAGATTGATGTCGTTGCAGATAGCAAGAACATTCCAAACCCTTTCATTGCCGAATCCAGGGCTTTCGTCCGAGGCACCATCGTCAAGTTCCAAAGACGCTGAGCAGGACTGCGGAACTGAGGTATCAAACGCTGCTGTGTAATCCACTTCCTCTGACCACAGCCCGAGTTCGCTCTCAGCATTGTACCCACGGACCTCATAGATATGCCTGTCGCCGACTTCTAGATCCGATGCTGTTTCGGCATAGAGTCCACTCTCGGCCATCCCAGTCCTTGGACCTGAAACCAAGCCATCCCATTCTCGATATGTGGCTTCGTAGGCGGTCGCTCCATCCGCTGCGGTGTATTCGATCCGCACGGCATTTTGAGAAGACGCGACCTCGACAAGCACCGCTCTGGTGATTTCGTTCTGACCCACGTTGCCGGAGAACTGGACGTCTGCGAGCGGAACTGGAGCGGGGGCCTCATCCGTCTCGACGTCCCAGTCAGAAAGATCAGCCGGAAAGATCAACGGCAACTCGAGTGTGGCTCCCCCTTCACCGAAACGCTGAGGGCTGAACTCCACGCGTGGGGCCCATCCCTCCTCAATTAGATCCATTTCGGCGATCCCATCGAGGTGACTAACCGTGCAAAGTCCCGCCAAGTTCGTTTGGATCGTCCCCCGAAGAGCGCGGCGTTTGTTGAATATTCTGCGGGCAACGCGCTGTCCTTGACCTGGCTGCGGGCAGAATTTCAGAGTCAGGGTTTCTACCCTCTTGCCGGTCTTCGCAATCGAGACTTCGTCACGCGCCCAAGCCTTGTCTTGGATCTTGAGTTCGGCGAGCTGCCACTGCCTTTCCGGTGAATGGAAAAGAAGCTCGAGCGCATTTGCATCCGTGACGATCTCGTCACCGCCGTAGATCGCGTCCAGAATGTCCTCGGCTTCCACAGTCGTGGTCGGCGTCGGGTCATCTTCTTCGATGTGGAATGAGTATTTCCCGTTCTGAAGACGGACCATCCGCACACCAGCGGATTGCATCAGTTCTGCCAAGATGACGGCTCGTTCCGTATCTGTCGTATACGAACCAGAGATCACCGAGACACGTTCGGCGTCAGCGCCTTGGGCGCTGTCTCTGGTCTGGTCTGCGATTTCGGCTTGGTCGGCGATGTCCTCCAGATCGAACTTGCTGAAGGCAAGACCGCATCCGCCCTTGTCTTCATCCGCGGTGGCCTGCCAAAGGCAGCAGAGGATGCCGTTGTCTGACCATTCCCATGTGTCGACGTCGTCATGGCGATGAGAGCCGCTACCTCCTTCCGTGCTGTCCTTGCGCGGGTCGTAAATGAACTCGCCGCGAATGAGCGTTCCGATGGTGGGATAACCTTCGGACCAGATCTTCAGGAAATCCGGGTCAGTCACCCCTGGAGAGATGTATCGGGCCAAGGTGCAGACTACGCCACGAAGCCTGTGATCGGACGTCCAGTTTTCCGGGAATGCGCTGATCAGTTGAGAAAAGGCGGTCTGGTTCGTCGTTCCGAGCTTGGAAAACAGGTAGAGGTAGTTCGCTCCGGCCCGTGCATACGGTGGAGAGGAAACAGCGCCGTCAAAATCTACGGTAACTTCCCGGTTTCTGACATAATATTCCTCAATCGCTGCCGCCGGTCCTTGGCACTGCGCCAGAAGACGATAGGTGTCCTTTCCAGTCGATGCCCGGATTGCCCAAACACCGCCCACACGTGCACGGCCAAGAACAATCGTGCGGGGGCCGTCTTCAAGCTCGTACGACTGCTTCTGGCTTTGCGGCGGCCGAACCGTACTTCTCTGCGATTGACCACCGGCAAGGAGCAGCGAAGCCCCGGCGAGCGCGCCGAATCCAACCACGTAGGTGAGCGCAGTGACAACCGCATTGAAGGCGTTGACGCCGATGGCGCCGGCTAGCCCGGTACTGAATAGGCCGCTGCCGATGACTGAAAATACGGCCGAGAATGCGGCTGTCTCGATTCCACGAACCGGTCGGCCGATCGCAAAGGGGCTCGTCGTATCGAGGCCCCAGCCCTTTCGTTGTCTGACCTCAGAGTATTCCGCAAGAGCTTGCTCGACCAAGCACTCGCGCATCGAGACGAATTCTAAGTCTGCAGGCCTCGCGTGGACAAGTGTACCTGGAATCCAGATCACACCGGCCACGGCACACTCCAAGCTTTAAGAACAGGACCAGAGATCGTTGCATTCTGCGAGGTGAGAGCTACGCGAGCGGCCCACTTTCCGGAGCCAAGGCAGATGGCAAGGATTACTCCCCCCATCACCAACTTGTTCTGAATCAGCCCGACGTCGCCGCGCCGTGGGGCAAGCGTTTCTTCAAGCCCGATCTGTTTCCCGATCATGGTTGCAAGACTCTTGAGCCCACCATGGTTCCGGAGCACGGCCACTGCTTCGCGCTGGGTCGAATACTCCGGCAGCGGAACTTCCACACCGATCGCGACTTCGATCCACCTGCAGGCCCAAGGCGCGCAGTCAGAGAAGCGCAAGCGCCAGGGTTCGCCGGCAGTGCCGGTGATGAAAGAGGTCAACTTGTCTGGCATGTCACCTGATAATTTCGTAGGCCGTCGAGCCGATCAATTCCGCCCCCCGATCATCCGGGTATCTGGCTTTTTGGTTTGCGTCGTTCATCCGTCCGCCTGGCGGAAAGTTCTTCGCCGCAAGGATTCCGTCGATAACGATCACGATTGACCTTTCGCCTTTGGCGTTGGCCGTGATCGTCGGCATTCCACACACGCCATTGTCGAACCAGAGAACAGGCTCGGAAATGGTCTCGTAGGTATCGTGATTGTAGACTTGCAAATAGAGCTCGGCCGGCGCTCCGTAGATGACGCTGATCTCTTGGCGAAGGGCTGAAAGAAACTCCTTGTCCAAGCCAGCGAGCGTAATGTCGACCTTCGATGCGGATTTCACTGTTGGCAGTTCGACGGCGCCAATGCTGACGACCCGTGTCTTATCAGGATCGGTGACGCCCTCCCATTTCTTGCCGCCGGCAGTGATGGTTCCCACACCACGATGAAACCGTCTGATGATCGTCCCGCCTTCGCCATCCCCAAATTCAAATTCAGCGAGAATGGCGTAAGCAGTTGTTGGCGCCCTGAGGTAAGGCTTCAGTTCCTCCGGGAATACTCCGATATCAGCCACTTACGGATAATCCTCGGTCACGTATTCCCGAACTGTTTCGTCAGGCACCTCGATCACCGATAGTCGGGCTCCTTCCAGCGTCTTGGAGCGCCCAACGCTGGACCATGAAGCACCGTTCTTCCCATCAACCTTCGCGCACATGACCGGTCGTAGGGTGGCATAGTCGGATACCGTGATCGCCTTTCTGACAGGAGGCCAGACCTTTACCGTTGCGATATCTCCGGCGAACCTTGCTCCTTGCACGCCATAGACCGCGAAGTGACCGACAATCCCGAAGAACGTCGGCAACACACCGCTCCATGCGGAGAGATCAATCGAAATTTGACCAGAGTCTTTTGCGCTGGCAGCCGTGATTTGGGCCAAAGGTTTTCCGGTGCCCCAAGGCAAGCCGTGCGCCCACATCGTATCGTTGGTCCAGTTCTGATACTGGTCAATCTTCGCTTCTCCGACGTTGAGACCGAGTTCGGACCATGTAGGCTCATGAGGGTCGAAGAACGGGAGCCGGAAGCAGTTTGCTCCTGAATGCGCCGAGATAGACAACCTGGTGAACGCTCGCGCAGCCGCTTCCTGCAACGCCGCGATTTCGAGAGTGAACGACCACAGACCGGCCCACGGATCTATGGAGGTTTGCTGTTTCTTCGTCGCACTTTGCGTGATGCCAATGATGTCGGGCCCACCGTCTGGTGTCAGGACTGAAAACGGGAGATCGACCGGGAAATCAACCATCCGCATCAGACCACATTCCTTGTGCGTTGCTGCCCTACTGTCTGGCTGATCTTCTTTGACAGGCCTTTTTCCATTTCGTCCTGCCGAGCCACAACTCTCTCCAGCGCCGCTCTGTCAGCTCCAGTCGCGTCGATGTTCGTTTCGAAGTTGACAATCATCGGCTGATTGGAATTCGCGGCAGCAACTCCCAGACGACCGTCACGGCCGCGTTTCAGCGGCATGATGGCCTCGTCGCCTGCCTCACCCATCAATCCCGTCCGTCCTCCGGCCATCGGAAACAGGGTCGGCCCGCTAACGACACCACCGGAAGCGAAAGGCACTACATTTCCGCCGGAAAAAACACCGCCGCGCGAAAACCCGATCAGACCTTTGACCAATCCGCCGAAGATCCCACCGCCGAACAATCCACCCTGCCCGCCGATTTTCGCCATTTGGTCGAAGTAACTCAGCGCGGACCGGAGAACCTGCAGCAGTGCTTCCTTCCAGGTCAGCGTTTTGTTCAAGAGTCCTTGGAGCACACCGCCGAGGCCCTGGCCGAGCGATTGCTTCGCGTTCTCGACAGCCTCGGCGTACTTGTCGATGGACTTCTTGCCCTTCTTCCCCGCCTTGTCGGCTGCATCGCCTGCGCTTGTCGCGGCAGCGGCCAGCTCCTTCAGCTTCGCCGCGCCAGCAGATGCGGCGTTTCCGATCGCTGATCCGATCTTGCCGACATAGTCGAAGCCTTGGGCATTCTGGAAAGCGCCGTATGCATCGGTCGCAGCATTCCCTACGGCGCCTGCATATGGGTTCTCGATCCTGCCGAGATTGACCTCTCCGATGTTTTCGAGAATGAGCCTTGATCCGAACAAGGCGTTCTGAAGCGGTCCCGGAAGCCCTGTGAGAACGCTGAAGAGGCTCCTCATCGCCTGGATCGCCTTGTTGACCATCGTTTCGATGCCAGCGATCACGGCATTCGCTGTGCTGTAGACGATGTCGCCAAGGACGCCTGGTAGCTTGGACCAAACCGCCTCTATGGCCTCGAATGCTCCCACGAAGCTGCCGATGATCAGGTTGGTACCGTCTTTGATGATGCCAATAACATCGACACCGACCGCAGCCTTGACCTCATCTCTGAAGACATAAAGTGCAGTCACAGCCAGCGCGATGCCGGTGATGATCGCTGCGAAGGGATTTGCGAGTGCCGCTGCAGCCACGGCTCGAAGCGCCCCGACCAGGTTCACCAGCAAAGCTCGGGAAAGCATGATCACACTACGAACGATCGCCGGCCCGAAGGCAATGATCAGCACCGAACCTGCAATCGCAGCCTCTTGGGCCACATTTGGCAGTATGTCTGCGATGGTGTTCAAGATCGATGCCGCCAATTTGCCCCAGTTCACCATCTGAGCCAGCTGCGCCACGACGGTAACACCTGCTATCGTCAACAGCGAAAGCGGAGATAGCAGCGAAGTGACGGATTCCGCGAGAAGGCTCGTAAAGCTTTGACCGCTACGCATGCCCATCGCAAACTGACCCGCCATCTGCGTGCCCTGCTGCATGCCGATCATCAATGAGTTCATCCCCAAAGACGCTTGGACGAAGGTGTCTTGCCATTGAGCCGCGATCCCGCCCAAACCGAGCCCCATCGATCGAACGTTGTCGTTTGCCACCCTTGACGATGCTGCCGCTGTCTGAACCGCTTTTGCGCTTGCATATGCGGCCTTCTCAGACTCGAACAGTGCACGAGCCTGCGCTGTTGCGGCCTTGGCATTGCTGAGTGCGGCCTGCGCGGCCTTGATGTCGGCTCGGGAAGCGGTTTCAGATGCCCGGGCAGCGGCAAGCGCGGCGGCGGACTTCGCCTGCTCCGCCTTCGCATGGTTCAGCGCTGCTTGCGCTGCATTGCGAGCGGATGCCGACAGACGGTCGAGGGATTGCGCGCCCTTCTCCACCGGTCCGCTGTCTACGGCCAGGCCAAGCTCGGCAACGTCCAATCCAGCCATTTAACGCTTCTCCGTTTCTCTGCGGCGCAGCTCTTGCGCTGTGAATTCCTCTGACAAGGCTTCGAGGTAGGCCCGGTCCACGGCCTTAAGGATGATCACTTCCGCTTGCTGAACCGGCTCACCGGTCAGTTCCATCCACGCCCTGATTTCGGAATAGGAGAGCGGCATCGGGCCGCCGGAACCGTACTGGCGGGCTGATGAGAGGTCACAGAACCACTCCCAGAGATGGAGCCAATCCGGATCAGGGTGGACCGGATCCGGTGTCTTGTTCTCCATCCCGAAGCGCTCATTCATCTCACGTCGGGTTTCGCCCGTGTGGTCAGGGGTTTCGTACCGGGCGATCTGAGCGACCGCCTGGTACATCGCCTCCCTTATTTCTTCGTAAAATTTCCGAGTTCACCTGCCGCCTCTACCACCTGCGGAAAGAACCAGTCGATCTCGTCGAGGACTTCCATGGCGGTTTGCATGGAGAGTTCCGGAACCTCACCGTGAAATGTGTTCTCGCCCCAATCCCAGGAAGCGATATAGGAGGCGGCTTTCTCCAGTTCTTGTTGGATGGCCTTGTCACCATGCAGCAGCTTGCCTTTCTGATGGCGTTCGATGAACCGGCTGGTTTGCTGCTTCTGCAGCTTCTTCGCTTCCTGGCTTGAGGAAGACCGGATCATGAACCGGATCCCGATCTTCACGCCAGTATCCGGCCGCACCAGATCAAGTGGGAAAAGCGCTTCGGTATCGTAGAGTTGGGTGATTTCCATCTGGGAATCCCTTATGCAGCAACGACGGTTGCGGTGGCAGCAGAAACAGCCCCGGTACTGTCACCAAAGGCGTTAGTTGCGACGACTTGCACCGTGATGACAGCGCCGACTTCAGAGCCCGTAAGCACGTAAGTGCTTTCCGTTGCATCGGCGATATCTGCGGCATCTGCTTTCCACTGATAGGAATAGCTCACCCCGGGATCGAGAGAATCCCAAGTGCCATCGCTTGCGGTCAGGGTTTCCCCCTCCTGAGCGGTGCCGGTGATGGTGGGAACGGCGACGTTCGTCGGGACAGCGCCCGTGGTCGGAACCTGCTCGACAGGAACCTGGTTGAGGCCGATGTTGACCCGCCTGCGCTCGAAGTCATCGGTGCCGCCGCCGAGATTGACCGGGCCGGAGACGACACCACGAGAGTAGTGCACGGTCTTGGTCATGGTGGTCAAAGGCGCATTGTTCTTCTGATAGCAGATCGCCATGTTATCGAGATTGTTCGGATCACCGAACGTCTTCAAGATGGCCTGCCCGTCGTCGTCGTAGACGTCGGCATATTCCAGCGTGGGCTCGCCGGCGTCGGCGGAACCCTTTTGCTTGTTCGAGATCCGTTCGGCCAGAGTGTTGTAGGTTTGAAAGCTCGAGTTTGGACCGAAGTCACCGTCGGTGCCGACGTTGCTAACCTCCACCCACGGGAGTTGCCGGTACATCGCCTCGGTGAGGTCGACATTCTGCGCAACGGCGCAGACGAACCACTTGGCTCCCTTCTTCGTTACCTTGTTTGCCATTGCAAAGAATTCCTTCTACCTCTGCGCATGAAAAAGGCCGCTGCTGCGACCTGGTTATCCTTCACTCTCGAAGGCGTGATATCGGATGCTGACGGGCCAGCGGGTCCGATCACCGTCCGGGATCTTTGGAGATGCCCACGGCTCCCGGTCGATGGTCACCCGCACTGTTCCGTCATCGGAAAACAGAACCTGATCTTTGAAGTGCTCAATGATCAGCCCGGCCGTGTCCAAGGCCTTGATGACACCTTGCCCAGACTTCCAGAGGACCGTGACTTGGAAGATGCCGCGGTGCTGTTGCGGCTCACTGCCTCGGGTTACCTGGTTGGTCTGGTTCGGCAGGAACATCTCCTCGAGGAAGTTCGCCGGTTTGCTCTGCTCCGATTTGGGGAAATCGACGTCTGGTACCGCAATCTGCAGCACCGGCGTGAATGTCAGCGTCTTCAGGTGAGCATGCAGCGTCTCCAGGATCTTGCCGTCAATGCTCGTTGCCATGGTCAGGCGTCCTCGGTCACGATTTTGACGGTGCCGTAAGCAATATCTGTCGCGACCTCATCGTCTTCCAGCATGAATTGCCCAGCCATGTCCCTTTTAATGAAGGTGACAAACCCACGCTCCTCATCGGCGGTCACGACACTCTCCATTGCCTGTCCGTTCAAAAAAATGAGCGGCTTTTTTCCATCACGGCAAAGTTGGCGATATGGTAGAAACCCTGGATCGCCTTCATGAACCGATAGCCGCATAAGGATAACTCCCCCTTGAAGCCGCCGGAGCAGCCGCTTTCTGATAACGAGGCCCACGACGCTCTGCATGAGGCTAAGGCCATGCTCGCCAGCCGGACAGGTGCTACGGCCCGCTCCGAGACTGCCTTGCGGGCCGGAGAGAAGATGCTTCACCTGCTGATGACCGGATTGGTGTTGGCCGCTGAGACCGAGACCGACGACCCTACTGCACCGCCGCCTTCGCGTCCCTGACCGCGCGCTCGACGTTCACCCGCCAGTTCTGGGCGGACCTGCGAACAAAGCCGGCGCTCCTGCCCTCGTATTCACGACGGCGGGCATAAGCAGCGACGAAGCCGCCGTAAATCGTGTCGCCGATCTGAGCCTCGTTGATGATCAACTCGTAGGGCTGGACGTCGAGTGAGAAATCCTCAAACCCTGTCGCCCCGGGATTCATCTTCGGCACATCCTGAAGAGAACCACCAAAGGACTGCGCCAAGAAACCTGTCACCTTCGGGGTGTTGTCGTAGACCTCGTCGAACGTGTAGTTCGTGGCCTGCTGAAACACGAAAAGCAGCCGTTTCTTCGACTTCTTGGTCCACGCATCCACGATGCTGGCGAACTCAAGCTGGGTGCGCGCCATCAGGTGAGCCTTCGCCTGACCTTTACCCGCTCTCGGCAACGGCACATCGGCTCGTCATACGGCGCGTGAAGTTGTGGAGCCATTCCGGCCGGCACCGCATAGAACTCCGTCCAACCGACGCCATCCTTGTTCAGGCGCTCTACCTCTAGGTGATTGTGCCGGACATGCTCGTCTTTGACGGACACCGGTATCTTGATCAGGTCTTGCACCGCGACCCGCCCGCGGTCGATTGCCTGATCCCATACTTCGACCTGCGACCGGCCAAGCGCCTGGATAATCTCGGTGCGCGCGATGGTCTCCGCCCGGTATTTCAGGGATCGGTTGCGATAGGCCAACAGCATCTTGGTCCTGGTCTCGGCCGGTATCTGCTCTCCGCTCTGGATAGCCTTGCGCACCGATGCGTCGAACCTTTTGTCCCTCAACCCCTTCTTGAGCGCCTTGCGCAGCGCTTCAGGGCTCGTGGAGGCGATTTCTGAAGCGTAGGAGCGTTGCCACTCCTCCTGCTGCTGGGTGAGACCTATGAGCCCTCCCTCGCGCTTACCGGTCACTCTGCTCCTTCGGCCAACAAGATCCAGTGCAATCGTCTTTGGGTTTCGGCCGGCAGACAGCCCGTCTTCCAGAACGCTCCTGATCATTGCGATCTGGTCGGGAACAATACGGCCTGTGATCAGTTGCCCAGCGTGCTCGCGTATCCAAGTCTCCGCCCGCGGGTTTCGAGCATCGAAGAGGAACCGGACAATCGACCCTTCGGCGCTGCGTTTCGGCGCCTGGCGCTCGACATCTTGCGCGAAGGCTTCCCCTCCGGAACTGAACAGTTCCCCGATCAGGCGATCCATGTGGCGGAAGTCCAGCGGGTCGATGCCGACGGCACGAAGGGCCCCATCGACGTCACCGGCCTCAAGCATCGCGGCGATGACGTTGATACGGCTCCGGTCGCGGATGTCCTGGATGGCCTCAAGGAAAGCATCCTGCAGCTCCTCGGACCACTCTTCGGTCAAGGCCTCGAATGGATCTCGGTTGGACGCCATCAGTCCTTCAAATCGATCTCGTAGAGCGCTGCGGTACCGGCCGGCGACAGGGGCCTGACCTCAAGGATTTCTTCCCAAACCGTATTGCTATCGATATCTGCGGACTTCACGCCCACAGAAACGGACATCTCCTTGCTCGGCTCAACTCCTGTGGTCGCCGAAACGAGGATCGTCCGCATGGTCTCTTTCACCAATGTGCCGGAGCCGTCCCTGACCTGCTTAACGTCCTGAAGTCCGACAAGATCGACATAGGTTGGCGGATCGAATGTCGGGTCCAGATCCGATCCGGACTGTGTACCGGGAACCTGAAGCGCGACAGGGAAGCCGTCGTCGGTCTCTCCTATCGACAGCAAGGCTTCATGGACCTCGGCAGCGATTGCATTCCAGTCAACAGACATACTTCGGACCCACGGACTTGAAGCCGAAATACGGCGGGCTGTCATCCTCGATGTAAGGATCGAACATCGCCTCTATCAGCGTGGCCGTGGGCGAGTTCGCGTAGATCCCTTCACCCTTCCCGGTCACGGTCCACTTGATACCCTTCACCTCGGTCAGAACCTTCCGATCTGCCTCGGTATAGGTTTTCGAGAAGAAGCCCGGTGTTGCCAGTTCATAGCTGGCCGCGATGTAGGTTGCCTCGTCGACGAGCGGATAGTCGTAGCCGGTCGGCTGGAGCGTCGTGTCATAGCCGGGCAGTAGGTTGGCGACATAGCGGAAGCGGATGTAATCGGAGGCGCGGACAAGCGCCGCCGTCGCATCCGCGTCATCGGCTGCGGTCGGAGCATTATCGCCCCGTGCTGCTGCATAGGCCCGCCATGACGCCAAATCGCCGTACAAGGCTTAGCCCTCGGTCTTGATGAACTCGGCCTTGTCCTTGTCGGACAGCTCATTGAAGGCGGCAGCATCGGCGGCCCGCATCTTCTTGCCGACTTCTTGGCCGTTGGCGTCCTTGATAACCCACCAGCCACTTCCGGCGTCTTCCGCCTTGAAGGGGGCAACGGGATCGGGCTTGTCAGCCGGGTTGACGACAGCGGTCTTGCCTTCGGTGTTGCCGGAGATAACCTGCACCTTGCCTTCCCATGCTTTCGGGAGCGACTTGACCGTGAACTCCTCGCCCACAGCGATTTCACCGTCTGCACCATAGATGCCGGGCTTCATGATCTTGATGCGCATTGGATCAACCTTTCTGTTTCAGATGCCATCACAAAACGGGCCGGGACAGCGCCCGGTCCGTCATGTAAGTCACCTGTCCGATTTGAGGGCTTAAGCGTTGACGACCACGGAGTAGAAGACCCCGGTCCGGTTGTTGTAATCGGCCCTGATTTCCAGACCCATGGCACCCATCATCAGGAAGTTGTAGTTGTCCGTGGGGTTGAGCCTGGTCATCGCCGTGGTGTTGACGGCCATGCCGATCAGCGGCCGGATATATTCCGCGTTGGGGACGAAACCAAAGAACTCGTTGCCGCTGAGTTCGTAACTGACCTCGATCTTGTTGATACGCCGATTGGTCAGCAGATAGGCCATCAGAGTACCACCCTTGAAGCCGGCAGACCCGGAGTAGGAGCGGTCCCAGTTCCGGGCCATCTCGGGCGAGATGTAGAGGTTGACCTTGCCCGTGATGTAGTTGGCGTCAAGCATGGCGCCGAGCGTCTGCGTGATGAACTGATCGATCGCATCCGAGGTCGTTGCCGTCGCGGTCAGGTCGATGTCCGCACCGAGTGCGCCGTCGCCCAGATTGATGGATTTCGACAGCGGGTGGTTGCGAACGCCGTAAGCAGTGTAGCCTTGGAAGACGATGCTGGTATCACCATCCAAGCAATACAGCGCTTGGTCCCGGCGGATCTTGGCCGTGTGGGCTTCCTGATCGTCGGAGAGCGCGTCGAAGTTTTCGCTCTGCAGGGTATTCCATTCCCGCCATTCCCGGCCGTATCCGGTGGCGAAGATCGGAACCGGGGTGCCCCGATAGTCATAGATCACCTTGTCCATGGTGGTCGGGACCTGGCCGGAGATCGACCGAGTCACGGAACCGGCATCCGAGGAGACGCGGTTCATGTGGACGAGCTTGCCGATGTGGACCGGTTTCGCCAAAGGCATCAAGTCCATCATCCAAGCCTGGCCTTCATCCGCCCGCATGACGCGCCGGGTGATGCCGTCAAGATCGAGCCATGCGTCCCGGGGAAGAATCGATGCGGCGTTACCCATAAGCTCGTTCTGCAGGGACGCGTGGGCGTCCTCGGAACGGTGGAAGTGCTCCCGGGCAAGCGAGACCTCGGCCCACCACGCCGCGTGCGGCCGCGAGTTGGCGACCAGCTGTTCGTCAAAATAGCGCATATCGCTAGTCTCCAGTTACGCGGCCGAGAGGTAGCTTTCCGAACCCGCCGGGCGGATCTTCAGAAGCTGCTCAGAGCCGGAGTCGTTGTTGTAGATCTCATCGGCGTAGGCGACGATCAGATCCGACGTGCTCGCGATGGCGAGGGTGCCATTCGCTCCCGGGGTCAGCGGTGTGCCGACAGCGGTGATGTTGACGCCGTTCGCGATGCGGGCGGCATAGATGAAGTCCTCGTGCATCTCGACACCGATCGCGGTGTCAGCAGCATCCCAGTCATCATCGACGGTCTTCATCGCCAGATAGTTGTCCTGGATCAGCCAGACCTTACCGACGGTCGCTGCGCCGGCGAGCGCGAACTCGCCAGAGGACAGAACGGCAAGCCGGCCAGGTTTGAGAGCAACGCTCGCGATGGCCTCACGGACCTGCGGGCAGTTCTTGTTCGGCGGGCCGAGGACGATCTTGTTGAAACGCGCCATAGGTTAGCCCTCCGCCTTGGGCAGCTTGTAGGCGGGCTTGTCATCGCCCGTGCCCTTGAAAGCGCCGTTGAGAGGGGCCGCCCTGCCCGGCTCTGCCTTCTTGGCAAGCTGGCGGGCGGCGTTCAGGGTCAGTTCCTTTGCCCCGGCCTCGTCCATCAGGTTGGCCTTGACGATCTTATCCTGAAGCTCCGAGAGCTCGGCATCGTCCTTGGCCTTCTGGTTGGCGACGATCTCGTTCTGAGCGTCGACCAGCGGCTTGATCGCGTTGCCAACGGCCTCACCGATGGTCTCCCCGATCTTGCCGATGCTTTCCGAGAGGGTGTCGACCTTCGCGGAAAGCTCGTTAAGCTGCTTTTCATCAGCCATGTCTGCTTTCTCCGTGGTGTTTGCAGATGTTTCCCGCTCGGAAAGACCAATGGCCTCCAATATTCGGGTCTTCATTCGCTCCATCGCAGTAGCCTTGTGCTTCCGCTCTGCAGCTCGGACGATGCTTTCCACCGCCCAATCCATTTCCCGGTCCGCGTCTTCGAGGAACGAGTTAATGACGTCGATCTGGGTTTGTTCGCCTTCGGAATTGACCATCATTCCCACGCCCTGATCCGGGGTGGCCGCGCCGTCCTGATCGAGCAGGATTGCGTCGTGATCGAATTCCATTTCGCGCGCCGTGAACTTGTAATCGACCTCGCCGTTGGCGGCTTCGAGGAAGCAGAGAAGGCCGGTAGAGGTATGGATGGGGTCGCCTTTTTCGATGGCATCCAGAACCCGCTTTCCACCTTCGGACTGCCCGGCGCGCTCGATATCGATCACCTTGTCGAGCAGAACTCGGCCGCCCACCTGGCGCACGTTTTCGTTCCAGGCCCCGATCCAGCCAAGATTGATGCCTTCCGGGTCACGGGCGGAGACGAACATGCCGTTGATAGAGGGGTGGCCGAGAGGTGCCGGCGTGCGGTCCAGGCTGGAGAATGACTTGGCAATCTCATCCGCCGGATACCGGATCTCGTTCATCACGATGTTGTCGGGAAGGGTCGCCGACGGAACGATAATGACATCCCGTCCGTTCCGCTTCTCCTTGCGCACGCCAGACATATTCGCCAGCGTGCGGATGTTGACCCGCACCTGTTTCGGCATCACAGGTTCTCCAATGGTTTGAGGGGCGCCTATTTGCCTTCCGGCGGCGTCATGTCGAGGTCGTCGGCCTCGTCGTCTGGATCTTCGCGATACTTCTCCGCATCGCTCAGCGGCTCCATATCGACGGCCGCGCGCATTTCTTCCGGGGTGAACACCCATTCCCCGGTGTCTTTCATTTTCTGATTGGTATCGGCCATCTTGCCGACGCGATCGACCTTCTCGCCCATGCTGGCCTCGGTCAGATCCGTCCAGTCCAGATGCCAGTCCCGCTCAGGCAGGATGCCTACTTGCTCCAGCCGGTCCACCACCGCCATGATGTTGGGGATCACGCTGTCGTTCCGCCGACCCATGTTGGTCTGGGCCCATTCGTTGGCATCTTCCGTGCTGGCCCGTTCCCCCGTTTGCATCCCGACAAGGATCTTGACCGGGATATTGATAGAGGCAGCAAAAGCCTGCAGGGGACCAGCGAAGAAGTGTTCGGGCGACGGCATGGTGATTGGTAAGGTCTTGGCCTGGATGCCCTGGAGCATCAGCAGTTGGTCGAAACCCTTCTGCCAATCTGCGACCTGATCATCCATCTTGTCCGCGATCTCGTTGACCGGCACGCCCATGGCCTTCGCCATCTGCTCCAAACTGGCCTCCTTATCGACCTCAAGCACAGGAGCCGACTTCGCGTTCTTCCAGAAGCCCTCACCCCCTGCCCCGTTGATCTTCTCCAAGGTGATCAGGTCGTTAAAGCCTGGCGACAGGAAAGACCGGTTGTGAACCGTCCCGTCACGAGACCAGACGACAACACGGTCGGGGTGAAGCTGGAACTGACGAGGCTGCTTGCTCTGGTCTTCAACGTTGGATTCGTTGAAGTTGAACATCTTGGGCTGACCATAGGTCTCCGACGTCTCGTCGGTATCCCACGAGGCAACCTCAAGCTGTCCCTCCCATGCTGGAATGACCTCAACAAGACCTTCGAGCCCACCCGGAACCCGCTCGACGGGCTCCTCGAACCGCCTGCTGTCCGCAAAGCGCAGGATGACACCGCTGTAGCAGCCGACCAAAGAGCGGCGATCCGCCTCTACCAACTTCTGCCACAGGCGCAGATCGCCGAAGCGTTGACGGATTTCAAGCTCAAGCTTGGTTTCGTCGTCGTCACCTTCGCTCTCCAGCAGGAATGGATAATCCTGCCAGGTCTTGGTGATGGTCTTTTCGACACCAGCGCTGGCAAAGCCATTGCGGTTGTACATGTCGAAGCACTGGTTGAAATCCAGCTTTTCCGGATATCCGAAGTCACCGTAGTGATTGTGCTTGATGCCCGGGAAATAGCCCGGAAACATCTGGTCGAGCCGCCGCTGTGCAATGTTGGCGATCAGGTTCAGGAGCCTCATGAGCGGTGCTTCTTCTTCAGGATCATGGCGGCCCGCGCCGTGGGGTGGGCCAACTCGTTGAACGCCCGTGAGGCTGCGTCGACGATGTCCTTGAGTTTGGCATTCGGGAACATCGTCACCTCGTCCAGAAAGTCTTCATTCCAGCTCCCAAGGAGCATATCGACGTTCCCCGCCTCACATTGAGCGGAGAGCGGTTCGGCCCGGGTCACCTTGTCCCCGCTTTCCGAGGACGCCACGGCGACGTGCCCGGCCAGCATCGTGATGTATTGCTCGGCCTGATCCTTCCCGGCCTGGCCTGGATCCTGCGGCAAGGAGATGCGGCAGCGGTCACCGACGAAGTCGTCCTGCTCGGCGGTGTTCTTGACCGTGGTGCGAACCTTTGCCGGGGTCAGCCACTCCGCGACGCAATGAGCAATCACGAACCTGCCGTCCGGATAGCGGCCGATCTTCACGCCAGCAGTCCGGGCCCGGGTTGGGTCGTCCTCACTCGCAGCGAAGTCCCAGCCGCGGACGAATTGCGTCCCGGCCGGGATAGCCTTGACGATCTTGAAGTCCGATCGCTTGAACATCCCGCCTTCACGGGGGGCCGGACGCTGCTGGTTCTGCCCGGCGTGTCCCATGGAGCCGAGTGAGATCTTGTCAGACTCGACGACTTCCTTGGGGAAACGGTCCTCGAACAGCAATTCGCCATCCACGGTCCGGATGTCCTGCGGATAGACGGTCTTGACCGGTGCCCTTTCGACGAACTCCTGGCGGTTCTCTGGGATCTCCTCACCTGTCTTGTACCAGGTCTGCTTTTCAGCGTCGTACCGGGCGCGGATCGGCTTGGCATCCCAGAAGGACGGCTTCACGATTGTGTAGCAGCGACGCTCAGGCTCGTATTCCATCGGCAGCATCACGTGCTCGTAGCTGAGGTTCTTCGCCAGCGCGACACCGGTCGTGTCATCCTCGTGAAGCCGCTGCATCACCATTACGATGGCGTCTACGGCCGGATCGGCGAGACGGCTTGGCACCGCCTCAAGGAACGTTTCCTTCGCCGCCATGCGCTCGGCGTCCGACTTCGCCATGTCCACCGATAGCGGATCGTCGATCACCACACGGTTGCCGCGCTCACCGGTCAGGGACTTGAAGGCCATAGCCGCGCGGAAGCCGGTCTTGTCGTTCTCGAACTTCAACGTCGAGTTCTGGTCGGGCATGAGGGAGAAGTTTCCTCCCCACCGGTCCCGGTACCAACGGGACTGGACCAAGCGCCTGGACTTGATGTTGTCGCGCTTCGCCAGCGCTTCCTTGTACGATGTCGCGATGGTGCGCAGGTGGGGCATGTTGAGCGGGCCCCACTCCCACGTCGGCCAAAACACCCCTACCGTCAGGGACTTCATCGTGCCTGGCGGGACGTTGATGATCAGGCGCCGCAGAAACCCGTCTGTGATCGCCTTGAGGTGGTCCGCAATGGCGTCGATGTGCCATCCGTGCTTGTAGATGGCCGCTGGCTCCAGTACGTGCCAGCCCGCCTTGATGTAGCTGGAAAGAGAGACGCCGGCAGACTGCGCCTCGTCCTCAACCTTCCGGTTGGCCTCCCTCCTCTGGCGTTCCGCCCTGATCCGAGACAGCAAATCCGAGCCTGACGAGTGCACGTTCAACTGTGTCGAGCTCCTCATCCGTCATATCGTGGATTTTGCTGAAGTCCATGACCGGGATAGGTCCGCCGTTCGGACCGCCAAGATCCCTGTGATCTCGCTGGCCGAGGAGCTGCTTGCCGAGCCACACCAGCATCGTGGCATTGCCCTTCCGGGCCGCAGTGAACTGCATGCGCCGGAGCGATGCTTTCCCCTCCTCCAAGCCGAACTCGTAAGCTTCGGCGGCTTGGGGGTTGTCCTTCTTGAACTTGATGAAAGTCGGTTCGGACACACCGAGGACGGCGGCGCATTCCTTGGTGGTCGCCTGGATCTGGCCGAGCCCTTTGAGGTTCTTCAGGGTCTTGGTGTCAGGCTTCAGGGATGGCGGTCGACCGCCCTTGTTTTTCGCTGCTGGCATTGTCCTTGCCGATCACCTTCAACTTCATTCCGAACTCGTTGATGCCAGGCTGGACCTCGACATCCTCGCGCCTGACCAGCCTGTTCCGCCGGAAGGGCCTGTAATCCACATAGTGGTGCACACGGCCGAAGCGCCAAGTCAGCCGGGAAACGTCCGGGTGGACGTCAACCAGCATTTGCGACTTGGCCGTCGTCCCGCCCACTGCATACTTCTGCCCGCGCTCCTTCCTGCCCTCAGCATGATAGAACTCTGCGGTGTTGCCGCCGCTGATCCGCTGGGTCTCGATCTTGTCCTGCAGGAACGCGTAGAACTGCACCGTGCACCAACCCTCCTTGAGGACGTCAAGCGACAGGATAGTGTCTTCGTTGTAGCGGCCTCGCCAGCGGAACGGGATGTCGTTGCGGATCAGGTTGCAGGAATAGATCCGCGTGTTCGGCACGAAAGGCGCCGACTTCTGCTTTCTTGGGGCGAAGCTTTCGTATGCTGGCCCCGCCATGGCGATATTCCGGTACCGAAGCGTGAACTCTTCCATGACGTGGAAGGGCGTCCCGTCCCCAACGGGGATCTTCATGTTCCGGTTCAGCCGGTAGAACTTCGCGAGGTTGTCATCCATCACCCAGTGCCAGGCATGGCCCGCGGCGATCGAGTGATCCCAGATGAAGTTGCGCGCCGGTCCCGGCCCTGTGCCCTTGGCCAGGCCTAGATCATCGCAAAGCTCGTAGCGCTCCTTGTAGGAGAGATCCATGACGAGGACATCGCAGAGCAAGCCCTTTGCCGCCCGTCGGTATGCGTCCTCCTCCTGCGGCTCCACGACCACCGTGTGGTGCACGCCGATCTTCGAGAGCGCCCGCGACGTCATCATGTATCGCGCGCGCCCCTTTGACGGGATATAGACCGGAAACCTAGGCGTCAGCGGCATAGGTCTTGTCCGCGTAACGGGCGATCTCCTCTTCCGGGTGCCAGATCGACCGGGCCTTGGGCGTGATCTCCTGGCCGAGCAGCTTGGCGAAAGCGGCGACCGCCTCGTCGTCCTTGAAGTTGACGATGATCTGCCTGTACGCCGTGGCGTCAGGCTGCTCGAACTCAGGCATGCCCTGCCATTCCGCCTCGACGTCGTTTTCGCCCTCGCCGGCCATGAGCTGGAGCGCTTCGACCTCCTCAAACCCCAGCAGGCCGATATCGAACTCGCCCGAGGTAAGATCTTCCAGTTCCAGCTTGAGCAGGTCGTCATCCCACTCCGCTTCCTCGCCTATGCGATTGTCTGCGATCCGGTAGGCCTTGACCTGTTTTGCGGTCAGGTTCTTGGCGACGTGGACCGGAACTGATTCCAGCTCTAACGCCTGCGCCGCCAGGTATCTGGTGTGGCCCGCGACGATGACCCCGCGCTTATCCACAACGACGGGTTGGCGCCAGCCGAATTCCTTCAGGCTGGCCGCGACCTTGTCGATGGCGGATTGCGGGATCTTCCGCGGGTTCTTCTCATAAGGCCTGATCTGATCGATCGGGCGGTACTCAATATCGAGATTGCTCTTTTTCATGACCATTCGATAGTCTCGATCCCGCCCTGGCTAGGGTGGCGGGATGGCCGTTATCGGCCAATGACGGTCATGTGAGGTCAGATCTCACGGTTCACGGTGTTGGCGCACCGTGGCCCCCGCCGGTCAGAACAGCGGGGAAAATCTCTGCAAAAAGCAGCGTCTTTTATTGTCGCTTAAGAAACCTGCGCCGACTGCGGGGGGAACACTTCCAGAACCTTCTTCACCACCTGATCTGGGACAACCCAGCAGATGAAGGGTCGCTCGCTGTTGTGCGCCTCCTCCCCACAGAAGCCGCAGGTGATCACGCGACGGCCGTTCGTCACGGTGATGACCGAACCGCTGTACTTTGCCCAATCGCTGAAGCCTGTCCGCTTATTCACTGCCATTTGCGCCAGGACATGTCCGGACGGACAGACAAGCCATTCCCCGATCTTGGGAGGATTCAGGGTAGATCGAAGCTTTGCCGAAGCGGCGATGATGCTCACGGCTGTGCCGGTCTCGCAAACTTCGTCAAGCATCTCTCATCTCCTGCTTTCGAAATGGCTCCCGCTCATGGATTCGAACCACGGTTTTCAGGGCCAAGACCTGACGTCCTTCCGCTAGACGAAGCGGGAGCAGCGGCGGCCGGGAACCCCCAACCCTTACCTTTCGGACCGCTGAACTGCTTACTCGGCCTTGATCAGGTCAAGGTAGTATTCCTGGCCTACCTCAAAGGACATCGCCGCCTCGGGGTTGATCGTTCCCATCTTCAGCTCACCATGCGGGGTGTACTTGAAGAACTCGTCGTTCTCTGGGCTGCCGCCCGTGACGGGCTGGAAGGTCAGGTTGAAACCCTCAGGATGCTCTTCGCGATGGGCGAGATAAAACTTTGCGCGGACTTTCATGGTCTTCTCCTTGTTGATGTTGCTAACGGGGGCTTGCTCTAAACCGTCGCAGACCGGAGACGCGCCCCCGCGAGCGCTCCTTCTCCACTTCTTCCCCATGGGGTGATACCGCGCTTGTCGCCGCGGCCGGATCTGGTTGCGGGAACGGGATTTGAACCCGTGACCTTCGGATTATGAGTCCGACGCGCTACCTCTGCGCTATCCCGCTGAAACGATGCGGCCCGGCTTCATGGCAATCCGAGGAGCTACCTCAGACCCCATCCACCGGGCCTCTCTCGCTATGCGTTTCTTGGGCGGCGGGGGGTGCCCGTTGACACCACCAATCGGCCTTCGCCGCCCCTCTCGCTGAGTATTCCTGCCGGATGCCACCCCGGCGTTCTGCGTTGCATTCCTGAAGGTGTGCTCTGCTGGCTGTGGGCCGGACTGTTTCGGGAGGGTCACGTGCCCCAGATCCCGGCTCCGCGTGACTGATTTGGATCAAGCTGCACTTGATGCGATGTTACGGTTTTTTATAGCCTGTCCAGGCCGAAACCGGGACACCAATTTTTCATCTGGCAATGACGGGAAATCGTCTTTTTTACAAAGTCTTGCCGTTAAAAGTTCCATTGCCCGGTTAAATCTCCGGTTCAATGTCCTGCGATCAATGCCAATTCCCTTGGCAAGTTTCGTCGACGGCACTTCATAGACCCACGAATAGACCTTGATGGCAAGGGCCTTTCGGATGTCGTCGTTCCTGATGTCCGCCATCCACCGCCAGGTCTCCTCCATGCGGGATACCGCATCGGTCGACGGCCGCGGTGCGCGAGGCCGCAAAGGGTCATCAGTGCGGATGCCGTCAATGACCTGCTGCTTGACCACTTCCCACCTCTCCTCGAGGTTGGTTTCGGTCTCCGGCCAGAAGGTCGTCGTTACGCTCGGCCGCACGCCGCGGACCGAGATGTTCTTCATGACGACTTGGGCCTCTATGAGCCGATCGATGATCAGGGCTTCGAGATGTCCGATGCTCATGTCTGTTGACCTACGCTCTATGGCTCTGTTCTCGATCCAGCTCCCATGCTTCAATCTCTGAGAGCTTCCAGCGACTGCAATTCGCGCCGAGCTTTACCGCTCGCGGGAATGAGCGGTCTTCTCGGTGCCATCGCCAGATCGTGGGCCGGGAGACACTCCAACGCGTGGCAAGGGCGGTATCAGTGACATATACGGCACCGTCTGGCAGAGAACTCGAATTAACCTGCTTCAAACTAATATCTATCATTTGGTGTGCTTACCCCACTGTTCGATAAACCTAGCAACAGTCCCTTTCGCGACGTCATCATCTAGCGGAATTAACCCAGAATTGATGTCACTAAATAATTCTTCGATTTTCCGATTAAAAAAGATCACTTCATCAACGTTCACATTTTCACGCAATACTTTGACGGCATCGGCAAGGTTCGATAGCCGCTCGCTCAACCTATTAGGTGCAGGAAAGTGTTGCTCAAGAATCTCTAAAATCAACTCGTTCATAGATATGTTGTTGCGCTTCGCTGCTACTTTCAAACGTTCTCGCATACCGTCTGGTGCGCGGAAGATGATTTTGTCTTGGTGTTTGACGAGTCTATCTTTTCCAGTCATTTCGCAGGCTCCTTTGACAGACTTCTCCAATCGATGAATGATCTCTGAATTCATTGAGCGATTGTTACGCTTGGCTTCTTGTTTAATGATCATCTTGAGTTCCGGCTGCATGCGCAGCCCAAAGGGAGCAATGTTTGCTTTCATGTTAAGCCGAGACCTCTCTCGATTGCCTGTTTCTTGATTTTGGCCCACATGACGTGGTCGGCGCGGCGCCCGCGTTCCGTCGGGCCATGCCTGCGGCGCAGACGTCGGCGAAGCACCTTCAATTTCTTGTCGACCGGCTTGTAGTGCTCGCTGCAGATCCACTCAGTGAAAGGCACGGCGGTCTCGCCTTTCCTCGGGCCGCGTGTGCGCTTGCAGTGGGGGACGCAGCACCGGAGGCGGGTCATGCGTACTCCTTTTCGAATTGCTCTGGAGACAGCCTTATCCAGCACCCATCGTCTTCCTGAACAGCAAAGTCACCCTCGTTCAAGTAGACCTCACCGTTTCTGGCCGGAATTGCGAGTTGGAAAGTGCCGGGCTCCGGTTGCTTCAACCAAACCCCGCCGCCTAGCTCATAGGGTTTGAGATCCAACCCGGAGATTGCGGTGCAGATCTGCTGAGCATTGTCTCCCGTCCATTTAATCGCTTGCTTCATGCCACCATCTCCTCTTGGCTTTCCGGCTCCATCACTGGTTCAAAGAGCTGCTGCAGGTATCCGGCCATGATCACCCGCTTATCCGGGGCCCGACCGTCCTTCCCGGGCGCCCGGTTGGCGAGCTTCCTGAGATAGTCGAAATCGACCGCATCAAGAACATCACAGAACTCACCCAGCCTTTCTCGCCATGACGGGTAGCGACAGAACAGGTCGCTTATCGCGCCGATGATGGCCCTGGTCAGGTAGCACCTGTTGTTCTCGCTCTGCGTCAGCGAGTAGAGGACCGCCCACGCATGCTCCCGGCCGTGCAGGTTGATCATCTTCTGGATCTGCACCACGGCATTGGTCTTCGCCGGTGATGTTGGCGAAAAGCGCATCGGCACGTTCGCGGGCAGACATTCGATCGCCAGCTCCGCGCAAAGCTCCCGCGCCACGGTCGTATCCGTTATCTTTTCGGCCGGCATGTCTCAACTCCTTCCGAAGCTCGGCGTTCTGTGCCTTTAGAGCCTGGTTTTCATATTGGAGAAGCCTCGACCTGGCGCGCTCGTGGTGGAACTCGTCCTCGATGGTCGCCCCGGGCGCACTGACCCGCCTTTGCCAGTGAGCGAGCGCTTGCGTGGCGCTCTCGATGAGGGCTGTATGATCGGTCATAGGAAGGTTTCTCCAACATCATCATCGGGATCGGCGAAGCGGGTCCGCTCGGGCACCCAGACCAATTTTCCGCTCATCTCCTTGCCTCGCCGGCGCTTCCCGGATCGCACCCAAACATTGCCCTCCCATTTGTCGATGATCGCCTGAGAGTCCTTGCCGCCGTTCGTTTCGGCTCGGATATGAGGTTGGTGCATGAGCAATACCCAAGACGCGACTTCACAGAGGTCTCCGCCGCCGAAGAGATCGAACTTGCTGAAGGATTCTCCGTTCTTGTCGGCGTAGGTTTGCTTCACCTGCGCAAGCGCCATGATCGGGACATCGAGTGCCTTGGCCATCTTGTCGAGCTTCGGGGCGGCCGCCATAACCCTGGCGACGCCTTCCCTTGCGCCCTTTTCCTCCGGGTCAACGTGTTTGATGGTGTCAATGATCACCAACCCGCATGCGCCGTGCCGATGCTTGAACGATTGGATCCGGCTGCGGATGCGGGAAATCCGCATATCGTCGGTATAGGTGACCTCGAACGGGATACCCTTCAGGCGCTCGGCGGCGTTGTAGATAGCCTCTATTTCGCTCGCTTGAATTGCTCCAGTTTCAACTCGGCTAGACGCGACCCCGGACATGCCTAGGACCTCTCGGCCGGCGACATCCTGATGTCGCATCTCGGCCTGGATCATCAGGACAGGGAGCCGCTTGGCAAAATGCATTCCGATCTGCATAGCGAGAGCGGACTTTCCGTGTCCTGATGGTCCGCCAAGAATTCCGAGGTCCCCGCGGTGAACCATCCCCATTATCTTGTCGAGTTCCTTTAGGCCCCAATCGCTCCCCATTGGCTCGTTGCGCTGGAAGGATTTTGACACGTCCGCATAGAAGAGCTCTGCTGCCTCGTACAAGGTGATGGTGTCACCAGCCCTATTATCCGAGATTGCTTCCGTGAGGCTCTTGATGGCCTTAAGCGCGATCTCTTCGCCTGTGCCCTGTGCCCCGCTGAGATCCTTCTGGATCGCACCAACGGCCTCCCAGAGCTGCCGCTTGTGCGCCTCGTCGACGAGAATGCCGGCGAGATCGTCGAGGGAGATGTCGGAGCCAGCCTTGCGCATGCAGTGGGACAGGAAGGACGGCAGCGACGGGATGCCGTAATCGTTCGGGTCGAGCCTCACCCGCTCCCGGACGGCCGAGACCGAAATCTGTGTCCCTGCCTTGGTCAAATCGATCATCGACTGCCAGATTGAACCGGTCAGCTTGTTCGTGAACGCCGATGTCGGGACCTGCTGTGCATACTCGTTCGCAGATACGGGCGATTGCATAATCAGACCGATCCACTCGCATTCGCGTTCCGGGAGGTTTTGGATTCCTATGGTCAAACTGCAATCTCCCCGTTGACGCGCAATCCGGCGTCGTAAGCTTCGTTCCAACGTTCAAGGTGGTCGAGACCGTCGGCCGGTACCGGATCGATCGGGCTGATCAAGCCGAGGTCGTGCATGCGCTTCTGGAGCGTGCGGGCTGCCTTGAAGCCTGGCGGGTCGCGCCAGTCGCTTCTCTTTTCGCTCCACTCCAGGTCGCCGTCCGGAAAGATCGCGACGCGCTCGATTCCAAAAGGCGGGCGGAAGTTGACCATTCCGGAGGTCGCCATCACCGGCCAGATAGGGATCTCCCGGAGGCAGAGGTTCCAGGCTCCATACCCGGTTTCCACACCTTCACAGGCCCCGATGGTGTCGGTCGCCGGAAACAGGCGGATTGCGCCACCGACTTCCATGCAGGGGCCGAGGCCCTTCTTGACCTTTGCCCACTTGCCGTTCACCCAATCGTAGAAATTGGTGCCGTCAGCGTTCAGATAGATCCGCCAGACGCCGGCAGGGTTTCCGTCCGGGCCGGTCACCAGACAAACGATGCAGGGGAGCTTCTGGGTCTTCGAATAATAGGCCTCAGGGTGGAAGCGGATCTGATCGGTGTGGAAGCCGTCCCAACCCCTCACTCGGCTCCTGAAATAGACTTCGGCCAACGTCCCGTCGGCAAGAGACGAAGTCATCCAAAGGTCCATCGCGGCCTCTTCATTGAACTCGCGCGCCGCGGCCTCTTCCGCTTCGCGCTGCACGACCTGCCGCTCGCGGTGCTCTTTCGCCTTCTGGATCGCTTCATGGTCGACCTCGCCTTGGTTCATCCCGAGGAAAATGCGTGCTTCCTTGAAGGCATCCGCGATCTCGGAGCGCGACGGTTCGTGGGTGGTGCCGTTCAGGAAGTAGGCAAGGAGCTTGACCGGCCCGCCTCCGAATCCTTGGCTGAACCGGTACCACTGCCCTCTGCGCCCACCGACCAGGTTGACCTTGAAGCTGCCGAGCTGCTTCTTCGACTTCGGGGAAGGATGGGCGCAGCCCTTGTGAGGCACCCAGCCGGAAGCGTAGGTGTCGAGGAGCCGCTCGATGTCGTCGGTGAGGCGTTTGACTATGAGCTCGGTGTCGTCAGCGCGAGTCATGCCGCCTCCCATAGCCCGCGGCCGACCCGCTCAAATGGCCCTTGTTGAAGAACCTGTCGGATCTTCGCCTGATAATTCGGATTGCGCTTTGCTTTAGGGTGAGCTGCAAAGGATCGGTAGAGTTCCGCGAGTTGAGTGGGACCGTCGCGGTGCTTCATCCAGGACGAAATAACCTCACGCCAAGTTCGGGTGTCGTCTATGCCATGCACAAAGGCTCTGACCCTCAGAGGAACAAAAGCCCCTCTCAAGCCACATCCGGCCAGCACGTCTGCCTCTTCAGCCCCATAGGCACAGAAGACAGAAGGGGCACCAGCGTTCTTGTGTGCTCGACTCCCGTCAGCGTGGTGAAAATAAATTCTGCCCTCGAGGAACAGAAGCGCGTCGCAAACTGGCCAAACGAACCTAGCAAAATGCTCTGTTTCAGTTCGTGCGAAAATCAGAGCAAGGCCCCTGCCGTGCGCTGCCATCCGTCCCAAAAAGGAGCGGATCATAGGTCGCTGGTAGGGAGGGTTGAGCCAAACGCGACCGAACCAAGGCTTGATCAGACCGTTTTCCGTAGCTGTGTAATGATGTCGAGCCGTGGGCCATGGCCTTGCCTCCGGTGCGCAAGGGTCCAAATCAAAAGAGGTGCTGCCTCCGACGGATTCGAGAAGAGCGGGCGGCGTAAGCCAAATATCCGTTGTCGGTCGTGCGCCCTGGTGTCCGCCCATACCCGCAAACGAGTTCTTCGTCACTCTGCCGCCTCCTGAAATCCCTGCAGCGCTGCCAGATTGGCGGGCTCAGTTTTGGCGACGTCGGAGAACATCGAGCGGACGCAGGCCTTCATCTTCTTGACCGAGACGGCGTTGCCGATCTGCTTGATCATGTCCGTCTTGCTGCCGGCGAACTCGTAGGTCTGCTCCTCGTCCGAGAAGCCCATGGCTGCGGCCAACTCGTGCGGCTCCAGCATCCTGAAGAGGATGTCGTAACCCTCTGTCGCCTCGATCAGGTCCACATGACCCGTTGCGGCGATTGTCGGGGTCGGCTGGTCAAGGTCATGCACGCGCGGTGCTTGGCCGGACCGCTCGCCGTGCTGGGCGGTGATGAAGGCCAGCTCCCCCCGGTTCGCCCCCGTCACCGTCGGAAGTGGATCGTCCACGTCGCTGATGCGGTTCTCGCCGCCTGCGTGGGTCACCGGCAGGACGGCGGCGAACTCGCCTCCCCGCGCGGTCGTCATGGTCGGCAGCGGATCGGTGTTGATGTCGCGGGCTTGGGCGCCGCCGTTCGAATTGGTGACCGGAACCACCATGCCGAACCGTCCCTTGGCGGTGACCGTCGGTAGTGGCTCCTCAGCGCTGACGCAGGTTTCTCCCGAGCCAGAGCCGTAATAGGGCGAGATCAGCGTGTGGGCCCCGCCTTTGCCGCCCGTGGTTTGTGCCGGGATGGGCTCCTCTACGCCTCTGGCGGCACCGCCGGACGCCTGAGAGAGGACGAAGGGCTCGACGACAGAATGCCGCTCCTTGGCTGTAATCGTCGCGAGAGGCTCATCTGGGCTGTGGCACCATGCGGTGTTGCCATAATAGGACATCACCAGCGCGTGGGATGATCCTGATCCATGGATGGCCCCAAGCGGGTCCTCGACACTGTTCGCTCGACGGCTGTTCGGGTCCTTCTCCTTGGCATCGTTGCCGTGGGCCACGGTCACCAGCATCGGCCGGGCGCAGCCTGGGTGCTCTTCCGTGGCCGCACCGCCGGTCGTGATTGTCGGCAATGGGTCTTCGGTCGACCGGGCTGCACCGCTGTTGTGCTGGGAAAGAACCATCGGCTCGGCCAGCCAGACCCCGCCCTTGGTATCCAACGTCGGAATGGGATCTGTCGAGACCGGCTTCGCCTGGTTGCCCTTGCGACCGTTCATGATGACCGGCTCGGCCATTCCCATGTGGCTGGCCTTCGAGGTCTGCGTCGGCAGCGGCGATTCCACGTCGCTGGGGGCGGTTCCCTTCTTCATGTTGATCATGACGGGATCTGCCAGGCCTACATGCGTGCCGTTGGCGGCCAGGGCCGGTATCGGTTCTTCTATCGATCGACCGTCTGCGTTCTGGCGGAGCGTCACGACCATCGGCTCGGGAAGCCGCTTGCCGCTGGCGATCTCGAATGGGGATTCCCTGAACTGCCTCAGCTTGGTGATGGTGTCGCGCACCTTCGCCCTGCGCTTCTGGCGGTCCTTCTTGGTCTTGTGGGCGTTCCGGACCGAGAAGAACCAGTTGATGTGGTACCGGAGCGAATTGTCGATCTCGGCCAGGAGCAAGCGCAGGAAGGGCTCGGGCCATTTGAACTTGACGGCGCCGGCGAAGATCCTGACCAGCGTCTTAGGTGCCAGCGGCTTTTTGCGGCCGAAAATCGATTTGCCCTTGATCGTCCAATCGATGATTTCGCGTGCCGGCCTCCAAGGAAGCTGATCGGCGAACAGGTCGGTGGAGACCTCTTCGCGCTTCCGGTGCGTCGGCATGGGCCAGTGCACCTTGCGGCCATCGGACCGCCCCATCAGGATGAAACGTTGCCGGGTGGTCGCGTCGCCATAGTCCGCGGCGTTCAGCTTGCGCCATTCGAGATTGTCGAAGCCGAGGCCCTGGATAGTCCGTATCCATGCATGGAAGTATTCGCCCTTGCGCGACTTCACCGGCTTGCCGGTCTGCGCGTTGACAGGGCCCCAGCCGATGTACTCCCACACGTTCTCGATGATAATCCGCTTCACCCTGAGCTCGGTCAGCCATGTGATGATGTGCCAGGGATCGGAGCGCTGCTGATCGCTGGTCGGCTTGCCGCCGCGCGCCACCGAATGGTGCGTGCAGGTGGGCGAGGCCATCAGCAGGTCGAGATAGCCTTCAGGGACGATCAGGTGCGGCCGGACGGTTGAGATGTCCTGGACGTAGTGCCGGGCCTCCGGGTGGTTGAGCTGGTGTGTCTCGATGGCGGTCGGCCAATGATTCAGGCAGACCAGTTCCATCTCGAGGCCGAGTTCGCGCATGGCCCTCTGGCATCCGGTGGAGGAGCCCCCGGCCCCGCACAGCAGATCAGCGACAAGCATCTTTTTCTTTTTCATGCGACCTCGAACAGGCTGAGTTGATCGGACTGAGCTTCGGTCTGCTGGTCTTTGAAGTCGACGCAGACGATCTCGCAAAGGGGGGAAACACCGCGCCATGATTGCCGGTGAAAATCAGTGTCGACGCCGCAACCTGCCTCGAAGTACAGGCCCGTCTTTTCCTGAAAATCGACTGCCTTGCCGGAGGTCTGGCGCTCATAGGACGGGCGGCCGCTGTAATTGAAACCGGCAGACATCTGCGGGACCAAAAAGACGCCGTAATCGGCTAGATGGGCGGCGATATCGATGACGTGAAATTCGAAGTCGGCCCCGGTGTACCGAGGGGCCTTCTTGCCAAGAGCCCGTTTCGTTGCGCCGAACGGCGGATTGCTGATCGCGCAATCAAATCTCCCGAGGCCCATGTCGAACACATCAAAGACACTGGCCTGAATCCATGTCGCTTCGGGCAGTATCTTGCGTCCGACCTCGATGTAATCGGCGTTGATCTCAACGCAGGTCAGATGAAGCCGCTCCTTGGACAGATATTGCCGATGCAAGGTGGCGTAGGAGAGCATTCCGATCCCGGCGCAGAGGTCGATGACGCGCCCGTCTGTGACCTCGATCGCGAAGTCATAGGCGAGATCCAAGGGGGTGAAGAAGGCTCCCGCCATGCTGTTCACATGGGTGGCGCCCTCGTGCCAATTCCTGAGAACAAATTCCTTGTCGTCCTGAGTAAGCACATCCTTCTTCAGGAGGTCACATGCCTGCTGGTGTGCCTTCCCTTGGGCTTTGGTGAGCTTTGCCATCAGGCTGCCCTGAACTTGGTGGTTTCGTTGCCCCAGACGTCCCAGAGCGGGTCGTTCGGGGTGTGGCGGGAAAAGAGCTCGGCCACCCGGGCGTCCGGCCCGACGTATTCCCGGATCAGATCGCGGGTGATGGCTGGTTTTCTGGAGTGCTCCCGGCGCGGCTCCGGGATGACGGAAAAGACCGGCTTCTTACGGAGTGATCGGCCGCGCTTTCCGAGAATGCAGAACTCGGCGTTCTGCAGCGTGGTCATGCCTGGCCCGACCCGGAAGTCCTTGGCCGATATCGGCGGGGCGAACATCCTGCCCTGCGCGCCGCTCGACAGGGTCGTCTTGACCCACGTAAAAGCGATGGACGACGGTTTGAAGCCCCACGCTTTCATGACCGGGATGTGTGCACCGATGGCAAGAAACGGGCCGGTGATCCAGAGGAACAGCGCGCAATTATCAGCGGCGTATTCGAGGACAGGAAGTGCTTCGATTTCATCCAACGTCATGCACTTGTAGTGCCGCATCGGATTTCGTCCCGGCTTCTTCTCGCTGTTGCTTTTGAACTTCCAGGCAGGATCGGCGTAGATGACATCGTATTGACCGGAGAGGCCTCGAAGTTCCCTCAACGCTTCCTCCCGATCAGCCAAGAGATAAGCGCGAGCATCAGAATGACCTCGACGCCGTAAATGAAGAACCCGGTTGTTCCGCCGCACGGCGGTACACGGTCCTGATCTTTGATCAGAGTGGTAGTGTTCATGCCGCGCTCACTTTCATGGAGGATTCGAACGCGCGGAGCTTTTGCTTGTTCTCCTCGTCGATGTAGATCCCTTCAGCCCACTTGGTCTTGATCTCGACATCGGCCGGCTTGAGTTTCCGCCGCAGCTTCATCAGGCAGATGTCGGCGGTCTTCTCCGTCGGCCATTCCCTTTCGTGGCGGTCGAAGTAGAGCGCGCTCATGATCGCGTCCTTTCGAACGAACTCACGGCGCATCAGGAACTGGAGAAGCCTGTATTCGAGGGGCTGGAGCTTGAGAGCGATCTGTAGGCGGGGAAGCTCCTCGAACTGAAGCTCCTTGAGCTGGGCGATCTCTGCCTCCTGCTCGTAGATGAGCTTCTGGAGCTTCTCGATTGTGGCGTGAGCGTCGTTCATGCCGCCGCTCCTGCGAATAAGGGTCCGTCGCCGCCTTGGATCCTCTCCTGCTTGAGGTGAAGCTGGAGCCAGAAGGCCACGCCGGCGGCCTCTGCGGCGTCCTTGGAGCCGATATCGATGCCGGTGGTCTGGCAGATACGGACCGCAGCGTCCTTCCAGTCCTCGCCCTGCGGCTTCTTCCCGATGAAGGCCTTCCGCCAGGTCGCTTGGTGGACGACCCAGAACGGGATGTTCAGGGCTGTGCAGACCTCCTGCGCGATTCCGTTGAGGACGTTGAGCCGGACGATGGTCTTCTGATTGATCGCGTTCCGCTTTTCCCTCGCCCCGAAGAACTCCTTGTCGGTGCGCATGTGGGTCTCGGTGACGTTGGTCATCAACGGCGCCTCGATCGCCACCCGTTCGATCCCGTTGTGGATAAGGAAGGTCCAAAGCCAAGAGCGGAACTTGTGATAGACCTGACCGTCGTCAAGCTTCTTGCCCGGGTGGAACTTCCCGGTGGCGTATTTCTGCCCCTCGGCAATGCACCAACCGGTCGTGGTGGCAACGTCTAAGCCTGCGATCTTCATAAGCGCTCCTCAGGGTTTGAGGGTGCCCGTCTCTCCGGGCTGTCACGCCTCGGTGTCCCCGGCGTTCGGTACCGTCTCGCTTCCCCAAGACGGAAAGGTCGGGTTCCTCTGACATTTATTGAGACCGTCTGGTCACCCGCCAACGTCGTCCAGTCTCACTGCCTCTGCCCGGCCACCGCGGTTGCGGCTCCGGGCATGGAGGCTTTTCGCCTATGGCTCTGGCCTGCCTAAGAGGCTTTGCCTGCGCGTTCTTCCGATGCTTCGATCTGATCAATTCGCGTCCTCGCCTCTGCGAAGGAGAGGCCTTCGTCCTTTGACGCGAGCACCTTCCCGATAGCGAAGAGCATGAAAAGAAGGGCGATGAACCCAGCCCACTGCATGGCAGTGCTGCCAGCGAGTACTCCGATCCCGATTACAGCAACCTGCATCCCGCAGAAGTAGAAGGTCCGGAAGGGTCTGAAGCGCTGGTTCGTCTTGATGGTGATTTCCACCTCTTTCATTTGACCGTCCTCCTCGCTTAAGCGTCGTCCTCGACGTCGCCCTGACCGCTGTCTTCCGGCGCTTCTGCCGCCGCCTTGCCCTCTTCGCTGAGGAACCCGCGGCGCGCTTCGCAGCCAGCATGAAAACCCTTCATCCAAGCGTTGAAGGCGTCCGTGCCTGGGGCATGATCGTTCTTGTCCTGGCCTTCTCCGACCACACCGGTACCAAAGCCCTGCTCGTAGGCGTTTTCGGTGATCGGCTGGGATTTTGGAGCGACCTCGAACATGTCGATCTGCTTGGAATCCAGCGGCAGGCCGAGCAGGCGCAGATAGCGGAGCAGCGCGGACAGGCGGGTGACTGTCTCGGCGATCTCACCCTTTTTCTTGATCTTCAGTGCTTCCTTGATTGCCCACTTGTTCAGGCCGTTTGCCTCGGCCGTTTCGAGACGCGCACTGAACTCGCCGTTGGTCGTGTTCTTCCGCTTCTGGTGCTCCTCGACCTTCGAGATCTGGAACAGCACGAAAGCGTCGTCCCGGCTGATATTGTGTTTCGGGTCGTCAGTCCCCTTGCTCATGCCGCGTCCTTTCTCGTCTTGCGGTCAAATCCACTGAGCGCCCTGCGCTCGCTCACAGTCCCCTCGCCGCGCGCCCTGTTGCGGTGATAGCTGCAGAACATCAGGCCAGGCGTGGCCGGCACCTTGTGACCGCAACAGGTCGGCAGCCCGTCACTTCCCGGCTCTGCATCGATCCACCGGCAGTGGCGGTCTTTCGTCTTCAAAAGGGGAATCCTGAGGCTTGCCGCCTGAGACTTTGGAAGCTCAACGGTGACATCCCGCGCCACCGGAACGACCGCAACCTTGTCGGACTTCCGAACAGTGGGCCTCGAACGGGGATTGCTTGATTTCGCCGAGATGTGCGGAACCGGTCTGGTCGCTGTCTGGCCCTTGGCCTCGCGGATACGCATCATCTTCGCGCAGACTGCGGAACGGGACCGGCCAAGCTCGGTTGCGATGATCTGCGCGCTGCATCCGTCAAGAAGCATCTGCTCGAGCTTTTTGACGTCCTTCTCGGTCCAAACGCTCATGAACGCCCCCTGTTTTTGCAGGCGCCATTAAGGTGTTCCTCGAAGTCGACCAGCGTGGACTTCGCCTTACCGACGGTTTCCCTGATTGCCTTCTCCTCGGCCTGATCGATGACGTCATCGGCGAGAGCGTCGGCACACTGGCTCGTAAGCCCTCCGATAGTCCCCGAGATCCTGAGCACGGCGTCTCTGAAATCCCGGGTCTCGCGGATACCGACCGGCGTTAGTGCGAACCCTTGGCACACCGCGATGGCCTGAAGCATGATCGGTGCCCCGGCAAACTCATCGAGCCTCAACAGCCACGCCAGCGGCCTGTCGCGCGGATCATCCGGCATGTTCTGGTTCTGGAGATTGTGAAGCGTGGTCGTCGAAACGCCCATCCAGTCGGCCGCGGCCTCATAGCCCCCGCCCTTCTTGATGCACTCGGCAACCGCTCGTTTGGCTTGATCCATCCGCATTGTAAAAAATCCCGAGTCCTTTTCAGATGACCTTCGCGGCCAGATCAGGTTTCGTCTCGCCATGGAAACGCGCGTTACCAACAATCTTCAGGTCTTCGACGGTGCAGGAGCACTTCCCGCAGACCACCCGCTCAAGTGGCTTCTCAAGCCGCATCTCCGCCTCGTCTGGAACAGAGATGCGGTGCTCAGAACCGCAGTGGCAAAGACCAACGATGGCGAGATCGGACATGAGAACGGCACCTAAGCTGCGAGTGATTGAAGAAACTTCTTGGGATCACCGCTCTGGATCGCGCGTTGCAGATCCTCGTATTCCCGACGGAACAGGCGCGAAACGCGCCCCTTGGTTTCCATCCGAGAGACTGAAGACTGCTGGCAATCAAGGAACTCAGCCATCTGCGCCTGGCTCCAATTGAGAGCGGAACGGATAGTTTTGGGGTCGATTTCAGAAGGATCAGTCAAGGCGGGTCACCACGTGAAAGTTATTCCCAACGAAACAATCTATGCGTCACGCATAGAAAAAGGTCAATCCCCTGCGCATAGTTTTTTGTGCCAAACGTTATTCATGGATATGCATGAGCGTTTGAAGATCGCGCGGCGTGACGCCGGCTACACCAAGAAATCTGATGCGGCTCGCGCATTGGGGGTATCGTACCCAACCTATGCTGGGCATGAGAACGGCACCCGGGCTTACGACTGGGAGACGGCGAAGAAATACGCCAAGAAATTCAACGTCTCGGCAGAGTGGCTTTTGGACGGCCGCCCGGAGGCGCCCAAGACATCGAGTGATGTGCTTGGAATCAGTCCAGAAAACGCTATTGACACTTCCGTTTTTAAGGTCGTACCAGAATACAACGTCCACGTTTCCGCAGGCGGCGGGGCCGCCGTTGGGGATGAAGAAGTCGTTGCCCAATGGCCCTTCAATCCTGAATATCTGAACAAGTTCCTTGGCCTGACAAGAGCTCAGCTCGCATTGGTCGAGGTCCGAGGCGATTCCATGGAGCCCACGCTGAACCCTGGCGACCGGGTCTTGGTCAATATGTCGGACAAACAGATCAGCCAGTCCGGGATCTTCGTGCTCTTCGACGGGGACGGCACGGTGGTAAAGCGAGTCGACAAGAGAATCGGTGACGACGAGACGGTGACGCTGATCTCTGACAACACGATCCACGAAAGATATGATGTCCCGCTAGACCAGGTTAATGTGGTTGGCCGGGTCGTTTGGGTCGCAAGGCGTTTATGAGGTTATGATGCGCGCGGTGCTGGCTATTCTCCTGATCGTTCTGCCTAACAGCGCCTTTGCCGCCGAGCGCGAAACCGGATGGTTGATCGCTTTTTACCGAGACACCTTCACCCAGAACATCTTCCCGACTGCGTTCGTCCAAGAAGCCAACAAGAGCTTCGGCAAATCTTCGATGTTCATTACCTGCAGAGACGGCAACCTTGTCGCAGGCCTGACATTCGCAAATGACTTCCTGATCACCGAGAATGTCAGAAACGTTGACTTCCGCTTGGGCGATGAGTCCATGACCTTCGCGTTGAATATCGAAGACACTGGAACCCTTGGAAAGCAATTCATTCTGGCCGGGCCGGATATGGCGAAGTTCTCCGAGAAGGCCGGATGGATTGATACCGTTGCGTTTCGATACCAGGACAAATCCGGGCTCTTCCCGATGATCGGCGCCGCCGAGGTTCTGGAATATATGCGAACGCACTGCGCCACCGATTAAATTCACCGAAAGAGTTTGACCATGAAGTTTACTCACTTGGGTGCAATCGCGCTTTTCGCCTCAACCACCGCATGCAGCGGGATCAATTACGCCATCGAGAATTACAAGGGCGTCGAGGTGATCCAGTATTCCTATCTTCCGGAGGGCCAGGAACGTTACAGCACTAAGCCTGATGGTCAGGTCTACGACAACGCGCGAACTTACAGGATCTTCGACAAGCCGGAAGAGAGCCGGCTGATGATTACGCCATCGCTCGGAGCTTCGGCCGGATCCGGAGCTGTCCGCGGTCTCACGCTCGGCCTGGCTGATGGCGAACCTGCAGCCAATGTCTATCGCGATGTTGCCATGGCCTACGTGGCCTCGACCGGTCGAAATTGCACGGCGGTCGAAACCACGTTGATCGTCACCCCGCAATATGAGGTCAAGTACCAGTGTGGCGGCAGCTCTTAGACAATAGGCCTCAAAAAAGATGGTCCTGAGGAGGACATCAATCCCTGCTCCGGCAGCTCCCGGAACCTAGCAAGCGTGAATCAGATATTCCCCGACACTGGTTTTGTTTTCCCGGACCCGGACCGGGCTGAGTCTTGATTCCTCCCGCTGGTCAGGCGGTGCAAACGGAAATATCAAAAAAAGAACCGCTTGGGCGGGCCTCCTCAAAGGTGTGTCGGTTATCCCGTGGACTGCAAATCCGGAATCGGGCGGGCCATCAACCCCGTCTGATATCGTCCAATGAGCCTGGCATTGGAACCGCTAGGATTTCATCGGCCGGATGATCGGCGAAGGCGGGTCAAACCCAGAAAAAAGACCACCCTCCCCGCGCTCCAATCCGCAATATCTTGGCGGGAACCTCCGAGCAGGCCCAAATTATTGCAATTTTCTGCGCCGAGAATAGGATTTTCCCTTTTATCAATTTTCGTGATGTGGTAGGGAAACTCATCAAAGTTTTAAATCCTATTCACGCCCCGGTCGGATCATCCCTCCGGGGTTTCTTTTTGCCTTCCGACAAACAGGTTATTCCTAACGAGAAGAAAAATGATGCGCAATGCATTTTTCTCGTTGACAGAAAGTTATGCGTTATGCATAGTTTTTCCATCAACGGAGGGCATACCGATGACACAGGAAACCAACTTCAATCTGGACCGCTCTTTCTTCACGGTAATTTCCGCTCTTGAGAGTGGCGTGATCTTCCAACCGGAGATCGATCCGGACTGGGACCGCGAGACGGTCCTGGAGATGGCCAAGGAAGGCCAGTTCGAAACCGTTCTTCACATCATCGAGTTCAATCCCGTCGAGGAAGACTGCCGCGTTATCCCGGCCGAGCTGATCGATGATGAGATTGAAATCGAAAGGTCCGTTCAGAAGTATTCCGCGGGCCGATACCCCACCTACCGCGATCCCCACAGGGAACACCGCATCGGCAACTTCGAGGCCGGTACCGGTTCCTTCGGTCCCTTCCATGGGAGGGTGGCCTGATGGTCGACCTTCGCAGGGTGATGGCAGGTCAGGCCGCGTATCAGCGGCCTGAAAGCCCCATAGAACTCGCAGCACGGCAATCCGCTCAAGCACACTTTGGACTTCTGGGAGCTAGCTCCAAAAAGGGAGCGGCTTACCGTCGAGGGTTCGTACACGCAAGTTACGGCATTCAGGATTTCCAGGGCCAATGTGACGATTACGACGCGGGCTTTACTGCAGGTGTCGGGAGCGCAGCAACATGACCGAGCCCTTCCCCTATCAGACGCCCTACGTCCCGAAGCCGGACCCATGGGTCACCGCCAGCAAGGCGGCCTGCATCACGTTCTGCGTGATCACTTGGCCGGTCCTGTTCTGGGCGATCTGGGTGGCGACACCCTCCTGAATATCCGCTTCGCGGGTGGGTTTTTGTTTCGCCTACCACCTGCGGCGAACCCGGCAGGGCCGCCCCCGCACCCACGTCATGGCCCTGCCGGGGACCGATCTGGCAATCCAGCCTCAGAGAAAGGAGGACGGGATGTAACAGCAAGGGCAACCAGGCGGTCGATGGATACGCACTTGGATACTGACGCGGTCGCCAGCCCCACCGAAATCATCCGCGCGGTGGTTTCCGTTGGGCTCAAAAAGGAAAGGAACCCGGAATGGATATCGAGCAGAAATTCAGGGAAATCGTTGCAGAAGACCTTTGCGTCGATCCGGAGAGTGTCACCAAGGACGCAGTTTTCACCGAAGACCTTGGAGCCGACAGTTTGGACATGGTCAAGATCATGTTGTCGGCCGAAACCGCCTTCGACATCGAGATCCAGGACGACGAATTCGAGGACTCGGAACTGACCTTCGGCCAGGCCATCGAGAAGCTCCAGAAGTACCTCACGCCGCGGGCTGCATGATCCTCCCAAACTTGGCCGGTCACTCCTCCAAGCCGGCCCCTTTTTCCGAATCTCCCGGGCGGAGACTCGCAATAAGGCAAAGGAAACAGAGGGTAATCTGATGAAAGCCACCCGACAGATATTCTGCTGCGGCTGTGTCGCCAACGTCGACGCCAGGTTGACCAACGGGCGGGAAATCTACCCGCATCGCCGTGACCTCTACGGGCTGCCGTTCTGGAAGTGCGACGCCTGCGGAAACTTCGTCGGCTGCCACCACAAGACCAAGAACCGGACCCAACCGCTCGGCTGCATCCCGACCCCGGAAATCAAACGAGTTCGCAGCCTCATCCACCGGATTCTGGATCCGATCTGGAAGAGCAAGCGGATGGGCCGCAAGCAGGTCTACCGGCTGATCGCCGAGCGTCTTGGTGCCAAGGAATACCACACCGCCGAAATCAGGACGGTCGAGGAAGCGCGGGAGGTTTACCGGATCGTTCAGGAAATCGCGACATGACCCCCCGCCCTCACTTCCAACAGACGAGCGCTGAAAGCCTGCGGGCGTTCGCCGCAAGGCGCCGTGAAGCCGCCGATCTGTTCGGCGCGGACGCCTGCGAGCACCGTCGGCTCTCCGCGGCCTTCTCTGCTGAAGGAAAGGACCGCAACGCCCAGATGCAGCTCCAGCTCGCCAAGGTTAAGGAGCGCTCTCAACGAGCAGCTATCGACGCTGCGGAAAAGGCAGAAGCCAGAGCCCTGGAATTGGAAGGGACCTCAGAAGCAAAGGAGATGGTCCAGTGAATGCAGATCCGAAAATCGACGTTCTGACGGCGATTGAAAGCAACCCGAGCGCCATATTCTCGGACAAGTCGCTGAGCGTGGCCGATCTGGTCGCGAAGTTGAAGCAACGGCACGACGGCGAGAAGGTCGACCTATCCACGGACAAGGGCCGCAAGGCGGTCGCCTCCCGCGCCAGGTCGGTCGTGGCGGTGAAGACCAGCATCGACAATGCCGGCAAGGAACTGAACTCCGGGCTCCGCGACAAGATCAACGCTGTTGACGAGATCCGGCGGGAGGTTCGCTCCGAGCTCGACGCGCTCAGGGACACCATTCGCAAGCCGCTCACCGACTGGGAGCAGCAGGAGGAATCCCGGATCGCGGACCACAAGGCCCTGATCGAGCGGATCGTCGAGGCTTCATACGTCTCCCAAGCGGATACCTCCGACGCCATCAGCCAGCGCATCGACTGGCTCCACGGTCTGGATCTTTCCGAGACCGCTCTGCAGGAATTTTCCGTTCACGCCCAGGGCAAGAGAGATTTCGCCTTGAACCAGCTCCGTCCGGCATGGGAACGGGCCAAGGAGACCGAGGAGGCCCGCGCCGAGCTGGAACGCCTCCGGAAGCTCCAGGCCGAACAGGAGGAGCGTGAAGCCAAGGCCCAGAAAGAACTCGATGCTGCTCGACAGGCAGAAGCCGAAAAGCATGCGGCGGCCGAGGCCGAAGAGCGCCGCAAGCGCGAGGCTGCAGAACAGGCCGCCGCTGCCGCAGAGGCAGCGCGCGAAGAAGCCGAGGCGAAGGCCGAACAGGAACGCAAGGACCTGATCGCCGCTCAGGAGCGCAAGGAGCTTGAGCGCCTGGAAGGCATCCGCAAGCAGGAGAAGGAAGAGCGGTCCCGTGCGGAGAACAAGCGTCACCGCAACAAGATCCACCGGTCTGCCGTTCAGGCAATCCAGGACGCTGGCGATCTGGGCGAACCGCAGGCGCAGAAGATCGTGGCGGCCATCGCTGCCGGCGCAATCCCTAACGTGTCGATCTCCTACTGAAAGGCTGACCGATGAAGACCATCAAATGGCACGAAGGCATGGTAATAGACGGCCCTTGCGTTGTCTCCGACATGCCGATGTCCGTCTATCACGGCAAGCCTGCTGGTGATGATGTTCCGAGCGCGTCTTCATCCGGATATCGGACGATCTGGACGGAATCCGAGGCACATTATTGGGGGTGGTCGCCTTACAATCCAGAACCCTTCGACCCCAAGCCGCAAAGCGAAGCTCTCATTAAAGGCCGCGCCGGTCACCACCTGCTTCTGGGGGAGTCGAAGTTCGCGAGCCAGTTCGTGATCCAGCCTGAAAAGTATCCGGCCGCCGACCTCTCAATGAAGAAGTGGAACAATAACGCAGACTACTGCAAGCAGTGGAAAAACGAATGTGCCTCCAAGGACCTTACTGTCCTGACCGGAGAAATCGTCAGGCACATTTACGGCATCCGGGACGCTTTGAAGGATCATCCAGCCATCCAGGGCGGCATCCTCTCCGGTGCAGTGGAACAATCCATGTTCTGGATCGACAAGGAGACCGGGATCGTTGAGCGCGCCCGACCGGACGTGATCCCGAACGATCTCGATTTTGCCGATCTGAAAATCACCGCGTCGGTCAGTGACGCCGCGATTCAACGGTCCATGAGGGACTTCAGGTACGACATGCAGGCGGCGATGGTCGATGAGGGCTGCCGGAACCTCTTCGGGGAACCGCTGCGCACCTTCACGCTTGTCATGGCCGAGGGGAAGCCGCCTTACAGTGTCCGGCTGATCGTCATGACTTGGGACGATGTCTCGATCATCACCGAGACGGGAGAGACGATCAAATACCCATCTCCGCTCAAATACGGTCGCGAATGCATGATCCTGGCCAGACGGCGCTTCAAGAGGTCTTGGGATAGCGGGTATTGGCCAGGTCCGCACAGCACCGATGCAATCGAGACCTTCCAATTCGCTCCTTACGTCATGCGTGGCATCGAGCGAGAGATCGAGCAGGCCAAGCAAGACCTTGCCATCCAAACCTATCCGGAGGCTGCATAAATGAACGCCAATGCTGGAAATGCTCTCGCTCGAGTCGAGGCAGCAATCGACAAATCCGTCACCAAAGCCATGGCCGTTGGCGGCCGGGGCGTGTCCTTCGCCAACGCCGGCGAGGTCATGGAATACGCCAAGATGATGGCTGCTTCCGGCTCGGCGGTTCCGAAGCATCTCAGGGGGCAGCCCGGCGCATGTCTCGGGATCTTGGATGATGCGATCCGGTTCGAAATGAGCCCCTACGCTTTGGCGAGGAAGAGCTATTTCGTCAATGACAATCTGGCTTACGAGTCTCAGGTCCTTGCTGCAATCGTGCTCGCCCGGGCGCCCCTCAAGAAGCGCCCGGATGTCACCTTCACGGGCGAAGGTGACAAGCGCAAATGCAAGGTGATCTACACGCTCATTGATGGTGACGTGAAGGAGTACGAGAGCCCGCCGTTCGGTCAGATCCAGCCGAAGAATTCTCCGCTTTGGAAGAGCGATCCTGACCAGCAGCAGTCCTACTATTCGCTGCGGGCAGGCGCGCGACGCATATTTCAGGACGTTCTCCTTGGTATCTATGACCAAGAGGAAATGGCCGCTATGTCGGCTCAGGATATCACGCCACCCAAGCATGGTGACGACCTTCTGAAACGCTTGGGCGAGCGTAAGGAAACCCCGGATCAGGGGTTCGACCGGGCCAAGGACACAATCGAACATGAGGCCGCCACCGCGGCACAGGATCAAGACGAGTTCGGCGAGGAAGCGGAGCAGACCTCCGCGGACGCCGATGCGCCGGAGGATGACGGTCTGCCCTCCGAAGAAGCCTCCGGCGCCACCAATTTCGGGAACGATGATCAGGACGAAGATCTCTTCCCTGGCGATGTCGAAAGCGAAGAAGTCGCGGATGTCGAGACGGAAACTCCGGTCGAAGCCTTCATCAACGATTTGGGGGTCTGCAAGAGCAAGGAGGACGTCTTCGCGCTCACCGACAAATACGCCGGCGCGATCAATGCGCTGAGCGAGGACGAGATGGGCCGGGCGAACCGGGCCCGTGCAGCGAGGCTCAAGGAGATTGCGGGAGGCAAGAAATGAAGATCCGTGTAATCGATCTGGAAACGACGGGGCTGCCTGAAGATGAGGTAAAGGCGATCTGTGAAATCGGCTGGACCGACGTCGCGGAGACCGGCCAGCTGCTCAACCACGGCAGTTTCCTCGTCAACCCTGGGCATCCCATCCCCCCTCAGACGCGGGCCATCCATCATATCTCGGACGCCGACGTGGCCGGCGCGGTGAGCCCTACGCAGGGGACGATGTCGCTTATGAACGGCATGATCCCGGGCGATATGTTCGCGGCTCACAATATAGCCTTCGAGCAGGCGTTTGTGGGTGGCGGGGAGCTTCCGTGGATCTGCACGTTGAAATGCGCTCTGCACCTTTTTCCGGACGCCCCGAGCCATTCCAACCAGTCACTCCGGTACTGGCTCGGCGTGGACAATGACGACGGCTTCAATCCGGATTTGTCAATGCCGCCGCATCGCGCGGGGCCGGATACCTACGTGACCGCGTTCATCCTGCGTCGACTCCTGATGATAGCGCCGCCGCACGAACTGGCGCGGCTTACGCTCGCCCCGGTTCTCCTCAAGAAGATGTCGTTCGGCAAGCACCGTGGAACAGCGTTCGCGGACCTGCCGACGGACTATCTGCGGTGGATGTCGGGCCAGAGGTTCGATGCCGACGTCATGCACACCGTTCGGCACCACCTCAAGGAGCGTGGCCTATGACCATCCGCCCTATTCTCTTTTCCCCCGCCATGGTCCGCGCTCTTCTGGAGAGAACGAAGACGCAGACGCGGCGGGTGCTGAATCCGCAGCCGTTCCCGGTCGGCGGGCCGTTCTATCGTCCTTGTCCGAAAACAAATCCCTTCGAGTGGCACAGCGTCAGCGCGAGCGGGCACACCTGCAATATTCAGACAGTTCGCTACGCTCCAGGAGATCTGCTCTATGTGCGGGAGAACTTCTCTCGCGTGCCGGTCACTGCCTACCGCGGTTCGGAGGGTGTTTTTCAGACAGAAGACCCGAACGACCGCGATATGGCTTGTGTCTATTCCGCTGGTTGGGACCGGTCGAAACCAGGTGCTTGGAAACCAGGCATCCACATGCCTCGTTGGGCCTCCCGCCTCTCCCTGAAGGTGACCGACGTCCGGGTGCAGAGGGTGCAGGAGATCAGCGAGGGAGATGCTGAGGCGGAAGGAGTGTCCGCAATCGGTGCCGACAATGCACCGGAGGAGTTGTCGGACTTTCGCTCTTTCGTTTGGGCATTTCACCAACTCTGGGACAGCCTCAACGACAAGCGCAGCTTCGGCTGGGACATGAACCCGTGGGTGGTCGCCATCACCTTCGAGGTCCACCACTGCAACGTAGACCAGTTCGAGAGGGCCGCGGCATGATCCAGGAAATCACCATCCGTTACGGCAACAACGCCGGTTACGACGTCTTGAAGGACAGCCTGTCTAGCGGCGGCGGCCTTACGGTCGGCGAGATGATCGAGCAGGTCCTCTCCCTCACGTTGCTCGGCGCTACCAAGAAGCGCTTCGAGAAAGGGCGCGCTTGCTACGATATGAAGCCGCCCCACGAATGGGGGATGCGCAATCCGCAGGCACCCGTCATCGACCCGTCGGTGTTCTTGGACGATGTCGGGAGCGGTGCATGATCTACTCTGACTTCCTGTCCTTCGACACCGAGACCACTGACCTGATCAAGCCAGGCCAGACCATCGAGGCCGAGGACTTCCCGCGCCTGAAGCAGATCGGGATGGTTCAGTTCGACGACTTGGGCGAGGTCTATGGCCGCGAGGAGAAGCTGGTCGCCTCGGAAGCCTACTCCAAACGGGGAGCGGAGCGCGTGCACGGCATTTCCGACCGTGAGGCTGGGAGACGAGGCATCCCGGAGCTGCGCGCGCTGGTGACCGTCTACGAGTGCCTGGAGGCGGCCCAGATCGTCGTTGGGTGGAACATCAAGTTCGACATCGACGTCCTTCGGGCGACGTGCCTGCGGCTCGGCCGGGACCACCACAAGCTGATCCGGCCCGGTCTGCGCGTGATCGACCTGCAGGAGATCATGACGCCCATCGTCGACGCCAGGTTCGAGGACGGCGGCCAGAAATGGCCCTCGCTCGAAGACGGCTACCAGCACCTCTTTGGTCGCTCGATCGCCGACCACCACAACGCCTACCAGGACGCGAAGGCCTGCATGGAGATCTTCATGGAACTGGCGCGCCGCGGGGCGATTTCCGACATCAAACTGAAGGACGCAGCGTGATGGCCCAGAAAACCAAAATCGAATGGACCGAGTTCAACTGGAATCCCGTCCGGGGTTGCTCCAGAGTCTCGGAAGGCTGCAAGCACTGCTATGTCGAGGAAATGGCGGCGCGGTTCTCCGGGCCGGGGAATTGGGGCGAAGGGCTGGCGCGCTTCGTCACAAGGCCAGACGGCACGCGCGAACCGCGCTGGACGGGCAAGGTGGTGGCCGCGCCGGATCATGTGCTTTTGGCGCCGCTGGCCTGGAAGCGGCCGCGCCTGGTGTTCGTCGATTCCACGTCCGACCTGTTCCACGAAAAGCTGCCGGATGCCGTGATCGACCGGGTGTTCGCCGTCATGGCGCTGACGCCGCACATCACCTACCAGATCCTCACCAAGCGGTCTGAGCGTCTGCGGACGTATCTGACGGAAGCCTCGCACCGGCTCGGCGCCGAACTGATCGGGCCGTATGAGCGTATCTACAACGCCATGGGGGGCCTCGGGGAAGCCGGTGCCGTCGAGCGTCATCCCTACCGCCGTGTTTACCCGAACGGCATGCCCTGGCCGCTGCCGAACGTCTGGCTTGGCGTGTCGATCGAGGATCAGGCAAACGCGGACGCGCGGGTTCCGGATCTTCTGGAAACACCCGCGGCCGTGCGGTTCGTGTCCGCCGAGCCGATGCTCGGGGCGCTCAATCTGAGGGATATCCGGAAATACAATCCCACGGGCAAGCCCTGGATAGACGCTCTCAACGGACTGGTCACGCGGGGGCAGTATCTCGCGCGGTCGCCGGACGAATGTTCTTTCTGCACGTCCACCCGAATTCCAGGAGAACTTCCCGGACTCGATTGGGTTATCTGCGGCGGCGAAAGCGGCCGCGAGGCCCGGCCGATGCATCCACAATGGGCGCGGGACCTGCGCGACCAGTGCTCGGCGGCCGACGTGCCATTCCTCTTCAAGCAATGGGGAGCATGGGCGCCAGGCGAAAACGTCGATGTCGAAACTGGAATCCGAAAGAACGCGTCGTGGTTCGCTGACAAATGGAGCTTCGGTGAGACCGACATGTCCGACCCGGAAGCGGACTGGATGGATCCGCCGGATCTATTTCGCGTCGGTAAGAAGGCCGCCGGCCGCATGCTCGACGGCGTGATCCACGACGGCTACCCGAATGCCTTCAGGGAGGCTGCGTGATGGCCTACGCCGAAAAGACATCTGTGCCCATCGAGCGAACCAAGGCGGAGATAGAGAAGATTGTCGGCCAAGCAGGCGCGGACAGCTTCATGTCCTTCACCGACAGGAACGGCGCCAAGATCGCCTTCGAGCTTAGGAACCGAAAGATCCTCTTCATCCTGCCGCTCCCCGATAAGTCCGACAAGGCGTTCTGGCTCCACAGCAGGGGCAGGCGAACGGAGAGGGCCGCCTATGCGCAATGGGAGCAGGCCTGCCGGTCGAAATGGCGCGCTCTGTATCTGACGATTAAGGCGAAGCTCGAAAGCACTGAGGCTGGGATCGAGACCTTCGACGAGGCCTTCTTGGCGCACATCATGACGCCTGACGGTGCCCGGTTCGCGGAGCACGCGATACCGAGAATCGACCAAGCCTATCAGGAGCACGGCGCGCCAGTGCTTCAGCTTGAAGGTCCGAGGGGTAACTGATGGCCTACCAGTTCTTCAACCCGCACAAAGACTCGGCCTTCTCGCTGGATCCGACGGACAGGAGGCAGGCCAGGATCGAAGACGAGGCGCATCTGGCGTTCATTCGGAAGCTTCCGAGCCTGATATCAGGGCAGCAGCCGTGCGAGGCCTGTCATGTGCGCTATGGCGACCCAAAGCATCGCAAGCGGAAGACGCCCACCCGGAGGCGCCCGGACGACGCGTGGACCATTCCCATGACGTCCGCGGAGCACAATCTCCAGCACAGCATGAACGAACGCGCCTTCTGGGAGCGCGCCGGTATCGATCCGCTTGAGGTTGCGCACCAGCTTTATCAGGTCTCCGGAGACCTAGAGGCCGGGCGCGCGATCATCGAGAAGGCCAGGAGGTCGGCCAGGTGAGCACGCCTCCGCTACCCCTGCACAAGTTGGAAGCCCTCAGAGCGGCAATCGCCGGTCAGATGCTCACCTCCGATCAGATCGAGGTCCTGAAGGCTTGCGAGGCGGACTACCGGTTCACCTTCCGGCTCGGCAATGGCTTCAAGCTGACGCGTGAGTTGATCACCGAACTGCTCGAGCTGGTCTACGACGACGTGCCCTACATGGTGGGGGAACGTCGCAAACGGGCCATCAGGATCTTGAACGCCTCAGGGGCGAAAGGTTTTCAAGCCGAGTCTTTCTGGAAGCCCTCCAGGTCCGACGACAAGCTGTGCACGCGGATCGACGAGGATGACATCGTGGAGGCAGTTTACGAATGAGCGCGCTCGCGGAATCGACTCCGATCATCATGCTGAAGCTCAAGGACGTCCAAGAACGCGTCGGCCTCGGCTCGTCGACGATCTACCGGCGTATGGCCGCCGGCACCTTCCCTCGACCCGCCAATATGGGTGGTTCGGTTCGCTGGTACGAGCACGAGATCAACGAATACCTGCTCAGTCTGCCTCGCGTGAAGGGAGCCGCCTCTCATGATTGACACCAGAACAACCGGAAAGGCTTATTTCTCGCCATGCTTTCGATACCGGTATCTGCTCATTCGCGAGTGGGAGCAGAAGACGAAATGCTGCTTCATCATGCTCAACCCTTCGACCGCGGATGCGGATATCGACGACCCGACGATACGGCGCTGCATGTCATTTGCGCGCAGGGAACACTGCGGTGGCATCGCTGTCCTCAACCTCTTTGCCTTTCGCGCCACACTGCCAGGCGATATGAAGGCCGCAGAGGACCCGGTTGGACCGGAGAACGATGGGTATCTCCAGATGGCGCTTGAGGAATGCAAGGGTCCGATCATCGCGGCGTGGGGTGCCCACGGCTCATTCCGGGGACGGGATAAGGCAGTCCGGCAGATGTTCGGCGACAATCTGCTGTGCCTTGGCCTGACTGCGGCCGGTCAGCCGAGGCATCCGCTCTATCTGAAATCCTCTTCACCGCTCCGAGGATTTTAGGCTCAGGTTTGAAGTTGATCACCACTCCAGCATCTTGTCGACCATCTCCCTGAGTTTGCTCTTTTGAACCGGAACGAAACGATCACTGTAAAATTCAGTTGAGGGGAAGACCCAGATCTCGCCATCGGTGACATTGGTTGCGACAACTACTTGAGATTCGTCTGCAGCCAGCACGGCATCACACATCACATGGAAGAGATCGCCGGTTTTTGTATCCAGATAAGCTTTACTGGTTTCCGTCCACATCTGATCTTTCCTGACCACGTCTTGAAACCTGATCCCGCGGCGGCGTTGTCGCCGGTCTTGTCCAAAAAAACTCTGGGTTGCCCGTGAGCTTGCCGGCGAGGTCGTCGATCGCTTGCCGCACGTGCCCGGCGAGCTGATATTCCTTGGAGCCGATTTTCGCCTGCGTACAGACTTGGACTGCTCCGGCGCGGCCGGCCTGCAGCTTTTCCAAGACCTCAGATTTGTTGATGTAACCGCGTCTCTTTGGCATACCCGCTCCTTTTTTTGTTCTGACTTTGTTCTAATTTATGTCGCGCCATCAAGATGGCAAGGAGCGGATTTCCGATTAATTCTGCGGGTATGAAAGCGGGTATTTCTCGCGCTTAAACATTTATATAGTCAATTAAAACAGTGACTTATATACTTCTAATTTACCGCCACCCTCACCGCCATTTTCCATTATGTCCGACCCGGAGACATAGATAACGGTTTGTACCGGAGACATGGGTTACAACCTCGTGCCGAACGGGTTGTCGATTGTCTGTAATGTTCTCTGCTCC
>ENA-ORCZ01000098-ORCZ01000098.1-marine-metagenome-genome-assembly--contig:-NODE-98-length-99139-cov-10.268165_pt1 | contig 99139 bp, 96 predicted proteins | sample MGYA00237785_ERZ508519 | MGnify/ENA primary metagenome ERZ508519 (study PRJEB26189, sample SAMN06268790) | marine metagenome | isolation source: Bioluminescent Bay, La Paraguera, Puerto Rico | place...
GGAGTTGGCGGTCCGCCTCTCAGCCCGATCCACGATTGCCGGGCACCCCCATGAGACGCTTGCACTGCTAACAAGGCCCGCCCCGGATTGCAAGCCCCCGGCGGTTCGAGCTCCCATCGGCAATTGACTGGAAGCACCAGATGGGCGATGTCCTTGGGCAGCTATTTTCAGAACCGACCAAACGTCCGGAGCGCCGCATGACCCCGTTTTTCGTGATGATCAAGTGCCAGCTCGGCAAGACCTACCAGGTCGCCAACGCGATCGCCGACGCGGAGATTGCCTCCGAGGTCTATTCCACCAGCGGCGACTACGATCTTCTGGTAAAGTTCTATATCGAGGACGGCGCCGATATCGGCCATTTCGTCAATGAAAAGGTCCACCCTATCGACGGCATCCAGGACACCAAAACCATTATTACCTTCAAGGCCTTCTAGCCGTTTGTTTTGATAATTCGATTACCGGGAGGATTTCCATGCGCCTGTTCAAATCCGCATTCCTTTTCCTGAGCCTCCTGCCCTTTGCCGCACCGGCTCCCGCCGCGGCGCAGGGCATGCCGCCGGAGCAGATCAAGCAGATCCTCGACCTGACCAAGGCCAACTGGGTGTCGTTCCGCGACTGGCAGGGCCAGGAGCTGATCTATTTCACCCATCTGGAATCGTGGAAATGCGGCATCGACTATGTCTTCTACGGGCTGAACGGCGGCCCGCTGGACCAGGAATGGCAGCTCGATGAGTGCAATCCGGACAACCCGAATGCGGTCCTGAAGGAAAAACCCTATATCGAACTGCCCCTCGGCTCGGCCCAGTCGATCAGCGTGCAGCTCATCTTCCCGGACGGCACGAAAAGCGCGGTCGAGACCTTCGAATACAAGCCGCAATAGATGGTGGCCGCGAAATCCCGTTCCTTTGAAATCGCGATCCGGGATCGTCTCCCGTCGCCATACCGGCAGCGCGACCGGCAATCATGAGAAGCCTGTCATCCGAAACAAAATGGCAGCTGTTTGTCGCGTCGTTCAGCGTCGCTCCGTTTTATGTCGCGCCGTTTGTCGTTCTGACGCTTCTTGTGCAAACCGAGATCTCGCCGGTCCTGCTCGGGCTGTTCCCCGCGGCCGTTATGTCGGGCCTGTTCCTGGTCGTCACGCTGCTGCCTTTCGTTGCGAGGGGGGCAAACCTGAAGGTGATCGGCAGGGCTGCTTTCAGCCTCTCAATTCTGATTCTGGCACTCGTATCGGTGTTCGGGGTAACGATTGTCTGGCTTGTTCTTCTCGGTGCATCGCTGGGCGTTTCAAGCGGAATACTGTTCTATTTCGGGACCACTGTCGCCCTCGATGCCGAACAACGGTTTGTTGCCTTTTTGACCCGTCTGGCATTTTCACTCATCTGGGCCGGGTCGGTGGTCTCCGTTTTTGCCCTGCTTTACCCCTTCGCGGGCCTTCGCGTGCTTTTCATGTGTCTGGCCGCCATATACTCGTTCCTGTTTTTCGTGATCCCGAACTGGCAGATCGCCGCGCCTGCGGCCACACGGGAGCGTATCGCCGGCGTCTGGCACTGGAACGGGGTCTGGGCGCTCGCGCTGGTGTTTGTCTTTTTTGTCGGCCAGACAGGGTTTTACTCCTTTCACGCAGCGATCAAGTTCACGGAAGTTACAGTGGAAGTGCTCCAACTGAGTCTTCCCAGGATTGCCGCCGGCATCTTGCTCCTGACCGGAACATCGGTCTTCATGAAGTTTTCCGGTATCAAGGCGATAGCAGTTTTGACAGCGGCTCAGATCATTTCGGTCCTGGTCCTGTTTTCAAGCAACAATGCCGCCGGCGTCTTTCTCGTCATCTGCGTTTACGAGATCGCGTTTAACCTGATTTCGAGCCACGTTCAGTCGGCAGCCGGCCAAATTGCTCCGGCGATGGCGCGGCGTTTTCTGTCGCCTGCCGTTATCGGGGGCGCCATCGCCGGTCCGGTGGTATGCGGCGCCCTGATCACGCATTTTTCCAGCGAAACGGCAATCGCCTTCGTTCTCCTGACCTGCGCCATGCCCGTGCTGGTCGCCCTCTTGGCACAGCTCGCCCCGGCACAGGGCGCGACCGGCAAACCCTGAGCGACGGCAAGCACAGCCTGTTTTGCCAAGAACGCGGCGGTACTTTCTCAGGATTTCGACGGCGAGGACGCGCGGCGGGATTTGGTGCGGTCGAGGCCGAGTTTGTGTTCGCGGTAGATGACGAACACGCCGGCCGCGATCACAATCGACGCGCCGATCATCACTTCCCGCGCAGGCACCTCCGAAAAGACCAGCCAACCGACCAGGATCGCCCACAGCATGTTGACATAGTCGAACGGGGCGATGGTCGAGGCATCGGCGAAGCGGTAGCTCTGGGTCAGCAGGATCTGGCCGACGCCGCCGGCAAGACCGATCAGAACCAGAAGCCCGCCCGTCACCAGGTCCGGAAAGATCCAGGCCTGCCCCGGCAGCACGAAGCCGAGCGGCAGGGTCAGGAGGGAGAGGACCGTGGAGGCGCCCGCAAACCAGGTGACGATGGTCGAGGTCCGCTCCGTCTCGCACAGCTTGCGCACCGTGATCATGGCAAGCGCGGCAAATCCGGCGGCAAGCGCGCCGAGCAGAGCACCGAGCGTCGAGGCGTTGTCCAGTTCGCCCTCGCCCAGATGGGGCGACAGCACCACCAGGATGCCGATGAAGCCGATAACGACCGCGCTCCAGCGATAGATGCGCACCCGTTCGCCCAACAGGAAGAACGCCAGGACGACGACGAAGAGCGGCGTGGCGAAGCCGATGGCCGTCGCGTCAGGCAGCGGCAGCAGGTAGAGCGCGGTGAACGAACAGACCATGGCCGACAGGCCGATCGTCGCGCGCGTCAGATGCCCCCTCGGATTTTCTGTCTTGAAGGCAAGGCCCAGTTCGCCGCGCAGTCCGACCATGAGAAGGACCGGAAACAGGCCGAAAAAGTTCCTGGCGAAGACAAGCTCGCCGATCGGCACGGTTTCCGCCGCAATCTTCAGCGACGTGGCCATCACGAAAAAGACGATGGTCGAGGCCAGTTTCAGGGAAATTCCGAGCAACGGTGCATGCCGGATCATGCCTGCGGGCGCCGGAGGACCTGAGAAACGGGAAAACGGGCCTGGGAGCCTCATGGAATTCTTCCGCGGCCCGGCGCTCACACAAATCGCAGGCGGTGCGTCGGACCAATGAACCGCAAGGATTAAGTTCAGATCGCGCCGGACCGGCGCGCTCCATGGACCTCTAGCCGGAGAACCGGTCGGACGTCCAAAAAGGGATCGGCTTGAAAGGCGTCGAGCGCTATTCCCCGACACCCGCTTCGGGCATCAGCCCGCCGCCGGACATCATGCTTTCCCGCTCGGCGATGGAGACTTCGAAACCTTTCAGACGTTTGTAGATGGACAAGAGCTCGATGATCGTCGTCCAGGAGTTCACCAGATACTGGAAGGACGACGAAACCTGTCCGAACGCGGTCAGGATCTGCTGCACGATGCCGTAAGTGATGGCACCGGTTATCATGGTCGGGACGAGAAGGAAATAGGTGAACAGATTGTCCGCCTGCAGGTACACGCCACGCGCCAGGTTGAAATAGAGATAATGGAGATAAAGGCGAAAATAGTTCCGCCGCACATCCGCGAAAAGATGCGAGAGCGTCGCGGGCTGTGCCCTCTCCTCGTGATCCTCGCCGTAGACAAGCTCTTTGCGGTACGCGGCCTCGACGCGCTGGTTGTGGAACTCCAGTCCCGGCAGCCTGATCCCGACCACAGCCAGAAGCACTGTGCCGAACAGCGACCACAAAATGGCCATCGTGAATAGCGGCGCCGGAATTTCGCCGATGATGGGCAGCTCCTTCACATAGCCAGACAGGCTGAACAGAACGGGAAGGAAGGCGATCAGGGTCATGACCGCGTCGATCATTGACACGCCGAGCCCTTCCATAATCGAGGCAAAACGCATCGTATCTTCCTGAATACGCTGCGAGGCGCCTTCGATGTGACGGACGTTGCCCCATTTGCTGACGTAATAGTCGTTCATCGCCGTCCGCCAGCGGAATACGTAGTGACTGACGAAGAAACGGGTCACGATGTAAAGCGTAACGCTCAGGGAAACGATTTCCGCAAAACTCAGCATCAGGGAATAGAAGTCCCAGGCGGTTATGCCCTTGTCACCTTGCAGAGCGTTCTGCAGCGTATCCCCGAACGGACGCCGCCAGTTGTTGATCGCGACCGAAACCTGAACCGAAAAGTAGGTGGTGAAGATGATCAGCGACGATCCCCAGATGGACCAGAGCTGCCAGCGGTGATTTCGCGAAAAAAACCACCAGAAACCGCCGAACAGGACCGTGCACAGCGCATAATAGACGTAAAACCATAGAAATTCCGGCGTAATGAAGAAGGACAATCCCACCGGTGGCTGCGCGTCCGGCGGCGTTGCGCCGAACCCGAGCGGCCCGCTGAGGTCTTCGGCGAAGCCGTACCAGACCAGCACGGCGGCCAGAGACCATATTACGGCGGAGCCAAAAAACAGTTTTGGATTGGGAAAGAAGGACTTGAACACAGGGGAGGTCCTGTTTCTGGAAAGAGGTGAATCGCGCCACGCACAATGAGTGATAGCTCAGATTGCGGCAAGAACCCGCCATTTCAAACGAATAATTGAAACTAACCACAGACACATGCGCGTGAGTTCCGGCTCTCCGGCCAAGGAAAACCGCTTTGTGAACGCGCCTGCCGGGTCCGAGGTTTGCGGCCGGAAAAGAGCGGTACGGCCTTGCCTGCAGTGGCACCGGGTTTCCGATAAGGCCAGCCCTTGGGAAAAACCTTCATCCTGAAGAGGAAATTGGGTTGGGAGAGGCGCCCTGAGGTGCCCCTCCGGATCGGGAACAGACTACTTCGCCGCCCGGATCGCTTCCCAGACCTTGAGCGGGGTCGCGGGCATGTCGATCACTTCGGTGACGCCGGCGCCGTCGTGCAGGGCCATCTGGAGCGCGTTCATGACGGAGGCGCAGCCGCCGATCGAACCGGCCTCCCCCGCCCCCTTGATGCCCATGGCATTGGTGGTCGACGGCACGTTGCGGGTTTCGAAATGGATGTCCGGCAGATCGGACGCGCGGATCATCTGGTAATCCAGGAGCGAGGCCGACAGGAGCTGGCCGTCATCGTCGTAGACCGTGTGTTCGCACAGCGCCTGGCTGATTGCCGACACCGTGCCACCGTGCACCTGACCGGCCAGCAGCAGAGGGTTCACCGTCACGCCGAAATCGTCGACGATGACATAGTTGAGCAGCGTGACCGTACCGGTCTCCGGATCGACTTCCAGTTCGCAGATATGGGTGCCGTTCGGATAGGTGGCTTCGCTCTGCTTGACTTCCTCGCGGGCCATCAGGGTTTCGCCGGCGCCTGCCGCGATCTCGGCGAGCGTCACCTGCTGGTCGGTTCCCACGACCCGGACGACCCCGCTTTCAAGCTCCAGATCCTCGATCCCGGCTTCCAGCCTTTCGGCCGCCAGTTCCTTGACCTTCTTGACCAGGGTCGTGCTGGCATCGCGTACGGACGGCAGGCCGATCGGGATCGAGCGAGACCCGCCCGTGCCGCCGCCCTTGCGCACCCTGTCGGTGTCGCCCTGGATGACTTCGACATCCTCGATCGCCACGCCGAACTGCTCGGCCACCACCTGGCTGTAGGCCGTCGCATGGCCCTGGCCGTTGGTCTGCGTGCCGATCAGAAGCGTCAGGTTGCCTTCGCCGTTGAGTTCAAGCGTCGCTTCCTCGCTGCCGGGAAAGGCGCAGGCCTCGATATAGGTGGAAAGGCCGATGCCCCGGTATTTGCCGGCGGCCCGGCTTTCGTCCTGCCGTGCCTTGAACCCGGCCCAGTCGGCGACTTCGAGCGCCTTGTCCAGATGGCCTGCAAACTCGCCCGTGTCATACATCCGGCCGGTCTGGGTGGTATAGGGCATCTGTTCCGGCTTGATGAAGTTCCGCTTGCGGATTTCGACCGAGCCGAGCCCGGTTTCCTCGCCGGCCTTTTCGATCAGCCTTTCGATGAGATAGGCGGCTTCCGGCCGCCCCGCGCCGCGGAAGGCATCGGTCGGAACCGTGTGGTCGTAGACGCCTTCCACCTTGGCGAACAGGGCCGGAATGTCGTAGAGCCCCGAAGACATGGAGGTGCCGACAAAAGGAATGAACGGGCCGAACTGGTGCAGATAGGCGCCCATGGCGGCTTTGACATGCGCTTTCAGTCCGAGGATCCTGCCGTCGCCGTCGAGCGCCAGATGCGCATGGCTGAGATTGTCGCGGCCGTGGGCGTCGGTGACGAAATGATCCATGCGCTCGCCCGCCCAGCGCACCGGCCGGCCGAGTTCCTTCGCAGCAATCATCGTCAGCGGATATTCGCGGTAGCAGAACCCCTTCGTTCCGAAGCCGCCGCCGACTTCCGGCGTGATCACCTGCAGCTTTTCCTCTTCCAGGCCCAGGATTTCGCAGACGATGCCGCGCATGCCGTGACCGCCCTGGGTTCCGAGCGTCAGCTTGAAGCGGTCGTTTTCGGAATTGAACTCCGCGACGCAGCCGCGCAGTTCCATATAATTCGCCACCACGCGGTTGTTGATGAGATCGATGGAGACGACCTTGGCCGCCTTCGCGAAAGCCTCGTCGGCCTTCGCCTCGTCTCCCTGGCCGAAGGTGAAGGCGACGTTGGTGCCGAAGTCCGGCCAGACCTTCACGGCATCGGGAGCGAGCGCGTTTTCGATGCCGACGACCACGTCGAGCGGCTCGTAGTCGACTTCCAGCGTCTCGGCCGCTTCCCTGGCGGTGTTGAGATCGTCTGCGACAACGAAAGCGATGGCGTCGCCCACATAACGGACCTCATCCGAACACAGGACCGGCTGCGGCGGCACCTCGAAGCTCGAGCCGTCGATCTGCTTCAGGCCGACCTTGCACGGCATGGTCCTGCCGGCGAGTTCCGCCCCCGTCAACACCATGTGAACTCCGTCCATCGCACGGACATCGTCCGCATTGCCGATGCTGATCTTCGCATGCGCCATGGCAGACCGCAGCATGAAGCCGTGCAGGCAGCCTTCGGGCCGGTAGTCGCCCGTATAGATGCCATGCCCCGTCAGGAGCTTTTCGTCCTCTTTACGGCGCAACGGGGCGCCAACACCGAATTTCGGAGTGACCATCTGGTTCATGAAACTGGACCTGTAATTTTTGGGAAGACCTTCCCGGGAAATCAGAACACCAAGCAAGGTGGTTTAGGTTCGAACATAGTGCCCAATGGCGCGTGAGACCAGAGGGGTATTTCCGAAGCACAATTCCCGGACGCCTCTTCAAACCCGACTGGAAAGGAAAAGCGACACGTCCGTAAGCCTAGATGATTTCATCCTCGTCGAACAACGGATCGGCTTCAAGCTGCGAGGCAAGGCTGTCGAGCGTCAGTTCCGCATCGTATTTCTCGCTGACATCGGCGATGTGAAACAGGCCGTCGCCCTCGTTGACGACCGGCAGGTTGGTGCGGCCGATGATCAGCCCGCCATATTCGGCCAGCACATTGCGCTCGTTCTCGCCGAACGGATCGGACACGATGCCGAGCAGCATCTGCGGCTCCACCACGTCGCCGATATTCTTGAACGGCCGGAGCAGGCCGCCCGCGGGCGAGCGGACCCAGTAGCTGGATTTCGTCAGGATAGAGTGGACCTTCGGCCGGGTGATGCCTTTCGAGCCGACCATCTTCAGGGCCCGCATCACGCGCAGCACGCCGGAAACGCCTGCGCGGATCGACAGCTCGTCGAAACGCAGCCCCTCCCCCGCTTCGAAGACCAGGATATCCTTGCCGTTTGTCTGCGCGGCTTCGCGCATCGAGCCTTCGCGGACCTTTGACGTGAGAATGACCGGCGCACCGAAGGCCTTGGCCAGCGACAGGGTTTCCGGCCCGGATGGCGACACCCGGATCTGCGGCAGGTTGGCCCGGTGGATCGCCGCCGAATGCAGGTCGATACCGTAATCCGCCCGGCTGAGGATTTCCGCCATGAAGAGATGCGCCAGGCGTCCGGCAAGCGATCCCCTGAGACTGCCCGGAAACGACCGGTTGAGATCGCGCCGGTCCGGCAGGTAGCGGGAATGGTTGAGAAACCCGAAGGCATTGACGATCGGAACGACCATCAGCGTGCCCTTGAGCTTTTCAAGCTGCGGCGCCTCCAGTTGCGGCGCCTTCAGAAGACGGCGGGCGATCTCCACGCCGATCACCTCGTCGCCATGGACCGCTGCGGAGACGAACAACACCGGCCCCGGCTGCCGTCCGTGCAGGACGTGAACCGACATGGTCACCGGCGTGTGATCGGACAGGACGCTCACCGGCAGATCGACGGTGCGCCGGGTTCCCGGCGCCACCACATGATCACCGATGCGGAAAGGTTTAACCTGCGTCAACCGCGTCCCTTCGTCTTGGTCTTGCCCACCTGTGCGTTCTTGGCGAGAAAGTCGATGATTTTGCCGGCAACATCAATACCCGTCGCCTTTTCGACCCCTTCAAGGCCCGGCGAGGAATTCACCTCCATGACCACCGCACCGTGATTGGAGCGCAGCATGTCGACGCCGCAGACATTCAGGCCCATGGTCTTGGCGGCCCGCACAGCGGTGGACCGTTCCTCCGGCGAGATCTTCACCGCGGCCGCGCTGCCGCCGCGATGAAGGTTGGAGCGGAACTCGCCTTCCGCGCCCGTGCGCTTCATCGCCGCGATCACCTTGCCGCCGACGACAAGGGCCCGGATGTCGGTGCCGCCCGCCTCCTTGATGAATTCCTGAACCAGGATGTTCACGTTTGCGCCTCGGAAAGCCTCGATCACGGATTTCGCCGACCGTTCGGTATCCGCCAGAACCACCCCGATGCCCTGCGTTCCTTCCAGAAGCTTGATCACCACCGGAGCGCCGCCGGCAGTGTGCAGCACCTCCTCGGTCATCTTGGGATCATGCGCGAAAGTGGTGACCGGCAAGCCGATCCCGTCGCGGGCCAGAAGCTGCATGGAGCGCAGCTTGTCGCGCGACCGGCCGATCGCCACCGACTCGTTCAGCGGAAAGACACCCATCATTTCGAACTGGCGCAGGACCGCCAGGCCATAAAAGGTGATCGAGGCGCCGATTCTCGGGATCACCGCATCGAAGCCGGTCAGCTTGTTACCGTTGTAGTAGATCTCCGGCCGCCGCGAGGCGATGTTCATGTAGCATCTGAGCGTGTTGATGATGTCGAGTTGATGGCCGCGTTCTTCAGCGGCTTCCTTCAAACGCCGGTGCGAGTAGAGATCGGGATTCCGTGCCATCATTGCAATTTTCATCGAATTCAGCCCTTCGGGTTCAATTCCGCGTTTCCGGACCGGTCGGCAGATCTCCCGCGGGTGATTCTGCGTTCCAGCCTTCCGATATAAGTACTTGTTTTTATTTAGTGCCTTGTTGTTGGGGCGGGCTTGCCTGCCAGAAAGGACCGGCCGGCATCCACCAGGACATTGTGCCGCCTTATGGCCGTCCGCCCGAGTATCATGTCGAAACCCATATTCGCGCGGTTTGCTAGGGAAACGTCCACATGCCAGTGGTGGTTCCCCAGGTGAAGCACGGTGCGTATGACGATCCGCCGCTCGGGAACGCCGCTGGTGTTCTTGATGTCGCGCTCGTCCAGCACCGGCACTTCGACCCTGAAATCCCTGTGGTGCCGGGAAGCAGGCACCCGGAAGCGGACCCATTTCGCATCGTTCCGCTCGAAGACCTCCTGGTCTTCCGCATGAAGCGCCGACGTCCGTGCTCCCGTGTCGATCTTGGCCCGCATGTCGAAAACGCCCAATTCCGGCAGACTGACGATCTCGCGCCAGCCGATAATGTCCGCGGCGAGCGCCACGCGCCCCTTCTTCACCCTTGTCATTCAGCGGATTCCTGACGCTCCCGTCAGACGGAGCGCCTTGTAGCCTACCCTTTTTGCGACCATTACATGCCCCGCCGCCTTGCGCAACATGGTTGCGGAACGAGGCAATGCCCGCTTGCCGCCGCGCGCAGGCTTACACCGGATTATCCGGAGCTTTCGCCGTCATAGGGGTTTTTCGGCTCCCGGTCCTCAGACAGGCTGCGCCGGGTCTCCTGCGTCAGATTTTCGATCGCATCGGCCAGGTGGACTTCCTGGATATTGTAATCGCCGCGCGCGACCCTGAGCTTGTGCGCCTCCAGCATGACCTCGCCCATCTGCACCCCTTTCGGTGGCACGAACCGGTAGCTCGCCAGCTCGATCGGGAAGCCGAGCGGATCGCGGAAATAGATCGAGTCCATGAACCCCCGGTCCACCGGACCGCTGTGTTTCACGCCGCGCGCATCGAGCCGTTCGGCGACCTGGCGGAAAGTGGCCTGCGAGACATTGAGTGCCAGGTGATGCACACAGCCGATCGTCTGCGGAGCCGGGTCCGCGCCGGGCTTGCGGTCCTCACTGGTGAAGATTGTGATCAGCCTGCCGTCGCCCGGATCGAAATAGAGATGGCTCTGCTCCGGAACGTCGAGATTGGGCTGCTCGAACACGAACGGCATGCCCAGAACCCCTTCCCAGAAGTCGATGGATGTCTGCCGGTCGGCGCCGACCAGAGTGATGTGGTGGATGCCCTGGGTCTGGATCTTGCGCATCATGCCCTCCCTCTGCACATGCGGTGGAAGCTCAAGACTAGGATCGCGGGCGGAAGGAAGCAAACTTCACGGCCCCTCTTCCCTTCTTACGTAAAAACGCTAAGCTTGGGGCAACTGCCACCAACCGCCCGACCAGAATTTTACCCTTGCCCCGGCCGTCTCGCGCGCCGGTGCAGACGCGACGCTTCCGGGCCAGGATTCAGAATGGACATGCCAACGAAAGAACCGGAGCCGCGCGAGGCTTCCGGCGCTTCCAGCCCCACTGACGGCAACCGTATACAACGGAAATTTGCCGAGATGACTGCGAACCTGCCGTCCAACACCGTCGGCGCCCTGTGGATCCTGCTTGCGGCATTCCTGTTTTCCATCATGGTCACGCTGATCAAGTTCGTCGGCCAGGATCTCAGCGTGTTCCAGATCCTGGTCGTCCGCCAGGCGCTCATGCTGGCGATCGTCGCGCCGAAAATCCTCCGGGGACTGCCGACCTCGCTGGCAACAAAGCGGCCCGGCCTGCAACTCACCCGTATCGTCGTTGCGGCCACGGCCATGCTGTGCGGCTTCACCGCGGTCATCGAACTGCCGCTGGCGGACGCCACCGCGATCAGCTTTTCCAAGACGTTCTTCCTGACGATCTTCGCCATCTGGCTGCTCGGCGAAACCGTCGGCATTCACCGCTGGGGCGCGACCATCGTCGGTTTTCTCGGCGTGCTCCTGATGCTGCGCCCGCACGGAGAAGGCCTGGTCGACCCTTACGCCCTCCTGGCCATCGCCGGCGCGGCCTGCGCCGGCCTGGTGATGATCGTCGTGCGCATGCTGACGCGTACCGACGCGCCGGTGACCATCCTGACCTATCAGGCCTTCGGGGTCGGGCTGATCATGCTTGTTCCCGCAGCCCTCACCTGGCAGGCGCCGACGCTCACCGAATGGGGGCTGCTGCTTCTGGTCGGCATCGTCTCCTGGGCGGCCCAGATGGCCAATATCCAGGCGTTCCGGGCGGGCGAAGCAACCGCGATCGCTTCGCTCGACTACACCAGGTTGCTCTATGCAACGATCTTCGGCGCCGTGATCTTCAGCCAGTGGCCCCGTATCGAGACCCTTTTCGGCGCGGCCGTCATCATCGCCGCCTCGATCTACACCGTCCGCCGCGAAGCCAAACGCGGCCGCGAACTCGCCCGCGCCGCCGACGCGCGCGGGTATTCGAACTGAGTTTTTAAACGTCTTTTTAGGCTACCCGGAGAATTACCCTCGAGCCGCCCCGGCCTCGAGCCGGGGCCTCATCGAATTGGGGCCAGGTCCCGGATCAGGTCCGGGACGGCAATTCCGGATCTGGCGGCAGGAAAACTCGACCACCTAATCCAGTTGTCATCCCGGCCTGCCGCTGCGCTTCAGCCGGGATGACAACCGACAAACACGAAGCTGCTTCAAGCACTTTGAGCGTGGACGGCGGCGCGTTTCTTGGCTTCTTCCTCGACCAGTTCCTTCTTCGACAGCTTGCCGACCATGGTCTTCGGCAATTCGTCCCGGAACTCGAATTCGCGCGGCATTTCAATGGTCGACAGGTGGTTCTTCAGGAAGGTTTTCAGCTCTTCGCCCGTCAGCGAACAGCCTTCCTTCAGCTTGACGAAGGCCTTGGGCGACTGGCCGCGGTATTCGTCCGGAATGGCGATGACGATCGTCTCGTCCACCGCCTCGTTCTGGTAGATCGCCTCCTCGATCACCCGAGGATAGACGTTGTAGCCGGAGCACAGGATAAGGTCCTTGATCCGGTCGACCAGATAGATGTAGCCGTCCTCGTCCTGGTAGCCGACATCGCCGGTATGCAGATAACCGTCCGCGGTGATCGTGTCGGCGGTGGCATCGGCCCGCTTCCAGTAGCCCTTCATCACCTGGGGACCGTGGAGCAGCAATTCGCCCTTCTCGCCCTCCGCGACTTCGCTCGTGCGGTCCTCGATGCTGACGAAGCGCGCGCTGGTGCCTGGGACCAGCCGGCCGATGGAGCCCGCCCGGCTGGTCCGGTCGAGCGGATTGACCGCCGCGACCGGGGAGGTTTCCGTCAGGCCGTAGCCTTCCACCAGAACGCAGCCGGTGAGCTTCTCGAAGCTCTCCTTCACCTCAACGGGCAGCGGCGCGCCGCCCGACAGGCACAATTCGATGCTGGACAGATCGTAATTCGCGGTCAGCGGCGAATTGCTGATCGCCGTGTAGATGGTCGGCACGCCCGGAAACAGCGTCACTTTCTTGCGCCTGATCGCGTCGAGCAGCGCCTTCAGTTCGAAGCGCGGCTGCAGCACCATCTCCGCGCCCAGGATGATCGACAGGTTCTGCGCCACCGTCATGGCGAACACATGAAAGAACGGCAGGACACAGAGCATCTTCTCCATGCCCGGCTGCGCCTTCTCGAAGACGCAGGACATCTGCTCGATATTGGCGGACAGGTTCCTGTGGGTCAGCATCGCGCCCTTAGGAACGCCGGTGGTGCCGCCGGTATATTGCAGGACCGCGATTGCCTCCGCCGGATCGATCTCGACCGGTTTCGGATGCGCGCCCGCATTCTGCAGGTCCGCAAAGCGGATATGCGCATCGTCCCGGGGGATGTCGGCGATTTCCCTGCGCTTGAACAGGCCGAACAGCACCTTCTTGACCGGCGGCAGGCAGAAGGTCATCGGACAGACGACGATCTTGTCGAGGGTCCTCTCCTTCCGGACCGCCTCGACCTTGTCGTAGATCACCTTCAGGTCCATCGTCACCATGATGCGCACATCCGCGTCGCGCGCCTGGAAGGCGATCTCGCGCTCGACATAGAGCGGATTGAAGTTGGCGACCGTGGCGCCGATCTTCAGGATGGCGAAATAGAAGATCGTGTAGAAGGGCGTGTTGGGCAGGCACAGGCCGACATGAACGCCGGGTCCGACGCCCATGGCCTGAAGGCCGGCCGCGGTGCTGTCGACCAGCGCGCCGAGTTCGGCATAGGTCCACACCTTGCCCATGAAATCGGCGGCCGGGCGCGATCCGTATCTCGCAACGCTGGCTTCGAGATACTCGTGTACTGGACGGGGCTCGAATGCCGCGTTCCACTCCTCCGCAGTCGTCATAACGTTCTCCAACGCGTTTTTTTCGCTTCACTGCGCGGACCGGTTGCAACTCTAATTTTTCCTGAAAATACAAAAGCTTACAGGAAAATTTCGCTCCCCGCTGCAACGGGATGTCAACAAAGCGTCACCTCTTAGGGCTTCTCCTGACATGACGCAACCTTCCGTTCACGTCAACTCGCGACGTAACGACACCCCTCCACTTTTTCCAAAGAAGACGCTCATGGGGTTAAGATAAGTTCGCCTGCAGGATTGGCAATAGCCGTGCCAAATCAGAAACTTATCCGCAGCCATGAATTTCCTGCGTAAATTACCGTTTCGGCCAGGCCCAGCGGGGCGGCTCCAGACCGTCCACGACCGTCTCCCCCAGTTCCTTGCGCAGATCGTAGCGTACGCAGCCGGTTTCTCCCGCCAGGAACGAGACGAGATCCGCCGCGTGAGAAACGACGATCACCTGCGTCTTCTCCGCCGCCTTGCTGATCAGGCGGGCAAGCGGTTCCAGGAGCACCGGATGCAGGCTGGTTTCAGGCTCGTTGAGCACGATGAGCGGCGCCGGCCGGGGCGACAGGAGCGCAGCGGTCAGAAGCAGGTAGCGCAAGGTTCCGTCGGACAGTTCGCCGGCCCGAAGCGGCCGCAGCAGCCCCTTCTGCCGCATCAGCAATTCGAAATAACCTTCGTTGACGGCAATTTCGATCGTGGCGCCGGGAAAGGCATCGTCGATGGCTTCCGCCAGCAGCCGTTCGTCGCCGATTTCCAGGATCGTCTGAAGGGCAGCCGCCAGATCGCCGCCATCCGAACTCAGGACCGGCGTCCGCGTGCCGATCTTCGGAAACCGCGCCGGGGCGTCCCGGTCGGTGCGCAGGTGGTCGTAAAACCGCCAGCCGCGCATGCGCTCGCGCATCACCAGGAGCTCCAGCCCGTCCTTCGGATCGGCCGCATGGGTCATCATGCTGTCGAAACGGGCAAGGTTCTGAACGACCGGCATCCTCTGACCCTTGCCGTCGAGCACCCGCACGGTCGGCCCGTTCCGCCCGGCGATCTCGTTGGAGCGCGACAGCGCCTCACCGGCCCAAAGCGCCTCCGCCTTGATTTCCGGATCCATCGAAAAGAAAGATCTGCCGGCATCCGCCGGAAGGCCGAGATCGATGGCATAGCCGTAATCCTCGTCCGCGAAGCCGAGCCTCAGGCTGATCACCGCCTTGCGCACGGTACCCTGAACCGGCACCTCGCCCCGCTTCATACCGCGTGAAAAGGCTTCCGGCCCCGCCCAGAGCGTCGACTGCAATCCGCCTTCCGCTGCCAGCGAGGCAATCGCCCTGCCCTGCGCCACTTCCGCCAGCAGGCGGATCGACCTGTAGAGACTCGATTTGCCCGAGCCGTTCGCCCCGGTCACCAGCGTGATCCGGTCGAGCGGCAGCACGAGGTCGCGGAGCGAGCGATAGCCGGAAACTGCGAGGGTCAGGATCATGGAATGCGGATCCGCAAACCGCTCAAGAGAGATGATGTGATTCGCAATTTCTCAACTTTTGACTGTGTAGAAACGCACGATCCGAGGGGGCCGGTCCATGTATAATCCCAAAGAAGCGATTGAAGATAGCCACGCACTCAATCTGGCAATCCTGTTTTTTGCCGGGCTGCTTGTGATCGTCACGCTCATTTTTCACCACGACGGCGCTCTGAAATACTGGCTCCTGTCGGCATTTGGCGAAACCGCTCCGGGAACCGTGGTGGAGGTTCTGCCCGCGCCCGAGGACGCAGCCGGAGTGAACCAGAGAGCGCTGGAAAGCCCGCGCAATTACCTCAAGAATCTCGACGACTGGATAAGCGGTGACCGGCTCAGGATCAGCTATTTCGTCGAGGACAATCCGCATTTTCTCACCTTCACCCTGCCGAAAGACGCAGACGGTATGGAGGCGGAGCCAACTCTTCCCGTCTCCTACCTGCCGGCGAACCCGGACATCGCATATCCCGCCGACTTTCTTTCCAGCCTCGCCTTTGACAGCAAGGCCACGATCGCGGCCTTGATTGCCGGCGCGGTTCTCGTTTTTCTCGGCTTCTGGTCGGCGAAGTCCTGGTCCCGTTTCAGACGGACCATGCGCCGGTACTGAGACTGCAATTTATCCTCAAGACCCCTGATCGACCAGTTCGAACTTGTTGACGTCGAAGACGCCGAAATCGGTGATCTTCAGATGCGGGATGACCGGCAACGGCAGGAAGGCGACCTGGAGGAAGGGTTCGGCGAGGGTGCAGCCCAGCGCCCTGGCGGCCGCCCGGAGATCTTCCAGCGCGTGTTTCACGGTCTCGAACGGCTCCAGGCTCATCAGGCCGGCAAGCTGCAGCGCAAGCTCCGCCTTGACGCCGTCGCTGTCGGCGACCGCGAAACCGCCCTTCATGGCGATCACCCGGTTGACCGCGTGCGCCATCGCCTCCTCATCCGCCCCGACGACGCAGATATTGTGGCTGTCGTGGCCAACGGAAGAGGCGATTGCGCCGCGCTGCATGCCGAAGCCGTTGACGAAGCCGAGGCCGATATTGCCGGTTCCCTTGTGGCGTTCGACGACCGCCACTTTCAGCACGTCCTGTTCCACGTCGACCAGGGTCTTGCCGCCTGCCACCGGCAGGGTCCGTTTCAGGTGCTCGGTGATGATGCGGCCCGGCACGACACCGATGACATCCGCCTCGCTGTTGCGCGCCGGTATGTTGAAATGCGCCGGCGTGACCGGCTTCACCTTGACACTGTCCAGCCCGACCGGAGGAATGACGGTTCTGGTGGCAAACACCTCGTCGCTCACCATCCTGCCGCCGCTGATCACCTTCGCCACCCGGCAGTCCTCGAAATCGCTCAGGAGCACGATGTCGGCACGCTTTCCGGGGGAGACCGAGCCCCGGTCCTTCAGGCCAAAGGCATTGGCCGCCGACCAGCTCGCCGCCCGGTAGGTATCGAGCGGCCGGATGCCCTTCGCGATCAGGCGCCGGATCATGCTGTCGAGATGGCCTTCCTCGGCGATGTCGAGCGGATTGCGGTCGTCGGTGCACAGCGCCACGAAGGCCGACAGGTCCGGCGTCAGGATCGGCGCGAGCGCGTCGAGATCCTTCGACACGGAGCCTTCGCGCATCAGGATCGTCATGCCCTTGGAGAGCTTTTCCAGCGCTTCTTCCGCCGAGGTCGCCTCGTGATCGGTGCGGATCGCCGCGGCCAGATAGCCGTTGAGCGCCAGTCCGGACACCAGGGGCGCGTGGCCGTCGATATGACCGTCCTGAAACGCGGCGAGCTTGGCCAGCACCTTCGGATCGCCCGCCAGGACGCCGGGAAAATTCATGAATTCCGCGAGCCCGATGACGTTGGGATGGTTGCGGAACGGCAGCAGGTCCGCGATTTCCAGACAGGCACCCGCGGTCTCGAAGGCGGTCGCGGGAACGCAGGAGGACAGGTTGACCCTGAGATCCATCACCGTTTCGAGCGAACTGTCGAGGAAATAGCGGATCCCCTCCGCACCGAGCACATTGGCGATCTCGTGCGGATCGCAGATGGCCGTGGTCACACCGTGCGGCAGCACGCAACGGTCGAACTCGAAAGGCGTGACCAGCGAGGATTCCACATGCAGATGCGTGTCGATAAAGCCGGGCACCGCGGTCAGCCCGGCGCCGTCGATCGTGGTTTCCGCGGAATAGTCGCCATGCGTCCCGACGATGCGGTCGCCCACGACGGCAATGTCCGTTTCGACCGTGCTCCCGTCGATCACGCTGAAGAGGCGGACATTCTTCACCACCAGATCGGCGGGCCTTTTCCCCGAGCCTGCGGCAATCGCCCGGGCGAGAAACGCTTCATCATGTTTGACCGGCATAAGCCTTCACTCCGATTCTCTTCAATGTCCATGACAATACGGAACTTGCGGTGCGCATCAACGCCTTCGCCGCAGGGCCGCCGGAAGAGCCGCCCGCCGGTTTATTTTCAGGCTCCTTTCCGGAGCCTTCGCAGATTTCTCGATGCCCTATCGCCCAAAAGCCTTACCCAAGGGCAGGTCGTCGAACCAGAAGTCGAAAAAATTTTCCATGCCAGCCAGCAAGTTACCGCAGGACACCACGGAATCCTTGCGCTGCAAAAGAGAATTGGAATTGACACCGCGGCCGTTCAGGCGAATAATTTCATCAAAGTAAATTATTCAATAACCGCCGGAAAGGCGGAACGGTGCTGGAGGAGCGAGACCGGTGGAGGAGACCCGCAAGAGCGGCCGCGGTTCGAATTCCGCGCAGCTGCGGCGGTACAATGAACGCATTGTACTACAAATTCTGCGACGCGCCAGTGAAGCTTCGAAAGCCGAGCTTGCCCGGGCGGTTCAGCTCACCAATGCCGCCATCGGCGCCATCATTCAGAACCTGATCGAGGAAGGCCTGATCGTCGAGGCCGGCAAGCGCCACGACGGCAGCAGGGGCCAGCCGGCGACCATCCTGCGGCTCGCACCCGGAGGGGCCTATTCCTTCGGCGTCCGGCTGGACCGGACCAACATGGAAACGGTCCTGATGGATTTCGCCGGCCAGATCATCGACCGCCGCCTCCACGACATGATCCTGCCTGCTCCGGAAAAGGCGCTGGAAATCCTTCTGGACGACCTCAGAAGCCTGCGCGGGCACCTGAGCGAAAAGGACCAGACACGGATTACCGGGATCGGACTGGCGCAGCCGTTCAACCTCGGTGCCTGGCTGCACGATCTCGGCCTGCCGGAAGCAGACTTCCGGAAATGGGACGATTACGACCTGGCACATGCGCTTCAGGACGCCACCGGCCTGCCGGTTTTCAGCGAAAACGACGGCACGGCCGCCGCCGTGGCCGAACTGTTCTACGGCCTGGGACGGCAGAAGGACGATTTCCTGTATCTGTTCCTGGGGCCGGCCATCGGCGGCGGCCTGATCCTGAAGGGCGACGTGGTGCGCGGCACGACGGGCAACGCCGCCGATGTCGCCATGATGCCGGTTCCCCCGAGCAGCCTGCCGACCGCCCCGCCGCCCCGGCAGAGCTTCGACCTGCTGCTCGCCCGGGCCTCGCTGGTGGCTCTCGCCCGTCACCTGGACCCGGACCATTTCCCCGAATTGGGCCGCAACGACCTGCAGGCGGCGCTCGAACGCGACGATGTCAGGTTCCGGGAATGGATGGCGGACTGTGTGGCCGCGCTCGCCCTGGCGCTACGCTCGGCTTATGCGTTGCTCGACATTCCGCTAGTGGTCATCGACGGCGACCTTGAGGATCCGTTCAGGAGCAGGTTCCGGGAAGCGCTGAACAAGGCCGTCGAGGAAGCCGCACCGGAAATGCGGCAATCGCCGGAGATCCAGATCGGCAGCTTCGGCCGCGATGCCGGAGCGATCGGCGCCGCCAGCCTGCCGCAATTCTTCAACTTCTCGCCGCGGGCAGCGATCCTGACCGGCGGGAAGGAAACCGGACCTGCAGGAGCCGGACGCACGGAGGATCGTGCCGGCTTTCCGGCAAGGGCAGCGCGGTTGGGGTCACATCTGGCCATGCCCAACCGTACGGACTGACAAAGGCCAGGGAGGAGAAACGAGAATGATCCGCAAACTACTCGCAACGGGTTCCGTTCTTGCCGTCATGGCAGCAGCCCCGGCGGCGGCTGCCGACATTTCGGCCTGCCTGATCACCAAGACGGATACCAACCCGTTCTTCGTCAAAATGAAGGAAGGCGCCACGGCCAAGGCCGAGGAACTCGGCATCGAACTGAAATCCTTCGCAGGCAAGATCGATGGCGACCATGAAACCCAGGTGGCCGCAATCGAAACCTGCATCGCCGATGGCGCCAAGGGCATCCTGCTGACCGCGTCCGACACGTCCTCGATCGTTCCGGCCGTCAAGCAGGCCCGCGACAACGGCATTCTGGTGATCGCGCTCGACACGCCGCTCGACCCGATCGACGCGGCCGACGCAACCTTCGCGACCGACAACTTCAAGGCCGGCGAGCTAATCGGCAAATGGGCCGCGGCCAGCCTCGGCGACAAGGCCGCCGACGCCAAGATCGGCATGCTCGACCTCGCCATCAGCCAGCCGACCGTCGGCGTGCTGCGCGACCAGGGCTTCCTGCAGGGCTTCGGCATCGAGCTCGGCGATCCGAAAAAATGGGGTGACGAGACCGACGCACGCATCGTCGGCAACGACGTGACCCAGGGCAATGAGGAAGGCGGCCGCCGCGCCATGGAAAACCTCCTCGCCAAGGATCCGATGATCAATGTCGTCTACACCATCAACGAGCCCGCCGCCGCTGGAGCCTTCGAGGCGCTCAAATCCATCGGCCGGGAAAACGACGTGCTGATCGTGTCCGTCGACGGCGGCTGCCCGGGCGTGCAGAACGTCAAGGACGGCATCATCGGCGCGACCTCCCAGCAATATCCGCTGCTGATGGCCTCGCTCGGCATCGAAGCCATCAAGGCCTGGGCCGACAAGGGCGAGAAACCGGAACCTTCTCCGGGCAAGGACTTCTTCGACACCGGTGTCGCGCTCGTCACCGACAAGCCGGTCGACGGCGTGGAGTCCATCGACACGGCCAAGGGCACGGATCTCTGCTGGGGCTGAGCCATCTTTCGGACCGCAACTGATAAGGGGCACGGGCGACCTTGCCCCTTTTCGACGAGATCAACGGAGGTTCAACCGGACTCGATCGAACCTCCGAAAGTTGATCGATCTTAAAGTACCGGAGCATCTTGCCTGCGTTCATTTGAACACGGGCAAGATGCTCCGGTTATTCAGAGGGTTATGGGCATGTCCTCAGACACAAAAACCGCGGACGGACCCGCGGATTTCGAAGCCGCGGCAGCGTCCGGTCCACAGACCGTCGCCGCATTCGACAGCCAGGATCACGGCCTGGGCCACAGGATCCAGCACACGCTGCATATGACCCCGTCCCTGGTCCCGCTCATCGTTCTGCTGCTTTCCATCATCGTCTTCGGCCTTCTGCTCGGGTCGAAATTCTTTTCCCCCTTCGCCCTGACCCTGATCCTGCAGCAGGTGCAGATCGTCGGCATCGTCGCCGCCGCGCAGAGCCTGGTCATCCTGACCGCCGGCATCGATCTGTCCGTCGGCGCGATCATGGTGCTGTCCTCGGTCGTCATGGGCCAGTTCACCTTCCGCTACGGCTTGCCGGTGGAATTGTCGATCCTCTGCGGCCTCGTCTGCGGCACCCTCTGCGGCTATATCAACGGCTTCCTGGTCGCCAGGGTGAAACTGCCGCCCTTCATCGTCACGCTCGGCATGTGGCAGATCGTTCTGGCGACCAATTTTCTCTATTCGGCCAATGAGACCATCCGCTCGCAGGAAATCTCAGCGGAGGCGCCTCTCTTGCAGTTCTTCGGCAACAAGGTGAATGTCGGCGGAGCGATCTTCACCTACGGCGTCATCTTCATGGTGCTGCTCGTGCTGGTGCTGGCCTATGCCCTGCGCCACACCGCCTGGGGACGCCACGTCTATGCCGTCGGCGACGATCCCGAAGCCGCCCAGCTTTCCGGCGTTCAGGTCAAGAAAACGCTGATTTCCGTCTATATGCTCTCAGGGCTCATTTGCGCCTTCGCGGGCTGGGCGATGATCGGCCGGATCGGCTCGGTTTCGCCGACCACAGGCCAGCTCGCCAATATCGAATCCATCACCGCCGTGGTGATCGGCGGCATCTCCCTCTTCGGCGGCAGGGGGTCGATCCTGGGCACCCTGTTCGGCGCCCTGATCGTCGGCGTGTTCACTCTCGGCCTGCGCCTGCTCGGCGCCGACGCCCAGTGGACCTATCTGCTCATCGGATTGCTGATCATTGCAGCGGTCGCGGTCGATCAGTGGATCAGAAAGGTATCGGTCTGATGGAACCCGTTCTCGAAGCCCGCAAGCTGACCAAGCGCTATGGCCGCGTCGTGGCCATGGACCGCACCGATTTCGAACTCTATCCGGGAGAAATCCTCGGCGTGATCGGCGACAACGGCGCGGGGAAGTCCACGCTCATCAAGGCGCTCAGCGGCGCGGTGCAGCCTGACGGCGGGGAGATCCTGCTCGACGGCAGGCCCGTGCATTTCACCTCTCCGATCGACGCGCGCGACGCGGGCATCGAGACGGTCTACCAGACGCTCGCCATGTCCCCTGCCCTGTCGATCACCGACAACATGTTCATGGGGCGGGAACTGCGCAAGCCGGGGTTCCGCGGCAGGTGGCTGCGCCAGCTCGACCGTAAGCGCATGGAGGAGATCGCCCGCGACAAGCTCAGCGAACTCGGGCTGCTGACCATCCAGAACATCAACCAGGCGGTGGAGACCCTGTCCGGCGGCCAGCGCCAGGGCGTCGCGGTCGCCCGGGCAGCCGCATTCGGCTCCAAGGTGATCATCATGGACGAGCCGACGGCGGCACTCGGCGTGAAGGAAAGCCGGCGCGTGCTCGAACTGATCAAGGACGTCAGGGCCCGCGGCCTGCCGATCGTCCTGATCAGCCACAACATGCCGCATGTGTTCGAAGTGGCCGACCGCATTCACATTCACCGCCTCGGCAAGCGGGCCTGCGTGATCAAGCCCTCGGACTTCACCATGTCCGACGCGGTGGCGATCATGACCGGCGCCATGGATCCTCCGGAAGGCCTCGCCGCCTAGGGTCGGGAGCTGAACTGCCTAGATATCGCTCAGTCCGCACCATTGCCTTTTAGGGGGGCTGGCAATAAACACCAGACCGACCGGTCTCAGCTTTGCTGGAGCCCGTCCGGTGATTTCGCGGACAAGCCCCTCAGCACCCCGGGATCGATCGGCTTGCCTGCTTTCAAAACGAAAGCAGGCTGATCCAGAGAAACCGACAAACTGTTTGGACAATCGATGTTTCTGATTTGCGGTGAAGCGCTGTTCGATCTCTTCGGCGAATCCACTTCGGACGACAGCCTTTCCTTCGACGCCCGCATTGGCGGTTCGCCCTTCAACGTCGCCATGGGACTGGCGCGGCTGGAAGCGGACGCCGCGTTTTTCGGCGGCATCTCGAAGGATGCCTTTGGCGAAAAACTGGTCCAGAAACTGCGCTCCGAGGGCGTTTCCGACGCCTACATCCTGAGGACCGATTACCTGACGACCCTGAGCGTGGTGCAGAAGGACGATCACGGCAAACCCGCCTATACATTCTATGGTTCCGAAGCGGCCGACCGCATGATCACCGTTGAGGATCTGCCGGATTTCGCCGAGCCGCCACTCTTCCTGCATATCGGCTCCTACACGGCCATGGTGGAACCGGTCGCGACCGCCTTCCGGGCCCTGATCGAGCGCGAGAAGCGCAATACGCTGATCTCGTTCGATCCCAATATCCGCCCGACCGTCGTCGCCGACATGGCGCGCTGGCGGAAAAACACCGAAGCGCTGGTCCCCCTGACCGACGTCGTCAAGGTCAGTGACGAGGATCTGGCGCTGATCGCGCCGGGAGAAAAGATCGCCGACATCGCCCGCAACTGGCTTGCGCTCGGTGCGGGACTTGTGATCGTCACCAAGGGCGTCGACGGCGCGGAAGCCTTTACCCGGACCACCGAAACCGGTTGCCCCGGCATCAAGGTGGATGTCGAAGACACCGTCGGAGCCGGCGACACCTTCCAGGCGGCCCTGCTGGCCGGGCTGAAGGAAATGGGCGCGACCGACCGCAACGCGCTTGCCGCCCTCGACGAAGCCGGGCTGAAGCGCCTTCTTGAATTCGCCGTCAGCGCGGCGGCCGTCACCTGCTCCCGGCGCGGGGCCGACCTCCCCCGCAGGAGCGAACTGGAAAAAGAATGGGCCACCTTGAAATGAGGGGCTGACAAGGAAATTAAATCGATTTAAAACCCCGTTCGATTCTGGTTGCGGCATTGGCGATCCGTGACAGACTGCTGTTTAGAAGGGATGTGTGTATGGCGGTACGCGTCATTGAAGTTGAAGAATTCGACCTGGTCGTATTCGGAGCATCCGGAGACCTTGCCCACCGCAAGCTGCTGCCGGCCCTTTATCACAGGGATGCCGACGGCCAGCTGCCGGCAAATGCCCGCATCGTCTGCAGCGCCCGCCGCGACTATTCCGACGACGACTACCGCGACTACGCCAGGGAAGCCCTCAAGGAACACGTCAAGGATCTGGAAGACAAGGCTCTGGACCAGTTCCTGGAGCGCATCCGCTATGTGAAGATCGACATCGCGACCGGCAAGGGGTTCGCGGATCTCAAGACCGTTCTCGACGAGCGGGAGGACGTCGTCCGCGCTTTTTATCTGGCGGTCGGCCCGGATCTGTTCGGCACGATCTGCGAATATCTGGGTGAAGTCGGAGTCGTCAACGACCATTCCCGCGTGGTGATCGAAAAACCCATCGGCAAGGACGGCGCTTCGGCAAAGGCGCTGAACGACACGGTCGGCAAGGTCTTCAAGGAAGAGCAGATCTTCCGTATCGACCATTACCTCGGCAAGGAAACCGTCCAGAACCTGATGGCACTGCGTTTCGCCAACGCTCTCTTCGAACCGCTCTGGAACGCCGCCCATATCGATCATGTGCAGATCACGGTCGCTGAATCGCTCGGCGTCGGCGGGCGCGCCGGCTATTACGACACGGCCGGCGCCCTCAGGGACATGATCCAGAACCACCTGCTGCAGTTGCTGTGCCTCGTCGCCATGGAACCGCCGGAATCCATGAACGCCGACAGCGTGCGCGACGAGAAGCTGAAGGTCCTGAAGGCGCTCGCCCCGATCAACGAACAGAATGCCGACAAGCTGACCGTTCGCGGCCAATACCGCGCCGGAGCCTCCGCCGGTGGTGCCGTTCCGGGCTATCTGGAGGAACTCGGCGACGACGAGAGCCGGACGGAAACCTTCGTCGCTCTGAAGGCGGACATCGCCAATTGGCGGTGGGCCGGGGTGCCGTTCTACCTGCGCACGGGAAAACGCCTGGCCGCGCGCGTTTCCGAAATCGTCGTGCAGTTCCAGCCGATCCCGCATTCCATCTTCGACGCCGAAGCCGGTGCGATCACCGCCAACCGCCTGATCATCCGCCTGCAGCCGGACGAGGGCGTGCAGATGCAGATCATGATCAAGGACCCGGGCCCGGGCGGCATGCGCCTGCGCCAGGTGCCCCTCGACATGAGCTTCGCCGACGCCTTCAAGGTGCGCAATCCGGACGCCTACGAGCGCCTGATCATGGACGTCATCCGCGGCAACCAGACGCTGTTCATGCGCCGCGACGAGGTGGACGCCGCCTGGGCGTGGATCGACCCGATCCTGGCCGCCTGGGCCGCCACGAAGGACACGCCGAAAGGCTACACGGCCGGCACCTGGGGACCGTCCGCCTCCATTGCGCTGGTCGAGCGTGACGGCCGCACCTGGGCGGAAGACGACAGCAACTAGACGGGTATCACTTGGCGGCGCCGCCCAGTGATACCCCTGCACTTTAATCGATTAGAGGGCTGCATCGGATCAACCTTGCCCTATCTGCCCAGAGAGAAGACACAGCCAGACCGGCCTTCCGGTTAGCAAAGGACTTGAAGCCATGACCATCCAGGATCGCATCGGCGACGTTACCGAACGGATCGTCAAACGCAGCCATGACAGCCGCTCCACCTACCTGGAACGGATCGGCAAGGCTGCTGAAAAAGGCCCGCAGCGCTCGCGCCTGTCCTGCGGCAACCTTGCGCACGGTTTCGCCGCCTGCGGTGTTTCCGACAAGCAGGCGCTGTCCGGCGATGTCGTGGCGAACCTCGGCATCATCACCGCCTATAACGACATGCTGTCGGCGCATCAGCCCTACGAGACCTATCCGGCGCTGATCCGCGACGCGGCCCACGAGGCCGGCGCGGTCGCCCAGGTGGCCGGGGGCGTTCCCGCCATGTGCGACGGCGTCACCCAGGGCCAGGAGGGTATGGAACTGTCGCTGTTTTCCCGCGACATCATCGCCATGGCAGCCGCCGTCGGCCTGTCGCACCAGATGTTCGACGCCGCCGTCTTCCTCGGCATCTGCGACAAGATCGTTCCGGGCCTTGCCATCGCTGCGCTCTCCTTCGGCCATCTTCCGGCGGTGTTCATTCCCGCCGGCCCGATGACGACCGGCATCTCGAACGACGAAAAGGCCAAGATCCGCCAGCTCTATGCGGAGGGCAAGGTCGGCCGCGAGGCGCTGCTGGAGAGCGAATCCCGCGCCTATCACGGACCCGGCACCTGCACTTTCTACGGCACGGCCAATTCCAACCAGATGCTGATGGAGATCATGGGCCTGCACATGCCCGGTGCCTCCTTCGTCAATCCGGGCACGCCCTTGCGCGACGCGCTGACGAAGGAAGCCGCCAAGCGGGCGCTGGCGATCTCCGCGCTCGGCAACGAATACACGCCCGCCGGCGAGGTCATCGACGAGAAGGCCATCGTCAACGGCGTCGTCGGCCTGCATGCCACGGGCGGATCCACCAACCATACCATGCATCTGGTCGCCATCGCAGCGGCTGCGGGCATCAAGCTCACCTGGGACGACATTTCCGCGCTCTCCGACGTGGTGCCGCTGCTCGCCCGCGTCTATCCGAACGGCAAGGCCGACGTGAACCATTTCCAGGCGGCCGGCGGCCTCGCCTTCCTGATCCGCGAACTCCTGTCCGAAGGCTATCTGCACCAGGATGTGAAGACCGTCTACGGAACCGATCTTTCGGGCTACACGGTCGAGGCCAAGCTCGACGCGGACGGCACGGTCCGGCGCGAAACCGCGCCGCAAGCGTCCGGCGACGAGACGGTTCTGGCACCGGTCTCTGCCCCCTTCCAGCCGACCGGCGGGCTGAAGATGCTCACCGGCAATTTCGGCAAGGCGGTCATCAAGATCTCGGCTGTCGCGAAAGAACGGCACGTCATCGAGGCTCCCGCCCGCGTCTTCCACTCCCAGGAGGATTTCCTGGCGGCCTTCAACAACAAGGAACTGACCGGCGACGTCGCCGCCGTCGTCCGCTTCCAGGGCCCCAAGGCCTGCGGCATGCCGGAACTGCACAAGCTGACGCCCTGCCTCGGCATCCTGCAGGACCGTGGGCACAAGGTCGCGCTGATCACCGACGGACGCATGTCCGGCGCGTCCGGCAAGGTTCCGGCCGCCATTCACGTGACGCCGGAAGCCGCAGCCGGCGGCCCGATCGCCAGGATCCGCGACGGCGACATGATCCGCATCGACGCAGTCACAGGCGAATTGAAGGTGCTTGTGGACGAAGCCGAGTTCAACGCCCGCCCGGCCGCGGAGGCCGATCTGAGCGACCATCAGTTCGGCGTCGGCCGCGACCTGTTCGCCGCCTTCCGCGCCAATGTCGGCACGCCGGACACCGGCGCGCACGTGTTTAGAGGGTGAAGATCGAGGTAGCGGCTGGGCTGTGGTCACCATTTCACGTTTGGCAACGCCGCCCCGGCCTAGAGCATCCTGCGTTCAAGCGAACGCAGACAAGATGCTCTAGCATATTGAGAGCGATCAACTTTTGGACGTTCGACCGATTCCGGTTGAACGTCCGTTGATCTAGAGCCGGGGCCGGAGAGCATCGCCAAGGTCCCGGATCAGGTCCGGGACGGCACTGTGGACATGGCGTAGCAGTTCAATTCATTCGGCCCGCATCCGCCGAAACGGGCGCAAGGGCGGCAGGTTTGAGAAATCGGAGGGAAGATGGCCCAGGACATAGAAAAAATCGAACAGGTGATGTGCGCCGCCCCGGTGATCCCGGTTCTGGTCGTGGAAGACCCGAAAAAGGCCGTGCCGATGGCCGAGGCACTGGTGCGCGGCGGCCTGCCGGCGATCGAGATCACCTTGCGCACGCCGCATGCGCTCGAGGCGATCGACGCGGTCAACGAACATGTGGAAGGCGCCATCGTCGGCGCGGGCACCGTTCTGGACGGCAAGCAATATGACGAAGCGGTGTCCGCCGGCGCCCGTTTCATCGTTTCCCCCGGCGCGACCCAGGCCCTGCTCGATGCGGCGGACCTGCACAGCGTGCCGCTTCTGCCCGGCGCGGCCACGGCTTCCGAAGTCATGTTCCTGCTGGAACGCGGCTACAAGCGCATGAAGTTTTTCCCGGCGGAACAAGCCGGCGGCGCCGGCTTTCTGAAGTCCCTCTCCTCGCCGCTGGCGGGCGCCAAATTCTGTCCGACCGGCGGGGTCAGTCTGGACAAGGCGCCGGACTATCTCAAGCTGCCGAACGTCCTGTGTGTCGGCGGCTCCTGGATCGCGGATGCAAAGGCGATCGCCTCGGAAGACTGGAGCGGCATCGAGAAACGCGCCCGGGCCGCGACCGGTCTACAAGTTTAACTTTGCCGAACGGGAAGGAAAAGCCGGGCGGATGAACCGCGGCTCAGACTGCTGACAAAGGCACTCCCTCGCCGTCGTCATCCCGGCCAAGCGTTAGCGCAGAGCCGGGATCGGAGAGGCACAAGTCTTTGCCAGCGCAATTTCTTTTCCACCGACAGCCCCAGGTTCCCCGATCCCGGATCTTCGCTGCGCTGCGTCCGGGATGACGATCTGGAGGTTTGTCGGCAAACAAACTGAGCCGGGCGGATGAACCGCCCGGCTCTTCTTGTCTGGCCGGTCCGTCAGTGACGGCTGGCCCATTCGTCGATTTCACGCTCGGCTTCGTCGCGAGACTTGCCGTAGAGCTCCTGGATCTTGCCGGCAAGCTGCTCGCGATTGCCTTCGATCCGGTCCAGGTCGTCGTCGGTCAGCTTGCCCCACTGTTCCTGGGCCTTGCCTTTGACCTGCTTCCAGTTGCCTTGAATGATATCCCAGTTCATCGTTTCACTCCTGTTGAGGGCAGTCCGGATATCCGGCCTCGGTTTCTGCCGGCCGGCTGCCGTTGCGGTGCGAGTTTCAGAAGATGCCGGACGGTCCTTGTGCTGCCGTCCGTTTTTTAAAAGGCCGCTCGACGGTTAAGTGTGGGCGGAGTGCCGTCGAGCGGCCTTGCCGGGCTGCTCGGGAGAGGACCCCGAAGCAGCCCAAGCCCTTACTTAGTGGGTGTCCTCGTAGGCCGGCTGGGCTTCGAGCTGCTCCTTGGTGGCGCCGACATAGATGCGCAGGTCGTCACCGTCTTCGTCGCGAATGATCTGCAGCTCGTCGAAGGTCACGGCGACCTCCTTCTCGCCGATGCCGAGGAAACCGCCGACATCCAGGATGACCTTCTGGATCTTGCCGTCATCGGACATGATCAGACTGTCGACTTCGCCGATATTTTCGTCGTTGGCGTCATAAACCGCGGCTTCCTGGAAATCCTCGGCCGTCAGTTCCTCGACCTTCGCGGCCGTGTAACCTTCCTTCTCCACCTCTGCTCGCGGCAGCAGCGGACGGCCATCGGCGTCGGAGCCCGACACCATCGCGGTCTCGGTCGCGTCAGCCGGCTTTTTCGTCATCTCGGTGGATGCCGTCTTGTCAGCCATGTGATCGGGATCTTCATAAGCCGGGGCTTCGGTCAGGACGTCCTTGTTGGCATTCACCACCAGGAAGAAATCGTCCGGGTCATCCTGCTCGCGGACAACCTTGATCTGGTCCATCGGCAGCGCGATGTCCTTCTCGCCGATGCCGAGGAAACCGCCGACACCCAGAATGACCGCCTTCACCGAACCGTCGAAACCCAGGATAACGTCATCGACTTCACCGATATCGTCCCAGTCCTGCTCTTCGCCGGCTTGAGCGTGATAGTCTTCGCTGAACCGGTCATAGTCTTTCTCGACCGAATAAATCCGCATGCCGATCAGGTCAGATGCGCGGATGTCGTTTATCTGAGCGGATTGCTGGAATTCATAAGTCTGAAGGGGTTTTACTTCATTTGCCGCGTAAACTGCCGTAGACAGCATCAGGCTCATCGCGGTTGCCGTAACAATCCGTTTCATTTTCTTCATCCTCACGCAGTAATTTGTTGAGACCGCCTTCGTCTGTGTTATTGTCGACGAGGCGGTTACTGGGAGAACTATCGAGATCGGGAGAAGTTCCGGAACAATTTCTTTTTTTTGAAGACGGCCGGAAAAGAAGTGGCAAACCCTGGTGCGGCGGCCGGTTGCCGCCCGGCGGCGATGGGCCGAAGCCGGCTGCCGGCCGTCTCCCAAGACCTATGTCAGGCGTCTTCCGCCTCGCCGGCCGTTTCCGGAGAACCGGCTTCCGGCTCCTTGTCGCTTTCCTCGAGCGTCCGGTTCCACAGGAGCCGCATGCCCGCGGAGGTCTCGGTCCGCCAGGCAAACTCGGCGACCACCGGCCTCTCGAATTTCTTCATGGTCAGCAGCACTTCGTCCGGCAGCGCGGCCAGTCCCTTGGCGGTCACCCGGCAACCGTTATTGCCGGCATCGACGATTGTCCCACTGATCTCGGTAATGCCTTCCAGATCCGCGATCTTCACCGGAATGCTGACATTGTTGCGTTTCTCGCGGCGCTTGTCGGTGACGACCTTGTCGCTCTTGGGAAAGACGACGGCCGCATCATTGCCCTTCACCGAGGTCACCTGGGCCTTGACCAGCTTGCCCGCCTCCCCGGCCCGGATGCCGATGTTCTTGTAGAGCTCGTTGATGTCCGGCGATGTCAGGCAGCAGCCCCATTCGCTGACGTTGGATATCACGGCATTGATCACGGCGAGATTGTCGAAATCCACCACCAGGGCGTCTTCTTCCGCATCGGGCCGATCCTGAAGATGAGCCAGGCCGTGTTTTTTGGTTTCACCGTTCATGACACAACCCTACGCCTGCAGACTTGCAATTCGCTTAATAAAAAGGCAGCCGAAACATATTTCCGGTTTGCGGACGGGTTTCTCCGGCACAACAGGGGGTGGAGAAAACCGCTGCGGAACTTCGGCTGTTTCCGCGCTCCGTTCCGGAATTTCTTCTCCCCCTTGAGAAATTGCTATGCTATCTGATGCCCGGCGCCCGCGAGGCGCGGATTGCGGTGAATTCAATTGATTTAAGGGGATGTTTCATGGCGCACGAGGCAGCTTTTCAATCACTCGGCCAACAGGCCGAACACTTGAAAGACACCACGCTCCGGGACCTGTTCGCGGCCGACCCCGACCGGTTCGACACCTTCAGCGCCCGCTTTGACGACCTGCTCCTCGATTACTCCAAGTCCCGGATCGATGCCCGGGCGCACGAACTCCTGCTCGAGCTCGCGAAAGCCGCCGATATCGAAGGCCGGCGCGCGGCGATGTTTGCCGGTGAGAAGATCAACGCCACCGAAAAGCGCGCCGTGCTGCACACCGCCCTGCGCAACCGGTCCGAAGACCCCGTTCTGGTGGATGGCGAGGACGTGATGCCGGACGTGCGCGCGGTGCTGGACGCCATGGCGGATTTCTCGGAAGCCGTCCGCTCGGGCGACCTCACCTCCTCGACGGGAGCGCCCTTCACCGACGTCGTCAATATCGGCATCGGCGGCTCGGACCTCGGCCCGGCGATGACGACGCTGGCGCTTGCCCCCTATCACGACGGCCCGGACCTGCACTATGTCTCCAATGTCGACGGCGCACATATCGCCGACACGCTGGAAAAGCTCGATCCGGCGACCACGCTGATCATCGTGGCGTCGAAGACATTCACCACCGTCGAGACCATGACCAACGCCCAGACCGCGCGCAAATGGATCGCCGGCGCCCTGGGCGAGGACGCGGTGGGCGATCACTTCGCCGCCGTCTCCACGGCGCTCGACAAGGTCGCGGCCTTCGGCATCGACCAGGCCCGCGTCTTCGGCTTCTGGGACTGGGTTGGCGGGCGCTATTCCGTCTGGTCCGCCATCGGCCTGCCGCTGATGATCGCCATCGGTCCGGATGCCTTCACGGATTTCCTGGAAGGTGCCCACGCGATGGACACTCATTTCAGGGACGCGCCGCTGTCGGAAAATCTTCCGGTCCTGATGGCGCTGATCGGCGTGTGGAACCGGGACGTGCTCGGCCTTTCGGCCCGCGCGGTCCTGCCCTACGACCAGCGGCTCGCCCGGCTGCCGGCCTATCTTCAGCAGCTCGACATGGAATCCAACGGCAAGCGGGTGAAGCTCGACGGCAGCCCGGTGAGCGAGGAAACCGGCCCGCTCGTCTGGGGCGAACCCGGCACCAACGGCCAGCACGCCTTCTACCAGCTTCTGCACCAGGGCACGACGGTGATCCCTTGCGAGTTTCTGGTTGCCGCCAACGGGCACGAGGACGACCTGAAACACCATCACGACCTGCTGGTCGCAAATTGCCTGGCCCAGTCGGAAGCCCTGATGCTCGGGCGGACCCTGGAGGAAGCGAAGACCCTGCTGACGGCCTCCGGCATGTCCGCGGACGACGTCGAACGGCTTGCGCCGCACAAGGTGTTTCCCGGCAACCGCCCCTCGGTCACGCTCGTTCACGACAGGCTCACCCCCTTCGCGCTCGGGCGCCTGATCGCCCTTTACGAGCATCGGGTGTTCGTCGAAGGTGTGATCTGGGGAATCAACTCCTTCGACCAGTGGGGCGTGGAACTCGGCAAGGAACTGGCGACAGCCCTCCTGCCGATGGTCAAGGGGGAGGTTTCCGCGGGATCGAAGGATTCTTCGACCAAAGGCCTGCTTGCGGCGCTGAAAAACCAAGCTTAGGGAACATTTACGGCTATCCGACGTTATATAACCGGATCGGTTCGCCATATTTTCGCCTTGGCGTGGCTATCTGGTTCACTTTGTTGAAGAACTCTGACTGGAATTTCATTTTCACCGCTGGCCGGTTGCGGCAATGATGGATTGCCCCGAACTGGAAAGCAGCTTACCTTCGGTGAAACATGTATGGAAGAACGCACCGCTGCGGGCGGTTCGAAAGGGAGATGACTTGATGAAGAAGCTTGTTCTGCTTGCAGCCGTCGGCTTAGCACTCGCCGGATGCCAGTCTGACAGCCAGCGCGACCGTGCCCTTGTTGGCGGCGGTCTCGGCGCGGCGACCGGCGCGGCAATCGGTGCCGCTGCAACGGGTGATGTCGGCGGAGCTCTGGTCGGCGGTGCCATCGGTGCTGCGGGCGGTGCGATCGTCGGCGGCGCCACGACCCCGAAGAACTGTGTCGCCTATGACCGCTACGGCAACCCCTACCGGGTCGCATGCCCGTAATATTATGTGATAAACATTTTATTTCGGCATTTGGGCCGGCAGGAAGAACGTGATGAAAAAAATATTCCTGGTTGCTGCAGCAGCCGCCCTCCTGGCAGGTTGCCAGTCTGACAGTCAAACGGACCGCGCCCTTGTCGGCGGTGGTCTCGGTGCAGCAACCGGTGCCATCATCGGCGCAGCAGCCGGCAACGGCGTGGGCCCCGCCCTCGCCGGTGCCGCGATCGGCGCCGCAGGCGGCGCCATTGTCGGCGCGGCCACGACGCCGAAAAACTGCGTCGCCTATGACCGATACGGCAACCCTTACCGGGTCGCCTGCCCGTAACAGCAGGTCTTGGATAAACACCGGACCGGTAATCGTCTGTTAACCATAAATCTCCACCCTTGGCGGATGTCTGTTTTCGCGAAGGGATTCAGGATGAAACCCATTCTAGGGGCAGTAGCCCTCGCCTGCCTTCTGGCGGGCTGCGCCAATACCGAAAGCCAGCGGGACCGGATGCTGATCGGCGCCGGGCTCGGAGCAGCGACCGGCGCCACGATCGGCGCCGTCGCCGGATCGACCGTGAACGCCTCACTCGCGGGTGCCGCCCTCGGCGCCATCGGCGGCGGTCTGGTCGGCGTCGTCACCACCCCGCGCAACTGCATCGCCCATGACGAATACGGCACGCCCTACAAGGTGCGCTGCCCGTGATCTGACAAGTCGGGAAACACAAAAAGCCGGTTCCTGGAACCGGCTTTTTTCGTGGGCAAGCCCTGTGGATTTCCACGCTCCCTCCGGTCATGCCATGACTTGGCCCGTTGGTGTCCGGTTGAAATTGGCTTAGCAGTCACAACAGGCTGTGATTTATGGACTTATCCCATTTCCGGGCTGTCAGGACTTTGGAAGGCTTCGCCGCATGCTCCCCTCTCCCCCCTTGCGGGAGAGAGATGTCTCCGGCAGGAGACAGAGGGGGGGGTAAAGCGGTTCCACGAACTCGAAAAACCCTTGTCTGACGAGAGGTTGCCCCCCTCTGTCAGCTTTGCTGACATCTCCCCCTCAAGGGGGGAGAGAGGTGCAAGACCCGCAATCCGAGACCTCATCGAAGGCCGCTCCTGAACCCGACACCAGTGGGCTTGACCGTCGTATCCTCTATCCCGGCTCGCGTTCCGCTTGGCCGGAATGACACGTTTTCTGCCAAGCCAGACTATCCACTTTGTGCCGTCCCGGACTTGATCCGGGACCTTTGCACAGTCCGGGAGAGGCCGCCGGATCAGGTCCGGGGCTGCCAATCCCGATGGCTGGCTGCCTCAGGCTGCCTGGCTGGCCTTTTCCTGCGTCAGCGCGGTGGCCGGATCGACATAGTCGTAACCGAGCGCGGAGGCCACGGCCTGGCAGGTCACCTGGCCGCCGATGACATTCAGGCCCGGCAGGAAATACGGGTCGTCGAGAAGCGCCTTCTTCGCGCCCTTGTCGGCGAGCGCCAGCGCGAACGGCAGCGTCGCGTTGTTCAGCGCATGGGTGGAGGTCTTCGGCACGGCGCCCGGCATGTTGGCGACGCAGTAATGCACCACGCCGTCGACGATATAGGTCGGGTCGGAGTGGGTCGTCGCCTTGGAGGTCTCGAAGCAGCCGCCCTGGTCGATGGCGACATCCACCAGCACGGAACCCGGCTTCATCCGGCGGACGAGATCTTCGGAGACCAGCTTCGGAGCGGCGGCTCCGGCGACCAGCACCGCGCCGATCACAAGGTCGGCTTCCAGAACCTGGGCCTCCAGCGCGGCCTTGGTGGAATAGACGGTCTTCAGCGCCGGGCCGAAGGTCTGGGCCAGGTTGCCGAGGACGGCCGTGCTGCGGTCGAGAACGGTGACATCCGCGCCGAGGCCGATCGCCATGGTGATGGCATGCGATCCGACGACGCCGCCGCCGATCACGACGACCTTCGCCGGCTCGACGCCGGGCACGCCGCCGATCAGCGTGCCGGAGCCGCCATGGGCCTTTTCCAGCGCCTTGGCGCCGGCGATGACGGACAGACGACCCGCGACCTGGGACATGGGCACCAGAAGCGGCAGGCCGCCCTTTGCGTCCACCACGGTTTCATAGGCGATGCAGGTCGCGCCGGACTTGACCAGATCGGCGGTCTGCGCCGCATCCGGCGCAAGGTGCAGGTAGGTAAACAGGATATGGTCCGGACGCAGCATGGCCCGTTCGACCGCCTGCGGTTCCTTCACCTTGACGATCATCTGCGCCGCGTCGAACACCTCCCTGGCGCCCGGCAGGATTTTCGCGCCGGCAGCCTCGTAATCCGCGTCGCTCGCCCCGATGCCGGCACCGGCATTGGTCTCGACAACGACCTCATGCCCGTGCGCGACCATCTCGTGGACGCTGTCGGGGGTCAGGCCGACCCGGTATTCGTGGTTCTTGATTTCCTTCGGCACACCAATGCGCATGATCCCAACTCCTCTGGAAGCATTTTGATTGGTTTTGAGTCTACGCCTCCCGGCGTCGAATGTGCTTGCGTTCACCCCGCCCCGAAGCGAGGTCGATGCAATTTTCTTGCGTTAACTGGACAGTTAATCGAATTTTCTGCTAGAAATGACTTGAATGCCAGCGAATTGTGCGACGCAACAAATGAAACTCGACCGTCTCGACCGGAAAATCCTCAGCGTCCTGCAAAGCGACGGCCGCATCGCCAACGCGGACCTTGCCGAGCAGGTGGGCCTGTCCGCGTCCGCCTGCCTGCGGCGCGTGCGGGCGCTGGAAGAGGCGGGCGTCATCGAGAAATACGTGGCGCTGCTCGACCAGCGCAAGCTCGGCCGGCGCATGGATATCTTCGTCGAGATCTCGCTCACCGGCCAGTCCAGGGAGACGCTGGAGAATTTCGAACGCGCCGTCGCGCGCTCCAGTGAAATCATGGAATGTTTCCTGATGGCGGGCGACGCGGATTACATCCTCAGGCTCACCGCCGAGGACCCGGTCGATTTCGAGCGCATCCACCGCGACCACCTGGCCCGCCTGCCCGGCGTGCTCAGAATGAAATCCTCCTTCGCCATCCGGCCCATCGTGCGGCGCACCGCAATCCCGCTCGACAGGGACGGCTAGGCCGGATAGCGATCGACTTAGCCGCGCTGACCGGTCGAAGTCCATCTGCATGCTTCTATCTATGAAGTTTTCCTGTCCCGAGCTGTCAGGACTTCGGGAAGCACAGCCGCCCGCTCCCTCTCCCATTGCGGACAGAGCTATGGCACATGGCAGTGCTTGACTCCCTCTCCCGTTGGGAGAGGGTTGGGGTGAGGGGTTAAAACGTCGGAAAATATGGAGGGGCATACCCCCTCACCCGGAGCTGCGCTCCGACCTCTCCCCATGGGAGAGGTTACCGGGACCTATCACTGACATTTTCAGTCAACTACGTTAGCCCTGCCCGCAAAGGGGAAGATAGGAGTCCGATGCAAGCCCTGAGACCATCTCCATGATTTCACAGCCGGTCCCAGCGCGAGGCACCATGCAGTCTCGACGCCGGTTGCGCTGGCGGCTATAGTCCGCTTCCGTTCGATTGCCTGTCCTTCAAGGAACCCGCCCCGGTGTCCCACACGATTACCCGCTTTCTCGATACCACCTATCAGCTTGCCGAATGCCCGACCTGGGACGACAGAAAGAACCGCCTGCTGTGGGCCGACATCCAGGGCCGCACCATCCAGTCGATGGACTGGGCGAGCCGGGAGATCGTCACCTGGCACTTCGACAACGAGGTCGGCTCCTTCGGCCTGACGGAAGACGACCGGCTGGTGGTGGCTGTCTGGGACAAGGTCCTGCTGTTCGATCCCGAAACCGGCGCGAGCGAGGTTCTGGCCGAAGTCCAGGCGGACGAGCCGCGCACGCGGCTGAACGACGGCAAGGTCGGCCCGGACGGCGCTTTCTGGGTCGGCACCATGGACACCAATTCCCCGCGCGAACCGATCGCCGGCCTCTACCGGGTCGACGCCGGCGGCGACGTCGCCGAGATCCGGGATGAACTCCAGTGTTCCAACGGCCTCGCCTGGACGCCGGACGGCACCTACATGTACCACGCCGACAGTTCCCCGGGCTGGATCGAATATTACAGCTTCGATCCGGCGACCGGTGCGCTCGGCTCCAAGATGCTCTATGCCCAGCAGACCAACGAGACCGGCCGGCCCGACGGCGCGACCGTCGACGCGGACGGTAATTACTGGAGCGCCGGCGTCTCCGCCGGACTGCTGAACTGCTTCGCGCCCGACGGCAACCTGCTGCACGCCATCAGGATGCCGGTCGACAAGCCGACCATGCCCTGCTTCTGCGGCCCAGATCTGGACCACCTGATCGTCACCAGCATCAAGCAACCTGCTGACCCGACCGCCATCGAACCTGACACGCTGTCCGGCGGCCTGTTCCTGGTGGATGGCCACGGGCAAAAGGGATTGAAGACATACCGGTTCAAGGTCTGATCACGACTGCAGCAGAGCCGCGAACCCGTACAGGCTATGGCAACGGGCAAGGCCCGGCGAGCCCGCTTGAATTCCCGGCAACGCCTAGTTCGAAGCCTCGCTTCGGGCGCCGCAATTCCTCAGCGCCTCGATCACCTGTTCGGCCCTGACACCGGGCACCTGGATCTTGGTTTCTCCGAACAGGTGCACCACGGCGGTTTCGCCGTTGCCGGTGTTTTCGTTGTAGATGCGCACCGACTGGTCCTCCGGAATCAGCACCGCCATGGCCCCGCCCTCCACGGAAAGCAGGATGGACGACGCGACGAGCGTACAAATCATCATCTGACCATTCGCTTCCTGCTGGAAGTTCAGTAGCGGCAGCCGCTGACCCGGATCGGGCGCCAGACGGTTTGCGCGGGCTGGACGAGCACCTGGCGGCTGACCGTCTTGTAGACGGCCGGGCTCTTCACCACGCGGCTCGTCGCCGGCTGAACCAGAACCTTTTCCTTGACGGTGCCGTAGATGGCCGGCTGGCGGACGGCGACCTTGGAGGCCGGCTGAACCAGAACCTGCTGGCCGACCGTCTTGTAGACGGCGGGATGCTTTACCTTGCAGAGAACCTTGCGGCCCTTGATCACCCGGTATTCCCAGCCGATGCTGGCCGGCTGCACCTGAACTTTCCGATACTGCGTCTGATAGACGGCTGGGGACGTGCGATAGCTGACGCTGCCCGGCTGCACCACGACGCGCCGGGTCCGATAGCTGTAGACCGCGGGCTCGCGTACCACGTAACTGCTGGCGGGCTGGACCAGAACCTGCTTCTGAACGGTCCTGTAGACCGGCGGCACCGTTGCCTGCTCGTAGCAGGAAAGGGCGTGCCCTCCCGCCGAAACCGTCGTGGCGAGCATTGGGCTTATCAACAGTGCGGCAGCCGCACTCCGGAAGCCGTGACGCATGAACCTGTCCCCCAGTCTTACCCGGGCATTTCCGTGCCGGAATATGCCCCGCACTCTTGACTTTAGGGAACTTCCCTAAGGGGTTAAAGCGAAAAAGTTAATATTCGTTAAGAAACCGGCTCTTCGGCCTTCGGGATGTCCTGATCGGACCGCGCGCCCTGCTCATAGTCCGTGTCTTCGTTGATGATGTGTCTTGCCTCTTCCGGCACCCATTCGCCCCAGCGCGGCTGAAGCTGGTGGTCGACGGAGACCCGGTCGTCGAAGACGAAACACTCGCCCTTCCAGAGGCTCTGGTCCTCCGGCACCTTTTCCAGATAGTTCAGGATGCCGCCTTCCAGGTGATAGACTTCCTCGAAGCCGTTCTTCAGCATCCAGGCGGTCGCCTTCTCGCAGCGAATGCCCCCGGTGCAGAACATGGCGACCTTGGGCTTTTTCTGCAGCGCGTCCTGCCCGTGCACCCAATCCGGAAACTCGCGGAACGCCTGCGTCTTCGGATTGAGTGCGCGCTCGAAGGTACCGAAGGCGTATTCGTAGTCGTTGCGGGTGTCGATCACGATCACGTCCGGATCGGAGATCAGCGCATTCCAGTCCTCCGGTTTGACGTATTCGCCGACGATCTCGTTCGGATCGATGCCTTCGACTGCAAGACGCACGATCTCCTGCTTGAGCCGCACCTTCATGCGCTTGAACACATGCCGGTGGGTCCAGGCTTCCTTGTGGCTCAGGTCCTTCATGCGCGGATCGGCGCGCAGATGGGCGAGAACCGCGCGCACGCCGGTTTCCGGTCCGCAGATCGTGCCGTTGATGCCTTCGCGGGCCAAGAGAAGGCTGCCGCGCACGTCCTGCGCCTCGCAATAGGCCTTCAGCGGTTCACGCATCGCCTCATGGTCGTCGAGCGGCGTGAAAAGATAGAGAGCTGCAACGAGAAAGTCGTTCATCGGGCTTGTTCTTTTTCTTGAAATACGCCTGATCCCTCGGGATGCTTTCAGGCACCGGCCGTATTCCGACCGTCTGGCGCCCTCTATACAGCCTCAGCCCCCCATCTGAAAAGTCCGCAGTTTCTCGGACCGCGGGCGGGCCTCTTCATCCAAACAGATAAACCTATATCCGTAGCGATATTTGCAGTTTTTACAATCTAAAATTATCATAATACTTTTAACTATCGTTATTCTATGCAGTAATGAGAATAATGACTATACAAATTATCACTTATTTTATCTTTAAACTTCCATTAGGTGTCTCAGACTTAACTTCTACTCATTATTGCGAATCTGGTGGAAGCTTTCAGAATGAAACGGCCTAAAGTGGTCCCGACTGGCGTGGAGAGATTCTTTTCCGAACGGGACCTTATCGTCTCCAAGACCGACACACGCGGACGCATCACCTACACCAACAATGTGTTCAGGGAGATTGCCGGCTATGACGGCAGAATGCTGCAGAATGCGCCGCACAGCATCATCCGGCATCCGGACATGCCCAGATGCGTGTTCAAACTGCTGTGGGACACCATAGAGGCGGGCGGAGAAATCTTCGCCTATGTGAAGAACATGTCCGCGAACGGCGATCACTATTGGGTCCTGGCCCACGTCACCCCGAGCTACGACGAAAAGAAGACCATCGTCGGCTATCACTCCAACCGCCGCGTTCCCGACCGGCGGATCGTCGACGAGATCATCTCGCCGCTTTACCGCCAGCTCCTCGAAACCGAAGTCAAGGCGGAGAACCGGAAGGCCGGCATGCAGGCCGGACACGATCAGCTTGTATCGATCCTCCAGTCGAAAGGCGTGAGCTATGACGAGCTCATTCACACTCTCTAGCGCCGTTTTAGGGACCGCTGCCGCCCTGGCCGCCATGCTGGCCACCGGCGCTTGCGCCCTCGCCGGCTGGCCCCTGGCCGCCGGCCTGTGTCTTGCCGCCGGCCTCTTTGCGATGCTCTTCGTTCTCGCCGCCCTTGTGAGGGTGAAACAGGGTATTGTGGCTGCGACCGGAGTCTGCAACCGGATCGGCTGGGGAGACTTCGAGGCAAGAGCCGCCGATTTCACCGAATTCGGCGAGGTCCGGGACCTGATGATCTCCTTGAACCACATGATCGACCGGACCGACGCCTTCATGCGCGAAGCCGCGGCCTCCATGACCGCCATCCAGAACAACCAGTATTACCGCAGGATCCAGCCGGGCGGCCTCAACGGTGCCTATCTGCACAATGCGGAGATCATGAACGAGGCGATCGGCACGATCCGGGAGCGGGTCGGCGCCTTCCGGCAGTCGACGGCATCCTTTGAAAACCAGATCGGCCGGATCGCCGAGAGCCTGATGTCGTCGGCCGGCAGCATGGCGGGCACCGCAGGCGAAATGGAAAGCTGTGCAGTCTCCAATTCGAAGGTCGTGGCCGCCATCGCAAATGCGGTCGAACGCGCTTCCGCAAATGTCAACAGTGCGGCCTCGGCCGCGGAACGGCTGTCCGTCACCACCGACGAAATCCATGGCCAGATCGGGCGTTCGATGGAGATCGCTCATGAGGCGGTCGCCCAGGTCGCCCAGGGGCAGGACAAGGCCAACAGCCTGAGGCATTCGGCGGAAGCCATCGGCGAGATCATCACGCTGATTTCCAACATCGCGGATCAGACCAACCTCCTGGCGCTCAACGCCACGATCGAAGCGGCGCGGGCCGGAGAAATGGGCAAGGGGTTTGCCATCGTCGCTTCCGAGGTGAAGGACCTCGCCACGCAGACGGCCAGGGCGACCCAGGACATCACCGCCTCGCTGGAGGAAGTCGACACGGCGAGCCTTGAAACCGCCCAGGCGTTCGATACCGTGTCCAGGACGATGAGCGAGATCGAAGAGATCACGGCACTGATCTCCTCGGCGTCCGAAAAACAGGCCGAAGCCACCGGCGCGATCCAGGAAAACGTCTCCAACACCGTGCACTGCACATCGGAAGTGAACAACATCGTCGAAGGCGTCGCCCAGAACGCGGAAACCACCCATCAGGCTTCCAGGACGGTGCTCGATTCCGCCGAAACCATGACAGACAATGCCGGCCAGCTCACCCAGGCCGTCACCGCCTTCTTCCACTCCCTGCGCAAGGGCCCGCTGGAAAAACAGGACGCCGAGGCGGCTTGAGGTCCGGAAGTTCTTCGGTATAGGCAGACATCGGTCCTGAACACCGAACCTCATCCTGAGGATGAGCCTGTAGGTCGTCTCGAAGCAACCATGTTATTTGGCCTGTATCTGTCGCGAACCATTGGATCGAGGATCGTGACGGGTTTGCGGAAGGACGGCAGGCTGCGGAGCAAGGGATCTATCTACGCCGTCATTCCAGACAAGCGTAGCGAAGCTGCGCGCCGATCTGGAATGAAGCTGCATAGGGCTGCCTTCCGGACAACCAGTTCATGCTTCGAGGCGGCTCTCCCTGACATGAGGATGGGGCAGACGGAGAATCTGCGGGGACAGCCAGATACACCCACCCTCATCCTGAGGAGGACCGTCAGGTCCGTCTCGAAGGATGGGCCGCACATTCAGGAGCAAGTGGCCCATCCTTTCAGACGGGCCCAAGGGCCCTCCTCAGGATGAGGGGGAGTGGTTCGCACGGGTTCCGAAGAATAACCTGCTGAAAGACGCTCTAGACTTCCAGCTCGTTCAGGTCCTCGTGGAGCTGTTCGACCGCCTTCAAGTGCTTTCTCCCCTCCTCGCCCAGTTGCCGGCTGACCTCGACCGCAAGCAGGCGCAGCACCGAATGGGAGGGCGCATAGGTGTCGAACAGGAAATTGGTCTGCGTTTCGCAGATCAGCGTTTCCTGCGCGAACGCGGGCAGGCCACGCGCCGACGGATCGGTGACGAGGACGATTGGAACGCCCTGCGCGCGCATGCTTTCAAGGATCTTCGAAAGCTGGGTCCGCCGCCTGCGCATGGCGACGACGACCAGAAGGTCCTCCGCTCCGAGATCAGCCAGATGATCGCCCGGGGCCTCCCCCGGCCCGGGAAACAGGTGGACGTCCGGGCGGACCTGGGCGAGCAAACCGCGCAGGTACCCTGCCAGGTAATAGCTGTTGCGATGCCCCATGACCACGACGCGGCGGGCGCCGGCGATCGATTGGCATATGCGCGTGACGCTCGCCGTGTCCAGCCTGCTCAGCGTGCGTTGCAAAGCCTGCATTTCATCGTTTGCAAACGTCTCCAGGTCGACCGGACCTGCGGACCCTGCCCTTGTGGACGTTGCCAAATAAATAGGCGAGCCCCTGTCCCTGGCTTCCCGGGAGAGGCGGCGGGCGGCATCGAATTTCTCGAAACCGATACGCTTGAAGAACCGCGTCACCGCCGCCTTCGAAACGCCCGCGAGCTCCGCCAGTTCCGTGGCCGAATAGGCAGCCAGATCGCCGGGAAACTGCAGCACCAGATCGGCCAGCTTGCGTTCGGCCGGCGGCAATGCCGCATAGGCCTCATGGATGCGCTTTTCGAGCGGCGAAGCGTTTCCGGGATCGGTTTCGACGTCGTTACTCATGGTGTTTCAGCAGCCCAAATTTTGATCATGATGCGCCTATAAAATTACCGTTTCATTTATGATTACATTGTGAAACAATAATTTCAACGCTCAACAGTTCGAAGTCCCGGTGTAGCCCGTCATGCAGACTTTTGCCATTCGCGCCATTCGTTGGAGCCGCGGCCTGAACCGCTGGGTCGAACGGTTCTGCGTCCTGCTGCTGGTGCTGCTGACGCTGGATGTCTGGCTCGGCATTCTGGCGCGCTACCTCATCCCGATCCCGTTGACCTTCACCGAGGAACTGGCGCGCTATCTGATGATCTGGACGGCGTTGCTGGCGATCTCCTGCGGCATTTCGCGGCGCGAGCACATCGGCGTGCTGGTGCTTGTCGAGCGGCTTCCGCCGGTCGTGCGCAAATGGCTGGCGGTCGGCATCGACATCCTGGCCCTGGTCTTCTTCGCCTTTCTGCTCGTCTATGGCATCGGCTTCGTCGAACGCGGTTTCAGCCGCCTGACGATGATCTTCTCGGTCCCGAAGGGCTATCCGTTCTTCGTGGTCCCGGTCGCGGCCCTCCTTGCCTGCGTCCAGCTTGTGCTGGTGACCGTTCACGACTTCTTTTCCAGCGACGGGATAACCGCCGCCGACCGGGCGGAGATCTGAGATGCTCCTTGTTGCCGCAGTCTTTTTCGGTCTTCTCGTTCTCGGCATGCCTGTCGGCTTCGTACTCGGCATCGCGGGCCTCGTCGGCATCTGGGACATGGGCGGCGGGCGGTTCTTCATGATGGTGCCCGACCGGTTCTTCGCCGGGCTCGACCTGTTTCCGTTCCTCGCCATGCCGTTCTTCATTCTCGCCGGCGAGATCATGAACAAGACCGGGATCACCGACAGCCTCGTCCGCCTCGCCTCCGCCCTGGTGGGCTGGCTGCGCGGCGGCATGGCCCATTCCAACATGGTCGCCTCGGTGCTGTTTGCCGGCATTACCGGGTCGGCGACGGCGGACGCGGCCGCCTTCGGCAACACGCTGGTGCCGGCCATGGTGCGCGGCGGCTATTCCAAACCCTATGCCTGTGCGGTCACGGCGGCCGGCTCGATCATTGGCCCGACCATCCCGCCCTCGACGCTCGCCGTCATCTACGGCTCGATCATGGGCGTGTCGATCGCCGGCCTGTTCGCGGCCGGCCTCGTGCCCGGTCTCCTGATCTGCGGCGTCTGCATGCTGGTGATTGCGCTGTCGGCGAAACGCAAGAACCTGCCCGGCGGCACCGGGCGGCCCTCCCTCGGCTTCATCTTCAAGATGCTGCGCGAAAGCATCGCGGCGGTCGTCCTGCCGGTCTTCATTCTCGGCTCGATCCTCGGCGGCATTGCCACCCCGACGGAGGCCGCCGCCATCGCGGTCGCCTATGCGCTGTTCGTCGGCGGCGTCATCTACAGGGCGCTCACCTGGCAGGCACTTTACGAAATGCTCGCCCGCACCGCCCGGCTGACCGGCGTCATCTTCCTGATCATCGCTTCCGCCTCCATCCTGACCTGGTGGATGGCCTTTAACCAGATCCCGCAGATGATCGCCGAAGGGGTGCTGTCCATTTCGGAAGAGCCGACCGTGGTGATCGCCATGATCATCGGCCTGCTGCTGGTGATCGGCCTGTTCATGGACATCAACGCCACGCTGATCATTCTCGCGCCGGTGCTCGCCCCGCTGACGCTGCAGATCGGCATGAACCCGGTCCATGCCGGCATCGTCATCATCCTGGCACTGAACATTTCACTGATGACGCCACCCGTCGGCGCCTGCCTGTTCGTGCTGGCATCCGTCACTAGGGAACGTATCGAGGCGATCGCAAAGGAGCTCTGGCCGTTCATCATTGCCGAAGCCCTGGTGCTGATCGTCATCGCCTATTGGGAAGGCCTCGCCCTTGCCCTCCCGCGCTTCTTCGGCCTTTGAGCCGAAGCAAATCAAAATGACAAAAGGGTCACCAAGGAAAAAACGGAGTTGGGAACATGAACCTTCTGACAAGGATCGGAAAAACGGCCGCGGCCGTTTCACTTGGAATGCTGATGGCGACGACCGCCTATGCCGCGGACGTCACCATCCGGATCGGCCACCTCAATCCGGAAGATCCCTTCCAGAGCCATTCCGGTGCCATGACCGCCGTCTTCAAGTCGCTGGTCGAAACCGCCTCCAACGGCGAAATCGAGGTCAAGCTCTATCCGAACGGCCAGCTCGGCAAGGACAACGAGGTCATCGACCAGGTCCGCAACGGCCTCTTGGAATCCTGCATCTCCTCCTCGGGCGGCGTGGCCCAGCACTATCCGCTGGTCGGCGTGTTCGACCTGCCCTTCGCCTTCCCGAACATTTCCGTCGCCTCCAAGGTCATCACCAAGGACAGCACCTTCGGCAAGAAATTCGTCGCCGACATGGATGCCAAGACCGGCCTGAAGACGCTCGGACTGATCGACAGCGGCGGCTTCTTCGTGTTCTCCAACAACGATCACCCGATCAAGACGGTCGAGGACATGGAAGGCCTGAAGATCCGCACCATGACACTGCCGACCCACGAGGCGATCATCTCCTCGCTCGGCGGCAAGCCGACCGCCCTCCCCTGGGCCGAGGTCTACACCGCGCTGCAGACCGGAACCGCCGACGGCCAGATGAACCCGGTGCCGGTCATCGCCTTCGCCAAGTTCGACGAGGTGCAGAAGTACCTGTCGATCTCCAACCACGTGATCACGCCCTATGTCTGGTTCATGAACCCGGATTTCTATGCCGGCCTTTCGCCTGAGCATCAGGAGATCGTGGACTGGGCGTCGGAAGTCGCCACGGAAGCCGGCCGCAACATGTCGCGCGTGATCGAAGCCTCCGACAAGGGCCTGCCGCTCCTGTCCGAAAAGATGGAAGTCAACGCCATCCCGCCCGCGGAACTCGAGAAGTTTGCTACCGCTGCCCAGCCGGCCGTGCGCGCGCTGATCGAGGAAAAATACGGCGCAGAAGGCACCGACATGCTGGATACGCTGCTCGCCGATATCGACACCAACAAATAAGGGCGTGCAGCACTGAGGTTTCCGCGGCAAATGCTTCTGCCGCGGAAATCGCTCCTCTAGGTCACGGACTCATAAATGAGGATGAAATGGTTTGAGGTGGATTGCTCCTCATCAAGGAGCGAAAGTGCAGGAAATATGGTTCATTTTCAAACCTTTCGCGACGCAGAGGAGGAGCAATCCGGTCAAATCCGAAGGACATGGAATTGGCTTCACCTCGCAGTGTCAGCGCGCTTGACCGGGCAGAAAGCCCGCTCTACGCGCCCTTCCTCGCGATGTTTCGCCAATTCCCATGCCATTTCGGCCTCATTTATGAGTCCGTGACCTAGAACGGCACCAGAACCCTTCAAAACAACGACAATCAGACGACCGGGAGACGCCGTCCCATGACCGCGAAGGTCCGCGACTACGAATTCCTCATCAATCCACTTGCCGACAAATCCATCCCCTACGGTCCCGAACAGGAGGCGATCCTGAACGCATCCGCCTTCGAGGAAGCCAGGCGGACGATAGAAGCCTGGCCGGGATATGACAGGACACCGCTCATCCCCCTTACAGGGTTTGCGAAGAATGCCTGCGTGAGCGCGGTTTATTACAAGAACGAAGCCTCCCGCTTCGGCCTGGGAAGCTTCAAGGCGCTCGGCGGCGCCTACGCGGTCTGGCGGGTGCTGACCCGCAAGGCTGAGGAACAGGGCATTTCGCCCACGGACAAGGAGGCCTTTGCACGCTTCGCCGCTACCGAGACCGTCTGCTGCGCGACCGACGGCAATCACGGCCGCTCGGTCGCCTGGGGCGCCAGCACCTTCGGCTGCAAATGCGTGATCTTCATCCACGCCACCGTTAGCGAGGGCCGCAAGCGCGAGATCGAGAAATATGGCGCGCGCGTGGTCCGCTGCGCCGGAAACTACGACGACAGCGTGCGCGAGGCCCAGGAGACCGCGGACCGCGAAGGCTGGACAGTCGTTTCCGACACCTCCTACGAAGGCTACAAGAATATCCCGAAGGACGTGATGCAGGGTTACGAGCTGATGGCGGCCGAAGCGCTCGACCAGTGGCCGGAAACCCTCCCGCCATCGCATGTCTTCCTGCAGACCGGCGTCGGCGGAATGGCCGCCGCGGTCGCCGCCTGCTGCTGGCGCCGCTACGGTGCGGACCGCCCCACCATCATCCTCTCCGACCCCGTCAATTCCGCCTGCTGGCTGGAAACGATCCGGGCCGGAAAACCGACCGCAGTCGAAGGCGATCTCGACACGATCATGGCCGGTCTTGCCTGCGGCGAAGTCTCCGAGCTCGCCTGGACCATTCTCAAATACTCCGCCGACGCGGTGATGTCGCTGCACGACGACGACGCCGTCAAATGCATGAAATGGCTGGCCGAAGGCCGTTTCGGCGACGCCCCGCTGGTTGCGGGTGAATCTGCCGTCGCCGGCCTGATGGGCCTGATACGCTTAGGCGACGACGACGCGGCCCGGACCGCGCTGGAACTGGACGCGGCCTCCAGGGTGCTGGTCTTCGGAACCGAGGGCGCGACGGATCCGGAACTTTACCAAGAGCTGGTCGGCATGAAACCCGAAGACATCGGGAGCAGAGCGGCATGACACCGGGCCATTCCAATCTCAGGATCGACATCGACCGCCTGATGGGGCGGATCGAGACCCTCGGCAGGATCGGTGCCCTCTCCGGCGGCGGCGTGTGCCGGCTGGCTCTCACTGAGGAGGACCGTCTGGGCCGCGATCTCGTCACCGGCTGGATGCGCGATCTCGATCTTGACGTTTCGATGGACCGGATCGGCAATGTCTGGGGCATCCGCCCCGGCATCGAGGACGGCCCGCCGGTGCTGCTTGGCTCCCATATCGACACGGTCGCGACCGGCGGTCTATACGACGGCGCCCTCGGTGTGCTTGCGGGCCTGGAAGTCGTCGCCGCGCTCAACGACGCGGTTGTCGAAACCCGCTTTCCGGTGGCGGTCGCCTTTTTCACCAACGAGGAAGGCTCGCGCTTCGCCCCGGACATGATGGGCAGCGCAGTCCACCAGGGATCGCTCGCGCTCGAAGATGCCCTCAAGGTGGTCGGCATCGACGGCAAGACGGTTCACGGCGAACTGGAACGGATCGGCTATGCCGGCTCCGTCGAACCGGCCAGCCTCGCTCCGCGCGCGTTTCTGGAACTCCACATCGAACAGGGCCCGGTCCTGGAACGCGAAGGCATCGGGATTGGAGCGGTGACGGGCGTCCAGGGCATTTCCTGGACCGAGTACACGCTCACCGGCGTCTCAAATCACGCCGGAACCACGCCGATGTCCTATCGCTGCGATGCCGGACTGGTCGCGGCCGAGGCCATCGTCGCCGCCAGAAAAGCCGCGCTGGAAATCGGCGGCAGCCAGGTTGCTACCGTCGGCTCGCTGACCCTGGAGCCGAACCTCGTCAACGTGGTCCCCGAAAAGGCGGTCTTCACAGTCGACCTGCGCAACACGGAAGAAGCCGCTCTGCAGCAGGCGGAAAAAGCGGTCGACGCCGCCATCCGCAATGCCGCCGAAGCCGAAGGGGTTTCGGTTTCCGCGCGGTCGCTCGCCCGCTTCGAGCCGGTCGCCTTCGATGACCGGATCGTCTCGCTGATCGAGGAAAGCGCGATGTCCCACGGCCTGAGCGTCAGCCGCATGCCGTCCGGCGCCGGGCACGACGCGCAGATGTTCGCGCCCAACTGCCCGACCGCGATGATCTTCGTGCCGAGCCGCGACGGCCTCTCCCACAACATCCGCGAATACACCGCCCCGGACGAGATCGCATCCGGCGCCCAGATCCTTCTCGAGACCGCCCTGACACTGGCCTCGACGGACTTCGACTGAGACAAAACAAGAAAAGAGCCCCACAATGCCAAGACCCCTCGTCATCGCCGCCGCCCAGCTTGGCCCCATCGCCCGCTCCGAACCGCGCGGCTCGGCCGTCGCGCGGATGATCGCCCTGATGGAAAAGGCGGCGAAACAGGGGGCCGGGCTCGTGGTCTTTCCCGAACTGGCGCTGACCACCTTCTTTCCGCGCTGGTTCATGGAGGACCAGGCAGAGATCGACGCCTATTTCGAAACGGAAATGCCCTCAGCGGAAACTCGTCCGCTGTTCGAGGCCGCCCAGCGTCTCGGCATCGGCTTCTATCTGGGTTATGCCGAAAAGACCGTGGACGCGGACGGCTACGCCCGGCGCTTCAACACCGCGATCCTGGCCGGACCGGGCGGTTCCATCCTGAGCAAGTACCGCAAGGTCCACCTGCCGGGCCATTCCGAACACGAGCCCTGGCGGCCGTTCCAGCATCTGGAGAAACGCTATTTCGAACCCGGCGATCTGGGTTTTCCGGTCGCCGATGCTTTCGGCGGCCGGGTCGGCATGTGCATCTGCAACGACCGCCGCTGGCCGGAAACCTTCCGCATGATGGGCCTGCAGCAAGCCGAACTGGTGCTCCTCGGCTACAATACCCCGGTCCACTACCCGCCCGCGCCGGAACACGATCACCTTCAGGACTTCCACAATCACCTGGTGATGCAGGCCGGCGCCTATCAGAACGGCACCTGGGTTGTCGGTGTCGCCAAGGCGGGCGAGGAAGAGGGCTGCGACCTGATCGGCGGCACCTGCATCATCGCTCCCACAGGAGAGATCGCCGCCAAATGCACCACGCTTGGCGACGAGCTGGCGATCGCCGAATGCGACCTCGACCGCTGCCGGGAGATCCAGGACAACATCTTCAACTTCGCCCTCCACCGCCAGCCGCATCAATACGGACTGCTCTGCAAGTGACCGGCGGCCGAACGTTCTATTTCTTCGGCTGAAGCTGCTTATTTTTCTGCACGAATTCAGGAGTATCCAGGGTGAACCGCTCCTTTCCCTGCCATGCGCCGATCAAGACCCCTCGCCCACCGGCGAGAACCGGGTCGCCGTCAGGCACGAGGACCTGGACCTGCAGAGCCTCCTGAAGAGCCGCTTTCCGCCCGCCGTCGTGTACGGCAGTGATTTTCAGTCCCTCGGGATCGCCGAAGTTCCCGCTCGCAAAAACCGGCTTGTGGCCGCTCGCGCCGGGCCCGACCGGATATCCGGCAATCCGGGCAAGATCCGGAAAGGTCGGATGGCTGATCATGTCGCCGGCAAAGGTGATGCCCAGGCTGTCCCAGAATTTGGTGAACCGCTTCTTTTCGACCTGCTTGACGCTGTCCCAGTCCGCGGCTGCGTCATGCGGCAAACGCCAGTCCTTGCCGAACGGGGCCGCGGCGTCGGTCAAGACCTCCGGATCGTCGTCGACATAGGCGATAACGTTGTTCATATGGATCAGATTGGAAATCCGCTTTTTCTTGAAGACCGGACCGCGCAACACGAAGGTGTTGTTCAAGACATAATGCGGCCCGAGCGCCTCGTGGATCCCGCCGAGTTTGAAAGACCTGCCTCTGTTCCGCTTGTCTTTTTTCGGACCCGGGCCCGGCCGATGCCGGTTCCAGCACAGATTGCCGTAAATATAGAAATAGCCGGAACGCTCCGGCTCGAGTGAAAACGGCGCGAAGCAATCGGCAAAACAATTGTGCCGGATGGTCCAGTTCACCGCGAAATATTCCGGTTCGATCGCATTGTCGCGCAGCCGCACGAACCAGTTCCCTTCCATCAGGACATTGCGAGAATAGGCTTCCTGCTCGTCTCGCCGCGCGGTGTTGAAAAAATGGATGCCGTTGAAGGCATCGAGGATGCAGTTGTTCCGGAAGACGGCATAGCCGGCAATGTTCCACGCCCGGAAGAAATCGCCGTCATAGGCTCGCGCATCGCCTTCGATGAGCACCGCGTCTCCCGTTTCCTCCCGATAGCCGTGAACGCTCGTCCATACTGTTTCCGACCAAAGCTTCCCGCCGGGTGGCGCATCCGGCAAAGGCAGCTTGCCGTGGTGGCGCAGGGACAGAAGATCCTCTTCCCCCTGACCGGAAGGATCCTGAATCCAGTCGCAGCCTTCGACAAGCAAGTGGCGGGTATCCGTGCCGACCGCGCCGATCGCAAAGGTACCGCCCCGGAAATGCAGATTGGAGAGCGCGATGTTCTGGCAATTGTCGAGATAGACGGCGGTCGGCCAGCAATTCCTGAAGCTCAGGTTTTCCAGCACGACCCACTGACAGTCGGTGAGAAAAAGGGCAGCCTCGTCGGCGATATAATGCAAGCCCGGCACCCGGCCCGCCGCCTGCTCGACACGGGCGATCTCATTGCCGCGTTTCCTGAAATCGTCGAAATCCGGGCCGTTGCCTAAAACGGTCGCGGACCAGATTTTTTTCTTCCTGGCGCCCTTCGAAAGGCCGGTTCCCCTGATGACGATCGGCCGGTCCGGGGTGCCCCGCAAACCGCAAAGCGAAATCGGTTTGCTGTAGTTGCCCTTGAGCAGCGTAAGCGTGTCGCCTGCCGCCAAGCCAAGAACTTTCTGGTGAACATCCTCCGGTTTCGCCGACAATCCCATGACAAGCCCCCACAATCGCCCCAAAATCCCAGGAACGCCAACTACAACCTGTTCCTCAAGGAAGTGCAAGTCAGGAGTGTATCGCAACAATAAACCCGGTCGGCGGGGCGATGACACAACAGGTTGCACAATGTGAAGATCAAGCCTTAACCGTGTTCCGTTTTGGTGTCGATTTTGGAAACTTCACCTGCTATAAGGGAAAAAATCAACCGTATGGGAAGTAATCAGTGACCCTCACCAGGGAAGACGCGCGGGAAAAACAGGCACGGCAAAGTCCCGATGAGATCATTCAGGACTGGCTGCTCGGCCTCCTGCGGGACTACAGGGACAAGGAAATCGCCGACATCCTCGGGATTTCGAGTTCGACGATCTGGAAGATCAAGAACGGCCACCAGCGGCTGAAAGCAAGCGAATTGCTGATGCTGCACGAACACCTCGGCGTCCCCCTGCCCTCTCTCGGCTTCCGCAGGGGGGAGGATGGCGGTTCAGCGCCCGCTCACGATCTCGGCCCGGATGATCCGAAGCTTCTTTTCGACCTCGCCTATAACCGCATGAAAGAATTGGAAAGCAGGAAGCCCGCAGAGGGCCAGCTCAACCAGTTCGAATTGCTGGAGCAGGTCTTTCACATAATGAAAACAATACAAGATACGCCGCAGGCAATGCAGCTGAAGGGGGCTAAATGACGGACGAGTCCGAATTTACCGGCGAACAACTGAAATTTCTGGAGCTGTTCCACATCGCCGCGCAATACGATTGCCTTTATATCCTGGATTTCTACTGCATGGACGAGTTCGACCATGACCGGATCCTCAATCTGACGGACGAGGAACGGGCGCTCCTGGCCGACCGGGCCCAGCGGGAAATCTTCGCGCATGCGATCGAACACGGCTTCAGACCGACAAGCTCCTTCGGCGAGGTAAAGGCCAGTGGATACCTTTGTTGAACCGTTGCCGCTGTCCCGCGTGGAAACCGGCGAGGCGGGTGAGGAAGCCCGGTTCATGCTGCGTTTCTGGAAGGAAAACAACGGCATCATCACCCGCGACAAGAGCATGACCTGGCTTTCCCGGCAGCTCATGATGTTCCTGCCGGAATTTGTCCAGGACGATGTTCCGCCGTCGACGTTCATCGGCAAGGACACCACCTTCCGCCGCTATTTCCCGAACCGGGAAGCGGCCGCCGAACTGCCGAAATCCTACCGCTCCAAGGTGGCACGGGGCTATCACGCCGCGGTCGCCAAGGAGCCCTGGTACGACATTCAGCGCACCGGCGCCCTGATGGGACCCGGCACGCCGGACCTCGTCCTGGAACGGCTTATTCTGAATTTCCGGACACCGGCTGGTTTCGAGCGGGTATTCTGTCTAATGCGGCTCGTGGAGGATTGCACACGATCCGGTCTATCAGATCCAGAACGTCATCCCGTTCGTTTCCGGCAAGAAACAGGTCATTGTCGATCGGGATGGGCCCACCGGATGCCCAGCGCACCGCATTCTCATGTAGCCGTGTGAAGCCGCAGGAGCGGAAGAATCCGTCCTTGAAGACGCGTTTTTCCATCCAGCCATAAAAGAAATCCGCGTCCCATTCGTCGAGCGCGTCGATCTGCGCCATGCGGTTCAACAGGCCGCCCAGATAGCAGTTCTGCCACTCGGGGAGAACCTCCGTCCCTCCCAGATAGACCGTGTCGCCCGTGATCTTCTGTGCGAAGCGCGGCTGGTCGTCGGCCAGGACCACCTGGCCGCCCGTCTCGGCCGGAAAGCAGCGGTAGAAATGCTTGCGCCAGTAATCGGCCAGGCTCTGCGGCGGCCGGATGGCATCGAGCCGGGCGCATACCCGGCCGACCAGTTTCCCCTCACCGTCGGTCAATCCCAGCCAGAAGGCCCGGCCGGAGGAAAAGGTCTGCGTCCTCGGAGAGAAATGCGCCTCCAGTACCTTGAGGCCGCCGCCGAGCGCCAGATCGTCGATGGCCTCGAAATCGTGACCGCGCCGGAGCGTCAATCCGTAGTCGGCAAACACGCGGTCGATTGCGCTCCAGGCACGGCGCAGCGACGGTTTGTCGATCTCGGATTTCAGTTTCGCCATCGGCGCGGACCTTTTCCATTTCCGAATCGTTTTTTCTATTTTGGACAGTTTTGCCCGCCTGCGCACCACACCTCTGCACAAACGCAGAGGTTGCAACACTTTATAAGAAGAACGATTCTGGAATTCCGATAAGTGCGCCAAGCAAACCAGCACAGAAAATAAGACAAAGTAATGGGCAAAGTTTCGCTGTCCCCAGCCATGTCGCCAATCGCCCGCTTGAAGGGGTTCAGCAATGCTGAAAGTAATGCATGCGTTGGGATGAACACGACAGGAGATGAAAACTGGCCGGAAACCGGATCCCTCCTTCCGGCGGCCTTTCAGGTACTTGGCAAAAGGTTGCAGACTGCCCGCGACACTCGGGTAGATGCATAAAAGTTGAAATAATCTCTGCCGCCCAAGTCCTCAGTCAGCCTTCCCGTAAAGGCCAGGCATCGTCCTTTTTAGCGACAAAGCCCTCTTTCGAGCGTGAGCGGCTAATCCAGGCGCACGGCCAGGCGTCGTTTTTGGAAACCCGTTTTCGACTGCTCGAACCCAGCGCTCTCGTAGAAGCCGAGCGTTGATGCGCGCTTCGAACCGGTCATCAGCATGACCTTGTAGCAATTGCGCTCCCAGGCCCGGTTCGAGGCGGCCTCCAGGATCCTCTTTCCGTAGCCCTTGCCCCTATGGCCGGCATGCGTGACCACGTTCTCGATCAGCGCGTACGGCCTGCCGCCTCTCGTCAAATTCGGAACGACCACGAGCACGCATGACGTGACCGGCTCGCCGCCGATTTCGCCTAACAGGATTGCGCTGCCCTCAAACTGCTGAAACTGGGCGAAATTCTCCTGCGCGAGCGTTAGGGGGCACGTCTCGTCGGACGTGAGATGCCTGTAGAGTTCCAGCAGTTTCTCCAGATCGTCCGATGCCGCGGGCCGGATGTTCAATGTGTCGCTCATGCCGCGGAAACTACGCCGCGCCGCCGACGATAACAAGATGGACAGCCGACCTCTCTGGAAGCAACCTTCGATAAAGTCTTGGCTTCCCGGTCTTGTACCCCACTCCCCCCTGCGGGCAGGGCTATCGCATATGGCAGTGCCTAGCTCCCTCTCCCATTGGGAGAGGGTTGGGGTGAGGGGCTAAACCGTTAAAAATGACGGAAAGGCCTACCCCCCTCACCCGGCGCTACGCGCCGACCTCTCCCAATGGGAGAGGTTACTGGGACTGATCGCAACTGTTTTGATTAACTGCGATTGCCCTGCCCCTGCGGGCAGAGCGATCGCATTTAACGAAGCGGGACTCCCTCTCCCAGTGGGAGAGGGTTGGGGTGAGGGGGCAAACGGCGGAGTATGGCGGAGAGGCATAACCCCTCACCCGGAGCTTCGCTCCGACCTCTCCCCATGGGAGAGGTTACAGAGGACTAATCCAGACAGTTTTCGCCATATGCGATCGCCCTGCCTCAAGGGGGGAGAAAGGGAGTTTCCGCAAAGCCATCTGCAGGTCCAGCCGCGGTCATGGGTAACCGCGCGATACTGTCGACGCGCGCCCAGCAGCAAGGCTCGGAGCACCACCTCGGTTCCGCCAACCTCTCCAACCCCGCCACCGGTATTGTAACAAAAATTTCATCGTTCTGTTTCCTGCAATTCAAATTGCAGATCTAGAAAGCCTGCATGACGAAGCAACCGCATTCTTCGGGCTTCCTGAGCGACATCATCGCACGCAACGCCTCGAAACTCACGGGCTCCGACACCCGCCTGTTGGACGTGCTGGTGAAGGACCCGATCCGTGCCGCCCTCGAGAACGGCAGAGAGGTTTCCTCCCGCGCCGGGGTGCACCCGGCGGCGGCGGTGCGCCTTGCCAAACGTCTCGGTTTCGAGGGCTATCCGGATTTCCGGGCCTATCTCCAGGCCAGCCTCATGGAAGACGGCGCCGATTTCGAGAACCCGGCGGCCCGCATGGCCGCGCGGCTGGTGCGGGCCGAAGAGGGCCAGGTGCTCGCATCGGTTCTCGACAGCGAAATCGCAGCCCTGGAGGCCTTGCGGAACGCCATCTCCGATAATGAAATACGCCGGTTTTCCGAAACATTGCGCGACGCCCGCAAGATCTTCGTCTTCGGGCGCGGACATGCGGCGAGCCTCTCGTCCCTGGTGACGCTGAGGCTCAGGCGGTCCGGCTATGACGTCACCGACCTGGGCGACCAGACCCATCAGTTCGCCGAGACCCTGAATACGATCGCCTCCACGGATGTCGTCTGGCTTCTGGCGTTCCGCCGCCCCTCCCAGCTTATCGACGACGCCAACGTGGCCGCGTTCGCGCGCGGCGCGAAACGGCTCGCCCTGACGGATCTCCACGCCGCCCGGCTGGACCCGGTTCCGGATCACCAGATCAGCGTCCCACGCGGCGACGCCGGGGAATCCCAATCGCTGGTCGTTCCGATGACCATCGCCAATGCCGTCATCCTCGACCTTGCAGGGATCGACGGCGGCAAATCTCTCAAATCGCTCGAGGACTTCAAGGCATTCCGGCAGTCGCTTCCCGCCCGGTGGCGGCGCTGACGGTCCCTCCCGGGCTGCCCGATGATCGAAGAAGCGGGCGGCGCCGGTGGCAAAACATACGGAATAAATACAACCAGACCGTCGTTTGAACGACCGGCAGACACTCACGCGAAACCGTAAATTTCACTCTGGCAAGGATGAAATGATGCTAAAAAATCTCAAGAACCTGCTGCTTGCAGGCCTCGTTGGCCTGTGCGGCGGCATTGGTGCCGCACAGGCTGAAGTCACCGTCGAGTTCTGGCACAGCTTCGATGGCGGAAGCGGCGAAGCGCTCGGCAAGATTATCGAGAATTTCGAGGCCGCGAACCCGGATATCAACATCGAAGCGCAGCACATCGGCAACTACAACGACATCGTCGCCAAACTGCAGGCGGCCATCCCGGCCAACCGGGCCCCCGACGCCGTCATCATGGAAGTCACCCGCTATGGCCTCTTCGCGGACCGCGGCGTGCTCCTCGACCTGACCGATTACGTGAACAACGATCCGCTGAAGGACGACCTCTTTGATTTCGCGCGCGAAGTCGGCGTGTTCGAAGGTAAGAACTACATCGTTCCCTTCAACTCCTCCACGCCGGTTCTCTATTACAACAAGGACATTTTCGCCCGCGCGGGCTTCACCGAGGAACCGCCGCTCAAGACCTATGACGACATTCTCGCGGCCGCAAAACAGATTACCGAAAAACTTGGCGGCGAAGGCATCACCGGAATCGCCGCCCCCGGCCAGTTCGCGCGCTGGGGCCTGATCATGGACAATGACAGCGACCTGATCGACAGCAAGACAGGCGACATCCTGATCGACAGCCCGAACACGATCGAAGCCTATGAGTGGATGGCCTCGCTGGTCCACGAACACAAGGTCGCCTCCCCCGACGGCGTGACCAAGGAAAGCAACGGCCGCGACGCGTTTCTCGCCGGCAAGGCCGGCATCATGCTGAATTCGACCGGCAACTACGGCCGCTCGAAAAAGGCGCTCGGCGACAATCTGGCGGTTCGTCCGATGCCTTGCAACAAGGTCTGTGCCGTGCCGATTGGCGGTGCGGGCATCGGCATCCTGTCTTCCGCCGAAAAGGACGTCCAGGACGCGGCCTACAAGTTCATCAGCTTCGCCGCCTCGCCGGAATCCAACGCCATCTGGTTCTCCGGCACGGGCTACATGCCGATCAACCGGCACACTGCCGAACAGCCGCTTGCCGCTGCAGCCGTCGAGGGCAAGCCCGGCATTACCGTCGCCATCGACCAGCTCGGCTTCGCCCGCGGCCGCCCGCGCCCGCCGGTCGTCACCTGGATGCGCGCCACCGAATACGACATGTGGCAGGCCATGGCGCTCGGCCAGCGCGATGTTACGGAAACCCTCGAGGATTTCGCCGACCGCACCCGCAAGGAAGCCGAACGGACCAACTGATTTCCGGTCTCCCTGAAGAGCATTCGCGCCGGGCTTCGGCTTGAAGCCCGGCGCTTCCAACGGGTCTGCCGATGCACTCCAAGCTCACTCCCTACCTGCTGGTGATGCCGCTCGTCGCCTTCATCGCGGTGTTCACCTATATCCCGATCGCTTCCAGCATCAATCTCAGCTTCCGCGAATGGGATTTCCTGTCGCCCACCATGCCGTTCGTCGGCCTGGAAAACTACCGGCTGCTGTTCTCCTCCCACGAGTTCTGGAACTCGCTGCGGGTGACCGCGATCTTCGCCGCGATTTCGGTACCGATCCGTCTTTGCCTGGCGCTCATGGTGGCAAGCTACCTGGTGCGCGAAACCCTGCCGAGACGGGTGCTGCGCGGCGCGCTGTTCCTGCCGTCGGTCACCTCGACCGTCTCCATCGCCGTCGTGTTTTCCTGGCTGTTTTCCACTGACTACGGCATGGTCAACGCCCTGCTGGCCGGCCTGGGCGTTTCCAAGGTTCCCTGGCTTCAGGATCCGCAGCTCGCGCTCTGGGTGCTGATCATCGTCAACACCTGGAAGCAGCTCGGCTACGACATCGTCATCTACATCGCCGGCCTCCAGGCCGTGCCGCAGGAACTCTACGACGCCGCCGCGGTCGACGGCGGCCGGAAGGCCCATGTGTTCCGCCGGGTCACCGTGCCCCTGGTGATGCCGACCACCTATTTCCTGCTGGTCGTTTCCGTCATCGAGGCCTTCCAGATCTTTACCGTCGTCGACGTGATGACCAGGGGCGGCCCCGCCGGTGCCACCGACATGCTGGTCAACATGCTCTACCGGATCGGCTTCACGCTGTTCGACATCGGCCAGGGCTCCGCGCTTGCGGTGCTGCTGTTCATCCTTCTGATCGCGCTGTCGCTCTTCAAGGCCCGCGTTCTCGGGCGGAGGATCCACTATGAAGCCTGACAACCGTATCCTGACCGACCTCGCGCTCCTCGCCGGGCTCCTGTTCCTCTCGCCGGCGCTCTACTCGATCTTCATGTCCTTCCAGACGGTGGATGCCTATTACACCGGGCGTTTCGACTTCACGCTGGAGAACTACGCCCGCGCCATCGGGGAATTCCATTTCGCCCGGTTTCTCCTGAACAGCATCATCGTCTCGGGTCTGGTCACCGCGATCGGCCTGACGGTCTCCACCATGGCGGCCTTCGCCTTCGCACGGTTCCGGTTTCCGGGCGGCAACCTGCTCTTTGCCGCCGTCGTTGCAACCCTGATGATCCCGAGCCATATCTCGCTCATTCCCAACTATCTGACGCTTGCCAAGGTCGGGCTACTCGACACCTATGCCGGTCTTGTGCTGCCGGCGATTTCCAACGGCTTTGCCGCCTTTTTCCTGCGCCAGTATATCCGCGGCATTCCGGTCGCCCTGGACGAGGCAGCCTATATGGACGGCGCGACACCGTTCCAGGTTTTGCGGCGGGTGATCGTGCCGATCGCGAAACCCGCGATCTTCTCCATGGGCCTGTTCATCTTCATCTCCGAATGGAACAGCTACATCTGGCCTCTGGTCGCCGTCGGCGACGAGAACCTTTACACCCTGCAGATCGGCCTCGCCCGTCTCTACCGGATCAACCCCGGCGAAGACGTCATCAACTGGCCGCTCGTCATGGCGGCCTCCACCATCACAATGCTTCCCGTCCTTCTCGGCTTCGTCCTCGTCGAACGACATCTGGTGCGCGGCATCACGATGGGAGCGGTCAAGTAAATGGAACCCTCAATGACCCGTATCGCTTCCCATCGCGGCGGCACGCTGGAATTCGGCGACAGCACCCCTGCCGGCTTTGCCGAAACCGCGAAACTCGCCCTTGAGGAAGTGGAATTCGACGTCCACCCGACTTCGGACGGCGCGATCATCGTGCACCACGATCCGACGCTCGACAGGACCACGGACGCGTCCGGTGCCATCCGCGACCTTACCGAGGCCGAAGTACGCGCGGCAACGATCGACTATGGCGCCGGCGGTCATCCGCTGTCGCTTGAGGAAGTGTGCGCGCTCTACCGGCCAAGCGGTGTCGATCTGCGCTGCGAGATCAAGCCCGGGCCGGATGGCCGCCCCTACGAGAGTTTCGTTCCGAAAGTCGTCGACGCGCTCGACCGGGAAGGCATGCTGGAACGCACGGTGTTTTCCTCCTTCCTGATCGAGACGCAGGACGAACTCGCCCGGGCGACGGACCGGCCGAGACTGTGGCTCGTCAGCCCGCCGGTGCTCACCCAGCTTGGTACCGCGGCCATGCTCGAGATCGCCTCGTCCCACGCCATTCCGGAAATCGGCGTTCATGTCGACTGCGCCGACCGCGAGCTGATGAACAGGATCCAAGCGGCCGGTTGCCAGTTCGGTTGCTGGGGCGCGCATACAAGGTCCCAGATCGAACATGCGCTTGCCCTCGGCGTGAAAATCTTCACCACGGACCGGCCCAGCCTTGCCATTTCCATCCGCAATGGGTTCAAGCTGGAAAAATCCGCATGAGTGGCATCGAGCTGCGAAACATCCGCAAGTCCTATCCGAGCGGCCCGGAAATCCTGCACGGCGTCTCGATGGATATCCGGCCGGGCGAGTTCATCGTCATTGTCGGACCGTCCGGCTGCGGAAAATCCACGCTCCTGCGCCTCGTCGCAGGCCTGGAACGCTGCAACGACGGCGACATCCGGATCGGCGGCAGGCGGGTCAACGACGTGGCGCCGCAGGACCGCGACATCGCCATGATCTTCCAGAACTACGCGCTCTACCCGCACATGACGGTCCTGCAGAACATCGCCTTCGGGCTCGAACTCAGAGGTGTCGGAAAGGCCGAACGGACCGCCCGGGCGGAGGAAGTCGCCAAAACACTGAGGCTCGAGCCTTATCTCGACCGCAAACCCGGAGCGCTCTCCGGCGGGCAGAGACAGAGGGTCGCGATGGGCCGCGCGATGGCGCGCAACAGCTCGATCTTCCTGATGGACGAGCCGCTCTCCAACCTGGACAACGCGCTCCGGGTCAGCATGCGTGCGGAGATCAAGGAACTGCACAGGAAGCTCGGCGCGACGGTCATCTACGTGACCCACGACCAGGCAGAAGCGCTGTCGCTGGCCGACCGGATCGCCGTCATGCAGGACGGCCACGTTCTGCAGTTCGACGCTCCCGGCACGATCTACGACCGGCCTGCCAACCGCTTCGTCGCCGGATTTCTGGGGATGCTGCCGACGAACTTCGTGGCCGTGGAAGACCTCCCCTTCTGGCCGGGAAAATCCGGCCTGACCGTCGGCCTGCGCCCGGAACACATGCAGGTCTATGCGTCGGAACCCGACCTGCCCGCGATCCCGGCGAGCGTGGTCTTTTCCGAAATGACCGGCGCCAACCTGGTCCTCCACTGCGATAGCAGCCTCGGCCGCCTCACGGCCACCGCGCCGCGTCTAGATATCGGCGACGACCTCGAAAAGGTGTGGCTCGGTTTCGACACACGGCAGGCGCATTTCTTCGACCGGGCGACCGAACAGCGTGTGGAGATTTGAAGGGATTTGGCGAGAGAGCTCAAAACACGAGCGGCCCCAGAAGCAGGCCCGCCGCCAGCGCCACCCCTATCCCGATCAGGTCCAGCGGCGCGCCGGCGCGCAGCATATCCCCGCGGGTGACCATGGGGTTGGCGAAGACGATGGCATTCGGCGGCGTCGCAACGGGCAGCATGAACCCGACCGAAGCCGCCATCGCCACCGGCAAGGCGAAGGTGAGCGGATCGGCGCCGATGCCGATGGCCGCGGCGCCGGCAACCGGCAGGAAGATTGCCGCCATGGCCGTGTTGGACGCGAGTTCGCCGAGATAAACCACGATGAGGGCCGTGGACACCAGGATCCACAATGTCGGCAAGCCTTCCAGGCCCTCGGCCTGCTGGCCGATCCACGCGGCAAGGCCGGTTTGCTCGATGGCGGAGGCAAGCGACAAACCGCCACCGAACAGGATGAGGACATCCCATCTGACGCGCGACGCGCTTTCCCAGTCGAGCAGGCGCTCGCCCGACCCGTTGCCGACAGGGATCACGAACAAAGCCAGCGCCCCGGCCATTGCGATCCCCGCATCGCTCAGCGCCAAGCCGGGAAACGCTTCCAGCAGCAGCGGCCGGGCCATCCACCCCAGCGCGGTGCCTGCCGCGACAATGGCCAGGCGCTTCTCGGCCGGCGACATCGGCGCCGCTTGCGGAAAATCGACCTGGATGGGTTCCGGACCGATCGCGAAGGCCAGGCGGGTCAGCACCAGCCAGGTCAGCGGCAGCAGCACGATGGCGACGGGGAGCCCGACGAGCATCCACTCGGCGAAACCGATCACGACTCCGTGGGCTTCTTCCATATAGGCGGCGAAGAGGGCATTGGGCGGCGTTCCGATCAGCGATCCCATGCCGCCGATCGTGGCGGCGTAGGCGACACCCAGCATAAGCGCAGTTCCGAAACCGTCCTGCCTGGCACGCATCGCCGCGATGGAGGCCGCAATCGGTGCTGCGACCATCGTCGAGGCGGTATTGCTGATCCACAGGCTGAGAAACGCGGTCGCGATCATAACCGCCAGAACGACCCGCCGCGGCTCGCCCGTCATGCGCGACAGGATCGCAAACGCCAGCCGCTGGTGCAGTCCACGTTTTTCGATGGCCTTCGCGATCATGAACCCGCCGAGAAACAGGAAGATCACCGGGTTCGCGTAGGAAGAGGACAGATCGCCGATCGATGAAATTCCCATGACCGGAGAAAGAACGACCGGAAGAAGGGCCGTCACGGCCAGCGGGATCGTTTCCGTCACCCAAAGCACCGCCATCAGGATCCCCATTCCGGCAGCAGCTTGCGCCTCCGGGCTCAATCCCGCTTGAGGCGGAAGCCCGACGCTGGCGATCGCAACCGCAACCGCAATCGCGTTGGCAGCGGCCTTCATGGACGGTCCCCCCGGTCTCGAACCCAAATCGTTTCCCCCTGTTATCTGCCGAATTTGGAACCGAAGATCCTGCGATGCAAGTCACGGGGAAAGCATGTTGCCAATCGGCAGATCCTTTTTTTCCTTGGCAGTGCGGGCCCGTTATCGTCACGCTTACCGGGAAGAAAGCTGCTCAGATGAGGAGGTCGTCGGCATAGGCCGCAAGAACCCATTCCGGCAGATGAGGGGCGGCCTGGATGACGCGCCCGTTTGCGAAGACGAGGACCTGGCTGGGAGGCTCGTTGAGCTTCGAATTGTCATAGACCATGCCCCGGTCGGCAAGCAGCACCGCTTTGCGGATCAGGGGCTGTCCGCGGTGAAAGCGCGCGCGAACCTTGTCTTCCGGAACGTCATGGCCGCCTTCCTGCTTACGTCCTTTGACGCGGGCAACCGAAAGTTCGGCACTGTCGACGCCGACATGCATGACGATGACGATATAGCCACGCGCCTGGGCGTCTTCGACGATTTCGAGTTTCGACGGATGGGAGAAGACGGTCTCGGTCGCAAAGCTCTTGCCCGCAGCGAGCATTTCGGATCTGCGATCGCGCGCGATCCCGGCCGCCTTATAAGATGCTTCCATGGAGGCATCCTTGAGTTCTTCCCGCTGGATGACGTCCGCATTTATGAAAGGACCCGCGAAGCTCGGGGCAACGCGGGTCTCGTAGAGCGTGGACTTGCCGGCGCCGTTTGGCCCGGCAAGCAGAACAAGACTGGGCCTCATGCGGCCGCATCATCTTCTTCATAAATGAGGTTGCCGCCAGCATCGAGCCCGACGCCGCGGCCGAGCCTTCTGCGCCGCTTGAAAAACTCCCGTTCCGCCAGCGAGGGTTCGGCCATCCTGGTGGTGAACGCATCCAGCCAGGAGGCTTCCTCCTCCTCCCGGAGTTCGGCCGTGTCGAGCCTGCCTTCGAGCGCATCCGTGATCCGGGCATGATCGAAGCTGCCGGAATGTTCGATTGCCCTTCCGATCTTGAGCCAATGGGTGATCTGACCGGCCACGGACCGGCTGTGCAGTTCAGCCTCGCGGCGGACGAGAGCCATGACGTCGTCGGCAAGTTTCACGGATTGGGCCATCTTCACCTCCTGCGTGACCATATAGGTAGCAAAATGCCACCCAAAAATCAAGATCCGAGGGCAAGCCACACTGTGCCCGTGGCGATCCCGACGCCCTTCCCGCTCAGGCGCGGGTGCGAAAACGGGCGGTTGGGGGCCGGCCGATAGCGGTCCTTCGCATGGACCGGACGAAAATATCCCGTCAAGCCCAAAGGAAGATTTCGGCATCAGTTTTTCAGATGCATTCTATTGGAACATAATGAGGAATTGGTGGGTGAGTGGGGGCTCGAACCCCAGACCCGCTGATTAAGAGTCAGCTGCTCTACCAACTGAGCTACACACCCATGGGCGATGGGCCGCAGGCTGGCTGCGGCGCGCCGGATTTGGGCGTGTATATAGTGCCTCCTCCCGCGACGCAATGGCTTTGCGGCACTTTTTTCTCATTGCCGCCATGCGCTGCGTGCGGAGCCACGGGAGTGGGAGATTTCCGGCAGGAAAGGCGCGAGGAAAATTCCGCGAACCAAATGAATTGCCCTGACATTCGGCTGTCGTCCCGGTTTGACGCGTGAGCGGTAAGACCGGGAGCCAGTACTCAGTGTGGCCGACGATAGAAACAGACCGGGAGCCAGTCGGCTACTGGATCCCGGCTCTCCGCTTCGCTGCGTCCGGGAAGGCGAACGCGGATATCTCCTGCCATGTCGCTCAGAACTGCGGAGGGACGTTTCCACACATCATCAACGCTCTGTCCGAAAGTTCCGGATATTGATCTGACACCAGTGGTTGAAGCCATGGGATAACGGCGGAGAGGCGATCCTCTCTTCTTATGCGAAACGGACGACAGGTCTTGCCGCAAAAGCCCTGCATCAAAGCGCCTCAAAGGAAACTTTCCTAAACATCCGGCACCTTTTGCGCAATTTTCGAAATTAAGGCTTGACCGCCGAAATCCGCCTCACTAGGGTGCGGCGCATCAAGTCCGGGCGGATGTGACGGGCTTGAGCCGGCTTTCCTTTCTTAAGTTTTCAGGCAAGCCGGCGTGGAACCTGCCACCTCCATGTCCATGAAGGCCCTGGCGGCCTGTAGCATCAAAGGACCGGGACGGCATGCCGATGTCGCTCATTCTAGTAGTGGTAGGAAAGCGCGCCCTCCAGGCGGGATGACCCCGTTCGGACAGGATGGCGCGCGACCAAGGCCCCCTCAAGGGCCTTTTTTTGTACCCGCCTCCTGACAAAGCCCTTCTCCCTTCCGCCCGGATCTTTGACGCCGCATGCGTCACGGCCAGAACAAGAACGACCAGTGAGCCAAAGCCCGAAAGACCGGGCCGTTAATGCAAGGACGAAACGAATGACACGGGAAATGACCGGCGCCGAGATGGTCATCCAGGCGCTGAAAGACCAGGGAGTTGATACGATCTTCGGCTACCCGGGCGGTGCTGTGCTTCCCATCTATGACGAGATCATTCAGCAGGAAGGCCTGGAGCATATTCTCGTGCGCCACGAGCAGGGCGCCGGCCATGCGGCCGAGGGCTATGCCCGCTCCACCGGCAAGCCCGGCGTGGCGCTGGTGACCTCCGGCCCGGGCGCCACCAACATGGTGACCGCGCTGACCGACGCGATGCTGGATTCGATCCCGCTCGTCTGCATTTCCGGCCAGGTCCCGACCCATCTCATCGGCAACGACGCCTTTCAGGAATGCGACACGGTCGGCATCACCCGCCCCTGCACCAAGCACAACTGGCTGGTGCGCGACGTCGAGGACCTGCCGCGCATCCTGCATGAGGCGTTTTACGTCGCCACCTCCGGCCGCCCCGGGCCGGTCGTCGTCGACATTCCGAAGGACGTCCAGTTCGCCACCGGCACCTATCAGGGCCCGACACCGAACCCGGCGGCCGCCCACAAGAGCTACCGGCCGCAATTGAAGGGCGACGCGTCGGCGATCCGTATGGCGGTGGAAATGATGGCCAACGCCAGGAAGCCGGTCTTCTATACCGGCGGCGGCGTCATCAATTCCGGCCCCCAGGCCTGCCAGCTGCTGCGCGAGCTCGTGTCGCTGACGGGCTTTCCGATCACCTCGACGCTGATGGGTCTCGGCGCCTATCCGGCCTCGGGCGACAACTGGCTCGGCATGCTGGGCATGCACGGCACCTATGAAGCCAACATGACCATGCACGATTGCGATCTGATGGTCTGCATCGGCGCGCGCTTCGACGACCGCATCACCGGCCGCACCGATGCCTTCTCGCCGAATTCGAAGAAGATCCATATCGACATCGATCCGTCCTCGATCAACAAGACCATCAATGTCGACCTGCCGATCATCGGCGATGTCGGCCATGTGCTGGAGGACATGGTCCGGATCTGGCGGTCCTCGTCGCTGAAGACGGACGACGCCGCGCTGAAGGCGTGGTGGACGCAGATCGACACCTGGCGGGCCCGCAATTCGCTGGCCTACCGGCCGAACGAAGACATCATCATGCCGCAATACGCGATCCAGCGGCTCTACGAACTGACGAAACACCGCAAGACCTTCATTTCCACAGAAGTCGGCCAGCACCAGATGTGGGCGGCCCAGTTCTACGGCTTCGAGGAGCCCAACCACTGGCTCACCTCAGGCGGTCTCGGCACCATGGGTTACGGCCTGCCGGCGGCGATCGGCGCGCAGGTCGCCCACCGCGACGCGCTCTGCGTCGATATCGCCGGCGACGCCTCGATCCTGATGAACATCCAGGAGATGTCGACGGCGGTCCAGTTCGGCCTGCCGGTCAAGGTGTTCATCCTGAACAACCAGTATATGGGCATGGTGCGCCAGTGGCAGCAGCTGCTCCACGGCAACCGCCTGTCCCACTCCTATACCGAAAGCCTGCCGGACTTCGTCAAGCTGGCCGAGGCCTATGGCGGTGTCGGCTTCCGGGTGGACAAGCCGGGCGATCTGGACGGCGCGATCGAGGAGATGATCGCCGTCGACAAGCCGGTGCTGTTCGACTGCCGCGTCGCCAATCTCGCCAACTGCTTCCCGATGATCCCCTCGGGCAAGGCTCACAACGAAATGCTGCTGCCGGACGAAGCCAACGACGAAGCTGTCGCCAACGCCATCGGCGCCGAAGGCAAGACCCTCGTTTAGGGCCCGGGCAAAAGGACAGACAGAAAATGAACGCACAGAATGTGGATGCGCCTTCCGCCTATTTCCTGGCCGAAGTCAGCAACGAGATCGAAACTCATACCCTATCGCTTCTCGTCGACAACGAACCGGGCGTGCTCGCCCGCGTGATCGGCCTCTTCTCCGGCCGCGGCTACAACATCGACAGCCTGACGGTGTCGGAGACCGAGCACGAGAAGCATCTTTCGCGGATCACCATCGTGACGACGGGAACGCCGATGATCATCGAGCAGATCCGCCACCAGCTCGACCGGCTGGTGCCGGTGCACCGGGTGACCGACCTGACCGTGCGCGCCAAGCGCGCCAATCAGGACAAGCCGCTGGAGCGGGAACTGGCCCTGGTAAAGGTGACCGGCACCGGCGACAAGCGCCTGGAGGCCCTGCGCCTGGGCGACGCCTTCCGGGCGACGGTGATCGACGCGACGACCGAGCATTTCGTCTTCGAGATCACCGGCCGGACCTCCAAGATCGAGCAGTTCATCAACATCATGAAGCCGCTCGGCCTGGTGGAAGTCTCCCGCACGGGCGTCGCCGCCGTCCAGCGCGGCCCGGAAGGGCTCTAGCGCTCCCCGCAGCTGCCGACCAGCGCCTGCATCCGCCGGCGCTGGCCGGCCAGAAATTCTCCCGCCGACAGAATCGCCTGGCGGAACGCCTTGAGCCTGCGCTCGAAGACGGCGGCAAAGGCCATGGAAAGAGTGAAAACAAGGCCCAGCAGCAGGAATTCGTGACCCGGGATCCCGTCCGCCCGCACCAGCGCCCCGCTCATAAACTGTAGAAGCGGATAGTGGACCAGATAAAGCGAGAAGCTGCCGCCAGCCGCCCAGACCACGCCCTTGCGTACGGGCTCCGGCACGCCGGGAAGGACTGCCTGGCGGCTGAGGGCGGCCACCCCCAGGAAATTGACCGCGACCAGCACGGCGAGCAAGTTGTTCCAGAGAAATTCATCGGAGAACCGGAAGAGACCGGCAACCTGAATCGCCGTCAGCCCGGTCACCCGTTCGGTCGCCAGCATGAACAGCGCCGGCACGTCCACGGCAAGCGAGACCCCATAGACGGCCACGGGTGCGGTAACCATCAGCCATGCCGCTTTTCGGCCGATATGGAAATCCGGCCGGGACATCCGTTTCCAGATCCAGACGCCTGCCAACCAGGCCGGCAGAAGCAGCAGCGGCTTGTAGCCGATCACCAGCGCGAGCAGGCAAAGGCAGGCGATCCGAACCCCGCCCCGCAGGAAGAAGGCCGCGGCGAACAGGCCGTAATAGGCCGCTTCGTAGCTCAGCGACCAGTAGGGACCGTTGGTGCCGAGCCGAACGGCCGACAGGCCCCATTCGCTTGAAAAGGTCAGGCCGGAGAAAAAGAACTCTCCCATAGGAAGGGCATTGTACCACCACCCGTCGTAAGCTTCCGGCCACAGCAGGGCGCCGAGCCGGTCTGCCGCGAAGGTCAGAACCAGGGCGGGGATCGCCACCGAATAGAGCCGCGTGGCGCGATTGAACAGGAACACCTTCGCGGATCGGTCTTTCTCTTCCGCCGCGAAGGCGATCACCAGGCCTGAGAGGACGAAGAAAACCACGACGGCGTCGCTGCCGAGATTGAGATCGCGGATCCAGAGATAGGTGCCGCCGGTAAAACGCGGATAGGCCCAATGCGACAGCAACACCACGAAAGCGGCGGCGAACCGCACCGTATCGAGATAAAGGGAAAAACCTCTGGACATCGGGACTTATTCGGCCGGTTCGCGCCGCAACAGGGTTTCCCCGGTGGCCGCATTCCCCTCCCCGTCCGGCCGTTTGCGGGCGAGGAGCCTGCGGATTTCCCGGTGGGACGACTGAAGAGGCTCCACAAGCGCCCGTCTGAGTGTCGGATGCGGCTGTTCGATCAGATTGCCGTCCGCGTCGGCCAGGCCGAACACCAGGTCTTCGCGCTTTTCGGGAATATAGAGCGACCCGAACATCCAGTCCCAGATGGCGAAGACCTCGCCGTAATTCTTGTTGTGATGCTCGACTGCGGCCGAGTGGTGGATCTGGTGCTGCGCCGGCGAGATCAGGATATGCTCCAGAACCCGGCCGTAGCTGATCCAGATATGGGAGTGGCGGAAATTCGCGCCAGCGAGGTTGAATAGCACGTAAAGGACGTTTGCCTGACCGATCTGCAGGATGCTCACATCCCGGAAAACCGCGTAAAGCACAAGACCGGAGACCAGCCCGACGCCTACATTGCGCACGAAACTGTTGATGAGGTCGTAGACCGGATGCTTGCGGTACACCGTGATCGGCGTCATCACCTCGGCCGAATGATGAACGGAATGGAACGGCCAGAAGACCGCCCATTCGTGATGCAGCCTGTGAACCCAGTAGACGCAGAAATCGCTCACGACGACCAGCACCAGGGTCACCAGGAGGGTCTGCGCGGTAGAAGACAAAGCGGCTTCGGCCTGCGCGCCGGTGCCGCCGAGCCCTTTCAGCCCCTCGATCACCGCGACGATCGTCAGCGGACTGACGAGAAACAGGTTGATCAGGCCGAAGAGCGCAAGCAGGCGCCCGACCAGGAAAATCTTGATATCGTTGATGTGCGAGGCGTGCAGATAGATCTGTTTCGGAAACAGCCAGGCGAAAAACCCGCCCAGTCCCAGACTGCGTTCCCGGACGATATAGACCGCCAGGCCTATGACCAGCATCGCACCGAGGTAAAGCGGAGCGATCCTGAGGGTCAAGCTCCCCAGAAAGGTCTGATAAATCTCGTTGAGAACTTCCATGCCGGCGCCGTTCCGTTCCAATCAAACCCGAGTGCTCGAAAAACTGACCCGGTATTTTTCGCAAGCTTAGTCGCCAGCACTTAAGCATTGGTAACCTGGCCATAAGGCAGAGATGACACATCAGCGATTGGGATCGGTGAAGCTAAAAAGGAAAACGGAGTAATATCTTACTGCTGGGTCTATCTGTAAAAGCCTTCCCGCAAATTGATGCCGTGCTCGGTCCAGGCTTTCAGGGCGCACAGCATGCCGGTCCAGCCTTCGCAATTGCCGTACGAGGCTTCAACGCCCCCCGGCGTGTCGCGCCAGCCCTGCTCGCTGATGGTGACCAGCGTGCGGCCGTCGTCCAGCGGCTCGAACGTCATGGTGACCGTCGTGTCGTAACCGGCGGGATCCGGCATCACCCCGGTCGAGCTCACCTCTCCCCGTTCGTGCGCGGCCCATTGGAGAACGATTTCCCGGTCCTTTTCCACCCGGACGACCTTTACCGGGAACCGGCCCGGAAAATCCGCGAAGTCCCAGTAGACTGTCACGCCGGTTTCAATCCGGCCTTCCGCGCCGCCGGTGGTGAAATAGGCGGACAGGCGGTCCGGATTAACGACCGCTTCAAACACTTCCGAAACCGGCTTTGCAATTCGTCCGGCGATTTTGAATGACGGTCTCATGTTTCCTCGCAAAGGTCACGCGCTCTCGCCGGCGCAGGCCAGCAGGTTGTCAAGATGAAAGTTCCAGCCGTGTGAATGGCTGGCGACGAGATCTTCACGGAGGCTTCCCGGAGCAGCCTGCCAGCCTGTGTGGCAAAGGGTAATCCTGCTCCCCTGTTCCTCTCCCGAGATCAGAAACGTCACGTCCGTTTCGAAATCCCAGTCATCGTCGCTCCACGACAGGCCAAGGCGCTCCGGCGGATCAAAAACCGTCACCTTGCCGCGGGTGTGGTGAAGTCCGTTCGCATCCTGCCACGGCTCATGAAATTCTCCGCCGACCCGCGGTTCCAATAGGATATCCCGCCCCCACCACAGGACAGGCTGAACCAAGGCTTCCCAGAGCTTTGCCGCTGAGACCGCGCAATCTCTTTCCACATGAATTGCCAGCGTAGCCATCGGTTATCCCTTGTTTGAGGGCATTTAATGTTATAAATTTATAACATGTCAAGTGAAGATGATTCGGACAGGATTTTCAAGGCGTTGGCGGATCGCCGGCGGCGGCGCATCCTGGATCTGCTAAAAAACACGCCGAAGACCACCGGCACGCTCTGCGCGGAATTTCCCGAGCTCGACCGCTGCACCGTGATGCAGCACATGCGGGTTCTGGAGGCGGCCGACCTCATCATCGTCCAGCGCAAGGGCCGCGAGCGCTGGAATTACCTCAATGCGCTGCCGATCAAGAAGATCTACGACCGCTGGATCGGCGAGTATGCGGAACATGCGGTGAATATGCTGGACCGGCTCAGATCCGACCTGGAACCTCCGCTGAATTGAAGACGGTCCGCTCCTTCACCAGACGTCAGGGACCGGAACTGGTCAGACCCGGTCCCCGATGCTGATCGTCTGCGCCTTGCGCATGGGTCCCGCCTTCGGTCCGGCGTTTCACAGCGACAATTGGCCCTTCCCCGGCATACGGTCTCCCGGCCGAGCGGCCTAGACGCGACACGTGCGAGCGCGTATACGACAGCGGCAATCCGCGCCGCTTCCGGCGCATGTCCAGATTTCAGGCACTTCAAGTTCGAGAAAAGGCTTCAAGCCCATGATTCACGGTCTTTCCCGGCCGAAAAACCAGATCCGCTGGCTGCTGCTGGAAGGCATCTCGCCGACAGCGCGCGCGATCCTGGAAAAGAACGGTTACACCAACGTGGAAGTTCTGCCCGGTGCGTTGGAAAAGGACGCCCTGATCGAGAAGCTTCAGGGTGTCCAGATCCTCGGCATCCGGTCCCGGACTCAGCTCACGGAAGAGGTCCTGGAAGCCGCCAAGAGCCTGGTCGCCGTCGGCTGCTTTTCCGTCGGCACCAACCAGGTGGATCTCCACGGCACGCTGACCCGCGGCATCCCGGTGTTCAACGCCCCGTTCTCCAACACCCGCTCGGTGGCGGAACTGACGATCGCCGAAATCGTCATGCTGATGCGCGGCATCTTCACCAAATCCTCCGCGGCCCATGAGGGCCGCTGGCTGAAGAGCGCGGCGGGATCCCACGAAATCCGCGGCAAGACGCTCGGCATCGTCGGCTACGGCAATATCGGCACGCAGCTCTCCAACCTCGCCGAAGCCATGGGCATGCGGGTCATCTATTTCGACCTGGTCGACAAGCTGCAGCATGGCAACGTTCTGCCGGCGGAAAGCCTGAAGGCGCTGCTCGGCGAAGCCGATGTGGTCTCCCTGCACGTTCCCGATACGCCGGAAACCCGCAATATGTTCCGCGCCGAGCAGATCGCCGCGATGAAGAAGGGCGCGTTCCTGATCAACAACGCCCGCGGCAAGGTGATCGACATCGATGCGCTCGCCGAAGCGCTGAAATCCGGTCATCTGGCGGGGGCCGCCATCGACGTGTTCCCGGTCGAGCCGAAATCCAACAAGGACGAGTTCGTCTCTCCTCTGCGCGGCCTCGACAATGTCATCCTGACCCCGCATATCGGCGGTTCCACGGAAGAGGCGCAGGACCGGATCGGCGAGGAGGTCTCCAAGCGGCTGGTGGAATATTCCGATGTCGGCTCCACTATCGGCGCCGTCTCCTTCCCGCAGGTGCAATTGTCCAAGGGCACGGACGCCACGCGCTTCATCCAGGTGCACCACAACGCACCCGGCGCCATGCGCACCCTGAACGACCTGTTCACCCGGCACGACCTCAACATCTGTGCCCAGTATCTGCAGTCCTACCAGGACATCGGCTACGTGGTTCTGGACGTCGACAGCATGGTCGAGGAACCGGTGGAGATCCTGGAGGAAATCCGCGCCCTGCCGAATACCATCCGGGCGAGGCTGCTGAACCGGGTGTGACCTGCGGCCAGTCAGACGAAACACTGAAGAAAAGCCCCGCATTCCGCGGGGCTTTTTTTTGACATCGGTGCTATTTTTTCCGGTAGAGCACCATCCCGGCGTGGTAGAGCACTCCATCGATGAAATCCCCATCGGCAGTGAAGCCGGTGTCGTCCCAATAGTCTATGTGGTTGCCGGTCACTTCGTAACGGCCCTCGTAGGCGCGCTCCCGGGTGCCCCGGGCTTCCACATAGCGATTGTCCGGACGGAGTTCATGTCGGATGTATCCATCCTCCGTAACCCACAATCCGACATACGGGTGATTGGACATCCGGTCCTCCGACATGGCTTGGCTGGTGAACGCGGCAAGAGCCACAGCGGCGGCGAGACGGCGCGTCATCAGGTCGTCCTCGTCGGTCGCACGACGATCTCGTTCACGTCGACATCCTCCGGCTGCTCGATGGCATAGCGCACTGCGCGGGCGATCGCCCCGGGCTGAAGCGCGATGGCGCGGTAGGTCTTCATTGCCTCTGCGGCCACCGGATCGGTGATGCTGTCGGCGAGTTCGCTCTCCACCACGCCCGGGTGAATACAGGTGACGCGGATATCGTCCCGCTCCTGCCGCAAACCATCGGAAATCGCCCTGACCGCGAATTTGGTCGCACAATAGACGGCCGCCGTCGGCGAAACAGCCAGCGCCCCGATCGAGGCGATGTTGATGATGTGACCCGAGCCACGGCGTGTCATTTCCGGCAGGACGGCGGCAATGCCATAGAGCACGCCCTTGATGTTCACATCCACCATCCTGTCCCACTCCTCGACCTTCATCGAAGACATGAGGGAAAGCGGCATGACGCCGGCATTGTTGACGATCACGTCGACCCACCCCCACGCGGCCCTCGCCTCTTCCGCGAAGGCTTCAACGCTGTGGCGGTCCGTGACATCGAGCCGGCAGGTCATAACCTCGCCTCCCGACGCCCGGATCTCGTCGGCCAGCGCCCGAAGACGATCGGTGCGGCGCGCCCCGAGCATGACTTTCGCACCCGCCGCGGAAAGTTCCCGGGCAATACCCGCCCCGATCCCGCTGGAGGCACCCGTTACAAGGACAATTTTGTTGAAGGACATTCCGGTCTCCTGGTTTCTGTGCAAGCACCGCCTTTCAGCGGTTGCCAAACAGATAGACCCCGGTCATTGTCCTGATAAGCGGGTTATTTCTTTCCAGACTGACAAGAAAATTTAACCAATGAACCCGGATCTCAATATGCTCGCCACATTTGTCATCGTGGCAGAGGAAAAGAATTTCCGCGCGGCGGCGGACCGTCTGGGCGTGACCCGTTCCGCTGTCAGCCAGACAATCAAGCGGCTGGAGGCATCGCTCGGCATCGCCCTTGTCCGGCGCACGACGCGAAGCGTCAGTTTGACGGAAGCTGGAGAACGGCTCTTCGCCGATGTCGCCTCGGGAATTGCCGAGATTACGGCGGCGCTCGAAACCGCAGGCGACCTGCACCGGCGTCCCCGCGGCCAGCTTCGTCTTGCCGTTTCCTCGATCGCGGAAAGTTTTCTCTCGGGTCCGATGCTCGCCGCTTTCGCCGACACCTGCCCGGAGGTACGGATCGACGTCACCGTCACGGATGAGGAGTTCGACATCGTCGCAGCCGGCTATGACGCCGGCGTCCGCCTGGGCGAGGTGATCGAACAGGACATGATCGCAGTGCCGGTTTCCGGGGAACAGCGCCAGCTTGCCGTCTGTTCGCCGGCTTATCTCAAAGCCGCCGGAACCCCGTCTCATCCTGCCGAACTTGCAGGACACCGCTGCATCGGCTGGCGCCCCGCCCCGCGCGTCGCCCCCTACCGTTGGGAATTTACCGAAGCCGGCCGGGAATTCGCCGTCGATGTGACCCCTGAATTCACCACCAACGACATGGCCCTGATGATCAAGCTCGCCCTGGCCGGCGCTGGGATCACCTGCGGACTGGAGGAAAGCTTCCACCCCTGGCTGAAGCGCGGCGAACTGGTCCCCGTCCTGGAAGACTTCTGTCCGCCCTTCGCAGGCTTCTATCTCTACTATCCGAGCCGCCGCAACATTGCACCGAAACTTCGCGCCCTGATCGACCATCTCAAGAACCGCGGAACCTGGAAATGATCTATTCTCCGACGGCGGGCCCGAAAACCCGGTTGCGGCCCTGTTCCTTGGCTTCGTAGAGACGCTTGTCCGCCTGCTGGAACAGGTCCTCGATCGTGAACCCGTCCTGGGGCGTGCTGGCGATGCCGATGCTCACGGTAACCTTTTCGGGCAGATAAACGATGCTGAAGCGCTCGATGCTTTTCCGGAGCCGCTCGGCCAGGGATAACGCCGCCTCCGCCGGAAGCCGCTCGCACAGAAGCACGAATTCCTCGCCGCCGACCCGGTAGAGATGATCGTCCGAACGCAGGTTTCCGCTCAGCATGTGAGCGATGGACGTCAACACCTTGTCGCCGATCAGATGGCCGAGACGGTCGTTCACCTGCTTGAAGTGATCGATATCGATCACCAGCAGGGAAACGTTTCTGTCCTCCGCGAGGTTCCTGGCGAGGATCTCCGGGGCTTCCTGGTCGTATTGGCGGCGGTGCAGGGCTCCGGTCAGGTGGTCGCGGGTGGAGGCCTCCAGTAGCCTTTCGTAGCGCTCCCGGTAAGTGAGAACCTCAAAGACATCTTTGAAGGGCCGGTTGGTCAGCCAGCTCTTCTCGTCGTGGAAATATTTCAGATAGGCGACGAACAGCGCCGAATAGACCACTGCCGCGATCATCTTGGCGATCCAGCCGCCGAGGAAGACATGCCAGGGCGCGCCGGAGACATAATGGAGCGCGAGGAAAAACCCCGCCTGATCGAAGGTCAGCACGACCGCTCCGCTGATCAGGAACCTCAGTCCCAGATGCCGGCCGAACCAGCTCCCGATCCGCTCGTATAGGAGGATGATCGCGATCGCGTCGACGACCAGCAGGAGCGTGCCCCAGACCATCAGGATGCCCATCTCGTCGATAAAGGCGATATCCGGCAGGCGACCTTCCGCAACCGCCACCGTCTCATGGTTCCTCAGGATCATCACCAGCGCGACGATCAGGAAATTCCCCAGAAGCAGACCGTAGATCGGCTGACGGGCCACCCTGGCATCTTCCCGGATATACAACAGGAGGATCATCAGGAGCTTGCCGGTGAAGAGCACGGTCGATCCCGGCGAGACGATGCCGAATGGCAACTCGATATAGAAGACGCTGGCGAGATAGGTCTCCAGAAAGTGCATGACACCCAGCGCGCACATGAAAACACCGATGCCGAACGCCCTGCGAGCCCGGAGCAGGCTCATCATCACCGTGAAATACAACACGGCCTGTACAAGCAGGAGGAGCGCGTTATAGATCGCCATGGGTGTGCCGAATTTCTCCTTCAGGTTGAGACCATAGTGTATGCATCGATTCTCGCATTGCGCGATATCAAAATTCGTACCGAATGGAAGGAAATTCGACGATGACCCGAAGGTTCATCCGGAAGATCTTCCCGCCTGCCTCAAACACTGCGTCAAAAGCTTCCATAATCCGATATCGATATGCTTACCGGGTTCCGCAAAGACATCCAACGGCCAAGTTGTTTCTATGTGTGAAGTATGGAGCTTGATCCGGACAAGCCGATGACCGAACATGCCGCCGGAAATTTCCGGCGTTCAGAATTCTCGGGATGTTATGCTTCGGAAACCGCCTGCGGCAAATTGCAGGCATGCGGTTGCGGAGAGTTCAACGCCGGAAACACGGTTCGGCGACTTCCTGAAGCAGAGGCTTTCTGCGCGCCGCATGGCGGCAGTCCCGCCACCCTAGCAGGGAGGCTCCGGTCCTTGCGGCCGCTCTCGCCGCGCTGTTGCTTTTTATCGCCGTGGACACCGCCGGTCTTTGTCTGGATTGCCTGCCTGTTCACCATGCATCTCGTGACCCGATCCATACGTTCGCGGCTCGAAACGGCAAGCTGAAACATTGTCTCTAGAGACAATTTCTCGTTTGACTTCAATGACTTTTACAATAATTCTGCGAAGATATCCCAATTCCTTGAATCAAAATCGCAACCGCTTCATCCGGAATTTCAACGATGCCTTCCGTTTCACGCCTGTCCGTCAACGTCAACGCCGTCGCCATGCTGCGCAACCGCCGCGACCTGCCCTGGCCGAGCGTGACCGGACTGGCCGCGATCGCGATGGAAGCCGGGGCCAAAGGCATCACCGTTCATCCCCGCCCGGACGAGCGCCACATCCGCAAGACGGATGTCTTCGAGCTGGCCGAGCTGATCGAGGAGCGGTTCCCGAACAAGGAATTGTGCCTGGAAGGCTATCCGTCGCCCGACTTTCTCAAACTGGTGGAAGAAGCCCGCCCGGAGCAGGTTCTCTTCGTGCCCGACGATCCTGAGCAGACCACGTCCGATCACGGCTGGGATTTTTCGTCGGATACCGGCGCGCTCGAGACGGGCATTGCGGCCGCCAGGGAATGGGCGGTCACGGTTTCGCTCTTCTGCGACGCCGATCCGGCAGCCCCTGAAGGCGCCGCCCGGCTCGGGGCCGAGCGGATCGAGATCTATACCGGCCCCTACGGTGCCTGCTACGACGATCCGGCAAGGGCAGCGAAGGAACTCGACAGGGTGGTTGCCGCGGCAGAGGCCGCGCAGGCCTGCGGGCTCGGCGTCAATGCCGGCCACGATCTTACCGTCGCAAACATCCCGGCACTGATCGCGCGGGCCCCGTTCATCCGGGAAATGTCCATCGGCCACGGCTTCACTGCCGACGCGCTGATCCACGGCTTCGCCGAAAGCGTCCACCGCTTCCGCAGGGCCATGGGCGAGATCTGATCTCTGCCTGAACACCTCTGAAATATGCCGGTGGCGTCATCCCGGACGCAGCGAAGCGGAGATCCGGGATCGGAGAGCCCAGGTCATTCAGTTGATACGCTTGAAAATAGCAGAGACCTGTGGCTCACCGATCCCGGCTCTGCGCCAAAGCTTGGCCGGGATGACCGATTGGACGTACATATGGAGATCCGTTCAGCAGAGTATCTCCATAACGCACCTTTCTACTCAACAGGATCCATGACCAAGAGAAGCCGCCGTCCCTTGCCGGTGGCAGGCGAGCGGTGCAAAAGGCCGGTCATCTCCTCTCCCGGCCATTGGCGCCCGCGAAACAGCGCCACGCTGCCTTGCGGCACCTGCCGGACACGGCCCGGATCCGTTTCCTCGCGCTCCGGAACATACTCGGTTCCCGCCCCCCGATAGGTGCACAACAACCGGGCCTGGACATTATCGATGTGAAACTTCGGGCACATGACTTCGTCCGAAACGTCCAACCGGAGGCGAACCAGCCGGACATTCAGGATCTTCGAAAGCATCAGGGCAAGCGCGGCGGCATCGCTTGCCAGCATATCGCGTTCCGCGCAGGCAGGTGCCCCGCGTTTCTCGAAGGCCGCGATCACCGCCGCTTCCGCCAGATGAACCGGCAGAACCGTGCGCAATTCCGGCAGATGTCTCAACGGCAGCCGGTCGACCCAGGCCTGGAAGTCCGGGTCCAGCGTCCGTTTCCAGATGGCGGCGGCAACGCCCGGCACGTGGATATCGGCGAGAATGTCCGGGCCGCTGCCGATGATCACATCCCGCGCAACCGCCTGACCGGACGAGGCTCCCGTCTCCGCAAGGCTCATGCCGCGCGCTCCGCGCGGCGGAAATCCGGAAACGGATCCGGAAGATGGGTAAAGGTCCTCAGGTCGTTCCCCGCCTCTTCGCCGATCAGGCAGGCGTCGAGCCTGGATTTCAGGGCGGGCCAGTCAATACCTGCGCCGATGAAGACGATCTCCTGGCGGCGGTCTCCGAACGGTTCGACCCAGAGCGACCTGGCATAGTCGCGGGCCCGCTCATCATCCGGCCAGCGGTCTTTCGGCACCGCGGCCCACCATGTCCCGAGCAGGCCTATTCCGGAAAGGGCGCCGGCAAGGGAAAACTCGATCACGCTTTGCGGCCGGCTGCCAATCCAGAAATGGCCTTTTGCCCGGATAACCCCCGGCAGCTGCCCGTTGAGCAGGTCGTGGATCTTCTGCGGATCGAAAGGGCGCCGCGCCCGGTAGACATAGGAAGCGACGCCGTATTCCTCCGTTTCCGGCACATGGTCGGCGAAACCGTAGAGCTCTTTCGCCCACAAGGGGTGTTCGTGCGCCTTTTCGAAATCGAACAGACCGGTGTTGAGGATCTCGGACGGAGCAACGTCCGAAAAGTCGGTCTCAAGGATCCTCGCGTCCGCATTGAGGCTGCGGATGATCTTGCGGGCCGCATCGACCTGTCCCGGTTCCGCGGCACTGACCTTGTTCAGCACGACGATGTCGGAGAACTCGATCTGGTCGGTCAAAAGATGCACCAGCGAGCGCTCGTCCTCCTCTCCCAGCGTCTCGCCCCTGTCGCGCAGGAAATCGTGGCTGGAGAAATCCTTCAGCAGATTGACCGCATCGACTACGGTGACCATGGTGTCGAGCCTGGCCACATCAGACAGGCTCTCACCCGTTTCATCCCGGAATTCGAAGGTTGCGGCCACCGGAAGCGGTTCGGAAATGCCGGTCGATTCAATCAGCAGATAATCGAATTTCTTTTCGCTCGCGAGACGGTGGACTTCCTTCAGCAGATCGTCGCGCAACGTGCAGCAGATGCAGCCGTTCGACATCTCGACAAGCGTTTCGTCGGTCTTGCTCAGTTCCGCGCCGCCGGCGCGGACCAGATCCGCATCGATATTCACTTCCGACATGTCGTTGACGATCACTGCGACCCGGAGGCCGTCGCGATTGTTCAGGACGCGGTTGAGCAAGGTGGTTTTTCCGGCCCCGAGAAAGCCGGAGAGCACGGTAACGGGAAGACGGGGATCGGACATGAAATGCTCCAACTGAATGTTATGTTATTACATATCATATTTGTTACAGCCAAGCGATCCGTCTTGGCAACCGGTTTTTGCGTCCGCCGACGGTTTGGCGGACCGGGGATCACAGGCGGAAGCGAATCCGCTAGTCTGTGCCTCGTTTCGAACGCCGGACCGGATCCTTGTCTGTTCAGATCCTGACCTTTTGCGGCAGCCTTCGGGCCGCCTCCTCCAATCTCGCGCTTCTGACCGCCGCCGAACGGCTGGCGCCTCAGGGCATGACCGTCCGCCGGTATGACCGCATCGAAGGGCTTCCGCATTTCACACCGGACCTCGACGACGATGCGCTCCTCCCCGCGGAGGCGCGGAACCTGCGCGACCGGGTGGCGGAGGCGGACGGATTGTTGTTTGCGGTTCCCGAATACATGCACAGCCTGCCGGGAAGCTTCAAAAACGCACTCGACTGGATGGTCGGCTGCCCGCGGTTTCCCGGAAAACCCGTCGCCCTCGCACATGTAAATTCCCGCCATGCCTTTGCGCCGGGACAACTGGAGGAAATCCTGAAAACCATGTCCGCCCGGATCGTTCCGGAGGCCGGCTTCAACCTGGATTTCACCACCAACAAGGTCGATGTCGAGACGATCCTGGCCGACACGGAGCGCATGATGATCCTCAGGACCGCGCTCCTTGCGTTTGAAAAAACGCTCCGGGACAGACCGCAATCGGAAGAAGAAGACCGAACAGATTGACCTTTTGACGGGCAGACCGCACTCTTGTCCGGTTCACTGTTGAACGGGGGCGCCGGATGAACACCATCACATCCCGTGAGTACAAGCTGATCCTGAATTCGGCCCGCTTTCTGGACCGCATCGCGGCCAGCGACGCCTTTCAGGATCTGATCGGCTTTCTGGCCGCGCGGCTCGGCGGCGAGATCAAGCGCCAGACAAAGGAAGAGATCCGCAACACCTCCTACCTGGACACCGAGGATTTCCTCTTCCGGCGTGCCGGTTACGCACTCCGGCTGCGCCATGAGGAAGACGAGGACAACTTCAAGCTGACGCTCAAGTTCCGCTCGCCGGATCTGATCCTCGCCGAGGATGCCTCCGTCGAAACCACGGACGACCGGCGGGCGGAAATGAAGTTCGAGGAAGACCTGATGCCGCCCTTCCGCAGCGTGTTTTCCCGCTCAAGCGCCATCCGCTTCAAGAAGAAGCCCGATCTTGCGACCATAGACGCCGCCATCGAGATCTTCCCGGCGCTCAAAAGCCTGAACCTGCCGAAAAAGACCAAACTCGCGACCGTCAACGGCTTCACGCCCAAGGAAGTCTTCCGCAAGCTCTGCAAGGTGGATTTCAGGAAGGCGGAGCCGATCAAACTGGGCCTGAGCTTCTGGTACGCGGAAAACGCCAGGGACTGGCCGCTGATTGCCGAATGCGCCTTCAATTTCGAATGGGATGCCGGCCGGGACCGGTTCGACCTGGACCAGGTCCGGCAGGCCAACGACCTTTTCCGCCTGCTGCAGATGCAGCCGGGATGGTTCAATGCCGACGCGACGACCAAAACCCGCTACGCCTATGAAGGACTGCAGCCTCTGCCCTGAGGTCTGGGAGGCAGGGCAGAAGGCGGAATGGGTAAACAGCGGTCACCGACATCACAACTCCCTCATCCTGAGGAGGACCGTAAGGTCCGTCTCGAAGGATGGGCGGCATACTCCTCCCGAGCAAGCTGCCCATCCTTCGAGACAGCGCTTACGCGCTTCCTCAGGATGAGGTCATTTATCTTTTTCTCTCTCGAGCTACGCACCTTGCAGTCGAAGGACGTGCCCTGCGGCCAGTCGACCGTGGCCTCGTCGCCCTTGATCCAGAAGACGATGCCGAAATCGCCTTCATAACGCGCGCCGGAACCGCTCAGGCCCTGAACCACGATTTCTGTGCTGTCCCCTCTCTCCAGGCGCGCCGAGGGCGGATCGGTCGGATAGAAGGTCGCGACGATCTCGTCTGCCGGATTGCCGTTGCAAGTGTAGAAGACCGGAGCCTGGCCCTCGATGAGCTGGTATCTTGCCGTCAGTTCGGCGATCCGGCGTTCGTAGACCGAGCGGATGCAGGAGAGCTCGTCTTCGCCCTTCCAGCACTCGTCGCGTCCCGTCACCCAGCCACGCTGAAGCGCCTTGAGCCTGGACAGTTCCTCTTCCGCTCCGGCCTCGAGCGATTTCACCTTGCCGACGGCATCCTCGTAGACACCGGCGAGTTCCCGGTCGAGCGCCGCCAGGTCGTCGTTGGAACAAATCAGCTTTTCCGCCGAGCTTTGCGCCTTGGAGCAATCGAAGGCCGGCTCCGCCGCGTTCGATGCAAAAGCCCAGAGAAATCCGGCGGCCAGCGCCGTCATGAAGATCCCGAAAACACGCATTGCCCTCTCCTCCTTTGCCAAGTCCACAAGGACCGAACGAAACGCGCCTCATAGTAAACCGCGTTCCGATGGCAGGAAATTGAAAAGACGCCGGAATTGAGAGGATCACCGGCGGCGGCGACTTTGTTTTACGGGGTCGGACAATTGAACAGCCACGCCGCCGCCCCGGACGTGATCCGGGGCCTCATGACAGGTCCCTGATCAAGTCCGGGACAGCACAAAGTGCGTAGCTCGCCATAGTTCCAACAACCCACGTCATCCCGGACGCAGCGTATCGCGCGTTCGGGATGACGGCGGCAATTGAGTGCGGTTGGAACCTCGAGAGAATCTACCTAAGCCGCTTCCGCACGCTTCAGTTTCTGGTGTTCGTCCTCGACCAGGCCGATTTTCCAATAGCCGGAAATATAGGTGTCTTTCTTGGGCACGCCGAGAGCGTTGTGCAGATAGTCCCTGAGCGCCCGGATCACGGAGCTTTCCCCGGCGATACAGGTCTGGACCGTGCCGGCCGGCCATGCAAGCGCGCGCACGAAATCGACCTGGGCGGTCGAGGCAACATGGACGTTTTCCTGGATGAGCCAGTGCACCTCGACATTGGCGGGAACTGCAATCTCGCGAATGTCGTCTTTCGACGGCACTTCGAAGACGGCGACGCCGCCTGCTTCCGCGGGCATGGCTTCCAGCGTCGCCTCGGCGACGGGCATGGCCGACAGATCCGCGGCGATCAGGTACCAGTCCGCGTAATAGTCGCTCATCTTCGGTTCGCTCGGACCGAGGAAGCCCAGAAACGAACCCGCTTCGGCCCGCTGTGCCCAGCGCGTGGCCGGCCCCTCGTCGCCATGGGCGACAAAGTCGATATCCAGCTCCAGGCTGTCCTTCCGGAAGCTCCGGACCGTATAGGTGCGCACGGGATGGACCTTCTTGGCCGGTTCCTCCGGGCCGAAATGGGAGGAGAACACCTCGCGGCTCTCGCCGTCGAGCGGCAGGATCAATTTGCAGTTGGCCCCTTCACGGCCTTCTGGAAAGCCTTCCAGTTCCGGGCCTGAGAAGGTGACCCGGATCATGCTCGGGCTGAGATATCTGGCGGAACGGACGGTGAGAACGCGGGGACGGCGGTACGGTCGGCGAGCCAAGAGGCACCTCTTCGAAATACTGAAGTATTACAGTCAGGATTTAGCACCGGTGCGGGAGGATTTGAAGGGCAAGGCGCCGGAATAATTGTAACGGCCCGTTGGCGCCTCCGGTGCCCGCGCATGAAACACGAAAAAGCCCGCCGTCCGGCGGGCTTTCCAGGTGTCAGGCCTAAGCACAAAAAGATCAGTTGCGGATGATCGGATCCTTCAGGTCTTCCGGCTTCTTGTCCTTGATGATTTCCCAGTTCAGCGTGGCGTTGTTGATGTGCCCCGGAACGTCCTGTTCGAACCGTTCCTGAACTTTAAGGGAATTATTCAGATAAAGCTTGCCGTCGACGATCGACCAGGCCTCCGGCACCACCGGAACCTTGAAGCCCATTGCCGCGCCGAAGGCGCAGAAGCCACCGTATTGCGGCGCGTATTTCTCCGGAGCGGCAACAAATTTGTCGCGATTTTCAGCGGACGAGAATTTCCAGGTCACGTCGTCGTATTCGGCGGTGAACTCATCCGATCCGGCAACCGGCTTGCCTTCGGTGAAATAGGCAACCGGATCGGTGCCGCCGATTGCGGTGCCGTCCTCGGTGAAGGTGGTGATTTCGTCGGCCGATGCGGTGAAGGCTGCAGCGGAGAACAGAGCGGTCAGTCCGAGAAGAACGGACTTGGACGTATAGAGCGGCATGGTCGTCTCCCTAGGAGGTAAAGGGCATTTTCCCGGCGGTATGTTTCAGCGACCGCACTTGCAAGAAAATGTCCTCAGCCGCCGACGATAGCCAATCACCCTTGATCACAGAGCCGCTAGCCTGCCGGGAGAAATTCGTGATCGTTCCGGCACAACGCTGCCGATCACATTCCAGGGAGGCTTGGCTGTGACGCCGGATCGCGCGGCGCGACCAGGCCGAGGACCAGATAGATCGCCGTTTCGATGGCCTCCGGCCCGATGTCGACATTACGCAGAAGCAGCCGGAAATAGAGGAAGCCGAGAAGCAGATCGATCCGGGCTTCCATATCGGTTTCGAAGGGCGTCGCAATGAAAATCTGCCGCATGACGAGCCGCCGGTTCGCTTCCGCATCGTCCAGCACCCGGGCAAGAACGGCATGATGGCGGTAAGGCACCAGCGCACGGATCGCGCCGCCGAGCGCGGTCTTTTGAAGCGCCGTCACCGTATTCTGCAGGCATTGCCTCAGGTCCTCCGCAACGCTGCCGCGCTGCGGCGGTCCCGGGTTGGCAGTCTCCAGCGCGTGCTCCACGGCAGCGGCGATCAGCTCCGGTTTGTCATGATAGCGGCGGTAGACGGCCTGCTTGCTGGTTTTCGCCCGGGCGGCAATGGCGGCTATCGTGGTCTTCTCGTAGCCGTTTTCCGCCAGCTCCAGAAGCGTTGCCTCCAGGAGTGCGGTGGTAACCCGGCTTTCCCGCGGCCTGCCCGCGCCCTGCGGGTCAGCCATCGAGCGAGGCCTCGTAGTCCTGAAAACCGTTTTCGATGCCGACCGAGACATTGACGATGCGGGCGAAGGGCCTTGCGAAGATCTCCGTGTCCCGCAGTTCCTCCCAGAGGTGGTGATAGGCGCGCATGTCGGAAAACCGGCAGATGGCGAAATCCGAAAAGCCGCCCGACAACGCATCCGCGTCGAACCATTCGAACGAGACTTCCGGATGACGGCCGAGTATCCCGCCGATATTGGCCGCATGCGCCTGCCTGTCGGCACGCGACAGCGCCAGCCAGGCGGGTTCGAAGGCGAGGTAGACGACCGCGGCCATCGGCAGGGGACGGATTTTTTCAGGCGGCTTGTTCACTGACGCACTCCTATTACGGTACTATTTGGTACCGTAATAGCCGAATTGCCGGACCCGGGCAAGCGGATCCGCTTGTACTCACCTGCGTTTGCCCGCTAACAGAAGCGCAGATGCGCCGGCCGGCGCATAATCAGGAAAACGAGGAAAACATGTCCGTCGATACCGACACGGTAAAACGCGTTGCCCGTCTCGCCCGCATCAAGGTGAGCGAGGACGACGCCACCCGGATGACCGGCGAGCTGAACGCCATTCTGGGCTTCGTCGAACAATTGGACGAAGTCAACATCGATGGCGTCGAGCCGCTGACCTCGGTGGTCGAGCAGACCATGAAGAAGCGCCGGGACGGCGTCACCGACGGCAACAAGGCCGCCGACATCACGCTGAACGCCCCGGCCTCCGAAGATCATTTCTTCATGGTGCCGAAAGTCGTCGAATAATCGGGATAGCACCGGATGACTACTACTCAGCCAGTCATAGCCGTCGAAACGCCCCTGGGCGCGGATATGCGCGCCATGATCGGCGAGCTGAATGCGCTGCTCCTGACCCTGTCCCCGCCCGAGTTCTGCTTTCACATGACGCCTGAGGAAATGGCCGGAGACGACACCACCGTGTTCGTCGCCCGCGTCGGCGGCGATGCAGCGGCCTGCGGCGCCCTTCACCGTCACGCGGACCGCATCGCCGAGGTCAAGCGCATGTACACGCGCCCCGCCTTTCAGGGAAAGGGCCTGGGCGGCATGATCCTGGAACGGATCGTCTCGCTTGCACAGCAGGAAGGCTTTTCGAAGCTGGTCCTGGAGACCGGCGACAAGCATCACGCGGCCTGGCGCATCTACGAGCGGGCGGGCTTTTCCCGCTGCGGACCGGTGCTCGACTATCCCGACAGCCCCTATTCCATTTTCTATTCCCGGCCGCTTGCAGCCGACTGAGAGACCCCTTCATGACCGAGCTGACGAAACTCACCATCGCCGAGGCCCGCGAAGGCCTGAAAAACAAGGACTACACCTCGCTCGAACTGACCGAGGCGTTCCTGACAAACATCGAGGCGGCCAACGAGACGCTGAACGCCTATGTGGCGGTCACCGCCGACAAGGCCCGCGAGATGGCCAAGGCCTCCGACGGCAAGCTCGCCAAGGGGGAAGGCGGCGCCCTGGAAGGCATTCCGCTCGGCATCAAGGACCTGTTCGCCACCGAAGGCGTACACACCCAGGCCTGCAGCCACATCCTCGACGGCTTCAAGCCGCCCTACGAATCCACCGTCACCTCCAATCTCTGGGCGGACGGCGCGGTGATGCTCGGCAAGCTGAACATGGACGAGTTCGCCATGGGCTCTTCCAACGAAACCTCCTACTACGGCAGCGTCATCAACCCGTGGCGCAAGCAGGGCTCCAACCAGGACCTGGTTCCGGGCGGCTCGTCCGGCGGCTCCGCCACGGCCGTGGCCGCGCGCATGTGCATGGGCGCAACCGCGACCGACACCGGCGGCTCCATCCGCCAGCCGGCAGCCTTCACCGGCACGGTCGGCATCAAGCCGACCTACGGCCGCTGCTCGCGCTGGGGCATCGTCGCCTTCGCCTCCTCGCTCGACCAGGCGGGTCCGATCGCCCACACGGTGCGCGACAGCGCCATCCTGCTGAAATCCATGGCTTCGGTCGATCCCAAGGACACCACCTCCGTCGAGATCGACGTGCCGGATTACGAGGCCGCCATCGGCAAGTCGGTGAAGGGGCTGAAGATCGGCATCCCGGCGGAATACCGCATGGACGGCATGCCGGACGAGATCGAGGAGCTCTGGCAGAAAGGCGTCGCGTGGCTGAAGGACGCAGGCGCGGAAATCGTCGACATTTCCATGCCGCACACCAAATACGCCCTGCCCGCCTATTACATCGTTGCGCCGGCTGAAGCCTCGTCCAACCTCGCCCGCTACGACGGCGTGCGCTACGGCCTGCGCGTACCGGGTAAGGACATCGTGGAGATGTATGAAAACACCCGCGCGGAAGGTTTCGGCGAGGAGGTCAAGCGCCGCATCCTGATCGGCACCTACGTGTTGTCCGCCGGGTATTACGACGCCTATTACCTGAAGGCGCAGAAGGTCCGCACGCTGATCAAGCGCGACTTCGACCTCGCCTGGGAAAACGGCGTCGACGCCATCCTGACCCCGGCCACCCCCTCGGCCGCCTTCGGCGTCGCCGACCAGGACCTGCATTCCGATCCGGTGAAGATGTACCTGAACGACATCTTCACCGTGACGGTCAACATGGCCGGCCTGCCGGGCATCTCCGTGCCCGCCGGCCTCAGCGCCGAAGGCCTGCCCCTCGGCCTGCAGCTCATCGGCAAACCCTTCGACGAGAGCACCCTCTTCCAGGTCGGCCAGGTCATCGAGGACGCCGCGGGCTCGTTCGAACCGCAGAAATGGTGGGGGTGAGGGCTGGAGTTTCCACTCCTTCACTCATTTGGAAAAACTGAAAAATGACGGAAAGACAGGGATTGCGGAGGTCAGATTCATCACTGCAATTCCTTGTTCTTCGGTCCCAGCATCCCCCCAACGTCATCCCAGACGAGTGCAGCGAAAGCTGCACGCAGATCTGGGATCCAGAAATCAGGATGAGCGGAGCGAATGCTTTCCTGATTGGAAACCGGCCGCGCTTTCAGCGCGAAATATGTCTGGATTCCGGATCTGCGCGCAGCCATGCTGCGCTTGTCCGGAATGACTGTCGGAGAACCACGCTGCCACCCCGGCCCAGCGCCGGGGTCTCGCAGCAGATCCCGGATCAAGTCCGGGACAGCACAGAACGTGTCCCTCGCGTCGTTTCAACAACCGGCTCCAAGGTGCCCAAGCCGCAACTAAACACTGTCCGATTTGGAACCATCCATGCATGACATCGAAACCCTCGTCATCGGTGCCGGAGCGGTCGGGCTGGCGGTGGCCCGGGCGCTGGCGCTCAAGGGGCGCGAGGTCATGGTGCTGGAGCGGCACGGGCTGATCGGCTCGGAGACCAGCGCGCGCAATTCCGAGGTCATCCATGCCGGGATCTATTACCCCAGGGACAGCCTGAAGGCGCGGTTCTGCGTTGCGGGGAAGGAACAGCTTTACCGGTTCTGCGCGGAAAACGGCGTCGGGCACCGGCGGATCGGCAAGCTGATCGTCGCCGCCAGCGAGGCGCAGTTCGAAGAGCTTGCGGGCATCAAGAGGAAAGCGGCGGAAAACGGCGTCACCGACCTCGTCTTTCTCGATCGGGACGAACTTGAGGAAGCCGAACCCGCGCTTGCCTGTTTCGGCGCTCTCCACTCCCCCTCCACCGGCATTGTCGACAGCCACGGTTTCATGCTCGCCCTGCAGGGCGGGCTGGAGGCAAACGGCGGTCAGGTCGTGCTGAACACAAGAGTGGACCGGCTGGAGAGGCATTCCGGCGGCGGTTACCTTGTCCATGTGGCGACGGAAACCGGCGACGCCTATGCCCTCACCTGCAAGGAACTCGTCGTTTCGGCCGGTCATGAGACGGCAGGGCTGATGACCGCCTTCCCCGAGGCCAGCCCCCCGAAACCCTTCCTCGCCAAGGGCAGCTACTTCAGGCTGCAGGGCAAGGCACCGTTTTCGAAACTGATCTATCCCGTTCCCGAACCGGGCGGGCTCGGCGTCCATCTGACCTTCGACCTGCAGCACCAGGCACGCTTCGGTCCGGATGTCGAATGGGTCGACAGCCTCGACTACCGGGTCGATCCCGTGCGGGGCGAGCGGTTCTACGCGGCAATCAAACGCTACTGGCCGGGCCTGCCGGACGGCTCGCTCGTCGCGGATTATTCCGGTATCCGGCCGAAGATTGCCGGTCCGGGCGAACCGGCCGCGGATTTCCGCATCGACGGCCCTGCAGACCACGGGTTTCCCGGCCTGGTCGGCCTTTACGGCATTGAGTCGCCGGGCCTCACATCAGCCCTGGCGATTGGCGATTTTGTCGCGTCGGTTTTGTGAGTTTGCGACATCTGACTGAATTCGCAGCCAAAAAGATTGAAACCAATTGACGGCTTCGGCGTTTGCCAGCAGAGAATAAATTCACACGGATGCTGCGGCGCACAGAAATACCATCATTTAGTCCGTATTTCTCCATAAAATCGCTGCAGTGCGTGTGCTCATTCACATTGCGTCGCTAAAAGAACGCTTTAAATTTCAACGAGGTGGTCAATCGTCGTGATCAATCGGCGTATGTTTCTGTCAGCAACCGCTCTGATGGCCGGCACACTCACGGGAGGGGCCGTTCCAATGGTGGCCCATGCCGAGGATTCCGCACCTGCACAAGGTGACGTCGCGGCTCCTGCCGGCGAGGCGTTCAAGTTCGAGGATCTCGTCCAGAAGATGAAGGACAAGGCGGGCAAGGCCTACGAGCCCGCAACGCCGAAACTTCCGGAAATCCTGACCGACCTCGACTACGATCAGCACCGGTCCATCCGCTTCCGGCCCGACCACGCCGTCTGGAAGGACAGCGGCAGCAACTATCAGCTTCAGGCGTTTCACCCGGGCTGGCTCTACAAGGAGCCGGTGGAGCTGTTCGAGATCGCGGACGGCCAGACCCGCCCGATCCATTTCACCGGCGCGGATTTCGAATACCGGGACCCGCTTGATGCGGACAAGTTCAAGGGCCTTGACCTGCCCGGCATTGCCGGTTTCAGGCTGCACAATCCGCTGAACACGCCGGAATATTTCGACGAACTCGTCGTGTTCCTCGGCGCCAGCTATTTCCGGGCACTCGGCAAGGGCAATGTCTACGGTCTGTCCGCGCGCGGCCTGGCCGTCGACACGGCGATTTCCGGTCCCGAGGAGTTTCCGCGCTTTACCCGCTTCTACCTGCAACGCCCCGCGCAAGGCGAAGCCGAAATGCGGCTTTACGCGGAGCTGGAAAGCCGGCGCGTGGCGGGCGCCTATCAATTCACCATCAAGCCGGGCGTCAACACGGTGGTGGAAGTCGATGCGCGGATCTTCCTGCGTGACGACGTGGAACGGCTGGGCATCGCGCCCTTGACCTCCATGTTCCTGTTCGGCGAGAACGACCGTATCGGTTTCGACGATTATCGTCCTGAAGTGCACGACAATGACGGCCTTCTGATCCTGCGCCAGAACGGCCAGCGCCTGTGGCGGCCGGTGCGCAACCCGGAAGAACTCGCGCTGTCGTTCTTTCAGGAACAGGATCCGGCAGGCTTCGGACTTCTGCAGCGCGACCGCAGTTTCGACAATTATCAGGACACGGAAGCCAAGTACCAGCGGCGTCCGTCCGTCTGGGTTGAGCCGGTCAACGGCTGGGGCAACGGCCACGTCATGCTGGCGGAAATACCGGCGGAAAAGGAAATCTACGACAATATCGTCGCCTTCTGGATGCCCGATCACGGCAAGGAAGCCGGCTCCGAGCACCGCTTCGCCTACCGGATGATCTGGGGCCGCGATCCGGAACCGGGTACGGAGCTCGCGCAGATCGTGCGCACCAGCACGGGCCATGGCGGCGCCGCGGCGTCGGACCCTGACCCTAAATTCCGCAAATTTGTGGTGGAGTTTGACGGCGAGGCTCTCTCAGGGTTGGGAGCCGACGCACCGCTCAAGCCGCGTCTCACGGTCCAGAACGGTTCCGACAAGCATCTTCAGGTGCAGCGCCTGGAAGGCGGTGCCTGGCGGGTCGTCCTGGATATCGAACGCAAGGATGCGGAAATTCCGGTCGAGTTCGTGCTGGCTCTCCAGCTCGACGAAGCCGATGTGACAGAAACCTGGATGTATCAGTGGAGTGGGAACTCATGACATCGCATGTGAATTTGACCCCCGAACCGCTATCCGATCCATTCGCGAATGGATCCGTATTCGAGGAAATCCGACTTATCCTCAGGCGCCCGGATCTGCCGGACGACGTTCTGCGGCAGACCCTTGCCGAGGGACGCTTCACGGCTGGAACCTCCCTGGGCAAGGATGCGTTCGTCGCCGGGGAAGGGCTTCCGGAGGACCGCGCCGCCGTCATCCGGACGATGATCGTGCCGCCGCCGCGCCATGGTCTCGAAATGCCGGCCCATGACCTCAATCCGCCGCTTTCGGTACGGTTCGCCCCGCTCGTGGCCCGCTGGCAGCGGACCCTGCAGACGATCAGGCCGCAGATGAAACGGGCACCCGCGGCAATGCGGAGCCGCTGACGATGGAGAATGCCGGCTCGCACGTCAGGTCGGCCGGCCTCCGCCGGCTGGCCATGGCACTGATCGCGGTGTGTCTGACCACCGCCGCGTCTTTCATGTTCGCGACCGTCGTCCAGTCGGACGGGTTCGACTGGCTCGACGTGGTGCGCATTACCCTGATGGCGATTGCCGCCTTCTGGCTGGCCTGGGGCGGCTGTATCGCGCTGTTCGGCATTCTCTTCCCGCCGGAACCGTCCCAAGGGACGGAACGGCGGCCGATCGGCCGCACCGCTATCCTGATGCCGATCTACAACGAAGCCACCGGACCGGTCTTCGCCCGCGTCGAAGCGATCATGAAATCCATCGGCAAGCTGCCCGAGGCGGATTGTTTCGATTTCTTCGTCCTCTCCGATACGACCAAGCCGGCTGTCGCCGGGAAGGAACAGTCCGCCTATGAACGCCTGCTGTTCAGGCAGAATGCAGGGGGACGGCTGTTTTATCGGCGCAGGGAACAGAATATCGGCCGCAAGGCGGGCAACATCGCGGATTTCCTGCAGACTTCCGGCGGCGCCTACGACTACATGCTGGTGCTCGATGCCGACAGCCTGATGGACGGCGGCACGATCCTGGAGATGGTTCGGCGCATGGAAGCCGACCCGCGCCTCGGACTGCTGCAGTCGCTGCCGCAGATCATCGGCCTGAAGACCCTGTTCGGCCGCCTGCTGCAGTTCGCCACCTCTCTCTACGGCCCTTATTTCGCCCGTGGCCTTGCCGCCGTGCAGGGCGAGGAAGGCACGTTTTGGGGGCACAACGCCCTGATCCGGACGCGTGCCTTCGCTGCCGCCTGCGGTATGGCGCCTCTTGAGGGCAAGCCGCCCTTCGGCGGGCACATCCTCAGCCACGACACGGTGGAAGCGGCGCTTCTGGCGCGCGAGGGCTGGAAGGTCCGCCTCGACACCGACCTGACGGGCTCCTACGAGGAAGCTCCGGCCAACATGGTGGATTACGCCAAACGCGACCGGCGCTGGTGCCAGGGCAACCTGCAGCACAGCCGCATCCTGGCCGCGCCGCGATTCCGTTTCTGGAGCCGGATCTCGATCCTGCAGGGCATCTTCGCCTATCTCGCCTCGCCGATCTGGTTCCTGTTCCTGCTGACCAGCCTCGCCGCGCCGCTGGTGGCGCCGCCGCCGGTCTATTTCGACGGCTATTCGCCGTTCCCGGTCTTTCCCCATCCGGAAACGGCAACGGCGCTCGCCCTGCTCTTCGGCCTGGTCGCGCTCCTGGTCCTGCCCAAACTTTTGCTGGTGGTGCGCACGCTCCTGGGCGGCAACGCGAAGGCTTTCGGCGGTCCCGTGCGCCTCGTGATCAGCTTCGCGATTGAAATCATGCTGACCTCGGTCCTGGCGCCGCTCCTGATGATGTTCCACTGCCGGTCGGTGATGCAGGTGCTCACCGGCGCGGATTCCGGCTGGCCGACGGCCGAGCGCGACGACGGCTCCCTGCCCTTCGGCGCGGCCGTCAGCGCCACCTGGTGGATGACCTTGACGGGGACGGCCGGCGTCGCCTTCTCGCATTATTACGTGCCGGAGCTGTTCTACTGGTTCCTGCCCGTCGCCATGCCGATGGTCTTCGCGCCGCTTCTGGTCTGGGTGACCTCATCGGTGATGCTCGGCAACCTGACCCGCTGGCTCGGCATCCTGGCCGTTCCCGCCGACACAAGACCGGTCGCAATCGCCGCCGACATGCAGGAGGCCCTGCAGACAGACTTAGGCAATGAGGAACCCACGCCCCTGCCCGCTCCGCTCGCAGGCGAAGCCGCAGCATAAAGAAAAGCGCTAAGCGGTCTCCGGCAAGGCAATATCCACACCATCGTCATCCCGGCCAAGCGAAGCGCGAGCCGGGATCGGAGAGCCACAAACCTCTGCCGATAGATTTCTTTTCACCCGAAAGATGTCGGCTCACCGATCCCGGATCTCCGCTGCGCTGCGTCCGGGATGACGCAGATGGTTGAATTGACGCCGAGCCACACACTCCATGCCGTCCCGGACCTGATCCGGGACCTGCCGTGAAGGCCCCGGATCAGGTCCGGGGCGGCGTGATGGTGAGGCCGAACTGTTGGTCTCCCAAGAGGGGGCGGAAAGTCAGTGAACCCGGCCGGACTCCGCTTCCAGGATGCCGTCCGCGTCGAGGCCGGCGATCGGCAGGCGGGTGTCCGCCGGGACGTCGCCGGAGAGCTGCAGGGCGAGATAGCGGCCGCAGCAGACCCGCAGGAAACTCGTGAAATTGCCGAGATCGTGGCCGGCATCGATGCTTTCGTGATGCAGCTTGGTGATGAGCTGAACCACATTCATGCCGTCGCGCGCGCCGATCTCCTCAAGCACCTTCCAGAAAAAGCTCTCCAGGCGCACGGAGGTGACCATGCCGTCGATCCGCAGGGATTTGGTCGAGCTTTCCCAAAGTGTCGGATCGGCGTCGATAAACAGTTTGCACATGGCCGTTTTCTCCCAGGTAGAGCGTCATTGATTGTCCCATGGCAGCATCGGACAATCAACGATGCGAATGATCGCGCGCCCAAAAAGCACCTCATCCGGAGACAGATAAAGCTCTGTCTCAGGATGAGGTTTTCAAGTCAGGAAACCAGACGGTCTCCTTCGGGCATAATCAAGCCGCCATCGACCCTTCGGCCTTGCCGCTCAAAACGGCGTTGAACTGCGAGAGCCAGGCGGGATGCGCGGGCCAGGCCGGGGCGGTGACCAGGTTGCCATCGGTCACGGCGCCGTCGATGGCGATCTCGGCATAGGTCGCGCCGGCGAGCTCCACTTCCGGGCGGCAGGCGGGATAGGCCGAAACTTTGCGGCCTTCGATGACCTTGGCGGCGGTCAGGATCTGCGCGCCGTGGCAGATCGCGGCGACCGGCTTGCCGGCATCCATGAAGTGCTTGACGGCGGCAAGGACGTCGGCATCGAGGCGCAGATATTCCGGCGCCCGGCCGCCCGGGATCACCAGCGCGTCATAGGCGGCGGCATCGATCTCGGCGAAGGTGGCGTTCAGCGTGAAATTGTGGCCGCGCTTTTCGGAATAGGTCTGGTCGCCCTCGAAATCGTGGATGCAGGTGGCAACCGTGTCTCCGGCCGTCTTGCCCGGGCAGACGGCATCGACTTCGTAGCCCATGGCCAAAAGCGTCTGGAACGGCACCATGGTCTCGTAGTCCTCGGTGAAGTCACCGGTGATCATCAGAATTTTCTTCGCGCTCATGCTTTGTCCTCCCTGACAAATTGGCGATGGGAGAAGCCTAGCAGGCGAAGGGAATCGGCGGGTATTAGGGGGGTACTACAGGGGAGATTTCTGTTTTTTGCGATTGTCCGTGAAGGCGATCCACCTGCATTCCTCTTGAGGAAATCCAACCTAACTGATTGTATCTACGATAAATAAAGGTGTCACCCCGGACAAGCGAAGCGCTGATCCGGGGCCCACTCGCATCGCATCTTGCCAAAACAGACATTGTGGTTCGAGGACGCGGCTCTTCCTCATCGACCCTCTGGAAACGAGTAGGCCCTGGGTCTCGCTACGCTCGCCCGGGGGACACAGAGATAAGTGGCGCGCCTTCACCAAATCCGCCTCCTCTCACCGCAAAAAAGAGAGAGGGGTGTCATATCAAGGGTTCGTGCCTAATCCCTGTAATCCGGCTCGGTGCGGTCGAGCTGCCGCTTCCAGTAATCGAAATGGGCGTAACCCATGCCGACATAGGGGTCCCATTCGGCGGCCGTCTTGGCGGCGAGGTTGTCGGACAGGACGGCGAGCGGCTGACCCGTGGCATAGGCCTTCAGCAGCGTCTCGGCGGCGCGCTCGAAGAAATAGAGATGCTCGAAGGCTTCGGCGACGCTGACCGCGGAGATCGAGACACCGTGATTGCCCATCATCAGCACAGGCTTGTCGCCCAGGGTCTCGGCGATGCGCCGTCCCTCCTCCGCCTCGTCGGCCATTCCGCCGAAGCCGAGATCGACCGCGACCTTACCGAAGAAGCGGGCCGTGTTGAGGTCGACCGGCTTCATCGAAGGATCCTTCAACGCCGCCAGCGTCGTCGCGTTGGGCGGATGACAGTGGAACAGCACCCGCGCCTTCGGATTGGTCCGGTGCACCGTTCCGTGGATGCACCAGGCGGACGGATCAGGTGCGTTCTCGCGCTCCATGACCGTCCGGTCGTTGGCATCGAGCAGAAGCAGGTCGCTGGCCTTCACTTCGGCGAAATGGCGCCATTTCGGATTCATCAGAAATTTCGTGCCATCCTCGGAGACGGCAGCGCTGAAATGGTTGCCGACGGACTCGCTCCAGCCGAATTTCACGGTCAGCCGAAAGGCGGCGGCGAGATCCACGCGCAGGGCCTGTTCGCTCCGGCTGTCCGCCGGCGGGCGAAGCCGGACATCGGTGAAGACGCTCATCTGAACCGTCCTTCCCCCGAGAGAATCCGGTAAGTGGAGCGCAGTTCGCCGCGGTCGGTATAGCAGCCGCGCAGGTGCCGCTCGCCGCTGGTGGCCGAATAGGCCGCCCGGCCGTGCACGATCCGGTGATTGTCGAACACGATACATTCCCCGGCATTGAGACGGAACCGCATCAGGTATCTGTCCTTCCGCATCATTCTGCCGAAGCGGCAGAAGGCAGGGTAGTAGCGGTCGAGATCCTTCTGCGGCATGTCGAAGATGTCGGCGTGGTGCTGGCTGATCGTAATGCCGGAAATGTTGCCGTGCTCGTCCAGTTCGATCACCCGCTGGCGCGCGCGCATGTCGAAGGTGTCATGCTCGCAGAAATAGGGAACGTCCGTCGTGACCAGGAGTTCGAAATCCTCCGGATGGGCCTTGCGAAAGTCTTGGGCAACCGCCAGCCCGTCGACAAAGAGGCTGTCGCCGCCTTCGACCGAATTCGCCCGGCAATGCAGAAACTGGACCCCGGGCGCAAGATCCTCGTCGGGCAGATCCGTGTGCAGTGGCAGCGCCTTGGAGGTGAAGGCCAGATTGGTCGGCTTGATATGGGTCCTGACCTCGAAGGTCTGCCCGAAATAGCTCGGCCGCACGCACCCGATCAGGCTTGCCGTATCGGTGAGCGCCTCATCCGTATCCGGCAGGCCGGTCAGGAGCGCGACACCGTCGGTGAGCAGAGCCCTGGCCCAGTCGCGAACATGGGCCTCGCCCGCCATGAGGTCGTCGTAAGCAAACCGCGCGATCTGCGCATAGTGGTCGCCATACCAGGGCACGCGCGGCAGATTGGCGATGTCGGGACGCTTTTCGCCCCTTGAATAAGCGGCAAGCAGGGAGAGCGGCAGACGCGAGACGTCGCCCGATCCGGCCCAGACGATTTCGAGGTCTCCACCGGCGATGGCCGCCGAAACGGCCTTCGGGGCTTCTTCCAGGGCGAAGATGTCATTGACCCGCTCGCGTGTCTCCGGATCGAACGAGGCCGGACAATTGTCGCGCAGCCAGCAATAGTTGAAATAAGCTGTCGCGCCGTCGCTCAGCGGGACATCCAGCCCGTTTTCCTGCAGCAGCACCCCCGTTTCGCCGGTTCCAAGCATGTCCTTCCGTCCTTAACTTAAGCTTCGGTCCGCAGCCTCGAACCGACACACGGACTCAGAGCCCGGATGTTCCCTCTTACTCACACAAAACTGAGCTTGCACCGGCGAAATGAAAAGGCGATAAAAACGCAAGTTAACTTAAGAACGAAATTAACTTGAGATCATGACATGCTCCGGCTTCCTCCCCTGAGGCTGCTCAATGTTTTTGAAACCGTGCGGCGGGCCGGCAGCGCCAAGGCAGCGGCCGCCGAGCTCAATGTCTCGCTCCCGGCCGTCAGCCAGGCGTTGAAGCAGCTCGAGGACCATGTCGGCGCGGCGCTCTTCGACCGCAGCACCCGTCCCGCCGGTCTCACGGCGGCCGGAAGCATTCTTCTGAAGGCGGTCGTCGAAAACCGGGAACGGCTGACCGAAGCGCTCGACGAAATTCGTGCGCTAGGCGATCCGGAAGGCGCCTCGGTCACGCTCGCCTGCACCATCGGCTTTGCTACCTACTGGCTGATGCCGCGGCTGGAAGCCTTCTATCTGGATCACCCGGACATCGCGGTGAACGTCCGAGCCACGCCGCACGAGGTGCCCCGCCTGAGCCCGGGCACGGACATCGCCATGCGCTATGGCGACGGCCGTTGGGACGACGGCACCGTCGAATTGCTGTTCAAGGAGACCGTCGAACCGGTCTGTGCGCCGGCACTTGCCGAGCGCATTCGAAAGGACGGCGGCAGCCTCGGCTCCGCTTTCCTGATCCATGTGGAAACGAACGACAGGCGCTGGATTTCCTGGCCAGCCTATCTCGCCCGCACCGGCCAGGAGACCGCGGGTTCCGCCAAGGGATTGCGGTTCTCCAACTACGTCCAGGCCACGCAGGCGGCCCTCTCCGGCCATGGCGTCATGCTCGGGTGGCGCTCGATCACCGGCGATCACGTGGAAAAGGGCGTTCTGGTGCCCGCGGGACTGCCGGTCCTGAACCCGGCCAACGCCTATCATGCGGTGCTGTCGCACGGGAGCCGGAACAAGGCGACGGCGGAAGTGGTGGTGGACTGGCTGAAGACGACAGCAGAATAAATCTCGCCTGTTTCCGGTTCCGGATTTCCGTGTCACCGACCTTGAGAAGCACGGCCGGTCCCGGCCGCTCTATCGCGTGATCACGATCCGCGTGTCGGCACGCCCGGCCTGCCGGACCAGGTTGAAGAAATACCTGGCGTTATCGGGGTGAAGCCGGACGCAGCCGTGAGAGACGGGGCGTCCCAGGTTCTTGATCTCCGTAGTGCCGTGGATGGCGTAGCCGCCGAGGAAGAACACCGAATAGGGCATCGGCGCCCAATTGTATTTGCGCGAATGCCAGTCGCGTTCGAGCCGGGTCGGACGAAAGCTGCCTATCGGCGTCCGGTACCCCTTGCGGGCGGTCGACACGGGCCATTTGCTGCGCAGCCGCCCATCGACATAGAGATAGAGCCTTTGCTCGGACAGGTCGATTTTTGCCGTCACCTGCTGTGCCGCATGCGCGCCGGCCGCCGTCAGCGCAAGGAGAACGATGAATAAAGGGGCAACAACGAGGTTTTTCAAATTCAGCATAGCCGAGCGGTCCGGAAATAAAACGACTGCTCCATTACCATGAAATTCTAACCAACAGGTTTTCGGCGGCCCTTCCCATTCCGGACGTAAGGAAACGCAGTCAGTCGATCCGGCTCGCAAGCAAGACAGGCGCCTCGCCAGCATTTTCTCACAGGGCGCGTTTGCCCGAAAAAGATCCGACAATCCCCTTGACCTTCCCCTTTCGCGGATGCCATAACATCGCCCGAACCGTACCGTACGGTTCACACCTGGAATGAACGCAAGCTCCCGCCTCCCAACAGACCGAAACCGAGAAAATGCCTTCTGCCGCATATGACATCGCCACCTCCCGCACGGATGCCGCACCGGAGTTTTCGCCGCGCCAGCAGGTGGTCTTGCAGCATGCGCTGAAGCTCCTGGTCGAGGGCGGCGAAAAGGCGCTGACGACGGCGGGCCTGGCGCGGACGGCGAGCTGTTCCAAGGAAAGCCTCTACAAGTGGTTCGGCGACCGGGACGGCCTTCTGGCTGCCGTCGTCGCCTATCAGGCAAGCCAGGTGCAGTTTCCCTCCGAGGCCGGCGCGACCGCCGACGCGACGACCTTCCGCGCCCACGTCACCGCCTTTGTCGAGGCTTTGCTCGGCGTGCTCTTTTCCGAAAGCTCGCTGGCGCTGAACCGGCTGTCCATCGGCCAGTCCAATACCAATTCCAACCGGCTCGGCGAACTGCTGCTGGTGCGCGGCAAGCACATGATCTCGTCACGTGCCCGCGCCATGCTGGAAAGCGGCCGCCGCCACGGGTTGCTGAAGTTCGACAAGGCCGAGGACGCCTATCAGGTGCTCTACGGCCTCGCGATCCGCGACGTTCACATCCGCCTGCTTCTCGGCGAGGCCCCGGGCCCGGCCGAGAAGGACCTGAAATCCCAGGCCGAAACGGCCGTCGACCGCTTTTACCGGCTGTTCGGGGCCTGAGCCCCGACAGTCACGCGAAAACGAAGACCGGCCCAAAACCGGCTTTTCAAAAAGACAGAATGCAAACGGGAGAAAGGATACCCCATGCGCGTTTACTACGATCGTGACGCCGATCTCAATCTGATCAAATCCAAGAAAGTCGCCATCATCGGTTACGGTTCCCAGGGCCGCGCCCATGCGCTGAACCTGAAGGACAGCGGCTGCCCGGACGTCGCGGTTGCGCTGCGCCCCGGCTCCACCACCGCCCTGAAGGCCGAAGCCGACGGCTTCAAGGTCATGTCCGTCGCCGAAGCCGCCGGCTGGGCCGACCTGATGATGATGGCCACTCCGGACGAGCTGCAGGCCGACATCTACAAGGACCACATCGCCGGCAACATCCGCGACGGCGCCGCGATCGCCTTTGCGCACGGCCTCAACGTCCATTTCGGCCTGATCGAGGCGAAACCGACCGTCGACGTCCTGATGGTCGCGCCGAAAGGCCCGGGCCACACCGTGCGCGGCGAATACCAGAAAGGCGGCGGCGTGCCGTGCCTGATCGCCGTTCACCAGGACGCCTCCGGCAACGCCCATGACCTCGGCCTCTCCTACGCCTGCGGCGTCGGCGGCGGCCGCTCCGGCATCATCGAAACCACCTTCAAGGAAGAGTGCGAGACCGACCTCTTCGG
>ENA-ORCZ01000100-ORCZ01000100.1-marine-metagenome-genome-assembly--contig:-NODE-100-length-97383-cov-10.162508_pt1 | contig 97383 bp, 68 predicted proteins | sample MGYA00237785_ERZ508519 | MGnify/ENA primary metagenome ERZ508519 (study PRJEB26189, sample SAMN06268790) | marine metagenome | isolation source: Bioluminescent Bay, La Paraguera, Puerto Rico | place...
GGATCCGCCGCGCTGGTCAGCGGGTGGATGAAGGGGTGCATGTCGGAGGTGTTGAGGTCGTTCTTCTCGTACCAGGTAGCCGTCGGCAGAACGATGTCGGAATAGACGCAGGTGGTCGACATGCGGAAGTCGAGCGTGACCAGCAGGTCGAGCTTTCCTTCCGGCGCCTCGTCATGCCACTTCACTTCCTTGGAGCGCTCCAGGCCCTCGGGCCCGAGATCCTTGCCCATGACGCCATGGGACGTGCCGAGCAGGTGCTTGAGGAAATACTCGTGGCCCTTGCCGGAAGACCCCAGCAGATTGGAGCGCCAGACGAACATGTTGCGCGGCCAGTTGTGCGCGTCGTCCGGGTCTTCGCAGGACATCTGCAGCTCGCCGGATTTCAGGGCGTTCGCCACGTAGTCCTTCGCTTCGACGCCGGCGGCTTCGGCTGCCTTTGCGACGTCCAGCGGGTTGGTCTTCAGCTGCGGAGCCGACGGCAGCCAGCCCATGCGTTCCGCCTTGATGTTGTAGTCGATCAGCGCGGCGTCCCAGTCTCCGTCCGGGGCGGTCGGCGACAGGATCTCGTCCACCTTCAGCGTTTCGTAGCGCCACTGGTCGGTGTGCGCGTAGAAGAAGGAGGTGGAATTCATCTGCCGCGGCGGGCGCGACCAGTCGAGACCGAAGGCCAGCGGCAGCCAGCCGGTCTGCGGGCGCAGCTTTTCCTGGCCGACATAATGGCTCCAGCCGCCGCCGGACTGGCCGATGCAGCCGCACATGATCAGGAGGTTCATGATCCCCCGATAGTTCATGTCCATGTGGTACCAGTGGTTCAGACCGGCACCCAGGATGACCATCGAGCGGCCGTTGGTCTTCTCCGCGTTGGTGGCGAATTCGCGGGCGACCGTGACGATGTGGTCGCGCGGCACGCCGGTGATCTTCTCCGCCCAGGCCGGCGTGTAGGGCAGGTTGTCGTCATAAGACGATGCTGTCGTGCCGTCCTTCAGGCCCCGGTCGAGGCCGTAATTGGCGACGAACAGGTCGAAGACGGTCGCGACCAGGGCTTCCCCGTCCGCCAGCTTCACCTTCTTCGCCGGAACGGAGCGTACCAGAACGCTGTCGTGATCGGTGCCTTCGAAGAAGTCATGCTCACGGTTGCCGAAATAGGGGAAGGCGACCGGGGCGATCTCGTCGTGATCGCCGTCCTGGATCAGGCTCATCCTGAGGTCGACGTCGCCGCCGGACCCGTCTTTCTGTTCCAGGTTCCACTTGCCCTTCTCACCCCAGCGGAACCCGATGGAGCCGTGCGGTGCGACGGTCTTGCCGGACTTGGCGTCGATGGCGACGGTCTTCCAGTCCGGATTGTTGTCCTCGCCGAGCGCACCTTCGAATTCGGACGCCCTGAGCAGCCGGTCGGGCACAAGGTGGCCGTTTTTCGCAACCAGGCGGACGAGCATCGGCATGTCGGTGTAGCGCCGGCAATAGTCCTCGAAATAGCCCGCCTGACGCTCGAGATGGTATTCGCGCAGGATCACGTGGCCGAGCGCCATGGCAAGCGCCGCGTCGGTGCCCTGCTTGGGGTGCAGCCACAGATCGGAGAACTTGGCGGCTTCCGAATAGTCCGGCGAGACGACGACGGACTTGGTGCCCTTGTAGCGGACCTCGGTATAGAAATGCGCGTCGGGCGTCCGGGTCTGCGGGACGTTCGAACCCCACAGCATCAGGAAGCCGGCATTGTACCAGTCGGCCGATTCAGGCACGTCGGTCTGTTCGCCCCAGGTCATCGGCGAAGCCGGCGGCAGGTCGCAATACCAGTCGTAGAACGACATGCAGGTGCCGCCGAGAAGCGACAGGTAGCGCGAGCCTGCGGCGTAGGAGACCATGGACATGGCCGGAATCGGCGAGAAGCCGATGACCCGGTCCGGGCCCCACTTCTTCGCCGTATAGGCGTTGGCGGCGGCGACGATCTCGTTGACCTCGTCCCAGCTTGCGCGCACGAAGCCGCCGAGGCCGCGGACCTTGATGTACTCGGACCGCTTGGCCGGATCCTCCTGGATCGCCGTCCAAGCGCCGATGGGTGTCTTGACCGCGCGTTCCTTGCGCCACAGCTTGAGCAGCCGGGAGCGGATGAGCGGATATTTCACCCGGTTGGCGGAATACATGTACCAGGAGTAGCTGGCGCCGCGCGAGCAGCCGCGCGGCTCGTGGTTGGGAAGATCCGGGCGCGTCCGGGGATAGTCGGTCTGCTGGGTTTCCCAGGTGACGATCCCGCCCTTCACATAGATCTTCCAGGAGCAGGAGCCCGTGCAGTTGGCGCCGTGGGTGGAGCGGACGATCTTGTCGTGCTGCCAGCGCTTTCTGTAGCTGTCTTCCCAGGCCCTGCTTTCGTTCGTCGTGACGCCGTGTCCGCCGGAGAAGGGTTGAGGCTTCTTCTCCGACAGGAAATTCAGGCGGTCTAACAGGTGTGACATTTACTCAATCCTCTCCCGTGGACGCGTCGGCTCAGCAGGGAACCGGCGCGTTTTTGCGGCTGTAGAAAACCCAGGTGATGACGACGCAGACGACGTAGAACCCGAGGAAGGTCCACAATGCGCCGTGCGGGGCGCCGGTCATGGAGATCGACGTGCCGTAGGCTTTCGGGATGAAAAAGGCGCCATAGGCGGCAATGGCCGAGGTGAAGGCGATGATCGCGGAGCTTTCCAGCTCGGACTGCTTCAGCGTGGCGGCATCGTCCAGCTGCGGCATCAACCGCGGCACTTCCCGGCGCATGATCGTGGGGATCATCTGGAAGGTGGAGGCGTTGCCGACACCGGTCAGGAAGAACAGCGCCATGAAGCAGGCGAAGAAGCCCCAGAAGTTGCCGCCCTGGCCGTCGACCGGCAGGAAGAAGACCACGCCGTAGACCGCGACGATCATGCCGAGGAAGGTCCAGAAGGTGACCCGGCCGCCGCCGAACTTGTCGGAGACCCAGCCTGTCGCAGCACGGCTCAGGGCGCCGACGAGCGGGCCGAGGAAGGCAAACTGCAAGACATCGACATCCGGGAACTGGGTCTTCATCAGCAGCGGGAACCCGGCGGAATAGCCGATAAAGCTGCCGAAGGTCCCGGTATAGAGGATGCACATGATCCAGTTGTGCTTGCGGGTGAAGATGATCGACTGTTCGGCGAAGCTGGCGCGGGCGCTGGCGATGTCGTTCATGCCGAACCAGGCGGCGACGGTGGAGAGCGCGATGAACGGAACCCAGATGTAGCCGGCGTTCTGAAGCCACAGCATGCCGCCGTCGCTGAGCGTCTGTGGTTCACCGCCGATTGAGCCGAAGACACCCATGGTGATGACCAGCGGAACGACGAACTGCATGACCGAAACGCCCAGGTTTCCGAGGCCGGCGTTCAGCGCCAGTGCGTTGCCTTTGGTCTTCTTCGGATAGAAATAGGCGATATTGGCCATCGAGGAGGCGAAGTTGCCGCCGCCGAAGCCGCACATCAGCGCCAGGACCAAGAAGGTCACGTAGGACGTTTCCGGGTCCTGAATGGCGAAGCCGATCCCGAGTGCGGGAAGCAGCAGGGAGGCTGTGGACAGGGTCGTCCACTTCCGGCCGCCGAAAATCGGGATCATGAAGCTGTAGAAGATGCGCAGCGTGGCGCCCGAAAGACCGGGCAGGGCCGCCAGCCAGAAGCGTTCGCCGACGGAGAAGTCGAAGCCGATCGCCGGCATTTTCGCGACCACCACCGACCAGACCATCCAGACGGAGAAGGCGAGCAGCAGGCAGGGAATGGAAATCCAGAGATTGCGCGTCGCGATCGCCTGGCCCCTGGTTTCCCAGAATGCCGGGTCTTCCGGACGCCAGTCGGTCAGAGTGTGCCCTTTTTGGCCGGGCCCGGCCGTTGCGGTTGCCATTGGAGTGTTCCTAGTTTGCGGATTGGGAGGCGGGCCGGTTGGCAGCGGCCCGCCGGGTCAGGTCAGTGGACAGGGCTGGGGCGCTCGCTGCCGACGGCCTGACCAGCTTGTTGAGACGGTCTGGCAAGCGGTTGTTCGGGAAGGTCGGAAAGGGTCTTTTCCTCTTCCAGTGCCGGGTAGCGCTTCTTTTCCATCCGGCGGATCGCGACGTGCATCCAGACCGTGGAGACCGCGACCAGAACGAACATCAGCATGTAGGGGGCGGTCCAGACACCGGTCGCATCCAGCAGGATCCCGAAGGCGATCGGCAGGAAGAAGCCGCCGAGACCGCCGATCATGCCGACCAGGCCGCCGACCGCGCCGACATGGTGCGGGTAGTAGACCGGGATATGCTTGTAGACGGCCGCCTTGCCGAGGCTCATGACGAAGCCGAGCAGGACGGTGAGGGCGACGAACAGCATTAGGCCGACACCGAAATTGAACTCGATGGTCTCGGAAATGCCCTGAACGGTGTAGTGGGTCTGCGGATAGCTCATGACGAACAGGCAGGCCAGCGAAACGATGAAGGTGAAGTACATGACGAAGCGCGCACCCCACTTGTCCGACATCCAGCCCCCCAGCGCGCGGAACACGGAACCGGGCAGGGAATAGAGGCCGGCGAACACGCCCGCGGTGGTCAGTTCCAGGCCATAGGCGCCGACATAGTAGCGCGGCAGGAAGGAAGCGAGCGCGACGAAGCCGCCGAAAACGAAGAAGTAGTAGGTGGCGAAGCGCCAGACCTGGACATTCTTCAGCGGAGCGAGCTGCTCGGCAGCCGAAACGGCCGAGGCCCCGGTCTTCTTGCGCGCGGCCTGCGCGGGGTCGTCCTTCGACAGCACGTAGAAGAGCACGGCCGTAGCGGCCAGAACGATGGCGTAGACCCGGGCGGTGCCTTCCCAGCCCAGCGCGACGACCAGGAACGGTGCCGCGAAGTTGGTGACGGCCGCACCGACGTTGCCGGCGCCGAAGATCCCGAGCGCGGTTCCCTGCTTTTCCTTCTCGAACCACTGGGAGACATAGGCGACGCCGATGATGAAGGAGCCGCCTGCGAGCCCGAGGCCGAGCGCGGCCAGCAGGAAGATCTCGTAGGTTTGAACCGAGGTCAGCAGCCAGACGCAGACCGCGGTGATCAGCATCTGGAGCGGAAACATCAGCCGTCCGCCGAATTGTTCGGTCCAGACGCCGAGGAAGATCCGGCTGACCGAGCCGGTGAGCACTGGCGTTGCCACGAGGAGGCCGAACTGGGTATCGGACAGCCCGAGTTCGCCCTTGATCTTCACGCCGATGATCGAAAAAATGGTCCAGACAGCGAAGCACACCGTGAAAGCGAATGTGCTCAAGCCGAGCGCCCTGTATTGGTCCGAGCGCGTAACCCCTTCCAGCGAGTGCATGGTACAAGCCCCTTTTTTGACAGCACCAAGGTGGCGCTGTTTGAATGAAGGTGAGGCCAGAGTGCTGCCTGTCCGGGATTTTGAGTTGATTTTTGTCAAATCGACAGGGCAATTCCGAAGAAACAAACCCGGCGGGAACCAAGATCAAAAATTGAAGAAAACAAAAGCAAGATTGCGGATTGCCTCAGGCAATCGACTGAGTTACTTCTGCCAATCGGGAGCTTGATAATTATCAAGAGGGAGACGGTATGCGCACCGGTGATTTGGAAGTGGTCAGGGCTCTGAGGCTGTTCCGCAGCATGAGTGAGCGGGCCTTCGAAGATCTGGTGCAGGCCGCCTATGTCCAGAATTTTCCCGCCCAGCTCGATCTGATCCATGAGGGGGAACCGGCGGATTTTCTCTATGTCGTTCTGGAAGGCTGCGTGGAACTCTACGCCAATTCGAACGGCCGGTCCGCGACCATGGGCATGGTGTCTCCGGTCGGGACGTTCATCCTTGCGGCGGTTCTGAAGGACGCAGTCTATCTGATGTCGGCGCGCACCTGCGAGCGCTCCAAGCTGTTGCTGATCCCGTCGGAAAACGTGCGCGCGGCCTTCCATCGCGACGAGGCGTTTTCGCACGCGATCATCATCGAGCTGGCCGATTGCTACCGGACGGTCGTGAAGGAACACAAGAACCTGAAACTGCGCTCCGGCGTGGAGCGCCTGGCGAACAGGCTGCTTCATTACCACAGGGTGCAGGGCGGCAACGGCCATGTCGTGTTGCCTTACGACAAGAAACTGCTTGCCTCCATGCTGGCCATGACACCGGAAAACCTCTCGCGGGCCTTCAACACGCTGAAGCCCTACGGCGTCGAGGTCAACGGCGCGGAAATCAGCTTCAACGATCTGAAGGCGCTCGAGACCCTGGCCAAGCCGAATTCGCTGATCGACGACCGGTCGATCTAGAGGCCGGACGGGACTTCACCCCGAATACCTTCCCAACGCTTCAGAAACTTGCCCGGATCGATCCCCGCCGTCGCCAGGCTGCGGGCGGCGATCTGGCGGTTCATGTCTTCGAGGTTTTTGAGACCGGCGTAAAAGGGTGGGACCGGCGGCGACACGATTGCGCCCATGCGGGTGACCTTCAGCATGGCTTCCAGATGACCTTCGTGAAGCGGCGCTTCGCGCGCCACGAGGACCAGCGGGCGGCGTTCCTTCAGGGTGACGTCTGCCGCGCGGGCCAGCAGTCCTTCGCCCGTGCCGTAGGCGATAGAAGCCAGGCTGCGCATGGAACAGGGAACCACGACCATCGCACCCGCCTCGAAGGAGCCGCTCGCGATCGGGGCGGCGAGATCGGTCGGGGCGAAGTCCTGCGTCGCGAGTTTCCGGATTTCCTCGCGGGCGATGGCACCGAGTTCGTGGCGGATCGACAGTTCGGCACTGGCGGTGACGGTCACGAAGCATTCGATTCCCAGCTCCGACAGGATCCTGAGTGTCTCCACGGCAATAGCCGCACCGGACGCGCCCGAGATCCCGACAATGACGCGTTGAACCGGATTCATCTGACCAGGGCTCCCGGACAGCCGGCATGCGCGAGACCGGCCAGAAGTTCCTCGGCACGGGCTTCCACATTCTCCGGCATCTCCAGTTTCCTGGCGAAGGGGCGGCCGGTTTCCGTGCCGATCTTCACCGTCGCGTCGATGCCGAGCTTGCCGCCCAGCCCCTCGCGCGGGCTGGCGAAATCGAGCTGGTCGACCGGTGTGCCTTCCAGAACCATCAGGTCGCGCTCAGGATCGGAGCGGGTCGCCACCGCCCACATGACTTCGTCCCAGTTGCGGATGTCGATGTCGGGATCGACGGCGATGACATATTTGGTCATGGAGAACTGCGGCAGCAGCGACCAGAAACCCATCATCGCGCGCCGCGCCTGTCCTGGATAACTCTTGTCCAGCGCCAGGATGGCGACCCGGTAGGAACAGGTGGCCGGCGGCAGGAAGACGTCGACGATTTCCGGGATCGCCTGCTTCAGGACGGGGCGGAACAGGTCGGTCATCGCCTCGCCGATCACGGAGGGCTCGTCCGGCGCCCGGCCGGTGAAGGTCGACAGATAGACCGCGTCGTCGCGCATGCGCAGCGCGCGCAGGCGGAAGAGCGGGTAGAGGGCGGGATCGTTGTAATAGCCCGTGTGATCGCCGAACGGTCCCTCCAGTGCCGTCTCCTCCGGGTGGACTTCGCCTTCCAGAACGATTTCGGCGCTCGCCGGTATATGCAGGCCGATCGTGGTGCAGGGCGCGAGGCGGGCAGGAGACCCGTTGAAGATCCCTGCCAGCGCGAGCTCGCTGATATTTCCCGGAGCCGGAATGACGGCGGAAAGCAATGTGGCGGGATCGCAGCCGATGACGACGGCGACGGGCATGACCTTTCCCGCGTTCCGCCACTGCCGGTAATGCTGCGCGCCGCCGCGGAAGGGCAGCCAGCGGAGAATGGCCGTGTCCGGCCCCAGGACCTGCACCCGGTAGATGCCGAGATTATAGTGCCCCGGATCGTCCGCGCCCGGTGGCCGGGTCACCACGGCGCCCCAGGTGATCAGGGGACTTGCGTCCTCAGGCCAGCAGGTCTGGACGGGAAGTCGGGTGAGGTCGGGCTTGACGGTCTTCAGGCGCTTGTCGCCGGAGATCCGTTTCGGACGCGTGTTCAGACCGGCTTTGGCGACCGGAAACAGTTTATACGTCTCGCGCAGCGAGGCAGGCGGCGAGGGCGCGCGCAGGGCAGCCAGGAATTCCCCGAGCTGTGGCAGGTGTTCGGGGTGAGTTCCCAAGCCGTTGGCGACCCTTCTGCGGGTGCCGAACAGATTGACCAGAAGAGGTGCGGCAAATTGCTTCACGCCCTGTTTTGCAGGTGTCTCGAGGAGGAGGGCGGGCCCTTCGCGTTCGATCACTTTCCGGTGCAGGGCGGTCGCCTCAAGGTCCACGTTTACAGGGTCGCGGACATGCACAAGCTCTCGGGCCTCCGACAGAAAAGCCAGAAATTCCTGAAGGTTACGGAACGGGGGCAGGTCGCGGCCGGACATGGCGTGGTCGGGTGGGACGGAGAGACGAAGGCGGCAGGTCGGTGCCGGTACAGTCTGCGGGTTAGCGGGAAAGAGGCCGGACGAGCCTTGATTAAAGTCAAGTCTCGCCTCTCCGGATTCAGAATAGGGTCTCAGCCGGAAAGTGAGACCCACATGCCAGACCGCCAAGCTGTTTCCCACCCAGACCTCAGTCTCCCACCCTTTGTTTCCACCCTGATCGCGCCGTTGCCGAGGATGCCGATGGAGGCGCTGCTGTCGGTCTTCACCCGCCGCCTGGTGGCACGGCGGCCGGACCTTGTGCGACGGCTCGGCGCCGTGATCCATGTGCCGATCGCGATCGTTCCCGACGACATGCCACATGCGTTCCTCCTGAGGCTCGACGTGGAGGACTCGAAGGTCACGATCTGCGACAAGCGCAGGATCGGCAATGCGCAGGCTGTGATCCGGGCGCCGTTTCTCGTCCTTCTCGGGCTTCTCGACGGCACGTATGACGGCGATGCGCTGTTTTTCTCCAGGGACCTCAGGATCGAAGGCAGGACCGAGTATGTGCTTGCCCTGCGCAACACGCTGGAAGAAGCGGATCTGACGCCGGGCGAGTTTTTCGGCCTGACCGATCCTTCCGCGCGGCGGGTCAACGATATCAGCGGCTGGTTCCTCGAACAGGTCCGACGGTTCGCAGCCATTTCCGCGGAACGCCGCAATACGGTCACGGCACGCCGCTCATGACGTCGATGACGGACAATCGGATGGAGCTTGTCTGCCCTGCGGGGACACCTGCCGCCCTGCGCGCCGCGGCGGATGCGGGCGCCGACGCGATCTATTGCGGCTTCGCCGACGAGACCAACGCCCGCAATTTTCCCGGTCTGAATTTCTCGCCGGAGGAGCTTGCCGCTGGGGTCGTGCATGCCCACAAGCGCGGCGCGAAGGTTCTGGTTGCGGTCAACACCTTCGCGCGGGCGGGCGATATCCGGTTGTGGCAAAATGCGGTCGACACAGCCGCCGCTTGCGGCGCCGATGCGGTCATCGCGGCCGACATCGCCGTCCTGGACCATGCCGCGTCCCGGCATCCGGACCTGCGCCTGCACCTCTCCGTCCAGGCCGCGGCCAATACGCCGGAAGCGATCCGCTTTTACACCGAGACCTTCGGGGTCAAGCGTGTCGTGCTTCCGCGGGTCCTGAGCGTCCCGGAAATCGCGGCGCTCAACCGCGAGATCGACGTGGAAACGGAGGTCTTCGTCTTCGGCGGGCTGTGCGTGATGACGGAAGGGCGTTGCTCGCTGTCGTCCTATGCCACCGGCAAGTCGCCCAACCTGACCGGGGTTTGCTCGCCGCCGGATCACGTCGATTACGCGGAAGACGAGGCGGGCCGGATGAAGGCCCGGCTGGGCGGCTTCACCATCGACTGTTTCGAAAACGGCGAGCCCGCCGGCTATCCCACCCTGTGCAAGGGGCGCTTCTCGGCGCTGGGGCGCACCGGTTATCTCTTCGAGGACCCGGTCAGCCTGAACGCGTTCGAACTGCTGGAGGATCTCGCCAAAGCCGGGGTGAGAGCCCTCAAGATCGAAGGCCGGCAGCGCGGCAAGGCCTATATCGCCGGGGTCGTCGGTGCCTTTCGCAAGGCGGTTGACGGGCTGTCCGGCGGAGCCGATGCCAGTGCTGCCATCGCGGCGCTGAAGGCAATGTCCGAAGGCGGGCAGCAGACGACCGGTTCCTATAAAAAGACGTGGCGGTGACCGATGGCGGATCGTTCCCGGATAGAGCTTGCCCTGGGGCCGTGCCTGTTCAACTGGCCGGCGGACAGGCTTCTGGATTTCTACAAGCGGATCGCGGCGGAAGCGCCGGTCGACCGCGTCTACCTGGGCGAGGTCGTCTGCGGCAAGCGCATGCCGTTCAACGATCCCGTCTGGCCGGAAGCGATCGAGGCTCTGACGCGGGCCGGCAAGGAGGCGGTGCTCTCCACCCTCGCGCAGCCGGTCAACAAGCGGGAACGGGAAATCCTGCGCCAGCAGGCATCCTACGACCTGCCGATCGAGATCAACGACATGTCGATGGTGCCCGCCTGTTCGGGACGGAGCTTCACGGCCGGTCCCTTCCTCAACATCTACAACGAAGCCAGCCTCGGCTTTCTGGCGGGCCGGGGGGCGGTTTCCTGGTGTCCGCCGGTCGAGCTGCCTCTGGAGTCGATCCAGAAGATCGCGGCGCTGGTGCCGGACGTCGAAACGGAACTCTTCGCCTTCGGGCGGCTGCCGCTCGCCCTGTCCTCGCGCTGCTACCACGCGCGCGCCCACGGTCTCAGGAAGGACGCCTGCCAGTTCATCTGCGACCGGGATCCGGACGGCATGGATGTGGCGACGCTGGACGGCCGGCGCTTCCTTGCCGCGAACGGCATTCAGACACTGTCCGACGCCTGCCATTTCGCAGGCCTGGCAGCCGGTCATCTGACCGCCATCGGCGTCCGCAGGCTGCGGCTGTCTCCGCACAGTGTCGACATGGTTGCGGTGAGCGGATTGTTCCGGCGGTTTCTGGACGGGCTGATCGATGCGGGCGAACTGGAAGCGGAGCTGGAGGATCTGAACCTGCCCGGTCCGCTCTGCAATGCCTATCTCACAGGGGAGCCAGGATGGAAGAAGACGGCGATCCGGTTCTGATGGCCGGAGAGGATCGGTCCGACGGGGACCTGCTGGAGCACATTCACCGCAAGCTTGCCGGTCTGGATATGCCTTGCACCTGCAAGGAGCAACTGGACCGGACCATCGTGGCGATCGAAGCCTGGCAGAAGTTGAAGACGCGCAGGGACCTGATCCGCACGATCGAGATGGACTACCGGCATCTCGTCTCCGGGGTTTCCTTCCTGTCGGAGCTTGCCGACCTGGGGCACCAGGAGCTCACCGCGCAGGACATGTACGATCATGCCGAAAGCCTGAAATTCCTGGCCGATCTGGCGGACCGCTGCGCCCGCAGCCTGACCGGGCTCGCGCGGGTCACGGCACCGGAATGACTGCCGCATGCGGCCGCGGATAAATTCATCCCGAGTTTTCCAGCCGCAAACGGCATTCCACCAAAAGACGGTTCGAAAGAGGAACAATCGGTCCGATTCCGCGTGGACATCGGCTGCAATTTTCTTCTTAAATGGGCCTGTAGAGGAGGAATTTTATCTCGTCCGCAGGTGATCCGCATTGCGATGCGGAAATGGCATGGGCATCGACCGTCGCCTGCCGGACTTTTTGTGACCGTGACCCGCGCAACTGAAAGTCTGGCAATGGCAGATTACGAACTGATCAAGAAGGAACTCGATGGAATTGCGCTTGAAGACAATCCCCGGCTGGTCCAGGCCAAGAGCAGGGATTTCTACTGGTACTCTCCGGTTCTCAAGGCCCAGCTCGAACATGTGACCGGCGACCTGATCGCTTCGCCTAAAAGCGAGGAAGAAGTCATCCGGATTCTCAGGACCGCCCATGCCCACGGCGTTCCGGTGACGGCGCGCGGCGGGGGCACGGGCAACTACGGCCAGGCCATGCCGCTGTCCGGCGGGATCGTGCTCGACATGTCCAAGATGGATGCGGTCAAGGAAATCCATCCGGGCCGGGTGATCTGCGAGCCGGGCGTCATCATCGCCCAGCTCGACAAGCAGACCAGGACCCATTCGGGACAGGAACTGCGCTTTCATCCGTCCACGGCCAAGACGGCGACCATCGGCGGGTTCATCGCCGGCGGATCGGGCGGCGTGGGCTCGGTGACCTGGGGCGGCTTGCGGGATCTCGGCAACATCCTGCGCCTGCGCATCGTGACCATGGAAGCGGAGCCGCGGGTGATGGAGCTGTCTACGTGGGACCTGCAGAAGGTCAGCCATGCCTACGGCACCAACGGGATCATCACGGAAGTCGAAATGCCGCTCGCCCCGGCCTATGACTGGGTGGACGTCATCGTCGGCCACGAGACCTTCATGGACGCGGTCATGTTCGCCGACAAGGTGGCGCGGAGCAACGGGCTCCTGCTGAAGGAGGTCGCGCCGATCGCGGCTCCCATTCCCTTCGACTATTTCACCCGGCACAAGCCCTGGCTGAAGGAGGGCGAAGCGGTCACCGTGCTGATGATCGCCCCGCATTCCATGCCCGGTCTCGAGGCCCTGTGCGAACGGATGAAGGGCGAGATCCGTTTCCGCTCCGGCACGGCCGAAAGCATGAAGGGTATTCCGGATGCCTATGAGCTTGCTTGGAACCACACGACGCTGCGGGCTCTCAAGTTCGACAGTTCCTTCACCTATCTTCAGGTCCAGTATCCCGGTCCCGATCATGTGGAGCTGGTGCGCAAGACCACCGAAATGTTCCCCGACGAACTCATCGGCCATCTGGAACTGCTCCGCTTCGACGGCCAGATCCAGTGCTCGGGCCTGCCGCTGATCCGCTACACGACCGAGGAGCGGCTGAACGAGATCGTGCGGCTGCACGAGGAAAACGGCTGTCCGGTGTTTAACCCGCACCGCTATACGCTCGAGGAAGGCGGCATGAAACGCACCGATCCGGTCCAGTTCGCGTTCAAGAAGGAAACCGACCCGCAAGGGCTGCTCAATCCGGGAAAGATGATCGCCTGGGAAAATCCGGATTTCGATTTCGAGGCCGGAGAGAACTACCTGTTCCCGGGTCTGCATGCCTTCGAAGAGGCGTGACGCGATGCGCGTGCTGGTGCTTCATTCCCACCCGCAGGACCACAGCTTCGGGCGGGCGCTTTACCGCCAGGCCTGCGAAAGCCTCGAAACGGCCGGCCACGAGGTGGACGGCTGCAATCTCTACGAGGAAGGCTTCGACCCGGTCCTGTCGTCCGATGACAGGGATATCTATCACACGATCCCCGACAACAGGGAGCGCGTGGACGGCTACTGCCAGAGGCTTCTCGCCGCCGAGGGGCTGGTCATCGTCACTCCCGTCTGGAACTTCGGCTTCCCGGCCATGCTCAAGGGCTATTTCGACAGGGTCTGGCTGCCCGGTGTGTCGTTTCACCTGGAAGACGGCAAGCTGACACCGACCCTGCGGCATATCCGCAAGCTGGCGGCGGTGATGACCTATGGCGGCACCCGCTGGCGGGCTCTGCTCGTCGGCGATCCGCCGCGCAAGGTCGTCAAGCGTGTGATCCGGGCGCAGATCAAGATCGGTGCACCGGTCAGATATCTGGCGCATTACGACATGAACAACTGTACGCCGGAAACCCGGTCGGCGTTTCTGGGCCAGGTGAAAGCGGAAATGGAAAGCTTCTGATCTTTCCCGCCGACGTGATCAGCCCCGCGCAGGAGGCTGCGCGGGGCTGGTCGTATTCAGCCTCAGCCGGCCTCCTTTTGGGTGACTTAATCCTGAATATTCTTGTCAGGAAATCTAGCGGCGCTTGAGTTTGGTCAAGAACGTCAGGTGCCCGCGATGCGAGCATGCTGTCCTTCACAGCTTCAACGGCATTCAGAAGGCATGCGTCATGGCCGCGACCACTTCCACCCAAGAAACCGGCAGAGCCAAGCGTTTCCCGACCGTTCTGACGGAGGGCTTCCGGTTCTATTTCCTGTCCGCCGGCATCTTTTCCGTCTTCGCGATGCTGGCCTGGGTTGTCTGGCTCGGCGTTCACGCCGCCGGTGGCGCGTTCGTGTCGACCCCCATGCGCATGGCGCCGCATCTGTGGCATGCGCATGAAATGGTGTTCGGTTATGCGGCCGCCGTGATGGCGGGTTTCTTCATTACCGCCGTTCCCAACTGGACCGGAAGCCGGGAGGCTGGCGCACGGTTCGTCACCTTAAGCGGAGCGGTCTGGCTGCTCGGGCGCCTGGCGGTCTGGCTTTCCGCCTCTCTCGACCCGCTGCTCGTTGCCGCCGTGGACCTGGCGTTTGTTCCGATCCTGTCCAGCGCGATCTTCACGCGCCTCACGCAAAAGTCCCAGCTTCGGAACACCGTGTTCCTGCTGCTGCTCAGTGCGCTCTTTACCGGTAATCTGCTGATGCACCTGGACTGGATCGGATGGACAGACGGGGGTGCCGAGACCGGGGTTCGGCTCGGCATTTTCACCAGCGCGGCGATGATCGCGATCATCGGCGGCCGGGTGATTCCAGCGTTCACCCGCAATGCGCTGAACCGGGGAGGCTATACCGGGTCCTCGCCGCAATCCCGCGCCTGGCTGGACCGGGCCGGTATTCTCCTGTCCCTACTGGCGGCCCTTGGCTGCCTGCTGCCGGTGCCGGAACCGGTCTTCGGCGGGCTCTGCATTGCCGCCGGAGCCGCCAACCTGCTGCGGCTCGCTGGCTGGAAAGGCTGGGCGGTGCGCGGGAGCCCGATCCTCTTGATCCTTCACCTGGCCTTTCTGCTGCTGGCGGCCGGCTATCTGGTTTACGGCTGCAGCCTGATCTCCGGTGTTGTCGGCGAAACCTCGGCCCTTCACCTGATCGCGGTCGGGGCCATCGGCAGCATGACGCTTGCCATGATGACGCGGGCGTCGCTGGGCCATGCCGGCCGGCCGCTGAAAGTCTCCCGCCCAACGGTTCTCGCCTATTTCGCCGTCGTCGCGGCGGCGCTGGTCCGGACCTTCGGGACCAGGTTCTTCGACTATTTCGAGGTAATGCTTGTGTCCGGTGCGCTCTGGATCCTTGCCTTCAGCCTGTTCGTCGGCGTTTATTTGCCGATCCTGACCAGGCCGCGAGCGGCGAAATAGACCGAGAGCCGGGCTGCGCCCCGGTTATCCGGCAAATGCTTCGGCGAGCGGGGCGGGCAAATCGAATTCCCGGGTGACCCGCTTCCTGCCGTCCACGGACATCTTGCGCGCCGTCTTCTGCACGATATCCAGCACCTTGTCCTCGTTATGCTTGGCGGCAAACGGCGCGAAATACCATTTCAGGAAGACGAAGCAGATGGTGTCTTCAAGTGCCTGGACGTCCGGATTGCGCTTGATGCCCTCCTTGCGCAGCATCCGGGCCGCCGCAGCGATATCCTCTTCTCCGTAGCCGGCTTCCGCCATGATCGCACCGACGCGCGTCGCATGATGTTTGGCCAGGTCGCCGCGCCAGGCGTGATAGCCGGCCTTGCCCTCGGGATAGGTGCCGCGCGGCAGGATCCAGCGCTCGATATGCTGGCCCCTTGCGGCGATCTTCAAAGGGTCGGGCGCGTCGGGGAACAGGCGGTCCAGTTCGGCGCTCATGCGTTCGCCGTAAAGCTGAGCTGCGGGCCGCCCGTCTTCCGTGTTGGGGTCGGCGGCGTTTGCTGCGTCGATGGCTGCGAGGGCTTGGTTCAGGTTGGTCATCAGGCTTTGTGCCAGGCTTCGACTGGGTCGGTTTCGGAGAATGCGCGCAGCCGGTCGATGTCGTCGATTGCGGCATGGTTACGGTCGATATGCACGCCCGCCGATTTGAGGCGGGCAAAGGACCGCGACAGGCTTTCCGGCTTCATGCCGAGGCGTCCCGCGATCAGGAACTTGTCATAGGGCAGGGTGACCTCGCAGCTGCCGGTCTCCTGTTCGCAGAGTTCCAGGAGGAACTCGGCGACGCGCTGCGGCCCCGTCTGCGCCTTGAGCTGTTCGAGCTGGGAGACGAGCGAATGGAGATGGGTGAATGTGGAGGCGAGCACCGAGACGGCGATGTCCGGATCCCTGCGCATCGCTTCGAGCAGGGCGCTGCTCGGAATGCGCATGACCTCGCAGGCGGTTACCGCTTCGGCGGACACCGGATAGGCCTGGCCACGGAAGGCGACCGCCTCGCCGAAGCTTTCGCCCCTGGTGAAGACATGCACCACGGCCTCGCCGCCATTACTGGCTATCCGGTAGAGTTTGACCCAGCCATCGGTGACGATATGAATCGCCTGGGCCGTTTCGCCCTGCAGGAACAGCGTCTCGCCCCGTTCGTAGCGGCGCCAACTCGACATGCCGAGAACCGTTTCCTGCGTCTCATCGGGAAAGCTCTTCAAGAGCAGGGAATTCAAGGCGATCTTTCTGCGGCGTTCGTTCGGCATTCCTGTTCCGTATCGTGCGGGTCTAGGGAACCTGTCTGCCGATACTTTACACAAGGGGGACGGCGCGGGTCACCTGCAAACTGATTGCCCTCAGGCCATCTGCGCGCGAAGTGCTTCGTCATGCATCAGCGACAGGATTTCCCGCTTGTAGCCGGTAAAGCCGGTCGAGGTCAGGACATCGATGCCGCGCGGCCGTTCGATATCGATGGAGAGCGTCTCCTTGATGCGGCCCGGCCGGGCGGACATGACATGTACCTCGTCGCCGAGGAAGATCGCCTCGTCGATGTCGTGGGTGATGAACAGCACGGTCTTGCGCTGCTCCTGCCAGATCTCCAGGAGCAGTTCCTGCATGAGTTGGCGGGTCTGGCTGTCGAGCGCACCGAAAGGTTCGTCCATCAGGAGGATGCGTGGATCGTTGGCAAGCGCCCGGGCGAGCGCCACGCGTTGCCGCATGCCGCCGGAAAGCTCCTTCGGATAGGATTTCTCGAAACCCTTGAGATGGACCGCCCCGATCAGCCTGTCGGCGATGTCCTCGCATTCGGATTTCGGCAGGTGCTTCAGCTTCGGTCCGAACATCACGTTTTCCCGGACCGTCAGCCAGGGAAACAGGGTGTAGCTCTGGAACACCATGCCCCGGTCGGCGGAGGGACCGGAGATCGGCTGCCCGTCGAGTTCGATCCGGCCGCCGGTCGGCGTTTCCAGGCCGGCGACGAGACGCAGCAGGGTTGATTTTCCGCAGCCGGACGGGCCGACGATGACCGAGAAAGTGTTGTGCGCGACCGACAGCGAGACGTCGTCCAGGGCGAGCACCGCTGGCTTGCCCTTCGGTTCGAAACGCACGGTGATATCGGTGAGGGTAAGAAGGCTCATGGGATCGGGACCTAGAATTCCGCGGACCAGGGAAGCAGGCGCTGACGCAGCCACTTGAAGAAGAAGTCGGTCATCAGGCCGAGAATGCCGATCGTGAAGACCCCGAGCAGGATGACGTCCGTGAAGAGGCCGCGCATGGCATTGAGGATCAGGTATCCGAGCCCGCTGTTGGCGGCCACCAGCTCGGCGACGACCAGATAGGTCCAGGCCCAGCCCATGGTGACGCGCAGGTTGTCCATGACGCCGGGCATGCAGGCCGGCAGGAGAACGCGGCCGACCACCTGGCGCCGGTTCGCCCCGAGCGTGTAGGCGCAGTCGATCAGGTCCTTGCTGACACGGGCGGAGACGTCGGAAATGAGAATGAGCTGCTGGAAGAAGGTGCCGAGGAAGATGACCATCACCTTCTGTTCGATGCCGATGCCGACCCACAGGATCAGCAGCGGGATCAGCGCGGAGACCGGGATGTAGCGCATGAAGCCGGTGATCGGTTCAAGCAGCGCCTGGACGGCCCTGAAACTGCCCATCAGGATGCCGAGCGGCACGGCCAGGACGGAGGCCAGCAGGAAGCCGGAGAGGATCACCGTCAGGCTGGCGCTCATGTGCTCGAAGAGCGACAGGTCGCCGACCCGCTTGATCCCCGCGGCGAGAACTTCCATGGGCGTTGCCAGGAAGTCCGGCGGCATGTAGCCGCCGTAGGTGAGCAGGCACCACAGACACAGCACCGCCAGGACGGAGGAAATGCTCAAGCCGATATAGAGGCTTCGAGGAATGTCCGTTTTCGGTGAAAACAGCGAAGACGTGTTCATGATGCCTGCTCTGTCTGCGTTACTGGACGATGCCGGAGGCGATCATGGATTTCGGATCGGCTTCAAGCTTGAAGAGACCGGCTTCCTCGCCCAGGGTCTTGGCGTTCATGATGGTGCCGAAGATGCCGCTCTCGTTCGCCGGGTCCATGAACTTCACGTTCATGCCGCCGTCGTAGAAGACGATGCCCGCACGGGTTTCGGCAAACACGGCCGGATCTTCCAGCCAGCCGCCGACGCCCTTGGCCATGATCGCATCGGCTTCGGCCTCGTTGGCCTTCTGCCAGTCGACGGCCTTCGCCCAGGCCCGGTAGAAGCCCTGCAGGTTTTCCTTGCGCTCCGCCAGCATCTTCTCGGTGGTCACCGCGACGTCGGTGATCAGGCCCGGCGTGGTGGAGCTGTCGACCAGCAGCGCACCGTGGTCCGCGTCCTTGCCGCGGGTCAGCCAGGGCTCCCAGGTCACGGCTGCGTCGACACGGCCTGCGACGAAGGCGGCGCCCGCGTCACCGGCCGTCATGTTCTGGGTTTCGACATCGGCAAGCGTCAGGCCGGCGTCCTTCAGGAGCACGCTCAGGAAGAACTGGGACACCGAACCTTCCGTATAGGCAACCTTCTTGCCCTTCAGGTCGGCGACCGAGGTGATGTCCTTGTTGGCGACGATGCCGTCGCCGCCGGCGCTGTCATCGAGGGCGAACAGGTAGACGAGCGGGTGATTGGGCGAGGTGAAGGTCAGGACGGTGTCGATGGTGGTCACGGCAACGTCGATGCGACCGGCGGCCAGCGCGGGCATGCGGGTCTTGACGTCTTCCATGACGGTCAGTTCGACATCGAGGCCTTCTTCTTCGAAGAAGCCCTTTTCCTTGGCGATGTAGAGCGGGCCGTAGCCGACCCAGGTGGAGTGGGCGACGGTCAGTTTGTCGGCCGCATGCGCGGAAGACAGGGAGAAGGCGGTAAACAGCGCAAGTGCCGCGCCGCCGAGACGGGAAATCAGAGTATTCATGCTGTTCTGCTCCGGATTGTTCGAGGCTTCTCTTTTTCTTTGGGCTTTGCGCCCTTGGGGCATCCCGCGTTCACGCGAATGCGGGATGCCCAATCCCTTTTCTGAGCGATCAACTTTCCAAGGATCGTCGATCTAGCGTTTCGTCCCCGGTGCTGCTGCAAGGATGCAGAGCAATTCAAACATGATCGAGACACCGACCCACGCGGTTCCGCCCGACGTGTCGAACGGCGGCGAGACTTCGACCAGATCCGCGCCGATGACATTCAACCCGTCGAGCAGGCGAACCATTCGCTGGGCTTCGCGGGTGGTGAAGCCGCCGATCTCGGGCGTACCCGTGCCCGGCGCGAAGGCCGGATCGATGCTGTCTATGTCGAAGCTGACGTAAGTTGGCTTATCCCCGACGATCTCCCGGGCCTCGGCCATGACGGCGGCGATGCCCCGGTCGTCCAGTTCCTCGATGCGGACGATGCGGACGCCCTGCGCCAGTCCCCATTCGACATCCTCGTCGTCATACATGGTGCCGCGGATGCCGATCTGGACGACGCGCTTGGGGTCGAGATAACCGTCCTCGATCGCGCGGCGGAACGGCGTGCCGTGGGTGTATTTGAAGCCGCCGAAATAGCTGTCGAAGAGATCCGTGTGAGCGTCGAAATGGATCATGCCGACGGGGGCTTCCGCGGCGAGCGCCTTGAGGATCGGATAGGAGACGAGGTGATCGCCGCCGGCGCTTAACGGCGTGATGCCGCGCTCCTTCAGCCTGGCGTAGAAGCCGGTGATGCGTGCCAGGGCATCGGCGACATCGGCGGGGTTGACCGGCGCGTCGCCCAGATCCGCCACGTTGCGCATTTCGAAGGGAAGCGCGCCGCTGGCCGGGTGCTGGCGGCGGATCATGGTCGACAGGTCGCGCAGCTGGCGGGGGCCGTGCCGCGTGCCGGGCCTGTTGGTGGTGCCACCGTCCCAGGGAACGCCGACGATGCCGATATCGACCTCGTCGATCCTGTCGTCCTCCAGCGTCAGCAGCGGCAGGCGCATGAAGGTCGGCACGCCCGCGTAGCGCGGCAGGTCGAAACCGGAGATCGGCTGGAAGAAATCGGCGTCCGTTCCGGACGTCTGACCGGAAGGGGTCTTCTCGGGCATGATGGGCTCCGCTTGATTGCAACAGCCTCATGTTGCCACGCAACATCACGTCCAATAATATCGAATTACAAGAATAAACGTCCGGAAATATCAACGTATCATGGTTTCGTCGGTTTCCCCCCTGAGCGATGTCGATCTGCGGCAGCTGCGCATATTCCGCGCCGTGGTCGACCACAACGGCTTCACCGCCGCCCAGGAGGAGCTCGGCCTGTCGCGCTCGACCATCAGCGCCCAGATGGCGGCGCTCGAAACCCGCCTGGGCCTGAAGCTCTGCCGCCGGGGCCGCTCCGGTTTCTCGCTGACCGAACAGGGGCAGAAGATCTATGCCGAAGCCATCAAATGCTTCGCCGCGCTGGAAAACTTCCGCAACGAAGTCGGCGCCATGCGCGGCGGGCTCGCCGGCGAGTTGCGGATCGGCGCGGTCGATGCGCTGGCGGAAAACCCGGTGTGTCGGCTGTCGGACGCGATCGCGCTCTTCAACGAACGAGTGCCCGGGGTTAACGTAACGGTCCTTGTGCTGTCGCCGAACCAGCTCAGCAGCGCGCTCATCAACAAGCAGATCGAGGTCGCCATCGTCGCCAACCAGCCGCTGAACGCGGCCGTGCAACTGGAACAGCTCTTCCGCGAGGACCAGTATCTCTACTGCGGTGCCCGGCATGCCCTGTTTCATGCGGAGGCGAGGGACCTGACGCTGGAGCGCATCTCCGCGCTGACCTATGCAAGGCGCGGCTACACCATCGCGACGGCCTATAATTCCGTCTTCGCCCATCCGCCGACGGCGACCGCCTATACGATGGAAGGTCTCGCGCATCTGATCCTGAGCGGGCGATTCGTCAGCTTCCTGCCGAGCCCCTATGCGGCGCGCTGGGTGGAGCGCGGCGAGATGCGCGCCATCCGTCCGGATCTGGTCAGTTTCCAGATCGGCATGTGCATCGCCCATTACCCGATCAGCACCCTGTCGCGGGTCGCCGAGATTTTCCGGGAGTGCCTGAGGGAAGCGCATTAACGGGAGGTCGCGGCCAAGGCGCTGCGGTTGTTCGGGTTACAGTCGCGGAGCCGCGTAAGCCCTTTGCTTTCCGCGACAATGCAGCTCCAGCGGGAAAAGTCCGTTGATTTGTCCTTAGGCTTGTGCACTTTAGGCGGTATCGGACGGGCTGTTCAGCGTGATCGACGTCGACGTTTTCGTTCGACTGATCTTCAGCGAAGCGCCCGAAAGGGGAACAGGCAATGCCGGGAGACATGATGAGCAATCCAGACAATCAGACCAAATCGCCCGCAAACGGCAACGGTGCAGCACGACCGGCCGGCGTTCCCGATGCTGAAACGATGAAGCAGCTCGCCCCGAAGATTGCCAAGGTGCGGGCCCAGGTGCGCGAGAGCTTCGGCAAGATCGCCATGGCGATGATGCTGCTGCCGCGCTACCGCAACCAGACCATCGGCGATCTGCAGCATCTGGTGCTCGAACCGCTGATCCGCGACCGGATCGCCATCGCCTATCCGGACAAGGCGAGCGAGAACGAAATGGCGGACGTGGCGGGCATCGCGATCTGGGCGAGCGTTTCTGAGGAGGTCGACGGCAAGATCCGCGAGCAGATCCGCGCGGGCACCTTCCCCTTGCGCCTGAAGCCCGAAGACTGGGCTTCCGGCGACATCAATTGGCTCCTGGATGTGATTGCGCCCAACGCCAAGATGACGGCGTCGGTTCTCGCCAATTTCAAGCAGGTCGCCAAATCCGGCCCGCTTTGCCTGCATCCGCTGATCGCCAAGCTGGTCGACGAGGACACCCTGAAAAAGATGGGCGCCGAAAAGCTGGCCGGGACGCCGGAAAAAGCCGAGGCGTGACGGCCGGTACGTGGGGCCAGCGGTGCCGTGCACCCGTGCTACCACCGCCGGTCTGTGGAAGGACAGTTTGGGCGCCCAAAAGCTGAAACATCTTGAAGTGTTGGAGCAACGCGCGTTCGCCTGGGCGCGCGGCGCTCCGGGCAGTTCGACCAAGAGGGAACCGATGCCCGTCTATACGATTTTCCCGGATGCCGGCAGCAAATACAACTATGCCGCAAAGCCGCAGGATGGTGATTTCAAGCAGGTCTATCCTGCAGGCTTCGAGTTCGATCCGCACTCCAATGATCCGGCCGCCGCCAGAAACATGATCAGGCAGCCTGATCGGACCTACGTTCGGAAGTTGTTCGTTTCTCAGGGGCTCCCGGTCACTCCCGACCATTTGCCTTCAAAGGTGAAAATCGATGGTCCGAAGCGGTCGCTCACCGACTTTCTGATGTCTCATAGCGTCTTTCTGGTCTCGAGCCGGTTCCGGTCTGTGGTGGAAGAACTCGAGCCCAACCGCCATCAGTTTATTCCGGTTGACCTCATATGGCGCGACGGCTCGCCTGCCGGCGTTTTTTTCTGGTTCTATCCGTGCGCGCGCGTCGACTGCATGGACCGCGAGGCGACCACGCATACATTTATCGAGCGCATCGGGCTCTGGAAATACGTTTCGGACGGCAAATACGTTGTCAATCTCGATCAGGTGGGAAATCACCAAGTCTGGATCGATCAGAGATTGACTGCTTTCGATTACCCGTTCGTCTCGGCGGCCTTTCGCGCCGCTGCCGACAAGGCGGGCTTGAAAGGTGTCGGGTATAATGAGTTGCCGGCAGTTTGACGGCATCGAAGGACCAAAGCTGATTTGTCCAAGGGATTGCAGCTGCGTCTGCCGGCGGAGTGTTTCGGATTTCCCTGAACAGCAATCCGGTTGCAGTGAACATCTAGTGCGGTCCGGACCTTTTTAGGGAGGCCGGCTTCAGGAATTTCAAAAAAAACACTTCACTCAAGAGCACGTCTACAGATTGTACTCTTTTGCTCGGCGCGCTGAGTTGTGTCCGGGTTGAAGTTGTATATGTGTCTGGAAATTTTAAGAAACAAATTGCGAGAAGGGTGAACAGCCCATGGGCTGACCGCAATGTCTCATGCAGATTTTTTTGTGACGTATAAGTTCTTTAAAACGCGACGGAAAAATACGTTCAGCAATCAAAGCGACATTGTTTGTGCTTCATCGTTCGGAATATACTTCTCATTGTGTCCAGCGGATAACCCTAGTGGAAATTGTCAAGCCGAAATCGCCATAAAGTTGCCTAATTTATCCCAATGCACCCGGTTGACTTTACGGCGAGGCAGGTCTTAAAAATTCCTTAATGCAATTTTTAGTCGGTGCTCGAGCCTTCGCCGAAGAGGGGAGAAAATCCCGTTCGAAGCACTGCCTATGACTGTAAACAACGACAAAAATGCTGAGAAGGGGAAAAGCCGGTCTTGCGCGGCTTAGCAAGCTCAAGATGCGGGTCGTTGAGTGGGAGTCTGCAGCGGATAAACGTAACTTGGTAATGATAGCTACGCGGCAAGGTGTAAAGACCTAACAAATGTAGCAAATTGAGGGCGGTTCCCGCCTTCTTTAGAAAGTTATCGTTCGTTTTGCTTCTATTCGACTAATTTTCCTTTGAAATAGTTTAGACATGCAATTGTGGGGCTGAAATATGAGGTCATTCGGTCAAGACTACGCTCGAATTCCGCGAGAATTGTGTCGGAACACTTCAGCCGAGATCGGAAATACGGAAAAATTTCCAACCTTAGTTCCAAGTCGAAAATCTGACCACAGAAGTCTGCAGTATCTGTAATGTTTGAAAACATGTTTCCAAACATTACAGGCGAACCTACTGGAGATTTCGATGGATGCTGAATATCAGCCATTGCTAGAAGACGATCTTGCGGCTGCCCGATTTACCGCTCTTGTCGCGCTTGAGGATCCGATCAAACCTGTCGGTGGGCGACTGGTAAGACAACTAAAAAAACGTTTTCAACAAAGTACCGCCAATCTGGGAATAGCCAAGCACGATGACGGGGAGACGCCGAGCTTTGTCATCCCTTGGGGGGACATGATCGTCGCGGTGGTGGCAATGCCGTTTGCTATTCCAGCCGAAACGCTCAGACACGCACTGGGGAATGAATTAATCTGGAAGGAGGCGGGGGAGAAGTTCTCCGGCTCCAAGGCCCATCTGATTGTAAGTGTATTGGGTGGCGGTACTGATTTTCAATCGAGCAGATTGAAAGCTTACCGCCTAACAGCCGCTGTTTCCAGCTTGTGCGAGACGGAAAAGGTGCTGGGAGTATACTGGTCAGCATCCGACAGTGTTTTGGAACCGGCGCGTGTTGTTACCGAAGCGAAAAAAAGTTCGGAGATCTCCCCTCCAGCCGACTTGTGGCAAGCGCTACGTTTCTTTCCTGGCCATGTTACGGAAAACCACATCGTCTGCCGAACAAGCGGTCTTGTCCCTTTTGCAGGTAGGGAAATCGAGTGCGGCCCAGTTGCAATAGAACCCAGAGATCTGGCCGGTTTGGTCCTGGGAATCGGACGATATATCGTTCATAGCGGCGCGCAGTTTGAAGATGGAGCTACAATCTCGGACGGCCGCACAGCCATAGGAACGATCCATCACGAGAAATCAGCCATTTCCGGCGTCGAAACACCGGTCTTGAAACTCAAACTTGCGGGACCGGTGTGATGGTCAAAAGCATTTTTGACTTGATGGACGGTACTTCGAACGAGCCACAAAAAAAGCGGCTCTATGCGCGGCTCTATCTCGGTACGGCCGAAGAATATATCGACATTTGGGATTGGGATGAGTTCAGGCGCAAAATCGCTCCTCAACTCACCAGGAAAGGCTGGAACCAAAACCCCAGCTGGAGGGAGAGGGCCATGCCGGCCGTTCCTCCCGAGCAACCTCCTGACAATCCGGCACAATATTTTCTGCTTGGCATCGTTGAAGAGGTTCCCTGGCCATCGAGCCGGCCTAAAAACACAATTTCCGTTTTTCAGAAGCCAAGGCCGGACACGGCAGAAGCCGGTCCCAAAGATGCGGACGCCCAGGCTCGGCGCATGGTCGACGAGTACTTCAAGAAAAACGACTATTCACAATTTGGACGGCGGGAATACCAGGAACTGCGCGACAGGATTGCTCCACTCATTCCTGGGTACGGGCTTTTCAAGAAGCAACTGCACAAGGAAATCGGATATTCAAACGAAATCAGCGACAACTTCACGCGCACCTCGTTTACAATTGTCCGATCGGATTTCAAGGCTGCTCTGGAATCGCTCGAGCCGGACAGACATTTCTTTTTTCCCTATGAAATCCGCTGCGACGACGGCCGTCAGATCAACGACTACTGGATTTTCCTGCCCACGGGAAAGGTCGAGGCCGTAGACCCATACGCTTCTTGTTTCATCGAAAAATTTTCCGAGGTCGGTTCCGATCATTTTCTCGACTATGTGCCGTGGACCGAAACCGAAGCGGCAAGAAATCGTGTCGTGGTCAAAAAAGAAGCACTCGATGGCCGGCATTATGTTGTTGATAAGCATTTTGGGGCTGGTAGGCCGATTATTTCTTATAGTCTCTCAAAAATAATCGAGAAAATTGTTTGGAATAACCAAAAGTCTATTCCAATACTTGTAAGAGGAAAGTAGGCATGGCAAGCACCATCTACGATATCAATACCCCTTACGCAAATCCGAATTCTACTTCATTTCTCGGTCAGGCCACCAATTTGTTCCAGGGCCTTGTCCAGTGGAGTGGGTCCCTCATCAAACACCATGTTATCCCGGCATCGTTTTTGACGGGATCCACTGTAGACCCAAGTGTCAAATCCATGTTGCAGACTCTCACCAGAGAGGGTCTCTTTAGTATTCGTGACGCCACTCAAAATCTTATTTTTCTTCCATCAGATCAATCTGATGCGAATGCATCCGGGATGGCGCGACATTCGAGCTCTCATGACAATTATAGAAGCATTTTGAATTCCAGATTACTGGAAATTTATAACGACTATTTTGGTTCTACTGGTATCGATGACGCTGCTCCGGACCAACTTAAAGCTGCCTCAGCTGATATCGCCGGTTTGCAGAATTATGTCGCGGAAAAGCTTACCGTTGGCATTGATCCCGAAACAAATGCGATAACCCATTCGGACGTCAAGCTTTCAAATCTAGACACTCGCAGCGGCGTCGACAGCAGATCCATTAGTTTGACTATGGATGAAATCCGCAACTCGAGTTCCTTCCAGGCGGGAAAAAACGCTTATACTTCAGCGTTGTCAAAAGCAACGCCCACAGAAGCAAGGGCTGCTTTGATTGCAGCACGCCAAGCTCAAGATACCCGCATATTCGGTTTCATAAAGCAGTTCAAATCCGTTCAGACCACCGTTGGGGATGACGGGAAGGTGGAAGGACGGTCCTCCGCGAAGAGCGGCATCTACGGAGCACTCGAAAAATTCGGCAAAGCTCTGGGTTGGGCGGGACTGGCGCTGACCGTCGCCAATATTGCAGCGATTTGGTATAAAGAAGGTACCGATGCGTTCTGGGATGCCTTGTATGAAGAAGGCACGGGCCTCGCTGTTGGTGCTGCTCTAAGTATTGCGGCAATCGGAATCGCGTTTTTCATTCCTGCCGCCGCGCCTGTAATTGCAGGTATTGGCTTGGTCGCGGGTGTATTGGGCGTCATCATAGGTGTCGTCAAGCTTTATGAAACACTTACAGAAATAGATGAAAACAGTCCCGCGAGCACCGACAGCGACTCGGTAATCGGTTATACGGAAGGGGACGGGAACAGCGATTTTGCCCCGCAGACGGCGAGCGCTTCTAATGTCGTCTTCATCCTCGATTCATCGGACGGTGACGCCGCCCACGATCCGATCGATCAATCCTCTGTGGTCTCAGTCTCAACCAGCGCAGCCAGTTCTGCTTCTTCGGACCTGCCTGTGGACGATGAAGGGCAGACAATTATCGCCTTGAGCCAGAAACAGGTCGAGGGAGGCGACGGCAACGATTTCATATTCGCGCTCAACCCGGAGCAGGTCGACGGCAAGGATGGTGACGACATAATTCTTGTTTATGGAGCGAGCCAGGAAGGCGCGGTCATCAGTGGTGGCGCCGGAGACGATTGGGTCATTGTCGTTGGTGGGAAGGGCGTTGTTACCATTGGCGGGAATGGCCGCGACTGGGTTTGGAATACGTCGGAAGGCGGAATTCTCTACGGCGACACGATCGATGGCCAGAGCCCGGATGGGACGGATCTCGAAAGCTCGGAGAATTCCGATAATTTCTGGTGGTGGCCGGATACCACCATCATGGACGCGCGGCCGAACGACGTCCTGAAATTCTTCGGCTTTCCGCTCGTCGGCGGCACCAACAACATTCCGATGGTGGCGCTCGGCCCGGCGGCGTTCCTGACGCCGGCGCTGGGGCTCGCGACCTACCGCAGCCCGTTGTTCTTCGACAATTTCATGATCTTCATGAACTACATCTTCAAGGGGGATGACCTTTACGTGGTCAATCTCTTTGACGGTCTGTTGTCGCTGATCAGCGGTGAATCCTTCGATGAAACTGGCGACGGGACGTCGATCCGCGGCGCCATGCGCGTGCGCGACTACGATTCCGTCGGCTCCTATTGGGGCGCGGCGCTGGCCGCCGATCCATTCGACACCGGCGATCTCGGCATGCAGTTCAAGCTCGCCAATCCCTATCTCGCCGCGCTCGCCCTCCTGCCGCCGGTGCTCGGCGGGCTCAACCAGGTTCTGCCGCTGGTCGATGAGGTGCTGGCGCTTGCCGCGGCCGCGGCCCGCGTCGCGAAAGCCGCGCTCTGGAGCGTCGGCGTCGATCCCCTCATCCTCGACCTCGACGGCGACGGCATCGAGACGATCGCGATCGAGGATGCGGATGTCTATTTCGACATCGACGGCGATTTCTTTGCCGAAAAGACCGGCTGGCTTTCCGGCGACGACGGCTTCCTGACGCTTGATAAAAACGGCAATGGCCGGATCGACGACGTCAACGAACTGTTCGGGGGCATTGGCCGGTCGGGTTTTGAGGATCTCGCCGCCTATGACGATAACGGCGACGGCAAGATCGACGCGGCCGACGCCATCTGGTCGGAACTCAGGGTCTGGCAGGACGTCAACCAGGACGGCATCTCCCAGGTGGACGAACTGACCAGCCTGGACGATCTCGGCATCCTGTCGATTTCGCTCGCCGGCACGGACATCAATTCCGAAACGCCTCAGGGAGCGACGCTGCTGACCCGCGGAGAGTTTGCCTGGGCGAGTGGCGGCGTCGGGACCGTCTATGACGCGCTGTTCGAGCTGAACGACATCGACACGCAGTATCGCGGCGAGACCGGGCTGGCGCCCTGGCTGTCGGAACTGGCCATCGACACCAAGGGCTTCGGCCGCGTGACCGACCTCTCGGTCGCCATGTCCGGCGATTTCGAGCTCGGCGAACTGGTGGTAGAAACCGCCGCGACCATGACGACGCCGAAGCTGAAGACCTTGCGCGAGCAGTCCGGCGATGTGCTCGGCAAGTGGGCGTTCGTGCAGGAGCTTACCCGCGAACTGACGCCGGTCCTGCTCGAAGAAGATGCCGAGGGTGTCGTCCAACTGGTCGACCGCGGCGTCTATGTCGAGGACGATCTGGGCGGTTACTGGACGCTGAATTCCGGCCAATCCATTTTGGACGCCGATGGCGCGGCGATCGACCGGCCGGATCTAGAGGACGTGCTGGCGCAGGCGGCGGCCGCCGGCCAGACCTGGCAGCTCGAACAAGCCTTCTCGCCGTCCTCGCGCTCCGAAGCGGTGGCGTATCGCGACGTGGCGCCTTACCTGGTGGAGATTGTCGAGGGACGTGCCATCATTCTCGACTACGGCATCAAAAACGAGGACGGTAGCTGGCGGCTCGCCAGCGGAGCGGACGTGCTGGCCGGGGACGGCAGCGTGATTGCCACGCCGACACGGGACGACATCCTGGCCCAGGCCGCCGGCGAGGGGCAGGAATGGCGCGTCGAGGACATCGGCTTCAATCCTTACGGCTTTATCGATGTCGAGGAGATCGGGGTCTATCTGATCGACGGCATCGTGGTCGATTACACGGTCGAAATCACCGATCAGGACGGCTCCTTCTACGTCTGGGCGCGCAATCTCGACCGGGCGCTGGAACTGCAGGACAAATACGGCTCGCCGCGCGATTTCAACCTGCGCAGCTACGAGGTGGATTTCGACACGCTCGACGAGGTCGGGTCCACCGATGACAGCACCTACCGCGTCGAACTGCTGACGCCCGGCCAGTTCCACTTCGCCACATCGCTTGTCGGCATCGATTTCCAGCCGGAAATGCTGTCCGCAGAGATCGATGCGGCAGACGGCACGATCGCCTATTCCGTCAATGCCAGCGGCGTGGCCAGCCTGTCGGAAGAGGAATATGTCTCCGGCATCAAGACGATGATCGAACTGCTCGACACCGTGATGAAGGAATACACCATCGTCAGCCGCGCCTTTGCCGTGCGCATGGCGCTTCAGGGTGGCCTGAGCGATTTCGCCCGTGGCATCGAATATGATGTCGAGCTCGACGCCTACCAGCCGACCACGGACCGCGAACTGGCGCCGATGTTCGAGGCGATCTTCGAAGCCGCGCCCGCAGGCTACGACGACGCCTACGCCTATCTTCAGGACTGGAACGAGCTGCTCTGGCAGGTCTATCCGGATTACCGTCTGGACGGCACCGCGAACCTGATGGGCAACACGGTCGCCATCGACCAGGCGTTCATCTTCCAGATGATGCTGGCGGCCTACGAGAACGTTCCGATCGACGTCGATCTGCTCGCCGCCATGAACGCGTTGTCGGTCAATGAGGAGCTGTTGATCGCTCACGACGCCGCGGCGACGGATGTCACGGGCACGACCGGGACCGACTTCTTCTATATCAGCGAAGGCGACCAGACCTATACGGGCGGCCGCGGCGCCGACGTTTATTTCGTCGGCAAGAATTTCGGCACCGATTACATCTACGACCAGGACACTGGCGAAACCGACGACCTGCGCTTCTCGCACGTGAAATCCGACGATGTGACTGCGGTCCGCGACGGCCAGGACCTGATCCTCTCCGTCGACGGGACGGCCGACGTCCTGCGCATCACCGATCAGTTCCTGGGCGAGCTGAATCCCTACTTCACCAATGGCAAGCAGGCGGAAACCGGGGTCAATTCCATCGTCTTCGCGGACGGGGTGATCTGGGACCGGTTTCGCATGGCCATGGAAGTGGCCGACCCGCGCGACACCAACGACGTCTATACCGGATCCGGCGACACGGATGTTCTGTGGGGCGGCAAGGGCAATGACGTCATGCGCGGCGGCCTTGGCGGCGATATCTACGTCTACGAGCGCGGCGACGGCCAGGACGTCATCGGCGATGGCGGCGGCGTCAGTTTCGGACCGATGCAGGCCGGTCTCGATTTCCTGCAGTTTCGCGGCGACATCACGGCGGACGACCTGAAGCTCGTCCGGGACGGGGCCAGCGACGATCTTCAGATTTTCCTTCTGGACGAAAACGGCGAGGAAACCGGCGACAGCATCTATGTCGAAGGTCAGTTCGGCGGCGTTCGGCTCAATCTGGAAATCCTCGGCCTGATCGATCCGAGCCTGGAAATCGACTACGTGTCGCCCAATCTGATCGAACGGTTCATCTTCGAGGACGGCACGTCCCTGGACTTCGAGCAGATCGTCGAACGGGTTCTGGAGAACGCGCGCACCGATGGCGACGACGCGATCTACGGTCTTCTGAACGCCAATACGCTGGATGGCGGGGCGGGCGACGATTACCTGAGCGGTCTCGAGGGTGACGATACTTACGTCTTCGGCCTCGGCTACGGCCACGACGTGGTCGAAGACGACGATTACAGTTTCAAGCTGTTCGGCAGCGCGCCCGACAGGCTCCGCTTCGAGGACGATCTGCGCTGGACCGATTTCGACTACCTGCGCGACGGGCCGTCCGACACTCTGACCCTGCGCATCAGCGGAACGGACGACCAGATCACCCTGGTCGACTTCCTCGAAGCCGCACTATTCATCGGCTATATCAACCTGATCGAGGAGATCGAGTTCGGCGACGGCACGGTCTGGTCCTACCTCAAGCTGCTGCAGCATTTCATCGACGTCGCCAAGACCGCCGGCGACGACACGATCTACGGCTTCGACACCTCCGACATTCTGGATGGCGGGGCCGGAAACGACCGGCTCGAGGGACTTGGCGGCAACGATACCTATCTGTTCGCGCGCGGCTATGGCGAGGATACGATCTTCGATGCGGGCGGCGGCGACCGGCTGGTTCTGGAAGGCATCGCCTCCGGGGACGTCACTTTCTCGCGCACGGCGCTGGACCTGATCATCACGGTGAACGACACCGGCGAGCGGGTCATCCTCGAAAACCAGTATGTGCGCGCCGCGCAGCAGGGCTACGCGGTCGAGTTCCTGGAATTCTCGGACCGTACGCTCGCCTTCACGGATCTCAATCCGGAAGACCTGGATCTGGTCGGCACGAGCGCGTCGGAAACGATCACCGGTTCAAACTTCGCCGAAGTCCTGGACGGCCGGGCCGGCGACGATACGCTGATCGGCGGCGACGGCGGCGACCGGTACAAGTTCGACGTCGGCTACGGCCAGGACATCATCGTCGACACGCGCGTGCGCGCGGCCTGGACGGACCGGGAAGGCGTCACCGTTCCGGTCGACGACGTCGTCGAGTTCGGCGACGACATCACGCTGGACAACGTCGTCTTCACCAAGGACGGCGACGATCTGGTGGTCTCGATTACCGGCCGCACGGACACGCTGCGCATCCGCAATCAGTTCCGCGACATCGCCAACGGCGTCGAGCGCTTTGAGTTCCAGGACGGCAATTTCCTGCTGATCTCGGATGTGGAGGAGCTGCTACAGATCGAAGGCGGCAACCGCGGCGACAACATCATCGAAGGCGTTCCCGACCAGCCGAACACGCTGGACGGCCGGCAGGGCGACGACACGCTGATTGGCGGCACAGCGGCCGACACTTATGCCTTCGGCGCCGATTACGACTTCGACCGGATCATCGAGACGGCCGATCAGGACGGGGTGATCGACCGGGTGATTTTCGGCGCCACGGTGACTGCCGATGCGCTCGTGATCCGCCGCGACGGCGACGACCTGCAGATCGACCTGGGCAACAGGACGGACGTTCTGACGATCGTCAACGGGCTGACGACGACGCAGGTGGAGGAATTCCACTTCGCCGACGGCAGCGTGCTGACGCTCGACGATCTTCTCGACCGGCTGCTGATCGGCACGGACAGCGACGACCAGCTTCTCGGTTTCGACAATCGCGACGACGTCCTTGCCGGCGGTGCCGGCTCGGATGCCCTGGAAGGCGGTACCGGCAACGACACCTACCGGTTCGGCTTCGGCGACGGGTCCGACAGCGTCGAGGAAACCGGCGGCACGGACGCGATCGAATTCGGCACCGGCGTCACACGCGACCAGGTCGCCTTTGCCGATATCGACGGCGATCTGCTGATCACCCTGCGGGAAACCGGCGAGCGGCTGGTGATCCTCGGCGGCGGCATGAACGCCGCGTCTTCTGCCCGGGTGGAGAGCTTCGTGTTCTCCGACGGCGAGACGCTGACCTATTCGGAAGTCATGTCCCTGTTGCGCGCGCAGGCAACCAATTCCGGCCAGGACTATATCGATACCACGGATCTCGACAAAACCTTCGATATCCTGCCCGGCACGGGCTTCGACAGCGTCAAGATGAGCACGGACGCCAAGATCGTCTTCAGTCTCGGCGATAATATCGACCGCATCGAACTGCCGGCCACGCCGGGCGATGCGGAAATCACCTTCAGCGGTCTTTATTCCACCGATGCCGTCGTGCGGGTTCCCGACCTCGACGGCGAGGATCTGCTGATCACCTTCCCGGAAAGCGGCGACCAGGTGCTGCTGGTTGGGGCCCAGCTCCTGAGCCAATTGCCGCTGATCACTTTCGGCGACGGCGTTTCCTGGACCAAGGCCGATCTGATTGCCCGCTCCATCGCCGATCAGGCGGGCGACGAGGCGGATGTGATTTTCGGCAGCAGCGCGGCCGACACGATCGAGGGCGGACTGGGCGACGACGACATCAAGGGCGGCGCGGGCGCGGACACCTATCTCTATACGCGCGGCGACGGCCGCGACGTCATCGAGGATGTTTCGGGCACGGACGTGCTCAAGATTTTCGGCTACACGCCGGAAGACCTGGAAGTGGTCCGCCCGGTCGCCGGCCGCAACGAGCTGCTGATCACCTTCACGGACAGCGACGACGAAATCTATCTGCGCTACGACAATGCGCTGAACGGCGTTGATTCCATCGTCTTCAGCGACGGGACGGCCGTGACCCGCGACGAACTCTTCGCGCGGACCGTGGGCAAGGGAACGGACTACAACGACGAGATCACCGGCACCTCCGGCGCGGACACGATCGAGGGCGGCAAGGGCAACGATCTGCTTCTGGGCGGCAGCGGGGTCGACACCTATATCTTCCATCGCGGCGACGGCCGGGACGTGATCGACGAATCCGGTTCCAGCTCCAATCTCAACAAGCTCGTGCTTCCCGATCACCGCCCGCAGGACATCACCGTCATCCCGGTCGAGGGATCGAGCTACGATGTGGTTCTGAGGCTGGGCAACGGCGACGAGATCGTTCTGGAAAACGCCCTTTCGAGTTCCGCCCGGGTGCGCCGGATCGAGTTCGGCAACGGCGTGATCTGGACGGATGACGAGATCCGCAAGGCGTCCGAACGCGGGACCGTGCCTTCCGGAATTCACCTGCTTTCCGGCACGGATGGCGACGACACGCTTACGGGAACCGCCGCGGAAGATATTTTCGATGGTTTCGACGGCAGCGACACGTTTGTCTATAGCCGTGGTGGCGGCCGTGACCTGGTGCGCTCCCAGCCTGAATTCAACACGGTCAACACGCTGGATATCCGCGGCTACGACATGGCCGATGCACGGTTCGCGATAGCGCCGGAAGATCTCAACAGCCTGATCATCAGCTTTCCGGACAGCGGAGACCAGATTTATGTCGAGAATGCCTTCTATGACAGCCGGTCCACTTACAGCGGCGGCGTAACGACCTACTGGCGGACCGTCCAGACCTTCAGGTTCGACGACGGGGTCCTCGAATACGAAGACGTCATCTCAGACCTGATGGGTCAGCAGATCAGCGACGGCGATGACATCGTTTACGGGACCACCGACAATGATGTCATCGAAGCCGGTCTCGGCAACGACATCATCGATACGCGCGACGACTACGACACCATCATCTTCCGCCGGGGCGACGGCCAGGACACGATCCTGATTTCCGACTATTCCGACGACGATACGCTGGAGCTGTACGGATATATCCCGGAAGACGTCACCGTAAGCCGTCTGGGTGGCCTGGACGGCTATGTGCTGACCTTTGCCGGAACGGATGACCGGATCGAAGTGCACGGCAATTACAGCGACAGCGACGGCGCCATCGACGAAATCGTCTTCGACGGCGGCATCACCTGGTCCCGGTCCTACATCGCCGGCCTGATCCCGGACGCTCCGGGAAGCAGCGCGACGCCCGGCAATGACGTCCTCCTCGGTCTGGAAACAGCGGAAACCTTCAGCGGCCTGACCGGCGACGACTACGTGTCGGTCTATGACGATCTGACGATCTCCTACAGCCTGGGCGACGGTCAGGACACGTTCGGAGAGAGCGACTACTACGCCTTTACCCTGCAGCTTACCAACCTCAACCCATTGGATGTGGAGCTGCTGGTCTCGCCGTTCCTGCGCGACGAGTATTCCGACTATCACGACTATTATCTGAAGGTCTCCGGGACGACAGACGGTATCTGGCTGATCAACGGCGAGAATACGTTGAGCGGGATTTCCTTTGCGGACGGCACGGTCTGGGGTGTGGCGGAAATCCAGGCGGCCGTGGCGGAATTCCCGCAACCCGCAGATGGCGGCGGCTATATCACCGTGACCGGAACCGGAGTGACCTACACCTCGACGGCGGCCGACGAGTATTTCATCCAGACCCAGGCCTATTACGAGGGCGACGGTGGGGCGACCGTCTATGTCTATGCCCTCGGCGGCGGTCACGATACCATCGACGAGGTTGCCTCGGCCTACGATCCGGCCGACGACATCATCGATCTGGATGGCATCGCCAGCACCGATTTCGAGGTGCGCTTCGTGCCGTCTTCCTACTCGTACCTTCCCGGCGACCTGGTGCTGACCTTCGGCAACAGCACCGACAGTGTCCGGATCGTCGGCGGGTTCACGCCCGAGCCAGGAGAATACGAAGCCGAGACCGGCATCGACAGCGTTGCCTTTTCCGATGGTATCACGCTCACGATGGACGACCTCTCAACCGCGGCGCTTGCGGCGGAGGCGGCCGACCCGAGATATTACACCGGCACCTTTGCTTTCGACCGGGCCGTCCATTCCGGCGAATACTATCTTGAGATGGAATACGGGCCGGATCAGCCGGTGGAGGCCATCACGCTGACCGACGTGCTGCCGTCCGAAGTCACCATGATCGAGGAAAACGGCAGTGTCGGTCTCGTCGTCGCCCCGCGTGCCCAGGACGGCAGCGACGGCGCAACGATCTGGATCGGCGAGCGCGAATATCTTCCCTATTTCGAGGTCGGCCTGGATGCTGGAAAGGGCATCGGCGGCGACATCATCTGGGCGATGATCGATACCGGGGAAACCGCTCCGGAAGACGAGGTGGACCGTGAGTTCTACGGTGTGGTCACGCTGACCCGCGGAACCGACAGCGGGCCCTACACGCTGTTTTCGGACTACATCCAGGTGACCGACCCGGACACGGGCGAGACGGTTTGGGTCGAGACACCGGCGGAAATCACGCTGGTCGACATCCTGCCGGAAGAGATCACCGCGGAGCGCTCCGAATTCGGCGTCACGCTGCGGATCGCCGCACGGGAACCGGACGGCAGCGACGCCATGACCGTCTGGATCGACGTCTATTATTCTGAAACCCCGTTCACCGCCTATCTCGGCGACGGTACGGTTCTGGACATCGACGATTTCATCGTACCGGTTGCGGCGGAGGAAATCTTCGGAACCGACGGCGACGATCATCTGGTCTCCGGATCGGGCAATCCGGACATGGTCACCACCGATCCGATCTCCTTCGAGGGCGGGCTCGGCGACGATGTCATCGATTCCCACTCCCTCAACACGATCTATGTCTATGGCCGGGGCGACGGCAACGACCTGGTCGACTTCGCCCGTGACTACGAGGAAGGCAACCAGAGCGTCCAACTGAAGGCCATCGCTCCGGAAGACGTCACTTTCCTGGCGCATGGCAGGGACATTCTGCTCAGGATTGCCGAAAGCACGCCCGGGGCAGGAGACGGCGGTCTTATCCGCTTCTTCAACGGCAATATCGGCGTCGAGTTCGGCGGTGATTTCGGCGGCGGCTACCTGTTGCAGATCGGCCGGATCGTGTTCGACGACGGCACGGTGTGGGACAGGGCCGATCTGAAAGCGCTGATCGGAGAACAGCTCGCTACCGACGGCGATGACGTTGTCACGGACACTTTCGGTGCGGAGCGGCTGGAGCTAGGCCTCGGCGACGATCAGGCCGTGACGAACTATGACAACATCACTTATGTCTACCGCAACGGCGACGGTCACGACGTCTATACGGATTACGGCGACAGCGAGACCTGGGATCCTGAACTCGGGGACTATCTGTCGGGTTTCGACGTTCTGGAGCTGATCGGCCTTGAGCCTTCGGATCTGGCGTTCAGCCGGCTCGGCGACGATTTCATCATCACCATTGTGGAAGATGCCGGCAGGGGCATTCAGGCCGGCTCCGTCACCATCATCGATGCGTTCGAGTATTCCGGCAGCACGTCCCGCAATATCGAGCTTCTGCGCTTCGATGACGGTACCGAACTGGATATCGAGACCATCGTTGCGGACATGATCGCCGCACAGGCGACATCCGGCGACGATGTGATCACCGGAACGGTCATGGCCGATACGCTGGAAGGCGGCGCAGGCAACGATGTCCTGATGGGCGACCGCGGCGGCGACACCTATGTCTGGTCGCGCGGAGACGGCGACGACGAGATCGCCGACGTCGAATATGACTCCGACTCCGCCAACGAGGACACGCTACAGCTCAACGGTATCCTGTCTGCGGATGTCACCTATCAGAAGACCACGCGCGGCCTCCTGGTCCGGATCGCGGAGAGCGCGGAGGGAGCCGGAGACGGCGGTACGCTTCTTCTGGTCGGCCAGTTCGTCGACAGCGGGACGGCGGGCGAAGGACTGGAGCGGATTGTTTTCGGCGACGGCAGCGTCAAGACGATGGGCGACATATCGAACGAGCTCCTCGCCCAGGCGGCCACGATCTTCGACGACCGGCTGGCGGGAACCGATGCGGACGAAACCCTGGAAGGCGGGCTCGGTGATGATGTCCTCCTCGGAGGTGAGGGCGACGACCGGTACATCTATACGCGCGGCGACGGCAACGATCGCATCTACGACGAGGAATATCGCGGCAGTTCCTATCTGGAGCTGCACGGTATCGATCCCGCGGACGTGGTGCTGCAGGCGGGCTTCGAGGACGATCTCGAAATCATCATTGCGGCGTCCGCGCTGGATGCCGGTGACGAAGGCCGGATCACCGTGCGCAACGGGGCCGACGAGTATGGACGCTACGGGGTCGAGCGGATCGTTTTCGACGACGGCACGGAATGGCTGCGCGACGATTTCGCCGCACTGATCGAGGGCAACGAGCCGACGCAGGGCAACGACCTGCTCGACGGCACGACGGGCGATGACATTCTCGCCGGCCTGGCCGGCAACGACCTGCTGCGCGGCGGCGACGGCAATGATACCTATCTCTATAGCCGCGGCGACGGTGCCGATACCATCCAGGACGGCGGCCGGGACGCGGCCGATGTTCTCGAAATTTCCGGTTACGCCGCGGACGAAGTGACCTTCACCCGCCGGGGCTACGACGGTGTCGACCTCGTCATCCGGCTTGCGGACACAGGCGACGAAATCGTCATCATCAACGGTCTCGACGCCGGCAGCGACGATCAGATCGAGAGCATCGTGCTGACCGACGGAGGGATTACCTACACGCTTGAGGACGTCAAGGCCGCGCTCTTGGAAAATGTCGCGACGGCGGGAGACGACATCATCGTCGGGACGGATGCGGACGACACGCTTTCCGGCGGACGCGGGAACGACATTCTGTCCGGCGGCGACGGCGACGACACCTATCTCTACCGGGCGGGCGACGGCGACGACCGGATCTCCGATGTCGGCGGCGAGTTCGGGAACGATACCAATATCCTGCGCCTGACCGACTACGGCGTCGACGACGTCGCCTTCGCCGTGCGGGCGGGGCCGGACAGCCTGGACCTCGTCCTGCGCCTTTCCGGCGAGCGGGACCGGCTGGTGCTGGAGGATGCTCTTGCCTCCGAAGGCGACCGCGGCATCGATGAAATCCACTTTGCCGACGGCACGGTCTGGACGCGTGACGACATGCGCGCGCGCGCCATCGAGGACATCGACACGGCCGGCAACGACAACGTCTACGGCTTTGCGACGGACGACGACTTTGTTGCCGATAGCGGCGACGACTTCTATTCCGGCGGTGGCGGATCGGACCATTATGTCTTTGCCCGCGGCAGCGGCAACGACACGATCGAAGACGCTTCCGTGGAAGGCGGCGAAACCGATACCGTCGAATTCCTGAGCTTCGTGTCTTCGGAAGTCTCGGTCGAACGGCTCTTCAAGGGCAGCGAGACCATCGTCTTCCGCTTCGCGACCTCCGACGAGGACACGCTGACCGTGGTCGACGCGCTGGCCGACGACGGTCGCGGAATCGAAAGCTATACCTTCTCCGACGGCGTGACCTGGACGCGGGAAACGATCGAAACCCTGCTCGACAACAACGCTCCGGTCGCCGTGGACGACGGTTATTTCACCGCGACATCGGGCGAAAGCGTCACCATTCTGGCCTCCACGCTGCTGCGCAACGATTTCGATGCCGATCTCGACGACCTGACCATCATCGCCGTCGACGGCGGAGACAACGGGACGGCGGAACTGAACGCCGACGGCAATATCGTCTTTACGGCGGCCGCCGATTTCAACGGTCCGACCCGGTTCTCCTACAAGATTTCCGACGGCCACAACGGCATCGCCGAAGCGTTTGTCGACATGCGCGTGCGTCCCGTCGCCGAGGCGCGCAACGACGAGGGCTTCACGGTCGCCGAGGACGGATACCTGACCATCCGCACCGAGCGGCTTCTGTCGAATGACGCCGACGGCGACAGGATGATCGTCTCGCAGGTCTACGGCGCCGAGAACGGGTCCGTGAGCCTGTCGAGCAACGGGGAAATCCTGTTCACGCCGGACGAGAATTTCAACGGCACGGCCAGCTTCACCTATGTGGCCAACACGCCGGAAGGCGGCCGGGCGGAAGCGCAGGTGCTGATCGACGTCACGGCGGTGAACGACGCGCCGCAGGCGGTCGCCGACACGGTCGAAGGCACGCTGGAAGACGTTGCCTTCCAGATCGAGACGCGCACGCTGCTCGCCAACGATTTCGATATCGACGGCGATGAGCTCGTCATCCAGTCCGTCATCTCCAACGCCAATGTGGCGGTGGAACTGACGGATGACGGCTACGTCCTGGTCACGCCGAGGGACTATTATTTCGGCGACGCCTATTTCGACTACACGGTCGTGGATCCCTCGGGCGCCACGGCGACCGGGCGGGTCAGTTTCTACGTCACACCGGTCAACAACGATCCGGAACCGGTGGACGACTATTTCGACACGGACGAAGGCCAGCCGATCCTCGAGGACAATCCGGTCGTCATCAACGTCGCGGACCTGATCGCCAACGACATCGAGCGCGACGGCGACACGCTGACGGTCACCTCGATCAAGAACGTCACCGGCGGTACGGCGACGCTGCTCGACAACGGCACGGTGCTGTTCGAGCCCTACGCCAACTTCAACGGCAATGCCGGTTTCGACTACGTCGTCGATGACGGCGAGGGCGGTGTGTCGGAAGCGCGCGCGACCATCCACTACCAGGCGGTCAACGACCGGCCGGTCGCGCGGGACGATCACTACTCGAGCAGCAGCCTGTCCTTCCTGTCCGGTCTCGAGGACACGCCGATCGAAATTCCGATCAGCGAGCTCCTGAAGAACGACTACGATATCGAAGGCCTGACGCTGACCTTTGAAAGCTTCAACGACGCGATCAACGGCGACGTCGTTCTGACCGACCACGGAACCCTGATCTTCACGCCCGATGCGGACTATTGGGGCGAAGCGACCTTCTCCTATCTGGTGTCGGACCCGGACGGGGCCGTGGACGATGCGAAGGTCACCTTGTGGTTCGAGAATGTCGGCGATGCGCCGCCGGATGCCCAGGATGACGTTATCCAGGTCTACGAGGACGTTCCGACCGTCATTCCGATCTCTGTCCTTCTGGGCAACGATACGGATATCGACCGCGACCCGATCGAGTTCGTCTCCTGGCGCGGCCTGACCTTTGCCGAGGAATTCTTCCTCGGTCCGTTGAACGGTACGATCACCTACACGGACGAAGGCGATCTCCTGTTCACGCCGTTCCTGAACGCGGACAGGTCCTCCGGCTTCTATTACACGGTCACGGACAATCGGGACGGGTCTTCGGAAGCCTTCGTCAATATCGAGATCATCCCGGTCAACGACGAGCCGACGGCGGTCAATGACGAGGGCTTCATCACGCCTCTCGGAGTTGCCCTGGTCCTGCGCGTCTCCGAACTCATGGCGAACGACTTCGACGTCGACGACGAGCCGGTCTTCTTTGCCGGTGTGGCCTCCGTTTCCATGGGGACCCATGAAATCGTTGAGGCGGGCGGCGAGACCTTCATCGTGGTCCGTTTCGCGGACGATTTCACCGGCGATGTGACCGTCGAATATCTGGTCTCCGACGCGGCGGGCGTGACCGACAGCGGTTATGTCAGCGCAACGGTCGACAGCAGCTATTTCGGCCTGCTGAAAGGCACGGACGCGGTCGACTGGATCGAGGGCACGGATCTTGCCGAAACCATTCGCGGCTTCGACGGACCGGACGTCATCTACGCGCTGGCCGGGGCCGACATCATCGAAGCCGGTCTCGGCGACGACACCATCGACGCGGGCGACGGCGACGACTGGATCGACGGCGGCGACGGTGCGGATGCGATCACCGGCGGGGCCGGTTTCGACACCGTCGATTTTGCCGGATCGAATACCGGGGTGCGCGCGGATCTCGGCTCGCGCGTCGGTCAGGGCGGCTTCGCCCAGGGCGACACCTATGTCGGCATCGAGGCGCTGGCCGGAACCGAGTTCGCCGACCGGCTCTATGGCGACGATGCGGCGAACACGCTTGACGGACGCGGCGGCGACGATCTCCTTGAAGGCCGTGGCGGGGCCGATATCCTGATCGGGGCTGCCGGCAACGACACGCTGACGGGCGGCGCGGATGCCGATGTGCTCGACGGCGGCGAAGACACGGACACGGCGGATTATTTCACGTCGACGGAAGCGGTTTCCGTATCGCTGGCAGCCGGAACGGCAACCGGCGGCGATGCCGAAGGCGATCAGCTCATCTCCATCGAAAATCTCACCGGCACGGACTATGCCGACACGCTCGAGGGCGATGACGGCGCCAACGAACTGCGCGGCGGCCGGGACGACGACATCCTGATCGGCGGCGGCGGCAACGACATTCTGGTTGGCGGGCGCGGCGCGGACGCGCTCTTCGGCGGCGAAGGCATCGACATTGCCGACTACACGCTGTCGGATGCCGGCGTCACCATCGATATGGCCGACGGCTCGGCCGGCGGCGGCGACGCGCTGGGCGATACGTTCGAGTCCATCGAAATTGTCCAGGGCTCCTATCACGATGACGACATCCGCGGCGACGAAACGGACAACATCATTCGCGGCGGCCGTGGCGCGGACGTCATCGACGGGCGGGGCGGCTTCGATACCGCCGATTACAGCCGCGCCGACGAAGGCGTCACCGTCAACCTCGCCCTTGGGCAGGGACTGGCGGGCGAGGCGCTGGGCGATACGCTGACCGGCATCGAAAAGCTTCTCGGCTCCAACTACCAGGATATCTTCATCGGCTCGGATGGCGACGACACGTTCGACGGCGGCTTCGCGGATGACAGCCTCGCCGGCGGTCTCGGGTCGGACAGCTATGTCTTCGGCTTCGACAGCGGGAACGACACGGTCACAGAAAGCGGCGACGCCGCAGACATCGACCGGGTGGTTCTGGGGTCCGGCATCGCGCCCAAGGACATCTCCTTGGTCCGCCAGGGCGACAGCCTGCTGATCGAACTGGAGCATGACGACGGCCTGCTGATCGATACGATGCTGATCACCGACCATTTCCTCGGCAGCGAGACCGGCATCGAGGAGATCGCGTTCGAAGACGGCACCGTCTGGGACCGGGACAAGATCGATACGCTGCAGCGCATCGGCCGCTTCAATGCGGTGGACGACATCTACCTGCTCGGTGTGGAGGACGAGGTTGCCGTCATCGATCCGGCGACGCTGATCGCCAACGATGCGGAGGAGGGGATCGAGCAGCTTCAGATCATCTCCGTCCAGAACGCGGTCAACGGCACCGTCGAGCTGCGCGACGACGGCACGATCGCCTTCCTGGGCGATCAGGACTACAACGGCGATGCCTTCTTCGAATATACGGTGCGCGACGAGTTCGGCCGGGAATCCACCGCGGAAGTCGAGGTCGATCTCTCGCCGGTCAACGATGCGCCGGTGGGGGCGGATGACGGCGTCATCCAGGGCCAGGAAGACACCATCCTGCGCATTCCGTTCTCCGTCCTGCTCGACAACGATTTCGATATCGACGGCGATCCGCTGACCATCATTTCCGTCGGGCCGCTCTATGACGAGAACGGCGATCCGCTCTATTCGTCGACCTTGTGGCCGGCCACCAACGGCCGGGCCGGCGTCATCGGCGGCTATGTGGAATTCGAGCCGCTGACCGACTATTTCGGCTTTGCGGGCTTCACCTACACGCTTGCGGACCCGGACGGCGCGACCTCGAGGGCCTCCGTCGAGCTCTACATCAATCCGGTCAACGATGCGCCGCGCAGCGGATCCGACCACCGAACGATCCGGATGGACACCACCACCGTCCTCACGGTCGACAGCCTGCTTGCCAACGATTACGACCTGGAAGGCGACGCTTTCACCTTCCAGGGCATCCATTCGGTGACCAACGGCACGGCGGTCCTCGACGAGGCGACCGGCGAGATCTCCTTCACGCCGGATGCGCTGGGCAATGCCAGCTTCAGCTACGACCTGATCGATGAGCGGGGCGCTGCGTCCACGATCGTCGTCGATCTCACCGTCATCCCGCTGAACGATCCGCCGATCGCGCGCGACGACAGCGGCTTCGAGACGCTGGAAGACACTGTCCTGATCATCGATCCGGCCACGCTGCTGGCCAATGACAGCGACCCGAACGGCGACGAGCTGACCATCACCGGTCTGGAGCGTTTCCCGCTCAACGGCTTCGTGGCGGTGACGGAAGACGGCATGATCGCCTTCACGCCGCGCAGCGACTACAACGGCGAAGCCGGGTTCTCCTATCTCATCAGCGACGGCCGGGGCGGTTACGACGAGGCCTTCGTTTCGATCACCGTCCTGCCGGACAACGATGCCGCGATCCTGAACGACGATGTGCTGACGGGCCTCGAGGATCTGCCGATCTTCGTGCTCGCCGCGGAAGCCTTCGGCAACGATGTCGAGCCGGACGGCGATGTCCTGTTCTTCGAAAGCGTTTCGGTTCTCGGCGTGCTCGAGACCGACTATTTCACCGGCCCGTCCGACGTCGATGCGAAACTTGCCGGCGGAACCGATCTTCCGGACTGGCTGACCTTCGATGCGGCGACGCTCACCTTCAGCGGCGAGATGCCGGACGATCTGACGGAGCCCGTCGAGATCGTTCTGACCTTCTCCCATACCGGCAGCGGCAAGGAAATCAGCCGTGGTATCTCCTTCGCACCGGAAGATGCGGAGGCGCTCGTCGAGGGCGTGTCGCTGATCGACGACTATGGCAGCTTCACCCAACGGGCTCCGTTTGCGGAAGGCTACGAATTCACGCCGGACAGCCTGGATGGAAACAGCCAGGTGACCGCCACCCTTGCCGATGGCGGGGACCTGCCGGACTGGCTTTCCTTCGACGCGGCGACGCTGAGCTTTACCGGAACACCACCCGTCGACGCCACCGATCCGGTCGAGCTCAAGCTGACCTTCACTTATACCGATCCGGACGATGGCGCGGTCTCGGTGTTCGAGGACAGCCTGGTCATCGATCCGGCGGACACGGCGGCTCTGGCCGAAGGTATTGTCTATGACAGCCAGGTCGTCCTCTTCGATCTGGACGGCGGCGTCTTCTCGGCGGAACTCGCCAGCGGGCGCGCCCTGCCGGCCTGGCTCGATTTCGATATCGAGACGATGACGCTCACGAAGACCGCGATTCCGCCGGCGGATGACGAGGATCCGGCACGGGTGCGAATTGTCTACGCGCCGGATCCGCAGGTTCTGCCAGACGGCACCTATGCCTCCAGCGACGGCGGCTTCGCGCTCGAATTCCTGATCGATCCGACAGCGCCGATCGATCCTGCCATCAATGCGCTTCTGGCCAACCAGGCCTATTTCGCCGCGCAGGGCCTGTTCGCGCTCGATCTGGGCGGCGCGGCTTCGGTTTCGGCCGCCAAGGAGAACCTGAACGATCTGCCGGACTGGCTCGATTTCGACGCGGACGGGTTCAGCTTCGACGGCTTGCCGCCCGCGGAATATATCGGTGCGCTCGCCGTTCGCATCGATGTCGGCGGCGACGGTGGGGCGCTGCCCGACATGGCGATCATCACGGATCTGGTCGTCGACGAAACCTTCCGGATCACGAGCACCGGCGGCATCGGTGCGACCGCCGGGGACGAGCGGATCGACGTTACTACGCCGGAGGACTTCAACGGCGCCATCGCGCTCGCCTATTACGCGACGGATGAAAAAGGCGCGGTCTCGGAAGAACCGGGCATCATCGTGATCAATGTCCTGCCGATGCCGGAAGTGCCGGACGCGGAAGCCGATGTGCTGGAAGCGGTGGAAGACGAACCGCTGACCTTCACGCTGGCCGAGCTTCTGGCCAACGACCGGGACGACGACGGCGATCCGTTCCGCGCGATCATGATCACCGATCCGGAACATGGCAGCCTCACGGTCCATCTTTCGACCGTCGAGATCGACGCGCCCGCCGATATGGGCGCGCCCGCGGATGCGGTCTATTCGGCGACGCTCGAGGACGGGTCGGCTCTGCCCGCCTGGGTGAGCATCGACGCAGCGACCGGGCGGCTGACGGCAACCGTTCCGCTTCACATCGCGGCGACCCTGTCCTTCCTGATTACCGCGACCAACGGCACCGAGACGGTGTCCGCGGCGGTCACTCAGGCCTTCGACGGCAATGACGGGGTGACGCTCACCTACATGCCGGATCCGGCCTATTCCGGCCAGGACGGCTTCTCCTACACGATCACGGACGATCGGCAGGGCGAGGCCACGGGCGCGGTGACGATCAATGTCGCCCCGGTCAACGATCCGCCGGTCGCGGTCCTCGACCATGTCGACGGCCTGGAGGACACGGTCTTGGTGATCGATCCGGCCAGCCTCACCGCCAACGACACCGATGTCGACGGCGATCCGCTGACCGTCGTCGACGTGCTGAACGCAGTTCATGGCACCGTGACGCTGGAGAACGGCGAGATCCGTTTCACGCCGGACGCCAATTTCGACGGGCTGGCCGGTTTCGACTATGTAGTCTCCGACGGCACGGACGGCACGGCGACCGGTCATGTCGAGGTCAATGTCATCTCGACCAACCAGCGTCCGGTCGCGGCCCTCGACCAGCTGTCGGCGGCCGAAGACACGCCGCTGACGATTTCCATCGCCGATCTTCTGGCGAACGACAGCGATCCGGACGGCGACGCTTTCGACTTCGTCTCCATTCAGGAGAATGCGTCCGGCGCGCGGGCCTTTGTCCTGCCGGGCGGCCAGATCCAGTTCGTGCCGGATGAAAACGTCAACGGCGTCGTGACCTTCACCTACACGATCAGCGACGGACGGCTGACGGGCACCGGGCAGATCCAGGTCGATTTCGCGGCCGTCAACGACGCTCCGATCGCCAATGACGACGGCATCTATTTCACCGAGGAAGACCTGCCGCTGGCGATCGACCTGGCCGATCTGATGGCGAACGATGTCGACGTGGAAGGCGACAGCTTCACCGTGACTTCTGTCTTCGACGGCGACAACGGTACGGTCGAGATGGTCGGCGGTACGGCGGTCTTCACGCCGCGGGCGGATTATTTCGGCAATGCCGGCTTCAGCTACGAAGTGACCGACGCCAACGGGGCGTCGAGTATCGGCTATGTCTCCATCACGGTCACGCCGGCCGACGACCTGCCGATCGCGGTTTCCGACAGCGGCTTCGAGATGAGCGAGGACGGTTTCCTCGACATCGATCCGGCGGTGCTGCTCGCCAACGATTACGATCCCGACGGCGACCCGCTCACCTTCCTGCGCATGAGCAGCGGCGATGCGAGCGTCGAGGAACTGGACAACGGCCTCTACCGGATCACGCCGGACGCCGATTTCTTCGGCGAATTGCAACTCACCTACGTCATCACCGACACGTCGGGGATCGAGGTCAGCACGACGGTGCTTGTCGATGTCCTGCCGACGGCGGACGATCCGGTGGCGGTGGACGATACCCTGTCGATGACCGAGGACACGCCGCTCACCATCTTCGTCTCCGATCTGCTGGCCAACGACTATGACGTCGACCGGCAGGCGCTGACCTTCAGCGGCATCACCGCGACCAACGGCGTCACGGTGACGAGCGACGGTCTCGGCCATCTGACCATCACGCCGGATCCCGACCGCACCGGGCTTGCGACCTTCGACTATGAGATCACCGATTCAGACGGCGTGACCTCGACGGCGCGGGTGATGGTCACCCTTGCCGGCGTCAACGACGCTCCGGTGATCGGCGAACCGCCCGTCTTCGCGGGAACGGAGGACACGGCCTTCAGCCTGAGCCTGGATCCGGCGCTGTTCGGCGATCCGGACGGCGACGCGGTGCTGCCGGGCCTGCGCGGCGCCGGCGACACGGCATTGCCGGGCTGGCTGAGCTTCGATCTGGCGACGCTGACGCTGAGCGGAACGCCGCCGCAGGACTTCAACGGGACGGTCGAACTGGAACTGACGGCCTCCGACGGGACGGTCGAGACCGTGCGCCCGGTGACCCTGACGATCGCGCCCGTCAACGACGCCCCGGTGGTCACGGGCGAGGTCTATGACGCTGCGGACCAGACGCATATCGTCATTCCGCTGGCCGACCTTCTGGCCAATGACACCGATGTCGACGGCGACACGCTGACCGTCACCGGCGTCACCAGCGGTCCGGGCTATACGGCGCTCATCGACGGCGACACCCTGGTCATCGACCGGGACGCTTCGCTGGAAGGCCGGATCACGCTGGAATACACGGTCAGCGACGGCACGGTCAGCGGGACGGCGAACCTTGCCATCGACCTGATCTCGGCGAATGCGGCCCCCGAAATCGGCATCATCGGCGCGCAGCATTCCGATGAAGACGTGGATCTGGACCTGCAACTGCCGGCCGGCATCGTGAGCGATCCCGACGGCGACGATCTGACGATCACCCTGACCCGCGCCGGGGGGACCGCCTTGCCGCCCTGGCTTCTGTTCGATGCCGCAACCCTGCGGCTGACGGGCACCCCGCCGGCGGACTTCTTCGGCACGATCGCCCTTCAGCTCAACGCAAGCGACGGCAGCCTGTCGGCAAGCCGCAGCTTCGATCTTGTAATCGATCCGGTCAACGACGCTCCGGTCCTGTCGGCGCCCTATTCGGACCGCTTCACCCTCGAGGACGAGCCGTTCGAGATCGCCCTGCAGACCGGTCTTGCAAGCGATGTCGACGGGGACGACCTGACCTATGATGTCCGTCTGGAAGACGGTTCGGATCTGCCGGACTGGATTTCCTTCGACGGCCAGACGCAGGTGCTTTCCGGCACGCCGCCGGCCGACTTCAGCGGCGAGGTCGCGCTCAGGATGTACATATCCGACGGCACCGCGGTGATTTCGGACGATTTCACGCTGACGATCACCGCCGTGAACGATCCGCCGGAACTGACCGCGCCTCTCGACGACGTCACCACGGATGACGACGGCAACGTTCTCGGCACCGGTACGCCCTTCGTCATTACCGCGCCGACGGACCATTTCACCGATCCGGACGGTGATGCGCTCGGTTTTGCCTCGACGCTCGCCGACGGTTCGGCCCTGCCGTCGTGGCTCTCTTTCGACGGAGCCACCTATTCCGGCACGGCGCCGAGAGAGGCCGCAGGCACCTATGAAATCCTGCTGAAGGCCACCGACGGAATGAGTGAAGTCAGCGACGTCTTCACGCTGACCTTCGAAAGCCGCAATGCAGCGCCGGTCGCCGGCGACGACAGCTTCGACGCGGTTGCCGGTTACACGGTCGAACTGCCGGTCGAGGCTCTGCTGGCCAACGATAGCGATCCGGACGGCGATCCGCTGACGGTGACCGCGGTATCGAGCGCGGGCAACGGTGTCACGACCCTGGAAAACGGCATCGTCACCTACACCCCCGGCATCAACTTCGAAGGAACCGACCAGTTCACCTATACGGTGTCGGACGGCACCGACAGCGCGACGGCGACCGTCTCGGTCAATGTCGTCAATCCCTATGACGACATCATCGAAGGCGGTGACGGCACCGATCTCGAATATGGCGGCTCGGGTGACGATTACATCAACGGCGGCGCCGGCAACGACATCCTGATCGGCGGCTCGGGCAACGACCGGATCCTCGGCGGCACCGGCAACGACCTCCTGCATGGCGGCAGCGGTTCCGACAGTCTGGAAGGCGGCGCGGGCGACGATATCCTGTTCGGCAATGGCGGCGGGGACGAGCTGTCCGGCGGCACCGGCAACGACCTGCTCTTCGGCGGTTCCGGCGTGGACACGTTCTACTATTCCTCCGGCGACGGTCACGACATTTTCTTCGGCAGCTTCCGGCGCGGGTTCATTGCCGGCGACGAGATCGCCCTGGCGCTCGACGACGTCAGCAGCTTCGCCGACCTGATGCAATACGGCACCGATACGGGCGGAGGCGTGCTCTTCGACTTCGGCAACGGCGACGAACTGTTCCTCTCCGGCACGCGCCTCGCCGCTCTCGACGAGGACAAGTTCACCTTCTACTAAACAGGCGCAACGCTGAAGAAAACGATGCAAGCAAGTCCCGATCCAGACAAGAATATCTACCTGCAGGCGCTCCGGCGCCTGTATCCGACGCTCGTCGTGGTCGGACTGTTCAGCGCCGCGGTGAATATCCTGATGCTGACCGGTCCGATGTTCATGCTGCAGCTCTATGACCGGGTGCTGTCCAGCGGCTCTGTGGCGACGCTTCAGGGGCTGTTTCTGATCGTCGTCTTCGCCTATTTCTTCCTGGGCCTTTACGACCTTCTGCGCAACCGGATGCTGTCGCGGGCGGCCTACCGGCTGGACCAGCTTGCGGGTCCGGGCGGGTTCGATGTCTGGATGCGTTCGGGCCTGACTTCCCACGGAACGATGCCGCGCCCGTTGAACGACCTGGCGACCGTCCGCGGCTTCCTGTCCAGCCCGGCGATGACCGGGTTTTTCGACATGCCCTGGATCCCGCTGTTCCTGACGATCATCTTCTTCATCCATGCCTGGCTGGGATATCTGGCGCTTTTCGGCGCCCTCGTGGTCACCGCCATGGCGCTCGCCAACCAGTTCGCCACCAGGCAGCGGTTCGCCCGGGCGATGGCGATGGACAGCGCGGAGAGCTATTTCACCGATCAGGTGCACCGGAACAGCAATGCGCTGATCCCGCTCGGCATGGCACACAAGCTGCGCCGTCACTGGAAGGAGATGCATTCGGCCGGGCTGGCGACCGGACAGGGGGCCGGAGAACGGACGGAAATCTACGCTTCCTTTTCGAAGGCCTTCCGCATGCTGCTGCAATCCGCTCTGCTCGGCATGGGCGGCTATCTCGCCCTCAAGCAGGAAATCTCTCCGGGCATGATCGTGGCGACGTCGATCATCGCGGGCAGGGCGCTGGCGCCGGTCGATCAGGTGATCGGCCAGTGGCGCAACGTCGTGCGCGCGCGGGAAGCACACAAGCGGCTGAAGGTCACCATGCAGGGAACCGCGGGTGGCCAGAAGCGGGTCGAGCTGCCCGATCCGGAAGGCAGGATCGCCGTGCGCGGGCTGACCAAGTTCGCGCCCGGCCAGGTCAGTCGCTCCGAACGTCCGCCAATCCTGCAGGAGGTCAGTTTCGACCTCGTGCCGGGCGACGCGCTCGGTGTCATCGGACCGTCGGCTTCGGGAAAGAGCACGCTCGCCAGGCTTCTTGTCGGAGCATGGCCCGCGGATTCGGGGGAAGTCCGCCTCGACAGCGCGACGCTGGACCAGTGGTCTCCGGAAGCGCTCGGCCAGCATGTCGGCTATCTGCCGCAGACGCTCGAGCTTCTGGCCGGCACGGTTCGCGACAATATCGTCCGGTTCGATCCCAATGCTTCGGACGACGACCTGATCGCCGCGGCGAAGCTCGCCGGTGTCCACGAGATGATCCTGAAACTGCCGGACGGCTACAACACGCGCCTGGAATACGGCGCGCCGATCCTCTCCGGCGGGCAGACCCAGCGGATCGGCCTGGCGCGGGCGCTGTTCGGGATGCCGAAGCTGGTGGTGCTGGACGAACCGAACTCCAACCTGGACGCCGACGGGGACGAGGCGCTGACCCGCGCGATCGCCCGGATGCGCGAGGCGGGCAGCACCGTGATCGTCATGGCGCACCGTCCGAGCGCGATTGCCGCGGTCAACAAGCTGATGGTGCTCAATGACGGCAGGATGGCCGATTTCGGCGACAAGGCCGAGGTTCTGCGCCGGGCGACCCGCGCGGCGCCTGCCGTCGCGGCTCAGGCGGGTTAGAGGCGAGGTAGAATGACTGTCGTCGTTTCCGACATGGCTCCTCCGGCGGTCAGGACCGGCCTGCGTCTGACCGGCATCCTCGGCGCGCTGGCCAGCGTCGCCTTTCTCGCCGGGGCGATCGCCTGGGCGCATTTCACGCCGATCAACGGAGCGGTGATCGCCTCCGGGCGGGTCGTGGTTCAGGGAAAACCGAAATCGGTTCAGCATCTCGATGGCGGCATCATCCGGGAGATCCTGGTGAAGGACGGCGACCGGGTGAAAGCCGGCGACGTGCTGATGCGCCTGGACGACACCCTGCTGCACGCCAACCTGCAGATTTACCGGACCCGTCTGGCCAATGCGGCGGCCTTGCGGGACAGGCTGGAGGCGGAACAGAGCGGGCTGGACAGTATTCAGTTCGATGACGACATCGCCGCGCTCGACGGCGGGGACCTGACCGCGACACGGCGCGGCCAGACGGCAATCTTCAATTCGCGCCGCGACGTGCATCTGGGCCGGCGCGAGCAGCTTGATGAGAAGATCCGCCAGTACAAGAACCAGATCAGCGGCATCGATGCCCTTGTGGCTGCCAAGCAGGAGCAGCTTGCTTCCCTGGAGAGCGAGCTCGAGGGGATGGTCCAGCTCAGCGAAAAGGGGCATATCCGCCGCAGCCAGGTGCTTGCCATGCAGCGCGACCGGTCCGACCTGATCGGGCAGCTCGGCGAGCATGCGGCCGAACTCGCCCGGATCGCCAACTCGATCCGGGATACGGAGCTTGAAATCCTGCTGGCCGAACGGCAGGTGCGCGAGGAGGCCGTCACGGAACTGCGGGAAACCAACACCTCGATCGAGGAAATGATCCAGCAGATCCTGTCGACCGAAAAGCAGCTCGAGCGCGTCGAGATCCGCTCGCCGGTCGACGGGATCATTCACGAGATGCAGTTCGTCACCGTCGGGGGGGTCGTCGCTCCGGGCGCGACGATCCTTAATGTCATCCCGTCGGGAGAGGGCGTCGTTTTCGAAACAAGGGTCGATCCGTCGATGATCGACCAGGTCTATGTCGACCAGTCCGCCCGCATCCGCCTCTCGGCCTTCAATCAGAGAACGACGCCCGAACTGACCGGCTCGGTCTTGAATATCTCCGCGGATTCCGTGCAGGACGAAACCACGGGAACGACCTTCTACCGCGTCCTGATCGCCGCTCCGCCGGAACAGATCGAACGGCTCGGTGGTCTGGAGATCGTCCCCGGTATGCCGGTCGAGGCCTTCCTGCAGACCGACGAGCGGACCGTGCTCTCCTATCTGGTCAAGCCGCTCGCCGAACAGGTGCTCAGGGCCTTCCGCGAAGAGTGAGGGTTCGCATTGGCGAAACAGTGCGGGCCTTACCTGTCTCCAGACGGGAGAATGCCTTCGCATCTGCGGCGGGTGTGCTCAGGTCTGCCCGTTATGACGACCGATGTGCGTACAGGCTTTGCACCGTGAAAAAGCCTACCCTTCTTCCCGGATTTCACAGTGGCACTTCCACTGGATGAGGCCAGTCGGTGTTTGTGAAGGTGTCTCCCAACCTATAACCTATGCGAATACGAAGGTGAAGTTTAGGACTTTGACAGATATAGTCCGCTTTACCTAGCCTCTGCGGGAGACCGGCCTTGATAACAATCCAGAGGGGCCTGTTGCTCGAACAGGAGGTAATGAAATGACCGGAAGAAACCTGGCTGCAGCTCTTGCCCTTGCCGCGACCTGCGTGCTGACGGCTCCTGCGGCCCATGCCGAAGATTTGGTGCTGCGCGTCGGCGTCGGCCAGAGCGATGTCGCCAATCTCGATCCGCACCGCGCAACGACCACCGGCGATGTCACCGTGGCAAGCACGATGTTCAACGGGCTTGTCCGCTTCGCCCCGGGCAGCGCGAACCCCGCGTCGATCGGACCCGATATCGCCGAAAGCTGGACAAGCTCCGACGACGGTCTTGTCTGGACCTTCAAGCTGCGCCCGGACGTCGCCTTTCATGGCGGCTACGGGACGTTGACCGCCGACGACGTCGTCTATTCCCTGAAGCGTGCCGCCAACAAGGATACCTCTTCCTTCGCCAACGATTACCTCGGGGTTGCCGATGTCGAGGCAATCGACGACCTGACGGTCAGGATCACGCTCGATTTTCCCATCCCCGGCTTCCTGGGAATTCTGGCCAATTATCACGGCGGCAATATCGTCAGCAAAAAAGCGGCGGAAGAGATGGGCGACGCATTCAACGCGCATCCGATCGGCACCGGTCCCTTCATGTTCGACGAGAAGGTCACCCAGCAATATGTGCGGTTGGTCGCCAACAAGGACTATTTCCGCGGCGCCCCGCATATCGATGAGATCATGTACCGGTTGATCCCCTCGGATTCCAGCCGCCGCCTCGCATTCGAATCCGGCGAACTCGATCTGATTTACGGCAAGCGCGAGCAGAAGTGGGTCGAAGCCGTCAAGGAACTCCCGAATGCGGTCGTCGATGTGTTCGAGCCCGGGGAATTCCGGACGCTGCACATCAACATGGGTCATGGCGCGCTGGCTGACCGGCGCGTCCGCCTTGCCATTGCCGAGGCCATCAATGTGGACGAACTCAGGGCATTCGTCGGCGACGACATCACCCGTCCGGGCTGTTCCGCCGTTCCCCCGGGTTATTTCGGAGAATCCTGCGAGGAGCCTTATCCGTATGACCCGGAAAATGCCAGGAAACTGCTTGAGGAAGCCGGTCTTGGCGACGGCCTGAAGCTGAAAGTCGTCGTGTCGAACAGCAGCGCCCAGCAGCCGGTCATGGAAGTGATCCAGGCGCAGCTGGCCGGGGCCGGAATCGATGCGGATCTGGAAATCGTCGATCACCCGACCTACCACCAGAAAATCCGTCAGGACGTTTCGGACCTGGTCTTTTACGGTGCGGCCCGGTTCCCGATCGCCGACAGTTATCTGTCGCAGTTCTATCATTCACGCTCGACAGTCGGCACGCCGACCGCGATCACCAATTTCTCGCACTGCGATGTGGCCGACAGCGAGATCGACGGCGCCAAGGTGCTGACGACGGACGAAAGCCGGGTTCAGCTCTGGAAGGAAGCGCAGGACAAGATCCACGAGACCGTGTGCTCGGTGCCGCTCTTCTCCCTGATGCAGGTCTGGGTGCGCACCGACAAGCTCGACTACGGTTTTCCGATGGAAGGCAACCTGAACCTGTCTCCGCTGATCAACGAACAGACGACGCTCAACTAAAAGCATCTCGTCTGTGGCGGAGCGAATTCGGGCCGCTTCAGGCTCAGGCGAACATCTCGTCAAGCGAGGCCCGGGCGACTGCCTGGGCCTCTTCAATGAAGACATCGACCAGTGCGGAATTGCGGGCCGTGTGCGGCCGGCAGATCTGGAAGCCGCTCGGGATCGGCGGATCGAAGGGCCTGACGGCCACGCGCTCCTTGACCGATTCCACCATGAGCGGATGAACGATGGACACGCCCAGGCCGGCGGCGACGAACTCGCAGATGTTCGGCGCCGTCGTCGCTTCCAATACGCTGACGGGTTTGGGAACGCCTTTTTCCTCGAAGGCCGCCTCCACGCGGCGGCGTGTCAGACTGCCCGCGCCGAAGGTGATGTATTGCTGATGTTCGAGATCGGAGGGCGTGATCCTCTTCAGTCTCGTCAGCGGATGGCCGAGCGGCATGATGCAGACGAAGGGTTCCTCGATCAGCGACACGCTGGCCAGGTGCGTCTGGTCGACCATGGTGGTCAGGATGCCGACATCGAGCTGCCGGGTGACCAGCCATTCCGCGATGAATTGCGAGGCGCGCGTGTCGACCGACACGTGAACGTTGGGATGCTTTTCCAGAAAACCCGAGACCACCCGGCTGACGAACTTGCCGGACAGGCCCGGCATGACGCCCACCTGCAGCCGCCCACGGTCTTCCCGCCGGATCTGTTCCACCGCCCGGGCGATCTGGTCGACGCCCGAGAAGATCCGGTCGATCTCTTCATAAAGCCGCATGCCGCGGTCCGTCAGGGCCAGCCGTCCGCTCTCGCGTTCGAACAGCTGCAGGCCGGTATCTTCCTCCAGGTGAATCAGAAGCTTGCTGGCCGCAGGTTGGGAAATCCTCAGAAGTTCCGCCGCCCGGCTGACCGTTCCCGCTTCGATGAATGCCCGGAAGGCTTCGATCTGTCTCAGGCTCGGGGGACGCATTGGTATAACCTCAGAGAATACGATGGCAAAATTTTCGCTTTTGACTTTCTAACATCGGCCTTCCTACCATGGCAACAAAGAAGGAGAGGCGCGTGAAGACCGCTGAAATCATCGTAGTAGGGGCCGGCGTCGTTGGCTCGGCCATCGCTTTCGGTCTGGCCGGGAAGGGTCATGAGGTACTGGTCATCGACGGCGAGAGCGCCGACTTTCGGGCCTCCCGCGCGAATTTCGGGCTGATTTGGACACAGAGCAAAGGGGACGGCTTTCCGGCCTATCAGGACATCACCCACGGGAGTGCTGCAAACTGGGCTGATTTCGCCGGGCGCATAAGGGAAATTTCGCGGCTCCCGCTAACCGTGGAGCAGAAGGGCGGCCTCGTTTATTGCCTGGGACAAGGCGAATGGGACGCGACCCGGGCAAGGAACAACCGCCTGGCCGGGCAGCAGGCAGGCAGACAGGCCGATACCGAGATGCTCGATCGGGCGGAACTGGACCGGCTGCTGCCGGAGGTCCGGCTCGGCGAAGAGGTTGTCGGTGCCAGTTTCGGCCTGGCGGACGGACATGCCAATCCGCTGGAACTCCTGTCCTGTCTTCATCTCGCCATTGCCCGCCTTGGCAGCAGCATCCGGTTTCAAGCCCCCGTTCTTGACCTTCGACCGACGGGCCGGGGATTCGAGGTTGAAACGCCGAAAGAAACCTTCGGCTGCGGCAGGATCGTTCTGGCGGCCGGACTTTCCAACACCGGCCTGGCCGCCGCTCTGGGCATGAATGTTCCACTGGAACCCCAGCGCGGCCAGATCCTCGTCACCGAACGCCTGCGCCCCCTGTTGCCCCTGCCGGCCAGCGGCCTGCGCCAGACAGGCGAAGGCACGGTGATGATCGGGGCAACCCAGGAAGATGTCGGTTTCGATACGGGCACCACCGCCCGGGCGGCCTCCAGGCTTGCCTCCCGGGCGACACGGATCGCGCCTGCGCTCAAGGAGGCAACGATCGTCCGGCAATGGTCCGGCCTGCGCATCCTGTCGCCCGACCGGGCGCCGGTCTACGTCCAGTCCGCTCAATATCCCGGCGCTTTCGCCGCCAGTTGCCATTCCGGCGTAACGCTTGCCGCCTTTCACGCGGGCGCGTTCGCCGATGCCATTTCCGAAGGCGACCTTGCCAAGGATTTCAGTGCCTTCGCTCCGGAGAGATTTGATGTTCAGAAGTGTGCTTGAAACGACGGGCCCCCGCGTGCGGGTCATGATCGACGGACGGGAGGTCGAGGCGGATGAAGGGGAAACGGTTGCAGCCGTGCTGGCGCGGCTCGAGCCGCCCTTTGCGCGTATCAATCCCGTCAACGGCGAGCGCCGTGCTCCCTATTGCATGATGGGCGTGTGTTTCGAATGCCTTGTCCGCATCGACGGGGCCGATTCCGTCCAGTCCTGCCAGGTCGCCGTGCGGGACGGCATGCGCGTGGAACGGCAGACCCGCCTGCGGGAGGTCAGGTGATGCAGAGCGACTACGATGTCATCGTCATCGGCGCCGGTCCCGCGGGCATGTCGGGAGCCATCGCGGCGCGCGCACATGGCCTTTCGGTTCTCCTGGTTGACGAACAGGCGGCTCCCGGAGGGCAGATCTGGCGCAAGGTGGAACAGAACGCCGGCATTTCCGTCGGCCATGCCCTGGGCGCGGATTACCTGAAAGGCGCGAGGCTTGTGGCCGGGCTGCGCGAGAGCGGCGCCGACGTCTGCTTCGGTGCGCAGGTCTGGCAGATCGAGGAAGGCTTTCATGTCTATCTGAGCCATGACGGAAAAGCTCGCTGCCTCAAGGCGCGTGCCGTGCTTCTGGCGACTGGTGCCCAGGAGCGGCCCAGTCCGTTTCCGGGCTGGACATTGCCCGGCGTGATGACAGTCGGCGCCGCGCAGATCCTGATCAAGACGTCCGGCGCCATTCCCGAAGAACCCGCCTGGATCGCGGGAAGCGGCCCGCTGCCGCTTCTCTACATGTCCCAGCTTCTCGATCTCGGTGGAGAAGTTGCCGGCTATATCGACACGTCGCCGCGCCGCAATTTCTGGCGCGCGGCACGGTTCTTCCCGGGCGCCCTGCGCGCCTCGGGCAGCATGATCAAGGGGCTGAAATGGCTTTCCCGGCTGAAGCGTGCCGGCGTGCCGGTCTTTAGCGCCGCCCGCGGCCTTGAAGCCCTCGGCGATCAGCGCCTCGAAACCATCCGTTTCGAGAAGGCCAATGGCGAGGGCTTTGAAGCGCCCGCCAGGCTGTTGCTTACCCATGAAGGGGTGGTGCCCAACATCCATTTTTCCATGGCCCTGGGATGTGCCCACGACTGGAACGAGGCTCAGCTCTGTTTTGCCCCGCGCCTGGATGCGTGGGGGGAAAGCGCCCGATCCGGGGTCTTCATCGCCGGGGACGGTGGCGGGATCGCAGGAGCGGATGCGGCCGCCGCGTTCGGTGAGATCGCCGGGCTGGGGATCGCGTGCAAGCTGGGGGCTCTGACGCAGGAGGCCACCGCCGCGCAAGCGGGCAGGGCCCGCAAGGCCCTCAAACCCCTGCTTGCCATAAGGCCTTTCCTCGATGCGCTCTACAGGCCTCGCGCTGAGATTTTCTCGCCGCGCCCGGACACGCTCGTCTGCCGTTGCGAATGCCGGACCGCCGATCAGGTCCTGCAGGCGGCGCGCCGCGGTGCGGCCGATCCCAATCAGGTCAAGGCGGCGATCCGTGCGGGCATGGGGCCGTGCCAGGGCCGTCAGTGCGGGTATTCCGTCGCAGCGCTTGTGGCGGAGGCGCATGGCCTGCCCATGGGCTCCGTCGGTTTCTTCAACATCCGTCCGCCGCTGAAGCCCGTTACCCTTGGCGAAGTCGCAGCTCTCGCCAGCGCCGAGGACGGCAAATGACCCGGGTGGGCAAGGACGTGATCGTCATCGGCGGCGGCCTGCACGGCCTGTCCTCAGCCTTCAATCTTGCGAGGCGGGGTGCGAGCGTGGCCGTGCTGGAGGGAGCCTGGGTCGGCCGCCATGCGTCCGGCGCCTCGGCTGCAGGCGTGCGGACCCTCGGACGGGATCTCAGGGAATTGCCGCTTTCCCTCGAAGCCGGCCCCATGTGGCACGACATGGCGGAGATCGTCGGCGACGATTGCGGATTTCATGCGGTCGGGCAGCTGCGTGTGGCGGAGACCGAGGAGGGTCTCGCCAAGCTGTCAGGCCGTGTCGCCGCGCTCAAGGCACGGGGGCATGATCATGAAAGGATGATCACCGCGGCCGATCTGCAGGAACTCGCGCCCGGCATTTCGAGAAAATGTCTCGGCGGCAGCTATGTTGCGAGCGACGGGTCGGCGGATCCGCACAAGACGTTGCGCGCCTATCGCGGGGCCTCAGAACGCCATGGTGTGGCCGTCCATGAAAATTGCCCGGTTCAATCGCTGAAGCGGCAGGGTGGGCTCTGGCAGGCCGGGACCTCCGAAGGACGTTTCGAGGCGCCCGTGATCGTCAACGCTGCGGGGGCCTGGGCCGGCGGGATTGCAGCGCTCGCCGGCGAGCATATTCCCCTTGGGACAAAGGCTTCGATGATGCTGGTGACGGAGCGCCTGGCGGCGCGCGCGTTCCCCGTTATTTCTGCGGAAGGGCGCCCGCTGTCCTTCAAGCAGACCGATGAGGGCACTCTGTTGATCGGCGGCGGATCGCAAGGCCGTTCCGATCTTGCCGGCCAGCGAGCGAGTGTCGATTTTCTGTCTCTCTCCCGCACTGTGCTTGCGGCGACCGAGCTGTTCGACTGGACCAGCGATATTCGTATCGTCCGGACCTGGGCCGGTCTGGAGGCCCGCACTGAGGATTACCTTCCGGTGATCTGCCGGTCGGAAACGCTTGAGGGCGTCGTCCATGTTTTCGGCTTCTCCGGGCACGGGTTCCAGCTCGTGCCGGTCGCCGGTCAGGCCGTGGCCGACCTCGTGTTTGACGGCGAAACCCGCCATCCGATCGCACCGTTCACATCCGCCCGGCTGGCAAAAAGGAGTCATGCCGCATGATGAGATATTTCATTCGACGGCTCTTACTGGCCATCCCGACCTTGCTCGCCATGCTGACCGTCGTGTTCGTTCTGGTCAGGCTGGTGCCGGGCGACGCCGCCGTTGCCATGCTCGGCGATCAGGCCTCCGAGGCGAACCTGGCGGCACTCCGGGCGCGGCTCGGGCTCGACCAGCCGCTTTACGTCCAGTATCTGGGTTTTATCGGCGACGCCCTGCGCGGCGATCTCGGCACGTCGCTGGTCAGCGGCAGACCGGTGCTGGAGGAGGTGGCCAACGTCCTGCCCTATACGCTGGAACTGACCGCCGCTGCCATGATCATCGGCACGGTGTTCGGCCTGCCGCTGGGTGTCTGGGCGGCTCTCCGGCGCAACAGATGGGAGGATTATTTCACGCGACTCCTGTCGCTGACGGGGTTGTCCTTCCCGGGCTTCGTGTCGGCCATCCTGCTGCTGCTCGCCTTCGCCGTCTATCTGCGCTGGCTGCCGGTCATGAGTTCGGCTTCCGGCGATCCGCTCACCCACCTGCGCAACCTGATCCTGCCGGCGCTCAATCTCGGCCTGATCATGATGGCCTATATCACCCGGGTCACGCGCTCCTCCATGCTCAACGTCCTGGGCGAGGACTATGTGCGCACCGCGCGTGCCAAGGGCGTCCGGCCGTCCCGCCTGGTGATGCGCCATGCCCTGCGCAACGCGCTCGTGCCGATCGTCACCGTCGTCGGGCTCTATTTCGGCACGTTGATCGGCAATTCGGTTCTCACCGAAATCGTCTTCACCCGTCCCGGTCTCGGCAAGCTGATCCTGGGGGCTCTCAATTCGCGTGACTACACGCTTCTGCAGGGCCTGATGATCGTCTTCGCGAGCTTCGTGATCCTGGTGAACATCATCACCGACCTCGTCTACAGCCTGGTCGATCCGCGAGTGAGTTTGAGCAAATGACCAGCGCAACCATGACCTCCGCTCCGTCCCGTCAGCCCAATGCGCTGATCCAGGCCTTCCGGCGCAACAAGCTGTCCTGGCTCGGGCTTGCGCTGCTGGTGTTCATCGTCGCGATCGCGGTGTTCGCCCCGCTTTTGTCGCCCTACGATCCACTGGCCCAGGACATCCTGCACCGCCTCGAGCCGCCCTCCGCCGCGCACTGGCTGGGCACCGACACCTATGGCCGCGATGTGATGTCCCGTCTGTTCTACGGCGCGCGCATCTCGCTCTTCATCGGCTTCGTGGCCGTGTTGATCGCCATGACCTGCGGCTCCGCGATCGGCCTGCTGGCCGGTTATTTCGGCGGGCTTTTCGATCAGTTCGTCATGGGCATCGTCGATGTGATGCTGTCGTTTCCGACCCTGCTTCTCGGGCTGATGATCGCGGCGATGCTCGGGGCGAGCCTCGAAAACCTGATCGTCGCCATTGCCATCACGGAAATGGCGCCTTTCGCCCGCGTGGCCCGTGCGCCGACCATCTCGCTGAAACAGCGGGATTTCGTCGAGGCCGGTCACGCGCTTGGCTTCAGCCATATCCGCATCATGGGCGTACATATCCTGCCCAACATGGTTTCCGACATCGTGGTCGTCGGCTCGCTCTGGATGGCCACCGCCATCCGGACCGAAGCCTCGCTCAGTTTCATCGGCCTCGGCGTTCAACCGCCGACGCCGACCTGGGGCGGCATGATCCGCGAGGGGTTCGAGAATATCCTCAATTCCTGGTGGCTCACCGTGTTTCCCTCGCTGGCCATCCTCATCACCGTGCTGGCGCTCAACATCCTCGGCGATGCCCTGCGCGATGCCATCGATCCCAAAATGAGGAGCGAATAATGACCGCTTCCGGCAATCCTCTTCTGCAGATCCGCAACCTGCAGACCGAGTTCCGCGTCAGCGATGCATGGCATGCCGCCATTCAGGGCATCGATCTCGACGTGATGCGCAACGAGACGTTGGCCATCGTCGGGGAATCCGGCAGCGGCAAATCGGTCACGGCGCTCTCTATCTTGAGGCTCCTTCCCATGAGCGGCGCCCGCATCGCCAGGGGCCGGATTCTGTTTCAGGACCGCGACCTGGTCGGCCTGAGCGAACGGGAGATGTCCGGCATCCGGGGGGATTCCATCGCGATGATTTTCCAGGAACCGATGACATCGCTCAACCCGACCATGCGGGTCGGCGACCAGATTGCCGAGGCCATCGTCATCCACCGCGGCAAGAGCTGGGGCGATGCCCGCAAGGAAGCGCTCCGGCTTCTCGACGAGGTCAAGATCCCGGCGGCCGCCAAACGCATGGAGGATTACCCGCATGAATTCTCCGGCGGCATGCGCCAGCGGGTGATGATCGCCATCGCGCTCGCCTGCCGGCCGAAGCTGCTTCTGGCGGACGAGCCGACGACGGCGCTGGACGTGACCGTTCAGGCCCAGGTGCTGGCGCTGCTCAACGAGCTGAAAACCGCGCATGACATGTCGGTGGTCTTCATCACACATAATCTCGGCGTCGTCGCGCAGATCGCCGACCGGGTAGCGGTGATGTATGCGGGTGAAATCGTCGAAACGGCGAGCGTCGGCGACCTGTTCGCCAATCCGGTTCACCCTTACACGGAGGCCCTGCTGCGGGCCATGCCGCGTGTCGATGTCAGTGCCGAGCTTGAGCCTATACCCGGCTCGGTACCGTCCATATCGGGCCGGCCAGAGGGCTGCAATTTCGCGCCGCGCTGCCAGATGCGCGAGCCGCGCTGTTCGCGGCATCCGCAACTGTCGGCCTTGCCCGGTTCGCCGGGCCGTTGCGCTCGTTGTCTTGTCCGTGTCGATCAGGAGCAGGCCGCATGAGCAATCCGTCAGCCAATGGTCTGCGGGTGGAGAACCTGCGCAAGCATTTTCATCTCGGCGGAGGGTTCCTGGGTGGCCCGAAAAAGGTCATTCAGGCGGTCAACGACGTTTCCTTCGAGGTGCCGAAAGGCGAAAGCGTCGGCCTGGTCGGGGAGTCCGGTTGCGGCAAATCCACCGTCTCGCGCGCGGTCCTGCACCTTGTCCGCCCGGATGACGGTCGTGTCGAATTCGACGGCATCGATATCGGCAAGGCCTCGCGCGCGGAGCTGCGCCACTTACGCCGCAAGCTGCAGTTCGTCTTCCAGGATCCGTATTCGTCGCTCAACACCCGGCGGACGATCCGCAAGACGCTCGAAGAGCCGCTTCATGTCCACAAAGCCGGCACGAAGGCGGAGATCCGCAGGAAGGCCGAAGACGCCATCCGGGAAGTCGGCCTGCCGGTCGACGTGCTCGACCGCTATCCGCACGAGTTTTCCGGTGGCCAGCGCCAGCGCATCGGCATCGCTCGCGCCCTTGTCCTCGATCCGGAACTGGTGATCGCCGACGAGCCGGTCTCCGCACTGGATGTCTCCGTGCAGGCGCAGATCCTCCAGCTTCTGGAAAACCTGCGGCAGAAACGCAATCTGTCCTTCCTGTTCGTCTCCCACGATCTGGGCGTCGTCAGGCATTTCTGCACCTCGGTCTGCGTGATGTATCTCGGACATATTGTCGAACAGGGGCCGACCCGGGAGGTGCTCGACAGCCCGGCGCATCCCTATACCCAGCTGCTCAGGGAAAGCTCTCCCGTGCCCGATCCGGAGAAGCGCCTGACGCTGGTCAAGAACGACGGCGAGGTGCCGTCTCCGGCCAATCCGCCTTCGGGATGCCCGTTCCACACGCGCTGTCCGCACGTGATGCCGGTTTGCAGGGAGATCATGCCGAAGCCTATCGCACAGGCCTCCGGCCGCAAGGTCGCCTGCCATCTCTTCGAGCACGGTGTGCCGTGACCGGTTCTGACGGTTCAGATAGGCTCTGGCTGCGAGCTTCCAACAAGTTGGCTTTCGACGTCGGTGCGATCCGAATCCCTCATCCTGAGGAAGCGCGAAGCGCTGTCTCGAAGGATGGGCGGCATACTCGGAGCAAGTGGCCCATCCTTCGAGACGGGCCTATGGCCCTCCTCAGGATGAGGTTCTGTTTCCAGAATCGATTTCTGCTCGCTCCGAAAGATAACCTTTTGAAAGTTCACGCGTTGAGGCTAAGCAGGACCTTGCCGGATCGGGACGCGGTGGCACAGGCGATGGCCTGCTGATAGTCCGCGAGATCGAAAATCTCGGTGATGACGGGATCGACATCGAGGCCCGACAGGAGCGCCCGTTCGGTGTCCAGCCAGGTCTGATCCAGAATGCGCCCGTAAATGCCGCGCAGAACGATCTCGCGGAGCACGATGTGCGAAGTCACATCAATGGGGACGGCCTTGGCGGGAAGGCCTGCCATGACCATGGCACCGCCCCGCCGGATGGATTTGAGGCCGGTGTCGATGGCGGAGGAAACGCCGGACGTTTCGATGGTCACATCCACGCCGCCTGCCCGGGTCGTGTCCTTGCAAATTCCCTCCAGCGGCTCATGCACCGGATCGACCGTGACATTCGCACCGAGCCGCAGCGCGAGCTGCCGACGCTCCGGTGAGGGATCGCTGGCGATAATCCGGGCGGCGCCGAGGTGGCGGGCCGTTGCAATCGCCATCAGACCGATGGGCCCGCACCCGGAGACCAGCATGTGATTGCCCTCGCTTCCCGCTTCCCGCGCACAGCGGACCGCAATCCCCAGGGGCTCCATGATCGCGCCGACCCGATCGGAGATGCCCCCCGGCACCTTGCGGAGCAGTTTGACCGGCACCACCGAATAGTCGGCAAAGGCACCGCTATCGAGCCGGCTGAAGGTCCTGAGGTTGTCGCAGGTGTGTCCGCGCCCCATGCGGCACTGGTCGCAATGGCCGCAGGAAAGATGGGTTTCGCCTGTCACGCGGTCGCCGATGGCAAAAGGCGCACCGTCCTTGAGATCGACGATTTCACCGCAAAACTCATGCCCCATGGCGAAGGGCGGGGTGTAGGCACGGGCGGCCCATTCGTTCCAGCCGATAATGTGCAGGTCGGTGCCGCAGATGCCCGCATTGCGGATCCGGACCAGCGCCTCGCCGGACTTCAAGGCGGGAAGCGGTCTTTCGACGAGGTCGAGCGCTCCGGCGCGGGGCTCGGTCATGACGACAACGCGTGTGCGGCCACTAAAGGTCATTGTTAAACTCCATCGTCAGACGGTGCCGCCCTGGGCGACAGGCGATCGGGTCATCGAACGGGGCTGGCCCGGTAGAAACGGCTTCCCTTCAACCTCCGGAATGGGAGACTGGCTGCCAAGCCGGCCGCCGCCGCAAGAATTGCCTCGGTTGACGACGTCCGGATGCCGGACCCGGCGCGTGCCGCTCTTCATCCGATCAGGCCTTTCTCACCGATTGCCGCCTGGCAAGAGGGGATTGAAGAATTTCGGCAGCGCTTCGCTCTATGGCGGCGGCGGCATCGCGGAGCGCGGCCACCACCATGTCAAGCCGCTCGCCGGACAGCCGGGTCGTCACAGCGGCAATGCTGATGGCGGCGACAGCCTGGCCTTTGCCGTCCTTGATCGGGACGCCGACACCGGACATGCCCGGAATCAGATGCCCCTCGTTGAGGCAGAAACCTCTTTCCCTGCTTTGGGCAATCATCTCGGCAAGGGCTTCGGCGCTTATGCCGAAGGGGTCGCGGCGCTCCTCATCCACCTCCAGTATGCGCGACATCTCGCCGTTCGGCTGAAAGGCGAGCAACGCAAGACTGCCGGCGCCAATGCCCAAAGGCCTGCGGTCGCCGATGCTCAGGGTCAGCGTCTTGATTGGGTAAGTGCCCTCACGCCGGTCCACGCATACCGAATCCAGCCCGGACGGCAGGCTGAAATAGACCGTATCTTCGGTCATCTCGCATAACCGTGTCAGCTCGCCATCGACAAAGGGTGCAAGGCCGTACCGGTTCATGGCGGCGGCGGTCCAGGCCACCATCTTGAGGCCGACGAAATAGCGGTTGGAGGATTTGTTGTGGTCGACAAATCCATAGGCAGTCAGCCCTGCGAGCAACCGGTGCACCACGGCGGGGCCGAGGCCGGTCCGCTCGGTGACATCGGTCAGCCGCAGACCCTGTTCGCTGGCTTCCGACAGCGTGTCGATCACCAGCGCGGCGCGTGCTGCGTTCTGGTGTTCGCCCTTCTCCCTGGATGTCACTTCATTCCTCCGCAGATACGCCAGGTCTCGCCTTTGCCGACGGGTGTTGACAATTTCAAGCTAGCATGTAATTTTCCTATTATCAAATAAAAATTTCCGTTAAGTGGAAAATAATATGATTATCGAATTGGGATCGGTGACCGATCTCACGGAGGAATATCAAGGGCGTGTCGCGGTCGTGGGGTCTCATGGAGGAGAGCTGACGGGCCGCTTTGCCGAACGTGCCGGCGTCGCGGCGCTGATCTGTCACGACGCCGGGGTCGGGCTCGAAGGAGCAGGCGTCGCCGCACTCGGCTACCTCGACCGGTGCGGGGTGCCCGCCATAGCGGTGGGACACATGTCCGCGCGGATAGGCGATCCCGCGGACATGATGAAGCGCGGTATCGTCTCTCATGCGAATGCCTGCGCCGCAAGTCTCGGCGTGACGGCCGGTCAGGACGTGCGCGCCGCGCTCACGGTTTTCGAAGCAATCCCTTTCCGGCAGGTGCCGGGAGGTCCCAAACCGGACGCGAACACAATTCTCGCGGAAGAAGAGATCGAGACCGGTGGCGTGAAGATCCTGCTGCTCGATTCCGCTTCGAAGCTTTCTGCCCGGCATGACGGTGCCATCGTGATCACCGGATCCCACGGCGGTCTGCCGGGAAACGAGATTTCCCGCGCCTTGCGCGCAAGGCCGGTGCTCGTTGTCTTCAACGATGCCGGCATCGGGATTGATCGGGCAGGTATCGCGAGGCTGCCCGTGCTGCAGGACATGGGTATCGCGGCGCTGTGCGTGGATGCCGGGTCCGCAAGGATCGGAAGCGCTCGCTCGAGTTACGAGAACGGGCTTGTCTCCATTGCCAATTCACTTGCTGCGGAACTCGGCGCGGAGCCGGGCATGCCGCTCAAACTTCTGGCCGGCAAGCTGGTCGGCCTATCAGACCATCCAACTCAATCCGGAAAAGTCACATCATGAGTTCAACCGCCTCGATTTCCGTCCCGGACGTATCCAATTCCACCATCACGCTCACCGGTGGTGAGGCCATTGTCGAGATCCTGGAGCGGGCCGGCGTCGGGCCGATGTTCGGCATGGGTGGCTTCCAGCTCTTGCCGTTCTACGAAGCCGTGCGCCGCAAGGGTTTGCAGCATTTCCTGATCAACGACGAGCGGGTCGGGGCCTTCGCCGCCGATGCCTATGCGCGCATGACCAACAAGCCGGGCGTGTGCGATGCGACGCTCGGGCCGGGGGCGACAAACCTCGTGACCGCGCTCGTCGAAAGCTACAACGCGGGCATCCCCCAGGTCGTCTTCGTGGGCGACACGCATCGCGACCATTCCTGGAAGAACATGACCCAGGAAGCCCGCCAGATGGATATTCTCCGTCCCGCAGTCAAGGAGGTTATCCGGATCGAGCGGTCCTCCCGGGTGCCGGAGCTGGTGCGCCGCGCCTTTGCGGTCGCCACCTCCGGCAGACCGGGCCCCGTTGTCGTCGATGTGCCGGAAGACATTGCGCATGAGGCGTTCGATTATCCGGTCGATGACCTCTGGATCGATCCCGCGACGACGGCCTTCCCGGCTTATCGCTCCCGTCCAGCGGCTCAGGAGATCGAAAGAGCCGCTGCGCTGATCGCCGGCGCGGAACGGCCTCTGCTGCTTGTGGGCGGCGGCATTCACATTTCAAGTGCCTACGGGGCGTTGCAGGAGTTGGCCGAGCAACAGGCGATACCGGTGGCGCATACGCTTTCCGGCAAGGGTACGATTGCCTGCACGCATCAGCTCTCCGCGGGCCTGTTCGGGCGCTATTCACGCATTGCCAACGACCTGATCGAGACCAGCGACTGCCTGGTCGTGGTCGGCTGCAAGCTGGGCGAGATCGCGACGAAGCGGTTTCAGCTTTTCGACGGCAGCAAGCCGATCATTCATCTTGAATCCCTGCCGGAAGAGATCGGCCGGACGACCCGTGCCGACGTGGCGCTGGTGGGCGATGCCAAGCTGGGCCTTGAGGATCTGGCGGAGGCGTTGCGGGACAGAAGCGCGAGGGCCATGTCCGCGCGCGCCGGCTATGTGGCCGAAGTCCCGGAGCGCATGGCCAAATGGCGCGAGGGCGCGAAGGACCGGCTCGAGGCCACCGAGACGCCGATCAATATGGGCCGCATGCTCAACGAGTTGAACAGGGAGATGCCCGAGGACTCCGTTCTGGTGGCCGACGGCGGTTTTGCCGCGCATTGGGGCGGGTTGCTCTACGACACGAAGAAGGCCGGCCGCCGTTTCGTGGCCGACCGGGGCTTTGCCTCGATCGGATACGGATTACCGGGCGCGATGGGGGCGCAACTGGCGGTACCCGGCCAGCCCGTGATCGGCATTACCGGCGACGGCGGCTTCAACATGGTCCTGGGCGAACTGGAAACCGCGCGCCGGGCCGGGACGCCGTTCACGCTGATGATCGTGAACAATGCGGCCTCCGGCTATATCAAGGCCCTGCAGCACGCCATGTACGGCGAATATCAGTCATCCGACCTGATCGAAATGAACTACGCGGAAATCGCCCGGGATTTCGGTTGCCACGGTACCCGCGTCGAAGATCCCGAACAGATCGCTCCGGCCATCCGCGCCGCCAATGAAGAACGCACGGTGCCGTCCGTCATCGACGTGGTGGTCACCCGCGATCCTGCAAAAATGCTGCCCGGCGTCGACAACAGAACGCTCAAGGTCACCAAGGGGGACAGGCCGGTCTGAACGGCACAACGCGCGTGACATTCCTGGGAGGAAACAGGTGAAAATTCTTATCAGGCCGATCCGGTGGATCGAAGACTGGGGTGTGCTTGTCGCGGCGGTTGCCGTAGCCGGCGTCATGGTTCTGGGCGTTGCCGAAATTCTCGGGCGCAGCCTTTTCAACAGCCCCATTCACGGTCATATCGACCTTGTCGCGGAGATGATGCCGCTCATCGTTTTCCTCGGTATCTCGACAAGCCTTCGCTCAGACAGCCACGTGCGCATGACGCTGGTTCTGGACACGTTAACCGGACGATGGCGCAGCGTGATGGAGGCATTGGGTTGCGCGCTGGGCGGCTTCATTGCCCTGGTGCTGGCGGCGGGAGCGTTCCAGAACTTCCAGCGTGCGCTTCGGTTCGACGACGTCACTCCCGACCTGCATATCCTGACCTGGCCGGCCAAGCTTCTGGTGGCTGTGTGCCTCGCGGTTCTAGGGCTCAGGTTTTTCATCTTCACTTACGGTTATCTGCGCCGGGCCGCCGGGCATGAAATGCCGGCCGACGGGGACTTCATCCCCGAAACCAATACTGACCATCTGGCGAGCGAATGATCATGGCAATCGATGCGTCTTTGCTGGGTGTTTTGAGCGTTGTGGCTCTCATGGTGCTGGTCGGTCTCGGCATGCGGATATTCGCCGCAGCGGCGCTGGTCGGGTTCACCGGACTAGCCCTTCAGATCGGATGGGGCGGCGCGATGGGCCTGGCCGGGCTGACGCCCTACGCAAAGGCTGCCACCTATGAATTCAGCGTACTGCCCATGTTCGTGCTCATCGGTTTCCTGGCCTTCCACGCCGGAATGACACGTGAGATTTTCGAGGCGGCCAGGATCTGGGTCGGGCGGTTTCCCGGTGGTTTGGCCGTTGCAACCGTGTTCGCCACGGCAGGTTTCTCCGCCATCTCCGGCGCGAGCACGGCGACGGCCGCAGTCTTTTCCCGGGTGGCGCTACCGGAAATGCTCGAGCGCGGATACAAGGCGTCGATCTCGGCCGGTGTGGTGGCCGCCGGTGGAACTTTGGCGTCGCTGATCCCGCCGAGCGGAATTCTCGTGGTTTACGGGATCATTGCCGAGGCATCGATCGGACGGTTGCTGCTCGCCGGATTTATTCCAGGGGTCATCTCCGCCATTGTCTATGCTGCGACGGTTCTCATTCTTTTCAAGCGCGATCCCGATCTCGGACCTGCCGGCGAGGCATATCCGGTCCTCGAGAAGATCAAATCCTTGCGACAGCTTATGGGCGTCGGGCTTGTCGTTTTCATTATTCTGGGCGGGCTTTACACAGGCTGGTTGACGCCGACCGAGACCGGCGCCGCCGGTGCGGCGGTGATGCTGGCCTTCTGCCTGTTCAGGGCCGGGTTCGCGCTGGCCAATCTCAAGGATGCCTTTATCGAAACCGTCAAGGTTTCTTCGATGATCTTCTCGGTGATCTGGGCGGTGCTGATCTATGTGCGCTTCCTCGGTTTCACGGGATTGCCCGGCGATATTGCCGAGTGGGTCCTCGTCGTTCCGGCGAACCGTTATGTCATCCTGATCGGGATCCTGTTGTTCTATGTGGTCCTCGGTATGTTCATGGACGCGATCGGCATGCTGCTTCTGACCCTGCCGATCGTTCTGCCAACCATTGTGGGTCTTGGGTTCGATCCGATCTGGTTCGGCATCATTTTGGTCAAGATGGCCGAGATCTGCCTGATCACTCCGCCGATCGGCCTCAACTGCTTTGTCGTGCACGGAGTTCGTCCCGACATTCCGCTGCCGACGATCTTCAGGGGTGCCTTTCCGTTCTTCTTTTCCGACGTCGCAACAGTCGCGCTTCTGATCGCCTTTCCCGAAATCGTCCTGTGGTTGCCCAATCAGGTGGCCGGTGGCTGATGAATTTCTCAAACATGGAGGAGACAATCATGAAAAAACGCACATTTCTGGTGGGTGCACTCGCGCTTGCCGCGAGTCTTGCAAGCCCTGCCTTCGCGCAGGCGGTGGATGGGCCGGAAGTCAACTGGAAGCTTTCACTCTGGGGGAACCCTCGGGCGTTCACCGCGCCGGTCGACAAGCTCGCCGAACTGATTGCCGAGCGTACCGGCGGCAAGTTCAAGATCGAGGTGGTCTATGGCGGACAGCTGGCGGGTCCGGCGGAGAACCTCGACGGTCTTCAGGTCGGTGCCTTCCAGGCGGCGGTCATCGCTCCGGCGCTGCATCCGGGCAAAAACCCCGTGGCAATGGGGCTGGACCTGCCCTTCTTGCCCATTCCCGATCTTGCAACGCGTCAGCAGGTGGTCGAAGCGTTTTTTGCGCATCCGGCCGCGGTGGAAGAGTGGAACAAACTCAATGTGAAGCAGGTCTTCACGATCTTGAGCCCGCAATTCGAATTCATGGGTAAAGGCGAGGTTCCGGAGACGCTGGAGAAATGGAACGGCAAGCGTGTGCGCGCAGCTGGCGGACTCGGTGAAGCAATGGGCAAGATTGGCGCCTCCACGGTGACCCTCGGTGCTCCCGATGTGTACCAAGCTCTTGAGCGCGGCGTGCTCGACGCTGCCGCTTTCCCCTTCACATACGCGCATGGTGCTTACGGGCTGCACGAGATTTCCGACTGGTACACCACCAATATGGAACCGGGAGTGAACCACGGCGTGGTGCTGTTCAATCTAGATGCGTGGAATGCGCTTCCCGATCAGTACAAGCAGGTCGTGCTGGATGCCAAGACAGAAGCTTATACAGACAATATTCGCGTCATGAAGGAAGCCGACGATAAATGGCTGCCGGTCTTCAAGAGTTCGGGGATGACTGCAATCACATATTCCGAAGAGGAAAAGAAGAAATGGATCGATCAGGCGGCCAAGCCGGTTTGGGATGCGTGGGTTGCCCAACAGAACGCCGCCGGACGCCCCGGTCAGGAATTGCTTGATCTGATCATCAAGACCGCCGCCGAGTAGAACGCGGTGGCAGGAGGACACGTTTGCCGATGCGGCGAATTCTGTGCTTTGGCGATTCGAACACCTGGGGCTTCGAACCGGGGACCGGCCGGCGCTATGGGCCGGATGTCAGGTGGAGCGGGTTGCTCCAGCGAAAACTCCAGGCTTCTGCCGTCGTCATCGAGGAGGGGCTGAACGGACGCGCAGCGGTCTATCCCGATCTGATCTCCGGCCGTTCTTCCGCACAGCCTTACCTATCGGATTGCCTGGCATCTCACGCGCCGCTCGACCTCGTGATCCTGATGTTGGGCACAAACGACATGAAGGCGCGTTTCGGTCTCGGTGCTTATGACATTGCGGAAGGCGTGGGGGCGCTGGTCGACGCCGTCAAGAACTCCCATGCCGGTGCGGAAGACGGTTCGCCGGACATTCTGATAGTCTGCCCGGCGCCGATCGAAAAACTGGTCGACCACAGGGTCGATCTGTTTGCAGGCGCAGAGGAGAAGTCCGCTTCTCTCGATGGACATCTGATGCGTGTCGCGGAAGCGCGTGGCGTCAGGGCATTGCCCATTCGGGATCATGTGCGGCCAAGCCCGGTGGATGGCATTCACCTGGACATTGCTGCTCATGCCGTACTGGCCCAGTTGATCGCCGACGCGATCGGCTGATCGCACATTTCAGGCGATGACCGCTGTGCTGATCCGCTAAAGCGTCCAGCGCCGGTCCTGCAGGCTCACATATAGGTGCGGTCCTCGATCGGGGTGTCGCGGATGCGGGTCAGGAGCATGTCTAGGAGAGCCGTCTCCGCCCGGTTCATCTTGGCTTTCGGGTTCCAGACCACGTGGACGTCGATGGCCGGCAGGTGGTCGTAGGGCGGCAGCTGCCAGAGCATGCGGTCCTCGACGTCTCGGCGCACCACATGGACGGGCAGGGGGCCGACGCCCAGGCCGGCGATGATCATGCGGCGGACCTCTTCCAGATTGGCGGAGGTGCCGACCACCCGGTCGTCCAGGTCGGCTTCCGCACGCATCAGGGTGACGGGCCTGAGCGCGTCTTCAAGCCGGTCGGTGACGAAACTGACGGAAGGCTGGCCGGCGAGGTCCGTCTTGGTGAGATCGGAACGGCCGAAGAACGGATGGGACGGTCCGCAGAAGAGCCCGAAGAATTCCCGGAAGAGGCGGGTGTATTCCAGCCTCGGATTGCGGTTGCGCACGAGGCAGACCGCGAGCGAGGCCCGCCGGGCCATCACCGCCTCGAGCGCGTCCTTGCTTGCCGAGATGTTGATCGATAGCGTTGCGGCCGGATGCCGCTGGTGGAACTGCCGCAGTGTCTCGTCGAACAGCGGGCTGACAACGTGGCTTGCCATGGCGATTTCGACATGGCCGCGGATTTCATCCGAAATATCGCGCATCAGCGTGCCCAGGCGCAGGATCGAGCCTTTGATCTCGACCGCCTCCTTGTGAAGCAGTCTGCCGGCTTCCGTCAGCTCGAAATGGCCTGGCGAACGATTGATCAGCCGCTTGCCGATCCGCTCTTCGAGACGCTTCAGCGCGCTCGACACGGTCGGCTGCTTGAGCCGCAGCCTGTCGGCGGCTTCCGTTACGCTGGCGGATTGCGCGAGCACGATGAAGGTACGCAGGAGGTTCCAGTCCAGGTCTCGGGCAAGCCGTTCGGGATCCGGCGACTTCGAAGGCGGTTGCATAGATCTCATCTATAGTTAGAATTTCGATTATCTATTTGTTCTATGAAGCGTCTGTTGTCACGCTCCGGTCAAGGTATTTTTGACGAGGGGACCGTGATGGGCGTCGAAGCGCGCGAAGCACGACAGCCGTGGATCCTGCTTTCACCGGCGCTGACGGCGGTCACGCTGCTGCTGTTCGTGCCGCTCGCCTTCATCGTCGTCTATTCCTTCTGGTTGCGCACGGCGACCGGCGCCGATCAGGCCGGTTTTTACCTGGACAACTGGCAGGAAGCGCTCGGCGATCCGTTTTATCGCGACATTCTGCTGAGCACGCTCCGGATTGCCGCCATCACGACGGCGGTCTGTGCCCTCGCGGGCTATCCGGCGGCCTATTTCATCGCCCGCTCCAGGGGCAACAAGGCCATCCTGCTGCTTCTTCTGATGCTGCCCTTCTGGATCAGCTACATCATCCGCACCATGTCCTGGATCAACATTCTGGGCGTCTCGGGCGCGGTCAACTGGCTCTTGCAGGCAACCGGCCTGATCGGCGAGCCGATCCAGATGCTCTACAATGAGACCACCGTCGTTCTGGGGCTGGTTCATTTCCTGCTGCCCTTCATGATCCTGAATGTCTACGTGGCGCTGGAGGGGATCGACGTATCTCTGGAAGACGCCGCCTGCTCGCTCGGGTCCACCCGCTGGCAGGCCTTCCGGGAAGTGACGCTGCCGCTGTCGCTGCCGGGCCTGGCCGCCGGCGGGCTGCTCTGCTTCGTGCTGAGCGCAGGCACCTACATCACGCCGCTGGTGCTCGGCGGGCCGCGCGACGCCATGTTCGCCAATCTCGTCTTCGAGGCGGTGATCACCCAACTCAACTGGCCGCTCGGCTCTGCGCTCTCACTGATGCTGCTCGCGATCCTCGGCGGCCTGGTCCTCCTCTACAACCACTTCCTCGGCATGGGGCAACTGATGAAGGGACTGGCCTGATGGGGTGGCAGTTGATCCGCGGCTGGGCGGCGCTCGTCTATCTGTTCATGTTCCTGCCGGTGGCGGTGGTCGTGCTCTTGAGCTTCAATGCCAGCCAGTTCGGCAGCTTTCCGATGACCGGCTTTTCCTTCCAATGGTTCGTGGAACTCGCCAACAACGACGCGATCCTGCGGGCTTTCAAGACCTCCGTCATTCTGGGACTCCTGACGGCGCTTGTCTCGACCACGCTCGGCGTCCTGGCGAGCCTTGCCCTGGTCCGCTACAAGGTGCCCCGCCGCAATCTGATCTCGACCCTACTGATCGCGCCGATCCTGGTGCCAGAGGTCGTGCTGGCGGTCGCGCTGCTGCTCTTCCTCAATGCCGTTTCGGTCAACAAAAGCTTCTTCCTGCTCCTGATGGGCCACGTGATCTTCACGTTGCCCTTCGTGATCCTGGTGGTGCAGGCGCGTCTCGTCGGCATTCGCAGGGACTACGAGGAAGCCGCCGTCAGTCTCGGTGCGAGCCCGGTGCAGGCATTCTTCCAGATCACCCTGCCGCTGCTTGCGCCTGCGGTCTTTGCGGGGATGCTCTTCGCCTTCACCATCAGCTTCGACGACATCACGGGCACACTGTTCTGGAAGCCGGGCGGCGTGGAGACCGTGCCCACCCAGATTTTCGCGATGCTGCGCAATTCGATCTCCCCGGAAATCAATGCGCTCGGAACGGTGATGATTTTCCTGACCGTGGGACTGCCGCTTCTCGGCATGGGGGTCGCCCGCAGGATGGCCATGCAGCGCGGCAGATAGAACCGCGCTCTTACAACAAACGATGAAAACCAACCGGAACAGGGGAATAAGATGGACAATACCAGACGATATGAACGGCTTCGAGAACGGTATCTCAACGGCGATCTCGACCGGCGCAAGTTTCTCGGCCTGATCGGCGCCGCCGGCCTCGCCTACGGCGTTCAGACGCCCTTCGCGAAGCATGCCCTGGCTGCGGCCGAGGAAGTCCGCTTCGACGGCTGGGGCGGGGTCGTTTCCGAAGCCTTCCGCAAATACGCTTTCGACCCTTACACGGAAAAGACCGGCATCAAGGTCGTCGACGGCACGTTCGGCGGCGGCGACGAGTATCTTTCCCGCGTCAAGGCGAGCCAGCCGGGCGAATACAACATCGCCCATCTCTCCGGCGTCTTCGACTATGCCCGCTACACCAATCTCGGGCTGAACTCGACGCTGAACGAGAAGAACATCCCGAACCTGGAATACGTGATCCCGAAATTGACGGAAGTCTTCCGTGCGGTCACGGACGGTTCGCTCTCCTGCGTGCCCTATGACTACGGCACCACGGGCATCGCCTATAACCGGAAATACATTTCCGACGAAGAGGCCAAGGAAAAGGGCGCCAAGCTCCTGATCGACGAAGCCTACAAGGGCAAGATCGGCGGTTGGTCCGACTGGCGCACGCGCATCTGGTACGCCTCCTTGCAGACCGGTCAGGATCCGAACGGCGCGACCGACATGGACGCGATCTGGGACGCGATCCGGACCAACCGCGATCTGCTCCTGAAATACTGGACCTCGGGCGCGGAACTGATGAGCCTGCTCGCGGAGGAGGAGATCTACGTGACCGAAGGCTGGTCCGGCCGCATCTACGCGCTGCAGGAGCAGGGCCACGACATCGGCTACATCGATCCACCCAACGGCTTCGGCTGGCAGGAATGCCTGTTCGTCATCAAGGGCTCGCCGATGGAGGCCTGTGAGGAGCTTTTGAACTTCATGCTGGCGCCGGAGACCTCCATCGCCGTTGCGGAGGGGCAGAACTATCCGCCGGCGCTCGATCCGAACAAGGTCGATCTCGGCAAGAAGATCCCGACGCTGCCCGCGTTCGATCCGACGGGAACGCTGGACGGTCTCACCTTCGCCAAGCCGGACTACTGGAACGGCCATGAGCAGGAATGGTCGAAGATGTTCGGCCGGATACAGAAGGGCTACTAGGCCCCGAGACGAAACAAGACTGGCCTCCCGCAGACCCGCAATCCGCGGGAGGCCCCTTTCCGTTCCACACACTGCGGAGAACGCGGGTGAGTGCTGTAAATCTGACTGATATCGTCAAACGCTTCGGCAAGGTGACGGCCGTGCACCGGATGTCTATGGAGATTGCCGAAGGCAGTTTCGTGACGCTGCTCGGACCGTCGGGCTGCGGCAAGACCACCACCTTGCGCATGATCGCCGGTCTTCTCGATCCGAGCGAAGGCGACATTTCCATCAAGGGAAAGCGGATCAACGACGTTCCGATCCACAAGCGCAATCTCGGGCTGGTGTTCCAGAACTACGCGCTCTTCCCGCACAAGACCGTCGCGGAGAATGTCGCCTTCGGGTTGAAATACCGGCAGGTCTCGAAGGCCGACATGCAGAAGAAGGTCCGCGACGCGCTGGAACTCGTGCAGTTGCCGCAGGTTGGGGAACGCTATCCGCGCGAACTTTCCGGCGGCCAGCAGCAGCGCATCGCGCTTGCCAGGGCGATCGTGATCGAACCGGACGTGCTCCTGCTCGACGAACCGCTTTCGGCGCTCGACGCCAATCTGCGCGAAGATATGCGCGTGGAACTGAAACGCATCCAGCACCAGATCGGCGTCACGACCGTCTTCGTCACTCACGACCAGTCCGAGGCGCTTGCCATGTCGGACCAGCTTGTCGTGATGTCCAACGGGCTCGTGGAGCAGATCGGCGCGCCGGCGGACATCTACAACACGCCGGCCAGCGAGTTTGTCGCCCGGTTCCTGGGCACGTCGAACATCCTGGCCGGACGCTGCACGGGCCTCGATGCAACGACGGCCAATCTGGAGGTTCCCGGCATCGGGCAGATCCAGGTGCCGCGCGACCGCGCGCCGCATATTTCCGCGCAAGGAGCGGCGAAATTCGTGCTCAGGGCGGAAAAGCTCATGGTCGTGGCAGGTGACGCGCCAATGGACGATCGCGTGGATCTTGCCGGCACCGTCGAAGCCGTCGACTATCAGGGCCAGGCGGCGCGTTATTTCCTGCGCGCGGGAGATCTGCACCTCCAGGCCATCAATATGATAGATGAACATCCCTTCGCGGAGGGAGAAGCCGTCCGTCTTCGTTTTCGTCCGCGTGACTGCGCGGCGCTTCCGGATAAAACAACATGAGCAAGACCGGGAAATCCCATCTTTTCTACCAGAGCCGCCTGAGGCGCCCGACCCTCGACCAGGCCAGGGGCGTCTACATGTGGGACGTCGACGGCAAGCGCTATCTCGATGGCTCGTCCGGCGCCATGGTCTGCAACATCGGCCATTCGAACGAGCACGTGCTGGAAGCCATGCGCCGGCAGATGGAAAAGTCGACCTTCGGCTACCGGCTGCATTTCGAGACCGAACCGGCCGAAAAGCTCGCCGCCAAGACCGCGGAGCTGGCGCCGGACGGCATGGAAAAGGTGTTCTTCGTCTCCGGCGGTTCCGAGGCGGTGGAAAGCGCGATCAAGCTTGCCCGGCAGAACGCGATCGCCATCGGCGAGCCGCAGCGCTGGAAGGTGATCTCGCGCTATCCGAGCTATCACGGCTGTACCCTGGGAGCGCTGGCGCTGACCGGTTACGCACCGTTGACGGCAGCCTTCGATCCGATGATGCGCCCGATGCCCAAGATCCCGGCGCCACGGGCCTATCTGGAAGGTCTCGATCCTGAGGACGAGGCGACCGGCCGTCATTATGCCGACATGCTGGAGGAACGCATCCTGGCGGAAGGGCCGGAAACGGTTCTGGCCTTCATCGTCGAACCGGTCGGAGGTGCCTCGACCGGCGCGCTGGTTCCGCCGGCCGGCTACATGCAGCGGATCCGCGAGATCTGCACCCGCTACGGTGTGCTGCTCATCCATGACGAGGTCATGTCGGGCGGCGGCCGGACGGGCAAGTTCTTCGCCGCCGAGCATTGGAACGTCGCGCCGGACATTCTGGCGGTCTCGAAGGGCTTTGCCGCCGGTTACGCCCCGCTCGGCGCCATGGTTGCCCATGACCGGATCGTCGAGAATGTCCTGAACGACGGCGGCTTCCTGCACGGCTTCACCTATGCGGGCAATCCGCTTGCCTGTTCGGCCGGGCTTGCCGTTCTCGAAGTGATAGAGCGCGAAGGCATGCTGGCGAATGCCGCGAAGATTGGCGACGAGCTGAAGAGCGGTCTCGAAGGCCTGAAGACGAAATATCCGGTCATCGGCGACGTGCGCGGCAAGGGGTTGCTGCTGGCCTTCGAGCTCGTCGGCGACCCGGTGACATTGAGTCCGCTGCCGCGCGAGCTCAATGCCTATAATACGCTGGTGGACATCGCTTACGACAAGGGGCTGATCATCTATTCGCGCCGCACCCGGGGCGGTTACGAGGGCGATCATTTCCTGGTCTGCCCGCCGATGATCACCAACAGCACCCAGGTGGGTGAGATCCTGGACGTCCTGGACGCCTCGCTCGCCGAATTCCTCGACAAGACGGTCGACCGCCGCCTGCAGGCCGGCTGATGCCGGACAACCCGACAAGACAAGCATGACAGACAAGATCATCATAACCTGTGCCGTCACCGGATCCATTCACACGCCGACCATGTCGCCCCATCTGCCGGTGACCGGTCCGGAAATCGCCGGCCAGGCAATCGGTGCTGCCGAAGCGGGCGCGGCGATCCTGCATCTGCACGCGCGCGACCCGGAAAACGGCCGGCCCTCGGCGCTTCCGGAACACTTCATGGCCTTCCTGCCGGTGATCAAGCAGGCAAGCGACGCGGTCTTGAATATCAGCACCGGCGGCAGTGCGGTCATGTCCCTGGACGAACGCCTTGCCGCACCGACGGCCGCGGAGCCGGAAATGTGCTCGCTCAACATGGGTACGATGAATTTCGCGCTCTATCCGCTCGCGTCGCGCTACGACGAGTGGAAATACGACTGGGAAAAGCCGTTTCTGGAGGGATCCGACGATCTCGTCTTCAAGAACACGCCGCGCGACATCGCCCATGTGCTGACGCGGCTCGGGCAGGAGCGCGGCGCGCGCTTCGAGTTCGAATGCTACGACGTCAGCCATCTTTACATGCTGCGCCATTTTGCCGACCGCGGCCTCGTGAAGGCGCCGTTCTTCATCCAGTTCGTCTTCGGCGTGCTCGGCGGCATCGGCGCCGATCCGGAAAATCTCCAGCACATGAAGCGGATCGCCGACAAGCTCTTCGGCGACGACTACATGTTCTCCGTCCTGGCCGCCGGCCGTCAGCAGATCCCGTTCGCCACGATGGCCGCGGCCATGGGTGGCCATGTCCGTGTCGGTCTCGAGGACAGCCTGTTCATCGGCAAGGGCAAGCTGGCGGAATCGAATGCCGAGCAGGTCGTCAGGATCCGGGAGATCGTCGAGCGGCTCGGCAGGGAGGTGGCCGAACCGGCCGACGCGCGCGAAATGCTGGGTCTTAAGGGTGCCGACAGGACGGCTTTCTAGGTGACGGACACGATTTCGATCCGGCCCGCGCAGATCGCGGATGCCGACAGGCTGAATGCAGCGCTGAAGCGCCTGTCGGCCGACATCGGTGACGATCACGGCGCCAGCGCTGCGGATCTTGTCCGCCACGGCTTCGGCCCATCGACGGCCTTTCGTGCGCTTCTCGCCGAACAGGCGGGAGAGGTCGTCGGGGTGATCGTCTGCTCGCCGGTCTTTTCGACGGTCAGGGCGTCCGCGGGACTTTACGTTTCCGATCTTTGGGTGTCGGGAGAGGTGCGCGGCAGCGGGCTGGGCAAAAGGCTGCTCTCCGCGGCGCTGAGGGCGATGCCGGAGGACTGGACCGTCGGCTTCCTGAAACTCGCCGTCTATGACGACAATCCGGCCGCGCGGGCTTTCTACGACCGGCTCGGCTTTTGCCACGATCCGCGCGAGACCTATCTCAGCCTGTCCGGCCCCTCCCTGGACGCATTGAAGGACATGCCATGAAAGCCATCTTCGACGCGCGCCAGCGGGTGCACGATCCCAAGCACTTCATGGCGAACGGAAGCCTTTACCCCAATCCGGAACAGCCCCGGCGGATCGACGTGCTGCAGTCAGGGGCGGCGAAAGCCGGATGCTCCTTCCAGGGCCCGGCCGATCACGGCACGGGGCCGATCGCGGCCCTCCACACGGCGGAATATCTGGTTTTCCTGCAGACCATTCACGCGCGCTGGAAGCGGATCGAGGGAGCCTCGGACGAGGTGATCCCGAACGTCCATCCGGACCGGCGCTCGGCAAGCTACCCGCGTTCCGCTGTCGGCCAGGCGGGTTTTCACCAGGCCGACACGTCCTGTCCGATTGCGGCAGGGACATGGGAGGCGGCTTACTGGTCGGCTCAAAGCGCCGTCGAGGGGGCCGATCTCTTGCACGGAGGCGAGCAGGCGCTCTATGTGCTGAGCCGTCCCCCCGGCCACCATGCCTTCAATGACCTCGCCGGCGGCTTCTGTTTTCTCAACAATTCGGGTATTGCCGCCGAACGTCTGCGTCTGGCTGGCCATCGCCCGGCGATCCTTGATATCGATGTCCATCACGGCAACGGCACGCAGGGCATCTTCTACGAACGCGCCGACGTGCTGACGGTGTCGATCCATGCGGACCCGGTCCGCTTCTATCCGTTCTACTGGGGACATGCGCATGAGCGCGGCGAGGGCGCCGGCCGCGGCTACAATCTCAACCTGCCGCTGCCGCGCGGGACCGGCGACGACGATTACCTGAAGACGCTCGAAACCGCGTTTGCCCATATCAAGGCCTTCGGGACCGATGTGCTGATCGTCGCCCTCGGCCTCGATGCCCATGAAGCCGATCCTTTCAAGGGACTTGCGGTGACGACACCGGGCTTCGCCCGGATCGGCGCGGCCATCGCCGGGCTTGGATTGCCGGTTCTTTTCGTGCAGGAAGGCGGGTACCTTTCCGACGACCTTGGAAACAATCTGACCAGCATCCTGACGGGGTATCAAAGCGCATGAGCGAGACCGCCGACTATCTGATTATCGGCGGCGGCATCGCCGGAACCGGAGCGGCCGCGCGGCTCGCGCCGGAGGCTTCCGTCGTCGTGCTTGAAATGGAGGACGCGCTCGGCCGGCACGCCACGGGCCGGTCGGCGGCGGTCTATATCCGCAACTACGGCAACAAGACGCTTCGGGCGCTCAACGCGGCCTCCGAGCCGGTCCTGAAGGAGCCGGAGGGCATTTCGGAGCAAAGCCTGCTCTCGCCGCGCGGCGAAATGCTGATCGCCACCGAGGACGAAATCGGTGCGTTCAACGCCTATCTCGACGGTGCGGACGGCATGGAGCGCGTGACGCCGGACGAGGCCGTGGAGCTGTTTCCGCTGCTGCGCGGCGAAATCATCGCGGCGGCGGCCATCGAGCGCGCGGCGCAGGACATCGATGTCGACCGTCTGCTGCAGGGCTTCGCGCGGCTGGCGCGTCGGCATGGGGCCAGGTTCGTGACCAACGCACCGGCCCGGAAGATCATGCGCGACGGCAATCTCTGGCAGGTGGAGACCCCGGCCGGCACCTATGAAGCACCGGTGATCGTCAACGCCGCAGGTGCCTGGGCGGATGTCGTCGCGGGGCTGGCCGGTGTCCGCAAGGTCGGGTTGGTGCCCATGCGCCGTTCCGCCGCCATTCTGCCCGCGCCCGAGGGATATGACGTCACGAGCTGGCCCCTGGTCGTCAGTGCCTCGGAGAGCTGGTACGCAAAGCCCGGCTCGGGCAAGCTGATGGTCTCGCCCGCCGACGAGGACCCGGTGGAACCGCATGACGCCTGGCCGGACGACATGGTTCTGGCGGAAGGCCTGCACCGTTTCGAGCAGGCCGTGACCATGCCGGTGACGCGGGTCGAGCGAAGCTGGGCGGGTCTGCGCAGTTTCGTGGCGGACCGGACGCCGGTGATCGGCTTCGCTCCGGAGGCGGAAGGCTTTTTCTGGCTGGCGGGGCAGGGCGGCTATGGTGTACAGACGGCGCCGGCCTTGTCCCGGCTCGCTGCCGACCTGTGTCTCGGGCGTGCATCCGATCTCTCCGTTGACGTCGTCAGCGCTGTCGATCCGGCCCGTTTCCGTTAAGCCGGATCGTTCAACTTATCTGTCTCAATCCCAAGAGGAACAAAATGTCGGAAATCAAGCGATTGGATAGCGGACCGCGCATGAGCCAGGCGGTTGTTCACGGCGGTCTCGTCTGGCTGGCCGGCCAGGTGGGCAACGCGGGCGACAACGTCACCGAACAGACCCGGACCATTCTGGCGAATATCGACAGCCTTCTTCAGCGCGCGGGCAGCGACAAGTCGAAGATCCTGCAGGCGACGATCTGGCTGGAGTCGATGGACGATTTCGCCGAAATGAACGCCATCTGGGATGCCTGGGTCGATCCGGCCAATCCGCCGGCGCGGGCCTGCGGCGAATCCAGGCTCGCCACGCCGGACTACAAGGTCGAGATCATCATCGTCGCCGCAGCCTCATGATCGGGCGGGCGGCGTGGCCGCCCGAACCACTGCCTGCCAACAAAGCGATAGCGGGAAGGGCCTGTCCGAAGACGGGAACCTTTCCGCTCCTTCTCCGTTTCCAGCTTAGGGAAACCCGGGCCTTGGCCGTTCGGGCGAGGCAATGCGAGAAGGGCTTGGCTATGTTGAAATGGATCCTCATTCTTCTGATCGTTGCCGCGGTTGCGGGCCTTTTCGGAATGCCCCGGCTTGCGGGCATGGCCGCATCTCTCGCTCAAATCCTGATCTTTGTCGTTCTGATCGTTCTGGCAGCGGCGCTCCTGTTCGGCGTGATCGCGGTGGTGTGACCGTGACCCATTGAAGCCGGTCCTGCCGCGCAAGCCACCTTGAAGACCAACGAGGCGGTACGTATCCTTTTCACATGGAGAACCCTCGCCTTGACGGTATCGAACTGACCCATGCCGACCGGGTGCTTTTTCCCGAGCAGGGCATAACCAAGCTCGATCTCGCCCGGTATTTCGACAAGATGGGCGCTTCGATGCTCGAACATGCCGCGAACCGGCTGGTAAGCCTGGTCCGCTGCCCGCAAGGACGGGATGGGAAATGTTTCTTCCAGCGCCATGCCGGTTCGGGGCTGCCGGAGGCGTTCCGCAGGAAGAGCGTGCGCGAGAAGGATGGCGGCACCGCCGAATATCTCTATTTTACCGGCAAGAAAGCCCTGATTGCCGCCGCGCAGATGGGTGTGCTCGAACTGCATATCTGGGGTTCGAAAGTGGACGACATCGAGCGTCCGGACCGGCTGGTCTTCGATCTCGATCCCGGTGAAGGCGTGGATTTTGCGGCGGTGAAACGCGCGGCCATTCACGTGCGGTCGGTGCTTGAGGGTTTCGACATCGGGAGTTTCCCGCTTCTGACCGGCGGCAAGGGCATTCATGTGGTCGCGCCGCTCGTTCGACGGCACGAATGGCCCGTTGTCAGCGCCTTTGCCGCAGCCGTGGCCAAACGCATGGCCGGAGAAGATCCAAAGCGTTACGTGGCGACCGTGAGCAAGGCCGAGCGCAAGGGCCGCATCTTCATCGACTACCTGCGCAACGATCGCAGCGGTACGGCAATCGCTCCCTTCTCACCCCGTGCGCGGGCAGGTGCGCCGCTCGCCTGGCCGGTCGGCTGGGAGATGCTGGACGATATCGAGGCCGCCGACCGGTTCCGGCTCACGGAAGCCGATCCGGCTGCGGCGAACGGGTGGGCCGGTTACGGCGGCCTGCGCCAGTCGTTGAAGGCAGATGCGCTTGAAGAAGTCGGCGTTGAGACATGACGCTCCTTTCAAACCTCCGGAGCGTGCCGCCCGCCGGTTCGAAGAAACGCCTTTGACGGCAGGGAGACCGTGATGTCAGATCCGGAGCCGCGTGCGCTCGCCAAGGCAGTCCTGAAACGCTATCCGCGCAGTTTCGCCGAGGAGATGCATATCGATCTCGGCAGGAATACACCCGCGCCGCTTTACCGGTGGCTGATCGCCTCCCTGCTGTTCAGCGCGCGCATCGCCACGCACCAGGCCGAAAGCGCGGCGGAGGCGCTTTTTGCAAAAGGCTGGTGCACGCCGCGAAAGATGGCGGACACGGAGTGGGAAGAGCGCGTCAAGGTGCTCAACCGCGCCGGTTACGCCCGCTATGACGAAAGCACCGCCCGCTACATTGAAGACACGACGCGATTGCTTCTCGACAAATACGGCGGCGACCTGCGCAAGCTGCGCAAAGCCGGTGAACATCAGCCGGACAAGGAACGCAGGCTGATCAAGGAATTCAAGGGTATCGGAGATGTCGGCGCCGATATTTTCTTCCGCGAGGTTCAACTTGCCTGGGACGAACTTTACCCCTTTGCCGACAGGAAAGCTCTTGAAGCCGCAAAGGACCTCGGTCTTGGCGATAGTGCCGAGGTGTTGGCCGGACTGATCGATAAGAAGCGCGACCTGCCGCGGCTTCTCTCCGGCCTTGTACGCGTGTCTCTTGCCAGGGAGGCGGACAGGATCCGCGCCGAAGCGGGTTGATCTTCCCGTGAAGGCTGAAGCTACTTGGACATCCAGCCGCCGGCTGACGTTGAAGGCCATGGACGCATAGGCCGAGCTGTAAGCGCCCAATCGGTCCTTCGTCGCCGGTTGACAGCGACGGTCCGCCCCGTGCAAGAAACCCCTGCCTCGGGAAGGGGCGGCTGAACCAAGCGCGGACATACGCCCGGATCGAAACGGCCCGGCTGCAGCAAAGAATGGCTTTAGACACACATGATCCAGACACCCTACTATCTGATCGACAAGGCAAAACTGCTCCGGAACCTGGAGAAGATCGCCTATGTGAGAGAACGGTCGGGTGCCAGGGCGCTTCTGGCGCTCAAATGCTTCGCGACCTGGTGCGTCTTCGATTTCATGCGCGACTACATGGACGGCACCACGTCGTCGTCGCTCAACGAAGTCCGTCTCGGGCATGAACGGTTCGGCAAGGAAACCCATGCCTATTCCGTGGCCTATGCCGATTACGAGATCGATGAGGTAATCTCGCACGCGGACAAGATCATCTTCAATTCGGTCAGCCAGCTCGAGCGGTTTTCCGAAAAATCCTCTGGCGTCATCCGCGGCCTGCGTCTCAATCCGCAGGTGAGCTCGTCGGACTTCGATCTCGCCGATCCGGCGCGGCCGTTCTCGCGCCTCGGCGAATGGGATGTCGAAAAGGTGGAAAAGGTCATGGATCTGGTCAGCGGCTTCATGATCCACAACAACTGCGAGAACGAGGATTTTTCGCTCTTCGACCGGATGCTCGCCCAGATCGAGGAAAAATTCGGCGGGCTTCTGAAGCGCGCGGACTGGGTCAGCCTCGGCGGCGGAATTCACTTCACCGGCGACACCTATCCGGTGGATCGGTTCTGCGACCGGCTGAAGCAATTTTCCGAGATCCATGGCGTCCAGGTCTATCTGGAGCCGGGCGAGGCCACGATCACCAACTCCACCACGCTGGAAACCACCGTTCTCGACACGCTCTATAACGGCAAGCATCTGGCTATTGTCGACGCCTCGATCGAAGCGCATATGCTCGATCTGCTCATCTACCGGGAAACCGCGAAGGTGGCGCCCGACCAGGGCGATCACCGCTACATGGTCTGCGGTAAGTCCTGCCTTGCCGGCGATATCTTCGGCGAGTTCGATTTTCCGAGCGAACTCAAGACCGGCGATTGCGTTTCCTTCCTGGATGCGGCCGGATACACCATGGTCAAGAAGAACTGGTTCAATGGCGTGAAGATGCCGGCGATCGCGGTGAAGGAACTGGACGGATCGGTGACCGCCATCCGCGAATTCAGCTACCAGGATTACGAGCAGAGTCTGTCCTGAGACTTGACATCCGAACACCCCCTCAAGGTCCAAGGAAGGTATACGATCCCATGAAAAAGAATGTCCTCATCATCGGCGCCGGAGGTGTCGCTCAGGTGGTGGCGCATAAATGCGCGCAGAACAACGACGTTCTGGGTGACATCCATATCGCCTCGCGCACCAGGGCGAAATGCGACCGTATTATCGAAACCGTGCACGAGAAAAATGCCCTGAAGCAGCCGGGCGTTCTCGAAGGCCATCAGCTCGACGCGCTCGACGTCGAGGCGACCGCGGAGCTGATCCGCAAGACCGGTTCCCAGATCGTCATCAATGTCGGTACGGCGTTCCTGAACATGTCCGTGCTCAGCGCCTGCCTCAAGACCGGCGCGGCCTATATCGACACGGCGATCCACGAGGAACCGGGCAAGATCTGCGAAACGCCGCCCTGGTATGCGAACTACGAGTGGAAGCGCGCGGAGGAATGCGAGAAGGCGGGCGTGACAGCCATTCTCGGCGCCGGCTTCGACCCCGGCGTGGTGAATGCCTATGCGCGTCTCGCCAAGGACGACTATCTCGACAAGGTGACCGAGGTCGACATCGTCGACATCAATGCCGGCAGCCACAACCGCTATTTCGCGACCAATTTCGATCCGGAAATCAACTTCCGCGAATTCACCGGCACTGTCTATTCCTGGCAGGGCGGTGAATGGCAGGCGAACAAGATGTTCGAGATCGGCAAGGAATACGATCTGCCGGTGGTCGGCAAGCGCATGGCCTATCTTTGCGGCCACGACGAGGTCCACTCGCTGGCGAAGAACATGGACGGCGCGGATGTCCGCTTCTGGATGGGGTTCGGCGAGCACTATATCAACGTCTTTACCGTTCTGAAGAATATCGGCCTCTTGTCGGAGCTGCCGGTCACGACCGCCGAGGGACTGGAGGTCGTGCCGCTCAAGGTGGTCAAGGCCTGCCTTCCCGATCCGTCCTCGCTGGCGCCGGAATACGAAGGCAAGACCTGCATCGGCGACTTCGTCAAGGGCATCAAGGACGGCAAGGAACACGAGGTGTTCATCTACAACGTCGCCGATCACGCGGAAGCCTACAAGGAAGTCGGCAGCCAGGGTATTTCCTATACCGCCGGCGTGCCGCCGGTTGCCGCGGCGATGCTGATCGCCACCGGCGAGTGGGACGTGAAGAAGATGGCGAATGTCGAGGAACTGCCGCCGCACCCCTTCCTGGGCATCCTGAACCGGATCGGCCTGCCGACCCGCATCAGGGACGCCGACGGCGACCGGGCGATTTCCTTCTGACCCAGCTTTCCCAGCCGGATGAAAACATGCGGCCGGGACATGCTCTGGAATATCCCGGGGTCACCTGACCGTGGAATGTTCCACAGGGCCACAGGAGTTGCGCTCGATCAGCCGGCAGGCAAGCTCGACGCGGCGGGGCAGGCCCGCCTGGGCCATGTCGTCGAGGAGCAGGGTGAGGGCGGTCGAGCCGATTTCGCGCATCGGGATGTGCATCGTCGTCAGCGGCGGCGCCGAGAAGGCGGCAAGCGGCAGGTCGTCCATGCCGCAGACGGAGATGTCGTCGGGCACCCTGTAGCCCGCTTCGTTCAGCGCCTGGGCGGCACCGAGCGCCAGGGCGTCGCCGGCAGCAAGGATCGCGGTAAAGTCCGCTCCCTTGTCCTCGAGACGCCTGCGGATGACATTGCCGGCTTCTTCCGGAAGCCAGTCGCTCACCTCGACCACCAGGCCGTCGATGTCCGCGACGCCTGCTGCCGTCAGCGCGTCGCGCCATCCCTCGTACCGGCGCTCGATGGTCCGCCGTCCCCGGTGGGACAGGAACAGGATGCGCCGGTGGCCGAGGTCGAGCAGGTGGGTGCAGGCGAGACGCCCCGCCGAGCGGTTGCACGGCGTGACGCTGGAGCGGCGCATCAGCGGATCGTCGCCATTGACCAGCACAATGGGTTTTTCGAACGTCTCCGTGCGCGCCAGGAAATCGGCATCGTCCAGGCTTAGAAACAGGCAGCCGACGACCGCGTCATCGGTTCCCGCTTCTTCGAGCAGGGTCTTTTCATCGTCGAGTGTCGACACAGGGCGCGTGACGATCTCGACACTCAGTGCCGCCGCGCGGTCGTTCAGGCCGTCGAGCACGTAGTAGGTGAACTGGTTGCGCGCATAGTCGACCATCGCGACGCTGGAGGCGGCCAGGATCACCTTGCGTCCGGCCACTGCGGGCGGGATCGCGTAATTGAGGTCGCGGGCCGCGGCAATGATCGCTTCCCGCACATCCGGCCGGACGCCTGCCGTGCCGTTCAGGGCCCGTGAGGCGGTGCTTACCGAAACGCCGCACCGTTTGGCGATTTCCTCCAGCCGGATGCTCCGGTTCTGCCGTTGACGCTTGCCGTTCATGCCGCTCCCTTTTCATGGGTACCATGAAAAAAATTTGCAAGTTGCGCAAGAAAAGTCTTTGTGGAATGGTTTCTCTCAAGAACAAAAACTGGGAGGAAGCATGCAGCTCACCGCAGACCGGGTGAGCGCTGCCCTGTCGCGCCTCGTGAGGGGCATGACGGGCCTGCGCCATGACGGACGTTTCGACGAACCCAATCTCGATGGCACGCCCGGCGACTATGTCAGCTTCGACAGCTGGGAGTGGCCCCAGGGCGTCGGCCTTTACGGCCTGGTCAGCCTGTGGAAGAGCACGGGCGACGACAAGCTGCGCGCGACGATCGGGGACTGGTACGACCGGCGGATAGCGGCGGGCCTGCCGGCGATGAACGTCAACACGACCGCGCCGATGCTGGCGCTCAGCGAATTCTGGCGCGAGACGCGGGAGCCCCGCTTCGAGCCGGTGCTGCGCGACTGGGCGGAGCGGGCGATGACGGACATGCCGCGTACGCCGGAAGGCGGCTTCCAGCACAATGTTTCCGACAAGATCAACGACGACGAGCTCTGGGACGACACGCTGTTCATGGTCGCGCTTTTCCTCGCTTCCTTCGGCCAGGCGACCGGCGAGCGTCGCTTCATCGACGAGGCCGAGCGGCAGTTCCTCGTGCATGCGCGTTATCTGTCGGATCCGGAAACCGGCCTGTGGTTCCACGGCTGGACCTTTGCCGGCCGGCACAATTTCGCCCGGGCCCGCTGGGGCCGGGGCAATGCCTGGATCACCGTCGGGATTCTCACCCTCTTCGAGCTTGCGGAGATCTCGCCGTCCGTCCGGCAATTTCTGCAAGGCGTGCTGGAAACGCAGATCGCGGCGCTGCTGCCGCTGCAGACGGCTTCGGGCGCCTGGCGGACCCTGCTCGACGACGGGAGTTCCTACGAGGAGATTTCCGCGACGGCCGGTTTCGCCTACGGTCTGATGCGGGCCGCGCGGCTCGGCTTTGGGCCGGCCGAATGGGCGGCCGCCGGACGCCAAGGGCTTCAGGCGGTGCTTGCCAATATCGATGAGCAGGGCGTGGTCGGCAATGTCTCCTACGGCACCCGCATGGGCCCGGACCTGCAGTTCTACCGCGACATTCCCATCCAGCCGACGGGCTATGGCCAGGCGCTTTCGATCCTGTGCCTGACCGAAGGGCTTTGTCACCTCGACCGGAAGACGGAGGCTGCCTGATGCGTGCTCTTTACGGGGCATCCCCCGCCGATATTTCCTCCATGGATACAGACCGGTTGCGCGGCGAATTCCTGGTCGAGGATCTGTTCGCCGAAGGTGAAATCCGGTTCGTCTACACCCATGTCGACCGCATGATCCTCGGCGGTGCCGTGCCACTGGGCGAGGCGCTCGGCTTCGGCGACGGCGCGGATGTCGGCACCGAGCATTTCTTCACCGCCCGCGAGATGGGCATCGCCAATCTGGGCGGCGCGGGCAGGGTTACCGTCGACGGCGAGGAATTCACCGTTGCCAACCGCGATATCGTCTATGTCGGCCGCGGCGCGAAGGAGGTCGTGCTCGCAAGCGACGATCCCGTCCATCCGGCGCGCTTTTACATGAACTCCGTGCCCGCGGGCGCCGACATCCCGTCTCGGCTGATCGCCCGGGCGGACTCCAAACCGCTGACGCTTGGCGAGGACGCGCGCTCCAACAAGCGCACGCTGCGCATGTACATTCATCCGGAAGTGACGCCCTCCTGCCTGCTCCTGATGGGGATCACCGACCCGGCTCCCAACAATATCTGGAACACCATGCCGCCCCATCTGCATGAGCGGCGCATGGAAGCCTATTGCTATTTCGACATGGCGGACGAGGACCGCGTCGTCCATCTGATGGGCCGGCCCGAGAACACCCGCCACCTGATGGTCGCCGACGGCAACGCCGTGCTGTCCCCCGCTTGGTCGATCCATATGGGTGCGGGCACCGGGCCGTACGCCTTCGTCTGGGGCATGACCGGCGAGAACCAAGCCTATACGGATGTCGATCCGGTTGCCGTGAAGGATCTCAAATGAGCGCCGCTGCCGCAGAAATTTTTCAGGAAGAAGCCATCCGCCGGCCGCTCGATGCCGGCGCGCCGGTCACCTATTGGCGCCTGAGCGAGACCTCGGAAATCCGCTACGACGTCGCCGACCAGCCGATGTCCGGAGAGATGGACCCGTTCTTCTTCCTGACCAAGCACAAGAATTTCATTCCGCACGAATATCCCTGCCGCACGCAGTTCGCCCGGGAGCGGCGGGACAGTCGGCCGCTGGTGACCGCGGAAACACGCTGCGACCGGGTCTGGCTGCCTTTCGCGTCCCCGCGGGTCGACCTCTCCGGCTTCTGGTTCCGTCCGACGGTGATCGGCACCTGGGCGGAAACCGTGATCGAGGCCGAAGACGCCGGGACCGCCAGCCTACGGCTGCGCACCTGCGGCGGCGCGATCCTGTTCGTCAACGGCGTCGAAGAGGGATGGATGGCGCCCTACGGCCGCAATCTGGAGACGGCGGAAGAATTCTCCGTGCCGCTCGTCAATGGGGCCAACGATATCCGCATCTGGTTCGACGACCTCGCCGAGCGCGATGCGCGCTACTATTTCCAACTGGATTACCTCACCGGACCGGCCGCCTCGCTCGCTTTGCCCGTGACGATCCAGGCGGACTGCGCCGACGCCATGGAAGCCGCGCTGGAAGCCATGCGCTTCGAACAACCCGCCTACACCTCCGGCGAAGTTGCGCTCGTCACCGGCAAGGGCCTGCCGCTGGATGTTTCCGTTGCGGTGTCCGTCGAAGGCGACTTCATGTCCATCGACGCGCCGGTTCGCTTCGAGCATATGCTTGCCGCCGGGGCGACGCGGATTCCGGTCGCCGATGTCAGAGACCTGCCTGCCGATTTTCGTCATTTCCACGTGACGCTTTCGGCCGGCGGATATGCGGTCTCGCGCGTCTTCGGCGTCGAGATCTGCCATGCGGAGCGCCAGGGGCCTGCGCCGGCGGAGCTTTCGCAACGTATCGACGAGGCGTTCCGGGAAGTTGCCGACTACGCCGAGGCCGACACGGTGCGGGCGCTGGCGCGTCTCGCCATCGGCAGAACCGGTGCTGACACAGAGGCGATGATATCCGCTGCCCTTCCGGCCATCGAGGATTGCCACGACTGTGCCGACTTCATCCTCGTGCCGCTGCTCTGGTGTCGGAAGACCTATGGCGGCGATCTGTCCGAAACCCTGCGCGCGCGCATTGACAAGGCCATCCTCGGCTACCGCTACTGGATGGACGAGCCGGGCAACGATGTGCAGTGGTATTTTTCCGAAAACCACGCGCTGCTGTTCCACACCGCTGCCTATCTCGCCGGCGACCTGCTGCCCGAGGCGACCTTCGGGCGCTCGGGCCGGCCGGGCCGGGAGCAGTCGGCAACGGGTGCTGCCCGGGTGCGGGCCTGGCTCGACCATTTCGAGAAATGGGAAATGGCGGAGTTCAATTCCGCGCCCTACTTCCCGATCGACCTGAAGGGGCTCTGTGCCCTTTATGCCCTCGCGCCCGATGCGGACATCCGCGAACGTGCAGGCAAGGCGGTGCTGCGGCTTCTGGAGATCGTTGCCCGCTCGGCCCACCACGGCATCCTGACCGGTGCCCAGGGCCGGTCCTACGAACACACGCTGCGGGCCGCCCGCTCGCTGGAACTGTCCGCGCTCTGCCGGCTCGTCTGGGGCAGGGGCAATTACGGCTCGCGCTTCCACGCCCTGCCGCAGCTCGCGCTCTGCCTGCGCGATCACGGCCTTCAGGTTCCCGGAGAACTCGACGCGATCGTTTCCCTTGCCGCCGGCACGGCCCAGGAATGGTGCTTCGCGCAGGGCGAAAACGCCTTCGCCAAGCTCTACCATTACAAGACGGCCGCCTACGCCATGGGCAGCGCCGCCGCTTACCGCTGGGACCAGTGGGGTTACCAGGAAACGATCCTTCATGTCCGGCTCGGACAGGATCCGGATGCGCAGATCTGGATCAACCATCCGGGCGAGGTCCTCCAGTCGGGCTATGGCCGCCCGTCCTATTGGGGCGGCTGCGGCACGATCCCGCGCGTCCAGCAATATCGCGGCCTTGCCGTCCTCAGCTTTGCCTGTGCCGAGGAACAGCCCGATTTCACCCATGCCTGGTTCCCGAAGAGCCGCTTCGACGCGGTCGACATCGCGGAGGGAACGGCGGTCGCGACGGCGGACGATGCGCTGGTGCTTCTGAAGACCGATAGCGGCCTCGCCGAAGTGACGAGCGGGCCGACGGCAGGAAACGAGTTGCGGGCGCCCGGTCGCGCGTTGACCTGGATCGTCCGTCTGGGAGAAACGCAAAAACACGGCTCGCTCGAGGCTTTTCGCAACACGTTCGGGGATCTGACCGTGACGACGACCGCCGAGGACGAACTCGTCGTGGAAGATCCGGAGTTCGGTACGGTCCGCTTCCTCGCGGACGGCCGGATCCTCGCGGAGGATCGCGTTGTCGATCCGGGCACCTGGACCATAGGAGGACACGCCAGAACCTTTGCGTGATCGAGGGTAGGGGAAGAACCCCGCTCAAGCAGCTTTGGAAAAAGTCTAGACAAGCGGGTGGAGGCCCGCAAAGTGGAGGAGAGACCGATGAAATCGACGAAAACAATCCTGGCCGCTCTGGCCGCCAGCCTGCTGGCATCGGGAAGCGCGCTCGCGGGCGATGTCCGCATCATGTGGTATTCCGACGGTGTCGAAGGCGAGGTCATGCAGGACATGCTTGACCGGTTCATGAAGGCCAATCCGGACATCAACGTGACGCTCGACAACGTCGCCTACAAGGTGATCCAGGAGCAGCTGCCGATCCAGCTCGCTTCCGGCCAGGGGCCGGACATCGCGCGTGTCACCAATATCAAGGAACTGGCCGACCACTGGCTCGACATGCGCCCGATCCTGTCCGACCCGGCCTACTGGGACGCGAATTTCGGCGACACGCTGGACTGGATGCGTCCGGACGGGTCCGACGCGATCACCGGCTTCATGACCCAGCTCACCCTCACCGGCGGCTTCGTCAACAAGACGCTGTTCGAGCAGGCCGGCGTCGAGATCCCCGGAGATGATGCCACCTGGGACGACTGGGTCGATGCTTCAGCCAAGGTCGCGGAAAGCCAGCAGCTGGCTGGTGCCTTCGTGATCGACCGCTCCGGACACCGCATCTCCGGTCCGAACGTCTCCTACGGGGCGAACTATATCGGCGAGGAAGGCCTGCCCGCGCCGGTCGATGAAGGCACCAAGACCTTCGTGACCAAGCTGGTCGACTGGACCGCAAACGGCAAGATGCTGAAGGACACCTGGGTGGCCGCGGCCGGCACCACCTACCGCGCCGGAGCCGACGAGTTCATCAACGCCCAGATCCCCTACTACTATTCGGGCTCCTGGCAGGTGGCGAACCTGTCCACCAAGATCGGCGACGCCTTCGACTGGGTGGCGACCGGATCTCCCTGCGGCACGGCGGGCTGCTCCGGCCTCAAGGGCGGCGCGGCGCTGGTCGCGATCAAATACACCAAGAACCCGGAGGACGTCGCCAAGGTGATGGAATACCTGTCCAGCGCCGAAGTGGTGAAGGAATTCTCGGAACGCACGCTGTTCCTGCCGGCGCACAAGGGCGTCAGCGAGGCCGGCGGGCTGAAGTGGCAGACGGACGACAAGAATGTCGGCCCGACGCTCGACAAGTTCGTCTCCGCCTCCGGCAAGGTCCTGCCGGCCGCCAACGCGCTTCCGGCCTGGAAATGGGCCTCGGCCTATTACGGCGCACTCGTCACCCGCGTCAGCCAGGTCATGGCCGGCGAGCTGACGCTCGACGAAGCCTGGCCGAAGATCGACCAGGACATCGCTGACAAGGTGGCGGAGGCCCAGTGAGCAGCGGCAACGCCACAAGCAGCAGGATCGGTGCCGCGTTCGCGGCGCCGGTCACCCTTGCCGCGTCGCTTCTCAACGTGCCGCTCAAGGCCTGGCAGAAGCTGACCGGCAACAACGGCATGGCCGCCTTCTTCCTGGCGCCGAACATGGCGATCTTCGGCGTGTTCGTGCTCGTGCCGCTGGTGATGAACTTCGTCTATTCGATGACCTCCGGCAGCGGGATTTTTCTTGGCGACCGCAATTTCGTCGGCACCGGTCAATACGCGCGGCTGCTCGAATGCCCGAACTACCTCAATCCCCGCGGCTGCCGCGAGGACCTGTTCTGGACGGCCGTGCACAACACGGTTCTGTTCGTGGTCCTGCAGGTGGCCTTCATGACCGTGGTTTCGATGATCACGGCCCTGATTCTCAACCGCAGGATTCCCGCGCGCGGCTTCTGGCGCGCCGTCTTCTTCTTCCCCGTGCTGCTGTCGCCGGTCGTGGTCGGCCTGATCTGGAGATGGATCCTGCAGCGCCAGGGGCTGCTCAATTTCGTTCTGTTCGAGACCGGGTTCGAACCGGTCGACTGGCTGCTCGACCGCGACTGGGCTTTCGCCGCGACGATCGCCGTGTCCGTCTGGGCGCATATGGGCTTCTACACGCTCATCCTTCTCGCCGGTCTCCAGGCCATTCCGAAGGATCTTTACGAGGCCGCGGAAATGGACGGCACCCGTCCGGCGCGAGTCTTCTGGCGGATCACGTTGCCGCTCTTGACGCCGAACCTGCTCGTGGTGATCGTCCTGTCGCTCATCCGCGCCGTACAGATTTTCGACGAGGCCTATGTGCTCACCGGCGGCGGGCCGGGCACGTCGACGCTCTACCTCACCCAGTATATCTATGAAGTCGGCTTCGCCTCGCTCCTGCGGAACCCGGGGCTCGCGGCGGCGGCCTCCATCCTGATGGGCGCAGTCCTGGCGGGGCTCACGCTTATCCAGCTGCAGATGGGCCGCAGGGGCGAACGGAAGGGCAAGCGCTGATGAGCCGCGTTCTCGCATTCCTGACGCGCCGGAGGGGCGGCAAGGGCTGGCACTGGACCGACATCGTCACCTGGGCCTGGCTGGTCGGCGGCCTGATCGTGATGTTCGGTCCGGCGCTCTGGCTGGTGTTTTCCTCGTTCAAGACACCCGCCGCCCTCGCGGAATTTCCGCCGACGCTGCTGCCGGTCGCCACACAGACGGTGATGGTGGAGGGCTATGACAAGCCGCTCGAACTCTACCGCGCGACGACCGATGACGGCGAGACGCGGACGCTCGCCCAGATCCGCCGGGTCGGCATCATCGCGCAGATGGTCGATCCCAGGGACCCCGGCACGGTCTACAAGATCAACATCAACGACCGCGTTCCGGTCCGCTCGGTGGATTTCGCGACCGAAAACTATGTCGAGCCGATGGAGAAGAACGATTTCACGCTTTACCTGCGGAATTCGGTTTTCGTCACCGCGATCGCGACGATCATCACGCTCCTGACCAACTCCATGGCGGCCTTCGCCCTGTCGAAATACAGTTTCCGCGGCCGCGACGCCGTGATGTTGCTGATCGTCGCGACGCTGATGGTGCCTTTGCCGGTGCTCTTGGTGCCGCTTTATTCCGTCGTCAGCACCGTCGGCCTGTTCGACACGCTCTGGGGGGTGATCCTACCCACGGTCGCGACGCCGACCGGCGTGTTCCTGCTGCGCCAGTACATGCTGACGATCCCCGACGAACTGATCGATGCCGCGCGCATGGACCATGCCAGCGAATGGCAGATCTACTGGCGGATCATCCTGCCGCTGGCCGCGCCAGCGCTGGCAGTGCTGGCGATCTTCTCGGTGGTGTGGCGCTGGAACGACTTCCTCTGGCCGCTGGTGGTTCTCTCCAGCAAGGAGAACTACACGCTCCAGGTCGGCCTCAACACCTATGCGGGCGAACTCAATGTGCAGTGGCATTTCATTCTTGCGATGACGGTGGTGACCATGATCCCGGTCGTGCTCGTCTTCACGTTCCTGCAGCGCTACATCACTTCCGGGATCGCCGGCAGCGGATTGAAATAGGGACGGGTATGGGACGGATTACGCTGACGAATATCGATCGCGCCTACAACAAGCTGAAGGTGCTTCACGATATCAATCTCGACATCGAGGACGGGGAATTCATGGTGCTGGTCGGCCCGTCCGGCTGCGGCAAGTCGACTCTCCTGCGCTTGATCGCCGGCCTGGACAAACCGTCGGCCGGCAGCATCGAGATCGACGGCACCGACGTGACCACGGTGACGGCGGCCGAGCGCGGCCTTGCCATGGTGTTCCAATCCTATGCGCTCTACCCGCATATGAGCGTGCGCAAGAACCTCGCCTTCGGTCTGGAAAACCAGCACATGCCCAAGGCGGAGATCGAGGAGCGCATCCGCGAGGCCGCGCGCATGCTGGAAATCACCGACTATCTCGACCGCCGGCCGGGCCAGCTTTCCGGCGGCCAGAAGCAGCGCGTCGCCATCGGCCGCGCCGTGGTGCGCAATCCGACCGCCTTCCTGCTCGACGAACCCCTGTCGAACCTCGACGCGGAACTCAGGATCTCGACGCGCGCGGAACTCGCAGCCCTGCACAACCGCCTGAAGACCACCATGATTTACGTGACCCACGACCAGGTGGAGGCGATGACGCTCGCCGACCGGATCGTGGTCATGCGTGCCGGGCGGATCGAGCAGATCGGCCGGCCGCTCGATCTTTATAACGCACCGGCGAACCTCTTCGTCGCGGGCTTTATAGGCGCGCCGCGCATGAACCTGCTTTCCGCAAAGATCGTCTCCGTCCAGGGAAGCAGCGTCACGCTGGAAGGCCCGGGCGGACTGACGGCGACTGTGAGCGCCGACACGGCATCGCTGAAGGTAGGGGACGATGTGACGGTGGGTATCCGCCCGCACGACATCACGTCGATCGACGCCGCAGCCTCCGGAGAGGACCACCTGGATGCCGAAGTAACGCTGGTCGAGGCGCTCGGGCCCGAGACGGTCGTGCATGCGACTATCGCCGGCGGCCTGCCGCTGCTCGCCGTGCTCGCCGGACAGCCGGTCGCGGAAGAGGCCCGCACGGTGCGCTTCCGCCTGAACCACGAAAAGCTGCACCTTTTCGATGCCAATGGCGAGCGGGTGGCGGCTGGTTAGGTTGGGATTTGGAGTGGCGGCGATCACTCAATAGTGGAACTGCTATCAGGGCTTTTCCCCATATACATCCTCATCCTGAGGAAGCGCTTCAGCGCTGCCTCGAAGCAACCCTGTTTATCGAGCTTGTTTTGGTTTCCATTCTTTGTTGCCGCGACCCATTGGATTGAGGATCGTGATGAGTTTCCGAAGGGGCGGCAGGCTGCGGAGCTGGCGGTCCAACTACGCCGTCATTCCAGACAAGCGTGGCGAAGCTGCGCGCAGATCTGGAATCCTGTGTGTTGAATTTGTGTCAGATTGGATGCGGGCGGGAGATCGTTGGAATCCTGGTCTTGCGACC